>ERZ795041.475-NODE-475-length-15236-cov-6.090574_pt1 | contig 15236 bp, 12 predicted proteins | sample MGYA00375125_ERZ795041 | MGnify/ENA primary metagenome ERZ795041 (study PRJEB30170, sample SAMN03074214) | activated sludge metagenome | biome: Common Effluent Treatment Plant; feature: Wastewater; material: Activated sludge; isolation source: activated biomass in...
CCTCTCTACTACTGGGCAGCGCCCCTCACTCGGCAGCGCCCCTCACTCGGCAGCGGTTGTGCGGATCACGTCCGGCGTGGCCGTGGCAAGTGCGGCGACAGCAGCCGACCAATAACGCCCTTCGGCCTCCGCCGCGAGCTTTTCCCGGCGGAACGCGTCGATCCATTCCCAGACCAGCATCGGGTTCGTCTCGGCGAGGGCAGCGAGGTCCTCGGGGGACTTTGCGAGGACGGTGCTGGCAAGGCGCCGGAGCTGTGTGGCCTCGATGACGTCGGGCGCTGGGTCGAAGTCCGAATCGCGGACCCGGCATCCTGTGTGCGCTGTAATGAGCCGATGATGACGCATGGCTGTCGCCTCCATTTGCAGACGATAGTAGCGTCGCCAGCGCCTGCAAATTGGGCAGATCGCAGCACTGTCCACAACTATCCCATGTTGCGGCGCAAGATTTGCTTGACATCTTTTCGTGTGCTTCCGCGAAAAGCGAGACCCATTTCGACGCCGGTCTGCTCACGGTGACGATAAGCAACCTCAGGCAAGCACAGCCAGAATCGCGCGCACCCGTGGAAGCGGGCGCGCAACGGGCAGCGCAGCACAAATGGCTGGGAACGGGGCGTAGAAAAATTACTCGCTGGCTGCTTTCGCGGGCCGCGGCGGCCGCCGCAGGAATGCGGGCACGTTTCCGGCAAAGGCGCCGACGGCGGCTTTGCCGGTGTCGCTCTCCTGGGGCCGTGGCGTGCGGGCGCGTGGCGCGGCGGGCGCGGGCCGCTCTTCCTGCTTTGCGGCGGCTGCGACCGGCTTTTTCGCCCTGGCCGCCTGAGGCCTGCGGGCATCGTCGGGCCTCCGAGCATTATCGGGCCTGCGGGCTTCGTCTGGCCGACGGGCGTCGTCGTGGCGCGCCTCCTGCTCGGCGCGCGGCACGCGATCCTTGGGACGGGCCCCGTCGCGGGCCTGCTGTGGCGGTGCCGAGCCGGTTCCCGGCTGCTCGCTGCGCCGGGCACCGCCGGATGCCCGCCGTCCGCCGCTGCGCGCACTCTCGCCGCGCCCGCCGCTCTCGCGCTCGGCGCCGGACCGGCCACCGCGTCCGCCGCGGCCCCGGCGGCGCTTGCCGGCATCGGCGAAGTCCTGCTCGGTCGGCGGCTCGCCGATCCAGACCACGTCCTCGCCGAGCATCTTCTCGATGTCCTTGAGGCTCTTGAGCTCGTCGGGCGTGACGATCGACTGCGCCGTCCCTTCGCGTCCCGCCCGCCCCGTGCGCCCGATCCGGTGCACGTAGTCGTCCGACTGCCACGGCAGATCAAAGTTGAACACGTGCGACACGTCGGGGATGTCGAGGCCGCGTGCGGCGACGTCGCTCGCCGCGAGCAGCATGATGTCGCCGTTGCGGAAGCGGTCGAGCGTCTCCATACGGCTCTTCTGGTCCATGTCGCCGTGCAGCGCCCCGGCATTGAAGCCGTGCTTCAGGAGCGACTTGAGCAGGATCGCGACATCCCGCTTGCGGTTGCAGAAGATGATGGCGTTTTTGACGTTTTGCGTGTGGATCATATCGCGCAGCGTCTCGCGTTTGACCCAATCTTCGCTGTCCGGACAGAAGCGGAAGCTCTGCGTGATGGTCTTGGCCGTGGTGGCGGGCTTCGCCACCTCGATGCGTTCCGGGTCGCGCAGGAACTGATTGACGAGACGCGTGATCTCGGGCGGCATGGTGGCCGAGAAGAACAGGGTCTGCCGGCGCGGCGGCAGGAGATTGCAGATTTTCTCGATGTCGGGAATGAAGCCCATGTCGAGCATGCGGTCGGCCTCGTCGATGACGAGGATCTCGACGCCCATCAGCATCAGCCGTCCGCGCTGGAAGTGATCCAGGAGGCGGCCCGGCGTTGCGATCAGCACGTCGACGCCGCGGTCGAGCTTCCTGACCTGATCGTCCATCGACACGCCGCCGATGAGCAGCGCCACGTCAAGCTTGTGATTGACGCCGTACTTCTCGAAGCTCTGCGCGCATTGTGCGGCAAGCTCGCGCGTCGGCGCCAGGATCAGCGAGCGCGGCATGCGTGCTCTGGCGCGCCCCGTCTCGAGGCGCGTGATCATCGGCAGCACGAACGAGGCGGTCTTTCCCGTTCCCGTCTGCGCGATGCCGAGCACGTCCTGCCCTGTGACAGCCACCGGAATGGCCGCAGCCTGAATGGGGGTCGGGTTCGCATAGCCGGCTGCGGCGATGGCAGCCTGCACCTTCTGGCTGAGCCCCAGCTCAGCGAACGTCTTCGTTTCCAATAAACCAAGTCTCCATCAACGATCTCAGAGTCCCGAGCGCACACATCCGGAACGGACCGATGACGGTCTCCGGGCGCAGCTTCGGAACGACGAGAGCGCAGGGGAAGGACGGATGCCGCAAACGGGCAAATACAAAAATAAGGGCTCGAAAAGGGACAAATGGAATCGCATGAGATCGGTGCCCCTGCGCCCGAGCCGCCGCCGAAATTGCACACGCACTCATAAAAATCAAGAAAAAACAGTAGCTTTCATGCGACGCAAACGTCGCACAAGGAAAAAGAAAAGCCCGCCGCAGCGGCTGCGGCGGGCTTTTCCAACGCGATTTCAAGCCTTTTGGCGAGAGCGAGCTCCCTTACCCGGCGGCCTACTCGTCGAGCCAGCGGTAGATGAGGGCGCCGATGACCGCGCCCGCGATCGGGGCGACAAAAAACACCCAGAGCTGGGACAGGGCCTCTCCGCCCGCGAACACCGCCGGTCCCAGGCTGCGGGCCGGATTGACGGAGGTGTTCGACACCGGGATCGACATCAGGTGGATGGCGGCGAGCGTGAGTCCGATCGAGAGGGGCGCGAAGCCTGCGGGTGCGCCCGGGCGCGTCGAGCCCATGATGACGATCAGGAAGAAGGCCGTCAGCACCATCTCGATGATGATGACGCTCGACAGGCTGGCGTTGAGCATCGAGAGGTTGCCGTAGCCATTGGCGGCGAACGTCGCCGGCGCATGGCCGATGGTCGCGAAAACAGCGGTGACCGCGATCGCCCCGAGGCATTGCGCGATGATGTAGCCGATGGCGTCGCCTGCCTTGAAGCGGCCGCCCGCCACGAGTCCGAGAGTAACGGCGGGATTGTAATGCCCGCCCGAGATATGGCCGATGGCCCGCGCCGTCGCAAAGACCGTGATGCCGATCGACAGCGCGACGCCGACGATGCCGGCCGCTCCGCTCGGTGCTCCGAACGAGTAGAACGCGGCGCCGAGAACCGCGCCGGTGAGCATGAACGTGCCGATGAACTCCGCGACGAGTGCTTTGATGTTCATTTGTAGGAGTCTCCCTGCTTTTTATTCCCCAGGCTGGCAGCCGCCGATGCGCCGTTCCCTGCGTGCAGGCGTTGCGTGGACGACCTCCTTTCCGGATTGAAGCTGCGGTGCCAGCGCTCGCTTCATATCACGGCGGATGATTCTGAAAATGTCGCCACCCCGGTTTCGCGAGGGCCTTTGGCGCCGGGTCGATTCGCACCGGGAGGAGGAGCGCAGAGGAGGGCGGATGAGCACGGCCCATGGCGGAAGTTTCCGCCCGCAGGCGCGGCCGTGGTAGGATTTCGCATCCCGCCGCTGCGTCGGCCGGGGGGCGAGGAAGGAGCCACGCGCATGACGCGACGCGCCGTGAGGATTGCCTGGGTAGGCGTCGGCCTCTGCCTGGTGATCGGCATGGTCGCGAGCCTGCTCACGTTCATCGGCCCGCCCGATCAGCCCTGGAAGCGCAGCCTGCGCGAGCTTTCGACGCTCATGGACGTGGCTGCGCTGCTGTTCTGGATTGCGGTCTTCGCCATCTACTGGTCCCGCAGGAGAAGTCGGGGGCATTAGGCTGTGGCTGGCGCAGGGCGATAGCGGCTTCTGGGGAATCGAAATGGCGCTCGAGATCCTCCGCGTGCCGGGCCACGGTCCCCCGAGGCGCGTCGGCATCGTCCTCGTGCATGGAATCTTCGTTGGTGCGTGGGTGTGGGAGGCTCATTTCCTGCCGTACCTCGCCGCCGCCGGCTACGACGTATACGCCGTGAGCCTCCGCGGCCATGGCGCGAGTTGCGGCCGCGACCGTATCGAAAGCCTGACGCTCGACGACTACACCGCCGATCTCTTGAGCGCCGCATCCGCCGCGCGAGGCCCCGTCGTTGCCGTCGGCCATTCGATGGGAGGCGCGGTCGTCCAGAACGCCATCCGGCAGGGAGCGCGCTTTGCCGGGGCAGCCCTCCTGGCCTCCGTCCCGCCTTGCGGCCTGATGCGCGCCAGCATCGCCATGATGTGGTCCGAGCCGCGGCTCTGGCGCGAGATCTCGGCGATGTTCGTGTGGGGGCCGAGGGCGGCGGACAGGCATGTGCTCCGCGAAGGGCTCTTCTCCAACCGGATCGACGAGCTGGCGTTCGCACGCTTTGCCGCGCGCGTCGGGAAGGAAAGCGCGGTGATCGGCGTCGAGTTGCAGGGCTTGAAGCCCTTCGCGCCGCTGCCGTGGCAGGCCCCGCCCATGCTCGTTGCCGGCGGCAGCGACGACCGTTTCATCCGCAAGGAGGACCTGTGGGTGACGGCGGCCTGGTACGGCGTGGATACGGTGATCCTGCCGGGGCTGTCGCACAGCCTGATGCTGGATCCGGACTGGAAGGTGGCGGCCGACACCCTACTGACGTGGCTCGACCGCTTCGAGCTCCGTTAGTCCGAAGAACGACCTTTCGTCCGATGCCCCCTAAGCCGACGCTCGCCGCATCAGATGTCGAGGTCTGTCGCGAACGCCGCGCGCTCCTGGATGAAGCGGAAGCGGGCTTCCGGCTTCGATCCCATGAGCGCGTTCACCGCTTCGCCGAGCTCGCCCCGGTCGCCGTCGCCGATCTCGACCTTGAGCAGCGTGCGCTTCCCGGGATCCATCGTCGTTTCTTTGAGCTGCTGCGCGTTCATCTCGCCCAAGCCCTTGAACCGGCTGATCTCGACCTTCGCATTGGCCGCGAACTCGCGCTTGAGCAGCGCATCCCTCTGCGCCTCCGTCGTCGCGTAGAACGATTTGGCGCCGTGCGTGAGCTTGTAGAGCGGCGGCACCGCCAGATAGAGGTGCCCGCTTTCGATCAGGTCCGGCATCTCCTGGTAGAAGAACGTGATCAGGAGCGAGGCGATATGTGCGCCGTCCACGTCGGCGTCCGTCATGACGATCACCCGCTCGTAACGCAGGTCGTCGTCGCGGTATTTGGTGCCCGTGCCCACGCCGAGCGCCTGGATGAGGTCGGACAGAAGCTGGTTCTGCGATAGCTTCGCCGACGACGCGTTGGCGACGTTCAGGATCTTGCCACGCAGGGGAAGAATGGCCTGCGTCTCGCGGTTGCGTGCGCTCTTGGCGGAGCCCCCGGCCGAGTCGCCCTCGACGATGAAGATCTCGGTGCCGGCGGCCTGCTGGATCGAGCAGTCGGCGAGCTTGCCGGGAAGCCGGAGCTTGCGCGTCGCCGACTGGCGGCCGACCTCCTTCTCGCGCCTGCGCTTGAGGCGCTCCTCGGCCTGGTCGACAGTCCATTCCAAGAGCCGCGTCGCCTGCTGCGGACTGTCGGTGAGCCAGTGGTCGAAGGCGTCCTTAACGGCCGATTCGACGATGCGGCTCGCTTCCTGCGTTGCGAGCTTGTCCTTGGTCTGTCCCTGGAACTCGGGCTCGCGGATGAACACCGACAGCATGGCCGCCGCCGTGCCCATCACGTCCTCGGCCGTGATCTGCGCCGCCTTGCGATTGCCGACGCGCTCGCCGAATTCGCGCAGGCTCTTGGAGAGCGCCGAGCGGAACCCGTTCTCGTGCGTGCCGCCTTCGGAGGTCGGGATCGTGTTGCAGTACGAGCGGCAGAAGCCGTCCGCATCGCCGACCCACGCCACCGCCCACTCGACGGAGCCGTGCTTGCCCTCGCGCTCGACGTTGCCGGCGAAGATCTCCTTGGTGACCAGCGTCTGCCCGTCGATCTCGGATGCCAGATAGTCCTTGAGGCCGCCGGGGAAATGGAACTCGGCTTCCGCCGGCGTATCGTCCTTGATCAGCGACGGATCGCAGCTCCAGCGGATTTTGACGCCGCCGAAGAGATACGCCTTCGAGCGCGCCATCTTGAACAGCCGCGCCGGCTTGAACTGTGCGCCCTTGCCGAAGATGGCCTCGTCCGGATGGAAGCGCACGCGCGTGCCGCGCCGGTTCATCACCGGGCCGAGCTTCTGGAGCTTCCCCTGCGGAGTGCCGCGCGAGAACACCATGCGGTAGAGCTGCTGGCCGCGCGCCACCTCCACCTCGCAGGTGTCGGAGAGCGCATTCACCACCGATACGCCGACGCCGTGCAGGCCGCCCGAGGTGTTGTACGCCTTGCCGTCGAACTTGCCGCCCGCGTGCAGCGTGCACATGATCACTTCGAGGGCGCTCTTGTCCCGGAACTTGGGATGCGGGTCGACGGGGATGCCGCGCCCGTTGTCGGAGACGGCGAGGAAGCCGTCCGCTTCGAGCCTGACCTCGATCCAGTCCGCATGTCCCGCCACCGCCTCGTCCATGGAGTTGTCGATGACTTCGGCGAAGAGGTGGTGCAGCGCCTTTTCGTCCGTGCCGCCGATATACATGCCGGGCCGCCGCCGCACGGGCTCGAGGCCTTCCAGCACCTCGATGTCTGCGGCGGTGTAGCTCTCGGACGAATCGGCCTTGCGGGCCCTGTTGGACTTGTCGCTCATGCTGTGTGTCAGGCTCGAGAAGAGGTCGCGGATCGAGTGGGCCATGCGTCGTCACCTCGTGCCTTGGCAGGCGTGCCCGGGCGGCGCAACGCAAAACGGACGCGGGGGCCCGAATCTCGTCGGTTTCAAGTTCGCCGACAGGTGGCACGGGCGGCTGTGGATTGGCAAGCCGGGCGTGCTGAGCCGCCACAGCGGCCGCGATTTCCGCCGGCGCCCAGGAAAAGATGCGTCCCCCCAGGAGCTTGCATCCCGTGTGGCGCGTGCGTCGGAACATCGCCCAGCCCCGTGGATTTTGCGATCCTGAGGGCGCGGGGTCTGATATGAGCCTCGTCTCGGGCGCACGGCCCGGCCGGCACAGGGATCGAACCGGGCATGCAGAAACGGCAGCAAGTGGGCGCGGCGCCGCGCACCTCGTGGTTCGGCGCCATTGCGAACGAGCCGCGCATCCTGATGCTGCTGCCCGGCCTGTTCTGGGCCGGAAACGCCATCGTCGCGCGCAGCGCCGCCGGCGAGATTCCGCCCATCGCTCTGGCGTTCTGGCGCTGGGCGGTGGCCGCCCTTCTGATTGCCCCGCTGGCGTGGCCGCACCTCCGCCGCGACGTTCCCCTGATGCTGCGGAGCTGGCCGATCATGCTGGTGCTGACCGCGCTTGGCATCAGCGTCTTCAACACCTTCCTCTACATCGCCGCCCACACGACCACCGCCATCAACATCGTCATGCTGCAGACGGCGATGCCGATCGTGGTCGTCGTCGCGACGTTCCTGATTTTCCGCGACACCCTCACGCGCCGTCAGGCCGCCGGCGTCGTCGCCTCGTTCCTCGGCACGCTGACGCTGATCTCACATGGCGACCCGGCCGTGCTGCTCGGTCTCGACTTCCATGAGGGCGATCTCTGGATGCTGGCGGCGGCCGTGAGCTATGCGGTCTACACCGCGCTTTTGCGGCTACGCCCGCCGGTGCATGGCGTAAGCTTTGCATTCGTGACCTTCGCGCTCGGCGCGGCCCTTCTGCTGCCGTTCTACGTCGCGGAGACGGCGTGGGTCGGCGCCATGCCGCTCTCGCTCCACGCGCTGGCGGCGATCGGCTACGTCGCCGTGTTCGCGTCGATTCTGGCCTACATGGCGTTCAATCGCACCGTGGAGCTTCTGGGCGCCAACACGGCCGGGCTCGTCGTGCATCTGGTCCCCGTGTTCGGCACCGTTCTCGCCGTGCTGCTGCTCGGCGAGCGGCTCTACGCCTACAACCTCGTCGGCTTCGCGCTGATCGCCTTCGGCCTCTGGCTCGCCACCCGCCGGCCGGCGGCGCCTGCGCCGCAACCGTGATCCCGCGTCGCGACTGTGATCAAAGTCACGGACCGCCGCGTCGGCCCGCGCCAGGTTGGGAGATGGACTGCAACGAGGAACGATCATGCCAAAGGACTACAAAGGGATCACGGCGGATATCTCGCAATACGCCGTCGAGCTGAGGAAGGCGGTCCCCGACGCCATGAACGGCTTCTACGCCCTGTCGAAGGCGGCGTTGGCGGATGGCGCGATCGATAAGAAAACCAAGGAATTCATCGCGCTCGCCATCGGCGTGACGCAGCACTGCGATGGCTGCATCGGCTTTCACGTCAAAGCCTTGAAGGGATTGGGCGCGACGCGCGAGGAAATCGCCGAGCTGATGGCCATGTGCGTCTACATGGGCGGCGGACCGGCCCTCATGTACGCCGCCGACGCGCTGCGCGCCTACGACCAGTTCGGCGAATGACACGCCGCCGAGCACATGGCGCGCCCGGCGATGAGCGATGACGCTGGCAAGGCCGTTCAGAACCCCACGTTGTCGATCAGCCGTGTCTTGCCGAGCCAGGCGGCCGCGAGAACGCGCCCCGGCCGCCCGGAGCCCGGAACGTACGGCGCCAGCGTCTCCGCGTCGCGCGCCTCGAGATAGTCGACCTTGCCGAAGCCCACGGTGAGTAGGGCGGCGGCGGCCTCGCGCGGGTAACGCCCCCGCGCCACTTCCGAGATGGCCTTGAAGAGCATCGGCGCGACGTAGCGCTCGTCCTCGCTGAGGTAGGCGTTGCGCGACGAGAGCGCGAGCCCGTCCTCCTCGCGCACCGTCGGCACGCCCTGGATGAGGACCGGCAGCGCCAGGTCGCGCGCCATCTGCCGGATGACGGCGAGCTGCTGGAAATCCTTCTCGCCGAAGAGCGCCACATCCGGCATCGCCGCCAGGATGAGCTTGCAGACGACGGTCGCCACGCCGCCGAAATGATGCGGCCGGAACGTGCCCTCGAGCGGCAAGGCCGCCCCCTCGACGGCGATGCGCGTCGCGAAGCCCTCGGGATACATCTCCGTTACGGCCGGCGCCCAGACGAGATGCGCGCCTGCGCCCGCGAGCTTCGCGAGGTCGCCCCCCTCGTCGCGCGGATAGCGCGCCAGGTCCTCGTGCGGCGCGAACTGCGTCGGATTGACGAAGATCGACACCACCGTCTTGTCCGCGGCCGAGAGCGCTGCCCCGACGAGCGCGATGTGTCCAGCGTGCAGCGCGCCCATGGTGGGGACCAGCGCGATGCGCTGCCCGTCCGTCCGCCAGCGCGCGACCTCGGCCCGCAAGTGATTGATTGTCCGGACTAACTCCACGTGCACCGCTCTCTCGTTGCGTCCCGATTCCCGATTGAGCGCGGGAATTGAGCGGCAAGTGAGGCCGCTGCCGCGCTCCCGTCAAGAGGATGTGAGGCGCACGTGCCACCCTGGCGCGGCGCCATTGTGCAACTCACAGCCGAGCGCCATCTGCTAAAGTGCAAACGCTCGGAGAATCAGGTGTGCTCCCGTCGAGAAGATGGGGCGCGTGCGGGCGAACGTCGGAGCCGGGATTGGGATGGTTGCGCTGAGAAAATCCGAGCTCGCCGGTCTCGCTGCCGGCGACGGCGAGGCGCCGCCGCGCGACGAGATCGCCGCGCACCTCCTGACCGACGAGACGCGTCTTGTCGGCGGCCTGATCGAGCGGGCCGTCTTCACCGACGAGGAGCGCCGGCGCACGGGCGAGCTTGCGCGCAAGCTGGTGGAGGCCGCGCGGGCCGACCATGGCAAGCACGGCGGCATCGACGCCTTCATGCACGAGTACGGCCTGTCGAGCGAGGAGGGCATCATCCTGATGTGCCTCGCGGAGGCGCTTTTGCGCATTCCCGATGCCGACACCGCCGACCGCTTCATCGCCGAGAAGATCGCCGGCGGCCAGTGGGAGCGCCACCGCGGCCACTCCGACAGCCTGCTCGTCAACGCCTCGACCTGGGGTCTGATGCTGACCGGCCGCCTCGTCAAGCTGCGGGAGGCGCGCGGCATCAATCCGTGGGACGCGCTGAAGCGGCTCGCGGCGCGCTCCGGCGAGCCCTTCATCCGCCAGGCCGTGCGCCAGGCGGTCAAGGTGCTCGGCGACCAGTTCGTGCTCGGCCGCTCCATCCGCGAGGCCATCCAGCGCTCGGCGCCGTTCGAGGCGCGCGGCTTCCGCTTCTCCTACGACATGCTGGGCGAGGCGGCCCGGACCGAGGCCGACGCCGTGCGCTATTTCGAGCGCTACATGGCGGCCATCGAGGCGGTGGGCGAGGCGGCGGGCCCCAATCCGCTGTCGCATCCCGATTCGCTGCTCGCGCGTCCCGGCATCTCGGTGAAGCTCTCCGCCCTGCATCCGCGCTACGAGCCGGGCAAGGAAGCCCGGCTTGCCGCGGAGCTCTACCCGCGTCTCCTCGCGCTGCTGCGCGCCGCCGAGGCACGCGGCCTCGCCGTCACCATCGACGCCGAGGAGCAGGATCGCCACGAGCTGATGCTCGATATGTTCGCCCGCGCCTACACCGATCCCGCGCTCGAGCAATGGACCGGCCTCGGGCTCGCGGTGCAGGCGTACGGAAAGCGCGCGATCCCGACCATCCGCTGGCTGCGCCGCCTGGCCGAGCAGGGCGGCAAGCGCATTCCGCTGCGCCTCGTCAAGGGCGCCTACTGGGACAGCGAGATCAAATGGGCCCAGGAGCGGGGCCTCGCCGACTATCCGGTGCTGACGCGCAAGCTGCACACCGACGTGTCCTACCTCGCCTGCATGCGCCTCCTTCTCTCGGATGCCCGGGCCTTCTACCCGCAGTTCGCGACTCATAACGCCCACACCGTCGCCTCCGCCATCGTCGCGTCGGGGGAGAGCGCATTCGAGTTCCAGCGCCTGCACGGCATGGGCGAGGCGCTCTACGAGGAGGTTTCGGCCCCTGGCAAGCTGCGCCATCCGTGCCGCGTCTATGCGCCGGTCGGCGAGCACGAGGATCTGCTCTCCTACCTAGTGCGCCGCCTCCTGGAGAACGGCGCCAACACCTCGTTCGTGAACCGCCTGGCCGACGCCGAGCTTCCCGTCGCCCAGATCATTCGCGATCCGGTCGAGGCGGCCGAGCGCGAGCGCGGCGAATCCGCAACGGTGAAGCCGCTGCCCCGCCCGCGCGACATCTTCTGGCCCGAGCGCAAGAACTCCTCCGGCGTGGCGCTGACCGACCGCACGGTGCGCGCGGGCCTGGTCGCCGGCATGGAGGCCGCGCTCGAGAGGCAATTCGACGCCGGCCCCGTCGTCGACGGCCTCGAGACCGTGGGCGGGCCGCAGGCGGCCCTTCTGACCTGCCCGCATGACCGACGCGAGCGGCTCGGCACCGTGCGCATCTCGACGCCGCGCGAGGTCGATGCCGCCATCCTGAGTGCTGAGCGCGCCGCCCACGCCTGGGACAGGCTCGGCGGAGCGGCCCGCGCCAAGATCCTCGACCTCGCGGCCGACATGGTGGAGCGCGACCGTGCGCGTCTCATGGCCGTGCTCGTCCGCGAAGCCGGCAAGACCTTGCCGGCCGCGCTCGCCGAGGTGCGCGAGGCGGCCGATCTGCTGCGCTACTATGCCGTCGAGGCGCGCCGTCTGATGAGCGCGCCGGTGACGCTTCGCGGGCCCACCGGCGAGACCAACACGCTGGAGCTGCGCGGGCGCGGCCCGTTCGTATGCATCGCGCCCTGGAACTTCCCGCTGGCGATCTTCGTCGGCCAGATTGCCGCGGCGCTCGCCGCCGGAAACCCGGTCCTCGCCAAGCCCGCCGAGCAGACGCCGGTCATGGCCATGCTCGCCGTCCGCATCCTGCACGAGGCAGGCGTGCCGACCGACGTGCTGCACCTCCTGACCGGCACCGGCGCCGTCGGCGCTGCGCTGGTCAAGTCGCCCAGGATCAAGGGCGTGGCCTTCACCGGCAGCAACGAGGCGGCCTGGTCGATCCAGAAAGCGCTGTCGGATCGCAAGGCCGACATGGTGCCGCTGATCGCCGAGACGGGCGGCCTCAACGCCATGATCGCCGACAGCAGCGCGCTCGCCGAGCAGGTCGTGCGTGATGCCGTCCGCTCCGCCTTCGACAGCGCCGGCCAGCGATGCTCGGCGCTGCGCGTGCTGTTCGTGCAGGAGGAGATCGCGACGCGTACCGTCCGCATGTTGACCGGGGCCATCGAGGCGCTCGATGTTGGCGATCCGTTCGATGATGCAACCGACATCGGCCCCGTCATCGACGAGGCGGCGCAGGATGCGCTCGAGGCGCACAAGGTCCGCATGCAGCGCGATGCGCGCGAGCTGATCGATCTCCGGCTGCCGACCGCCTGCCGCGCGGGCACCTACGTCACGCCTGCCTGCTACGAGATCGAGAGCATGGGGCATCTCGAGCGCGAAGTGTTCGGGCCGATCCTGCACGTCGTCCGCTTCGCCGGAGGGCACCTGCCGAAGGTGGTCGAGGCCATCAACGCCTCGGGCTACGGCCTGACGCTCGGCGTGCACAGCCGCATGGCTTATACGGCCGACTACGTGGCCGAGCACGCCCGCGTCGGCAATCTCTACGTCAACCGCAATCAGATCGGCGCCGTGCCGGGCGTGCAGCCGTTCGGCGGCGAGGGGCTCTCGGGCACCGGCCCTAAGGCGGGCGGCCCCAACTACCTCGCCCGCTTCGCCACCGAGCGCGTGCGCACGACCGACATCACGGCGACGGGCGGCAACGTCGGCCTCCTGACCGACGGCATCCCCGGCGCCGATTGAGCGCGCAGCGGACCCACGCCAGCTTCCACAAGCCCCACGCCAACGGGCTCCTCGGGCGACGGACCAACGCCGATCAGCATACGGCCGCAATACCTCGCCCGAGCGGATTGGGGGTAGCTCATCCGCCATTGCCGCACCCGACAAGGCTCGCCATGTTAGGATGAATGATCTACTCCTTCGGAGCATCGATGGCGCGCGAGACCAAAACGCCCGACGTCAAGCACGGCAAGACACCGGCGGCCGCCCAGGACACGGGCCGCGCGCCTGCGCCCGCGTCCTCGTCGAGCGCCGAGGTCGCCGACTTCATCGCCAAGATGAAGGCCCTGCAACCTGCGGCAGGCGCCGGGCGCGGTCGCCTCTTGTTCGCCATGGACGCCACCATGAGCCGGGCGCCGACCTGGGACATGGCGCTCGCGCTCCAGTCCGAGATGTTCCGTGCCGTGAAGGAGATCGGTACCCTCGAGGTGCAGCTCATGTATTTCCGCGGCGCGGGCGAGGCGCGCGCCTCGCGCTGGGTGAGCGACGCCGATGCGCTTGCGGGCCTCATGCGCCAGGTCGCCTGCCACGGCGGCTTCACCCAGATCGGCAAGGTGCTGACCCAGGCGCGTCGCGAATCGGAGAAGGCGAAGATCGCCGCCCTGGTCTATGTCGGCGATGCGGTCGAGGAGCCAATCGACGACCTGGCCGGCCGCGCCGGCGAGCTGGCGCTGCTCGGCGTGCCCGCGTTCCTGTTCCAGGAGGGGGACGATGCCAACGCCACGCGCGCCTTCCGGGAGATCGCACGCCTGACCAAGGGCGCCCATTGCCGGTTCGGGCCCGGATCGGCGGCGGAGCTGCGCGAGCTTTTGACGGCGGTGGCGGTCTACGCGGCGGGTGGCCGGAAGGCGCTCGAAAACCTCTTGGCGCGCCCCGGCGGCGCGGGTGCGCGCCGCCTGCTGGGCCAGATGCGCGGCTAGTGTGATGATCGAGAAATTCGCCATATCAAGCGGTCTGCTCCCGAGCGAATTTCTCGATCTGAATCACACTAGCAAGTCCATGATTCTAGTGTCCCTTAATGAGTCCGAAGTTCGCTATGGGACCTAGCCGCAAACTCATGCGAACTTCGGAATCGGGACACTAGAGAGTACGATGTCGAAGTCGTATCGATCACGCCGCCGGTCGGGCCGTCAGCCGGGTCGACGTCAAGGGACTGCCGCGAGAGTGCTGCGCTGATGCAATTTTTCCTCCTGGGCCTGGCCGCGCTTGTATTGGCCCTGTTCGTGATCTCGGGCTTCACGCGCGCCAATCCGACCGCCATGGCGCGGCAGATGCGCCTTGCGGGCGGCGCGCTGGCGCTCGGCGCCGCGGCCATCTTTCTCGTGCGCGGCGCGGCGGGCCCGGCGAGCCTGCTCGGTGCGCTCGGCGCGTGGCTGCTCGGATGGAAGGGTGGCGCGCCGAGCGGCCCGACGCAAAAATCCTCGGGTCAGGCCTCGACCGTCACCACCGACCACCTGGAGATGGAGCTCGACCACGACAGCGGCGCCATGTCCGGCCGTGTGCTGAAAGGCATGTTCGCCGGCCGCGACCTCGACACGCTGAAGCCCGCCGAGCTGGCGCTGCTCTGGCACGACTGCCGGTTCGTCGATCCGCAGTCCGCCCAGCTTCTCGAAGCCTATCTCGATCGGATCCATCCGACCTGGCGGGATGACGTCTCGCGCGGCGAGCGGGCCATGCGCGACGGCGACGGACGCATGACGCCGGACGAGGCCTACGACATTCTCGGCCTCGCCCCGGGCGCGACCGACGAGGAGATCCGCCGCGCCCACCGCGATCTGATGCTGAAGCTGCACCCCGACCGGGGCGGATCGACCTATCTTGCGGCTCAGGTCAACGAAGCCAAGGACGTGCTGCTCAACCAGAGCCGGTGACGGCGGGCCATCGCCGCCCGTGCGGCTGTGGCCGCCTCAGTCGGCCTTCATCACGAAGCAGTCGATGGCGAGGCGGCGCAGCTCGAGGCACGTGTTCGAAGCCGCATGCTCGTCGAACTGGACGAACCGCGCCCGGAAGAACTGGCGGTTGTCGCGCTGCACGGGGAGCGTCACCCCGCCGTGTCCGTCGAGGAGGCCCGCGGCGCGGCTGCGGACCAGATCGAGCTTGGACTGGGCCTCGCGGGCGGAGTTGTAAGCGCCAATCTGGATCGCATAGCCGGCGCCAACCGGAGCCGCTTGGAACTGCGACGGCCCGTTGAGGTGCGAGGGTGACGCCGGGGCCGCCTCGGCGGGCGTGACGAAGGCGGTGAGCGCGCGCGCTTGCGAATCGAGCGTCGACGGCGGCCGTGCGGAGGGCGCTGTCTGCCGTTCGGACAGGGTGGCGACCGGCGCAGGAGCAGCGTCCTCGACGATCGAGTGACGGATCAGCCCGGCGATGTTGGACGACGCGCCGGTGGAGGACGCCTCGGCGGGGACGGGCACCGGAGCGGCTTCGGGCTCG
>ERZ795041.479-NODE-479-length-15125-cov-3.613670_pt1 | contig 15125 bp, 9 predicted proteins | sample MGYA00375125_ERZ795041 | MGnify/ENA primary metagenome ERZ795041 (study PRJEB30170, sample SAMN03074214) | activated sludge metagenome | biome: Common Effluent Treatment Plant; feature: Wastewater; material: Activated sludge; isolation source: activated biomass in a...
AAGCAGACGGACGTGAAGTAAAGCCGCCCACCTGGCTCACCACTGCCTTCACGCGCGGATCATTGGCGGCAACATAGACGACGTGGCCGCCCGAATAGCTGGAACCGCGCACGCCGACTCGGTTCGCATCGACCTGCGGCTCACCCATGATCCAGTCGAGCGCGGAGAACCAGTCCTCGGCCTGCTCGAGCGGATTGATGTATTCGCGCAAGGGCTGAACCCGCGCCGTGAAAGGCTCCGCCTTACCGGGCTCATGCAACGGCTCCTTGTCGATCATGACGATGGGCGAAGCGCTCTCGCCCCAGCCGCGATAGTCGAACACCAGGACGAAGTACCCGGCACGGGCGATATCCACGGCGTCGTTACGAAGCCCGGCCGCAACACCGCCCCAACCGTGCGCCATGACAACGGCCGGCAGCTTCTGGCTGGCGGGCGTGCCCTTGGGTGTAAACACCTCGCCGTGCAGCCGGATGCCGTCCGAGACGATGGTCACGGAGCGAAAATCAACACCCTCGGGCGGCTTGTAATCCGCGGCGCGAACGCGCTGTACGACACGCGCGGGGTCCGGCTGGCGCTGCGGCGTAGCGTTCGAACCGGATTGCTGGGCGAATACCGGTGTGTCCATCAGTGCCAAGGCTGCAATGCAAGTAAACAAACCGAAACTACGCAAACTCATGGGATTTTCCTCCAGTTGACTCTTTAGACGCTAGCTCATGGCTGTCCGGAACTCAATCGCTTGGAGAATCCCGATCGCGGAACGATTACTTCTGCACCGGCAGCAATAAATAAGATTCCCGCGTGCCGCCGCTGATCACGGAGTTCTTGCCGCCGAATTCCGCCGGATCGCGGCCGCCGTGTATCTCGATGCCGGATGCACCCTGCCAGCCGAAGTCCCTGCCTTCGATCCGCAGCACCAACCGATAACCTCGCGGAAAGACCATGCTCGTCGGCAGTATTTCGATGTCGAGGGGATACAGCTCGCCGGGGACTAGTTTCTGAATCTCATCGTGAGTGTGATACGGCTGATAGGGCGTGGATACCACTGGATCGAGCTTTCGATGTGAGGCTCGCAGCCAGCCCTGTGTGACCGGAACGGCGGGCGCGCTCGAGCCTCTGAAAACGACTTCCTTGCCGGCCGGATCGAACACCTGAAGGGTGAGAAATACATCCATGTCCGTCGTCGTCGACGATACCCACAGCCTTGCCATGACAGGCCCGGTGATTTCGGTTTCCTTCTCGAAGGGTGGCGTGGAGAAGACGATGCCTTCGCCGAGCCCATCGTAGCTGGCGATGCTCTCCTTCTTCGGATTGCGAGTGATGAGCGTGCGATTGGCGGTGTCGAGATAGAAACGTGTCCACTGCGTATTCGGCAGCGGCCATGCCGTGGCCGTGCGATGCGTCATTCCATCGGGACGGCGGATCGCCAGATGCACCGGCGGCTCCTTATTCCAGCCGTTGTCGATGCCCTTCAAGTAGTAATCAAAAAACTTTTGCTGAAGCGCGACGGAGTCGGGCAGGTAGAACGCCTCGTAATGAGCCTCGGTGTGCATCTCCAGCCACTTCTGCGTCGAAGCCGACCGCACGAATCCTTCGACGTTGCCGCGCAGATGCAGACCCATGCCGCCCCAGTTGCCCGCAGATAGCAGCGGCACTTTGATGCGCGAAAAATCCGGCGTGCGTTGCCGATGGAACGCATCGTTCAATGGATGCGAGCTGAGCGCATGCAGGAAATCGATGCGATTGCCCGCGAGCAGATCCTCGCTCAGCGCCGGTCCCGTCGTGCGCTCGCCCGTGGAGCGATCGCGCCACGGGCTGTTCGCGTTGCCGTGCTGATTGACGAGCACCTGGGTCTTCATCCATATCGGCGCAAATGCCGGTGTACACGGAGTCGCGGTAGTGATCGACGAAGCCTTCCCAGGGAATCATCGCCGCGAGGTGCGGCGGCTGGAGCGCCGCTACCATCCATTGATTGATGGCGAAGTAGCCGACGCCCGCAAGGCCGACCTTGCCGTTCGACCAGAGCTGCACGCCGGCCCATTCGATGCAGTCGTAATAGTCCTGTGTTTCCCGCGTCGAGAACGGATCCAGAAAGCCCGGCGACTTGCCGCTGCCTCGCGAGTCGACCATCACGACCGCGTAGCCCTTCGGAACCCAGCGCTCCGGATCGACGGCCTCCCATGCGATGTGCCTGCATTGCGAGCCGTTGCGACAGATTTCCGGATGGATACGCATCATGTAGTCCCACTGCTCCTTGTAGGCGTCCGCCCAATGCCAGTCCTTGCCGTAGGGACCGTACGTCATGATCACCGGATGCTTGCCCGCCCCTGCCGGCCGATACACGTTGGCACGCAGCACCAGACCATCGTTCGCGACGATCGGCACGTCTTTTTCGATGATCATGTCCTCTGCGGCGGCTTGAGCGATCGCAGAGGACATCAGGAACCAGGCAACCGCCGACATTGCAGCATTGCCCAGCGCCGTTGATAACTCAAATAACGATAAGGAAGAGGCGCCCTGCGCCGGATTCAACGTTCGCATCGCTTACCTCGGGCATCAAATGTATGGATGTTGATGCTCCACACGCTCGCCACATGACGCAGCGATGCTCATATGCAGCTGAGGTCCGAGTCTGCCGCATGCCGCAGGGATTATCAATCAAGTGACTGATATCAAGCGAGGCGTCTGCGCCTTGTCGCTCTAATCAGGCAGGCGTGTATTGCTCTGAACCCAAGCACGTCGGAGCATGTACGCCACGTTTCCGATCGACCGAATCAGCATCATCGAGGAAAGGACATGGATCGATTGAAAGATAAAGTGATCGTCGTTACAGGCGGCGCACTGGGCATCGGGCATGCTTGCGTGCGGCGCGCCAGCGATGAAGGCGCCTGTGTGGCGGTGCTGGACGTATTGGATGCGGAAGGCCAAGCGCTCGCGCAGACGCTGCAGGCGCAAAAGCGCAAAGTGGCGTACTGGCATTGCGACGTGACGAGCGAGGCCGAGGTGCGTTCCACCATCGATGCCGTGGCGGCGCACTTCGGCGGGCTGCACGGCGTGGTGAACAACGCCGGCGTCGCCGGCACCAGTCATCCCACCCACGAATGCACGGAAGCCGAGTGGGACAGAGTGCTTTCAGTCAACGTCAAGGGCGTGTTCTTCGTCACCAAGCATGCCCTGCCCCATCTGATGCGCGCAGGCCGTGGCAGCGTGGGCAACCTGTCTTCCATCGCGGGCCTGGTCGGGCTTGCGTCGACACCGCCCTATCATGCATCGAAGGGTGCCGTGCGGCTGATGACCAAGAACGATGCGATGCAATACGCAGCGCAGCAGATCCGCTTCAACTCCATTCATCCCGCCTACATCTGGACGCCGATGGTGGAAACCCATCTGCGCGACACCAGCTCCGATCTGGAAGCCGCGAAGGCAGCGGCGGCCGCCGCTCACCCATTGGGCCGCATGGGCGAGCCCGATGACGTCGCCTGGTGCGCTGTGTATCTGCTCAGCGATGAATCGGCGTTCGTCACCGGTGCCGAATTTGTGATCGACGGTGGATTTACGGCGCGATAGTCGCGGCCCGGACTCGCGGCTCGCGCCTTGCCATTGAAGCTCTTAGGGTTGCGCCCCGGCCGGCAGCATCTCGCGCCAGCGCTGCGCTTCGTCCGGCTTGTCCCATGCGACGTACAGGTCGACGAGATGGCAACATTGGGAGTGGCGGCGAGCTCGATGCTTGGATGCTGCTCGGACTGACGCTCATGTTCGGCCTGCGTCGAAGACGCAAGCCGAACGCGCTCACGAGCGGATCGTAAAGACCAAACCACGAGCGGACTTGTATGATTCGCGTGCCCATCCTCTCGTGGCGATTCCACAATGATCAACGAACCCATCCTCGATCCCGATCTGCCCATCATCGATCCGCATCACCACTTTTGGGATCTGCGCACCGTCATAGGCTCGAACCGGACGACGCCGTCGCATGTATTCGAGCAAGTCATCGCCATGACGCCGCGTTACCTGCTCGACGAGCTGCTCGCGGACATGAGGAGCGGTCACAACGTGCGGGCGACGGTGTTCCTCGAGTGCTCGCAAAACTACAACCAGGATGCACCGGCCGATTTCAGATGCGTGGGTGAAACCGAATTCGTCAACGGCATCGCTGCCATGAGCGCGAGCGGACTGTATGGCGATATCCGCGTCTGCGCCGGGATCGTCGGCAAGGTCGATCTGCGCATCGGCGATGCCGCGCGCGCAGTGCTCGAAGCGCACATGGCGGCGGCCAGCACACGCTTTCGCGGCATCCGCCACAGCGCATCGTTCGATGCGGACCCCGCCGTGCTCGGTCCGCTGGCGCGCGTGCCCGCCGGGCTGTACCTATCGGATGAATTCCGCACCGGCTTTCGGCATCTCGCACCGCTCGGTCTTTCGTTCGACGCCTGGCTGCTCGAGCCGCAATTGCCCGATCTCATCGATCTTGCGCGAGCGTTTCCAGAGACGACGATCGTGCTCGATCACGTCGGCACGCCGCTGGGCATTGCGAGCTACCAGGGCAAGCTGCCGGAGCGCTTTCCCATCTGGCGCGAGCACATGCGGCAGCTCGCGAAGCTCGACAACGTCAATGTCAAAATCGGCGGGCTCGCGATGCCGTTTTGCTCTTTCGATTCCTTCTTGAGCGAACCTGAGGCCCCCTCGACGCTGCTTGCCGAACACTGGAAACCTTACGTGGAAACGACGATCGAGCTGTTCGGCGCCAAGCGCTGCATGTTCGAAAGCAATTTCCCCGTCGATCGCGGCTCATGCACGTATGCGACGCTCTGGAACGCGCTCAAACGCCTCGCCGCGCATTGCTCCAAGGAGGAGAAGACCGCGCTGTTCAGCGGCACGGCTGCGCGCGTGTACCGGCTCGCGCTGTCTGCGAATGTATTGAGCCAGTGATGGTCGCCACATTCGGTTGCTTCCGCAACGTGCGGTAGGATATGCACGCTCCGGTAGCAGTGCGGACAGGAATGTACGAAGATTGATTCTGGCCGTTCGTGTGATATCGAACCCCTGCAGAAAAACCAGCGGAGGTAACTCAAGATGTGGGCGATACACTCCATGAAGAAAAGTCGTGAAATCGCAATGCCTGCTTTGATCGCCGCGTTCCTGTGCATTTCATTATTCGGAGGAAACAGCGTGCAAGCTCAAACGCCTTTCACGGCAGGGCAGCCGCAGAGCACCATGGTGCGCCAACTCTGGTTCGGCTATCTCAATGGCGTGGAAAAAATGGAAGGCGAACGTTGGTATTTTCGCTATCACGCGCCGGAATTCATCCGCTGGTATGGCCCATGGCTGCGGCGCTACGAGACATTCAACGCCTTCGATCCGCCAGCCGAAGCGATGCAGCGATACGGCGCTCGCCCCGGGAAATACACGGAAATGTGGTGGGGAAGCGTCAACGACTATCGCGATTCGCGATCGGGCAGCACACGCCCGTACACCCCCGGCACTTGGAAGCTGAGCACGGAAGTCATTCTCACCGCGATGACCATGATCCCCGCATATCCCACCGATATTCACACCGGAGAAGAGGTCAATCTCGATATGCCGGTGGTGCGCTGGATGCGAGTATTCAGATATCCCGAGGGCGTGTCGCAAGAAGAAGGCGACAAGTGGTATCTCAGCGTGTATGCGGAGGAAGCCAAGAAGCTCCCCGGACTCATTTGGTACGTCAGCTACAAGACCGTGGACTTCCGCACTCCGCGGCCCAGCGGACCCTACGTGAAATGGCACCGCGTGGACGAAATGTGGTTTCCGGACATGGCCACTTGGAAAAAGGCAGCGCTGGAAGGCTCGGTGAAGTTCACGGCGCCAAGCTGGGCGAAAGACAAACAAGAACCATTCGTCGAAATGTATAGCGATCTCATCCGATTGAAGCCGGATGTGGATTTCCTGCACGACCTGCCGAATATGAATCTTCGATGAGTGTCTAGCGCGCGCACGCAGTCATTTACGCCTGCGTGCGCGCGTAGCGGCTCTATTTCATCGTCGGCATCGCGAACTCAGCTCGTCCCGTGTCTTTCGGCCAGCGTTGCGTGACGGCCTTCAGTCGCGTGTAGAAGCGCACGCCTTCACGGCCGTAAATATGGTGATCGCCGAATAGCGATGTGCGCCAGCCGCCGAAGCTGTAGAACGCCATCGGCACCGGCAGCGGAACGTTCACACCGACCATGCCCACTTGCACCGTCTCGGTGAATGTCTGTGCCGCCGCCCCGCTGCGTGTGAAGATGGCGGCGCCATTCGCGTACGGATGCGCATTGATCAGCCGAATGGCCGCCTCCAGGGAATCCGCGCGCACGATGCCGAGCACCGGGCCGAAAATTTCCTCGCGATAGATGCGCATCTGCGGCTGCACACGATCGAACAGCGATCCACCCAGAAAGAAGCCGCCCTTGGCATGTTCGTAATCCATGCGGCCGTCCACCAGCAGCGCCGCGCCCTCGGCCACGCCGGAAGCGATGTATTCGCATACGCGAGCCCGATGCTCGGCAGTGATCAACGGCCCCATTTCCGTTTCGCTGCAGTGGGGTGCACCGATGCGCAGCTGCCTCACCAGCGGCGCGAGTTTCTCCGCAAGCCGCTCCGCAGTGCCGTCGCCGATGGCCACGACGATCGAGATCGCCATGCAGCGCTCGCCCGCCGAGCCATACGCCGCACCCAGAAGTGCGCTCGCAGCGTCGTCCAGATCGGCATCGGGCATCACGACCGCATGATTCTTGGCGCCGCCCAGCGCCTGCACACGCTTGCCGTGCTGCGTGCCTTCCAGATGCACGTGACGCGCAACGGGTGTCGATCCGACGAAACTGATGGCGGCAATGTCAGGATGGCGCAGCAAACCATCGACCGCCTGCCGATCGCCGTGCAGCACATTGAACACTCCGGCAGGCAGTCCTGCCTGCTGCAGCAGTCGCGCAAGAAACACCGATGCGGAGGGATCACGCTCCGAGGGCTTGAGCACGAAGGTGTTGCCGCAGGCCAGCGCGATCGGCGCCATCCACAACGGCACCATGGCCGGAAAGTTGAAGGGCGTGATGCCCGCGACGACGCCGAGCGGCTGGCGCACACTGAACGCATCGATGCCGGTGCCGACCTTCTCGCTGTACTCGCCCTTCAGCAAATCCGGAATGCCGCAGGCGAATTCGACCACCTCGAGTCCGCGGGTGACCTCGCCTTTCGCATCCGCCACCGTCTTGCCGTGTTCCCGTGAGATCAGCGCAGCGAGCTCGTCCGCGGCCTCTTCGAGCAATTGCCGGAATCGGAACATCACGCGGGCGCGCCGCAGCGGCGTCTGTGCCGACCACGCCGCATACGCAGCGCGAGCGACGCGCACGCACTCATCGAGCTCCGCGGTGTCGGCGAAGGGAACCTGCCCGATGATCTGGCCGCTGCTCGGATCGTACACATGGCCGAAGCGTCCGGAACGACCGGCCACCTCGCCCCCGTCGATCCAATGCGCATTCGCGGGACACTCGGAAAGGTCCTGCACACTCACTGACATGACGTCCGTTACCTCATCTCGCGCTAAAGCCGCGCGTAATCTCGATCACACGCGCAATTGATCACGGATCGGCAGTTGCCGAATCCGCTTGCCGGTCGCGGCGTAGATCGCGTTACACAATGCGGGCGCGATCGGCGGCAATGCCGGCTCACCCACGCCTCCTAGCGGCACCTCGAACGAAGCCGGCACCAGGTGAACGTGAATCTCGCGCGGCGCCTCTCGCATGCGTGTGATCGGATAGTCGTGAAAGTTCGATTGATCGACGCGCCCGTTCTTGAACGTGATCTCGCCCGTCATCGCCAGGCTCACGCCCATGATGGCGGAGCCTTCGGCCTGGGAGCGGACGCGATCTGGATTCACTTGCGGGCCACAATCCACGGCGATATCGACGCGAGGAATGCTCAGCACGCCCTCGTCGTCGACGCTCACCTCGAAAACCGCGGCGACGTAGGTGAGAAAGCTGTAGGTCGCCGCGAGGCCCAAGCCGTGGCGCTTCGGCAGCGCCCGCCCCCACCGCGCCTCGCGCGCCGCGATTTCGATCGCGTTGCGCAAGCGCCCGGTATCCACCGGATAGCGCTCGGGTGACTCGCCATAGTTCCATTGATCGGCGAGCTTGCGCGGATCGATGCGACGGGCCGGGCCGATGAGATCGAGTAGAAAGTCCTTCGGATCTCGCTTCGCTTCAGCCGCCAATTCGCTCACGAAGCTCTGCACGGCGAAGGCGTGCGGAATGTTCGACACCGAGCGGAACCAGCCGATGCGCGTATGCGCCTCGGCTTCTGCAACCTCCATGCGAAACGCGGGAATCTGGAACGGCATGGCCACCGCGCTCTGGCCGAATTCTTCGGGCGACTGGCTTTTCGCCTGCAGGGAGAAGGTTGCACCGATCGTCGGCGCGGTGGATCGATGCAGCCACGCCGTGGGCTTGCCGTTCTCGTCGAGCGCCGCTTCGAGATGCTCGACGGAAACCGTGTGATAGTAGTCGTGGCGCAGGTCGTCCTCGCGCGCCCAGGTGACCTTCACCGGTCTGCCGTCCATCGCCTTGGACAACAGCGCCGCCTCCACGGCGAAATCGGGCTTGGATTTTCTCCCGAAGCCGCCGCCCAGCAACGTCACGTGAACCGTGACGTCCGCGGGGCTCAGCCCCACATGGCGCGCGATGAGATCGCGCGCGCACTGCGGCGCCTGCACGCACGCCCACACTTCGCACTTGCCGTTTGCAATCCGCGCCGTGGCCGCAGGCGGCTCCATCGTTGCGTGCGCGAGATGCGGCAGATAGTACTCCGCCTGTACGCGGCGCTGACTTGCCGCGAGCGTCGCGAGCGCATCACCGTCATCGCGCACCGCCTTCGCTGGCGCACGCGCCGCCGCTTCCAGGGTCCGCCGATACGCCGCAGATTCATAGTTGGCGTTGTCACCGTCGTGCCATTCGATATTCAGGGCCGCGCGCCCCTTCATGGCCGCCCAGGTATTGGTCGCGAGCACCGCGATTCCGCCGAGGGGATTGAAGAACGCCGGCAGCGGCAGGCTCTTCAGCTCGATCACCCTCACCACGCCGGGGATCTTCAAGGTCGCGCTCGCAGCGAATTTCGCCAGCGAGCCGCCCGTCACCGGCGGCCGCGCAATCACGGCGTAGAGCATGTCATCGAGACGCGTATCGACACCGTAAAGCGCACGTCCCTCGACGATGTCCGCACTGTCGATCAACCGGATGTGGTTCTTGCCGATATAGCGAAACTCATCCGGTGATTTCAGGCGAAGAGCGTCGCGCGCCGGGACCGGAAGCTTCGCTGCCTCCTGTGCGAGGGCGGCATAGCTCAAGCGGCGACCTGATTGCTCATGCACCACTTCGTGCTGAATGGCTTTGACCTCGGCGCGCGGAACGTTCCATTTCGCCGCGGCCGCCGCTTCGAGCATGGTGCGCGCCGCGGCACCGACGCGACGCATGGGCCCGAAGAAGTGGCGCATGCTGCGCGAGCCATCGGTGTTCTGGTTGCCGAAACGTGCTTCGTCGCCTGGTGCCTGGATCACCCGGACACGCGACCATTGCGCCTCCAGTTCATCCGCCACGACCATCGCAAGACTGGTTCGGATACCCTGCCCCATTTCCGGACGATGCACGGTTACGGTGACGGCACCCTCGGTATCGATAGAGACGAATACCAGCGGATCGTCCACGACGCCGCCGGGCATCGCATCGGCACCATACTTCGGTGGCCCTTCTGCCGAGATGGCGCCCGAAGTCCGCAAACACAGTGCCAGGCCGGTAAGCGCGCCTGCGCCCTTGAGCACCGCACGACGTGTAACGCTGTTCACTGCACACCTCCGAGACGCTCGTATCGATGCTACCGCCCGGCCCGAAGCGGATTCCGGTGTCAGAACGACACCACTCGGTGAGATTGCGGCCAGGGACATTGGCCCGCGATGCTCGATCAACTGCGCCGAACGCTGAGAGTACACAGTGCCGTCATCCAGATCATCCGCCGGGAGGACGAATATCTACGCGCGCTGGGATGAACCTGACGCCATGACCGTCGAACGATCGTGCGAACGATTCTCGAATCGCAGCTTTATACCGCGGGAAACAGGGAGGGCAGTGGGTGATCCGAGCCGTGGTGCGCGACCCAATCAGGAAGACCGTTTGTGGAAGGTGGCGCGCCCGGAGAGATTCGAACTCCCGACCTCATGGTTCGTAGCCATGCGCTCTATCCAACTGAGCTACGGGCGCAATGTTTGATGGCGGTTGGCCAGCGCGGATCGAGACTGGCGGAGAGAGAGGGATTCGAACCCTCGATGGGCTTTTGACCCATACACCCTTAGCAGGGGTGCGCCTTCGACCACTCGGCCATCTCTCCGCTGCGAAACCCTCGCTCGTGGCCTCAAGCCGCACCTGCGATGCCGCTTCGCTTCTGATAGCACCGAGGTATGCCGTTCGACGAAATACCCAGCCTTGCGAAGGCCGGCAAGAATACTGGCCGAACGGCAGGAGGTAAAGACTCGAGGAGAGAAATACCGGACAGCGAAGCCGCGGAAGTGGGGAACGACCTCACTCCGCGGCCGGCCGTTGCTACGCTCAGGATCCGATGCCGGTACCGGGACGACGCACTGCGCCGCCCGCTGCCTGCTCTTCGCGCTTGATGCGCTCGTAGATCTCTTCGCGATGAACCGCAACTTCCTTCGGCGCATTCACGCCGACACGCACTTGGTTGCCCTTGACGCCTAGAACGGTCACTGTGATGTCGTTACCTATCATCACGGTCTCACCGACGCGCCGTGTCAGAATCAACATGATGGAGCTCCTTGCTTTTGCAGCTGAGTGATGCGTTTCTGGCTTGCCGGCAGTGGAAATCACTGCCCTCCCACAGCTCACCAAAAATTTCTCACTCGAAATCGAGAGTAGAACGGGGTGTTTTCTTTGGGGATCGGGATTTCCCTGAATCGAAACTCCTTGTCACTCCAGTGAAAAATACTCGCGGCGTATGGTCGCATCGACGACCGCATGCGTGCGATAGAAGTTTCCGCATCGAGGCGATTGTCGAGATCACTGACAAATATTGCGGAAAGTTTTCGCGCAGTGAATTGCAGCGCTGCCGCTCGCATCGCTCCAGTGACATAACGCACGTCACAGTCGACGCTTGCTCAGCGAGCGCTCAAACGCTTCTCGACCCACGCATGCACCGAAGCGAGCGCCGCATCGAGATTATTCGCGTCGCTGCCGCCGGCTTGAGCCATGTCGGCGCGTCCGCCGCCGCGACCGCCGATTTGCTGCGCCACGGCGTTGACGAGCTCGCCTGCCTTGATGCTTGACGTTTGATCCGGCGTTACGCCTGCGATGAGCACGACCTTGTCCGGCGCTTGCACCGACGCTAATACGATGGCCGCCGATTTCAGCTTGTTCTTGAGCTGATCCACCGCATCGCGAAGCGCCGGTGCATCCGCACCGTCGATACGAGCCGCGAGCACCTTGATACCGAGCACCTCGACGGCTCCTGCCGACAGATAACCGCCCTGTCCGCTCGCAAGCTTCTGCTTGAGCGTCGCGATCTCCTTTTCAAGCCGGCGCGTGCGATCCAGCAGCTGGCGCACTTTGTCCTCGACGTCGTCGCGACCGCCCTTCACGAGCGTCGCCACTTCGCGCAATGCCTGCTCCGATTGTGCGATCCAATCGAGCGCACCTTGCCCGGTGACGGCCTCGATGCGCCGCACGCCGGCCGCTACGCCGCCCTCGCTCACGACCTTGAACAAACCGATGTCGCCCGTGCGCGCCACATGGGTGCCGCCGCACAGCTCGGTCGAAAAATCGCCGAAACGCAGCACGCGTACTTCGTCTTCGTATTTCTCGCCGAACAGCGCCATCGCGCCGGAAGCGACGGCCGCGTCGTATCTCATCAATTTCGTGTCGGCAGCGCGGTTCGCACGAATCTCCGCGTTGACGAGTTGCTCGATCTGCTGCAGCTCATCCGGCGTCACTGCAGCGTAATGCGAAAAATCGAAACGCAGGCGATCGGGCGCGACCAGTGAACCCTTTTGCGTCACGTGAGTGCCCAGCACTTTGCGCAACGCCGCGTGCAGCAGATGGGTCGCCGAATGATTCAAGCGAATTGCCGTACGCCGCTGCTCATCCACGTGCGCTTCGAGCGCATCACCCACTTTGATCTCGCCGCTGGCAACGCGGCCGATGTGGGCGAATGCACTGCCGAGCTTCTGGGTATCGGTCACTTCGAAACGTGATTGGGAACCACGAAGACTTCCCGTGTCGCCGACCTGGCCGCCGCTTTCGGCATAGAAGGGCGTGCTTTCCAGAATGACCTGACCTTCTTCCCCGGCACGCAATACATCGACGCGCTCCTTGCCGCGCAAGATCGCGGCCACCGTCGCGGTATCGGCGTGACGCTCGTAACCGCTGAACGTCGTCTTCGAATCGATGGTAATGCCGTCACGCAGATCGACGCCGAATTTGCTTGCGGCGCGCGCCCGGTCGCGCTGCGCTTCCATCGCCGCATCGAAGCCCGCCTGGTCGATCGTCAGGTCGCGCTCGCGCGCGATGTCGGCGGTGAGATCGACGGGGAATCCGTACGTGTCATACAGGCGGAATACCGTCTCGCCAGGAATTTCCTGCGTGCTCAGCCTCGCAATCGCCGATTCGAGTAACGACATGCCCTGCGACAGCGTCTCTGCGAATCGCTCTTCTTCTTGCTTCAACACGCGCTCGACGTGCGTACGCTGCGTTTTCAGCTCGGGATAGGCCTCACTCATCTCGGCCTCGAGCGCGGCGACCAATGAGTAGAAGAACGGTTGCGTCTGACCGAGTTTGTATCCGTGGCGAATGGCGCGACGAATGATCCGGCGCAGCACGTAGCCACGCCCCTCGTTCGACGGCAGCACGCCGTCGGCGATCAGGAACGCACAGGCGCGAATGTGATCGGCAATCACCCGCAGCGAGCTGGAGGCCAGATCGTTGGTGCCGGTCGCGGTCGCAGCCGCCTTGATCAGATTGACGAACAGATCGATCTCGTAATTCGAATGCACGCCCTGCATCACGGCGGCAGTGCGCTCCAGACCCATGCCCGTATCGACCGAAGGCCTCGGCAGCGGCGTGAGCACGCCATCCGCCGAACGATCGAACTGCATGAAGACGAGATTCCAGATTTCGATCCAACGATCGCCATCGGCATCGGGCGATCCGGGAGGACCGCCGGGAATGTGCGGTCCGTGGTCATAGAAAATCTCGGTACATGGACCGCAAGGGCCAGTCTCGCCCATCTGCCAGAAGTTATCCCCCGACGGGGACTTTGATGCCGCGGAAGCCCCGACGGGGGCCGCGGCGGCGTCGGAACCGCCGCCTGGCTTGTCACCAATGCGTACGATGCGTTCCGCCGCAACGCCGACCTCCTTGTTCCAGACGTCATAGGCCTCGTCGTCCGTGTGATAGACCGTGACCATCAAGCGCTGCGGATCGATGCCGAGCCAGTCGCGCCCCGTCACGAACTCCCACGCAAAGCGAATCGCATCCCTCTTGAAATAGTCACCGAAGCTGAAATTGCCGAGCATCTCGAAGAACGTGTGATGGCGGGCCGTATAGCCGACGTTCTCCAGATCGTTGTGCTTGCCGCCGGCACGCACGCAGCGCTGCGAGCTCGCCGCGCGGCTGTAGCTGCGCTTGTCCTTGCCTAGAAAAACATCCTTGAACTGCACCATGCCTGCGTTCGTGAACAGCAGCGTCGGATCGTTTCCGGGAACGAGCGAGCTCGACGGCACGATCTGATGCCCGCGCTCGGCGAAGAATCGGAGGTACAACGAGCGCAACGCCGCGCTCGAGAGGCGTTTAGGAGGCGTCATACGAAGAAACGTTCGGCGGTTGGTATGGTCCAGGGTGCCGCGCTGTATTACCGATATCGACCGACATCGGCCGATATCGGCAGCCGGCTCACAGGGATTCGACTCCGAGACATCACTCGGACCCGGCTGGGTCCGAGCATTCCCAATCGTCCGCTGAGGCGGCGCGTCCGCTCAAGGCGGCGCGAATCTGGTCGGCGCTAAAGCCGCGATATTGAAGGAAGCGCGCCTGCTTTGCACGTTCAGCCAAGCTGCTCGGCGGCTCGCTACCGAACTTGCGCGCACGCACTTCACGAGCGGCTTCCATCCAATTCCAATCCGCACCGGCCCTTTCCACACCGGTCCCTTCCACATTGGCCCCTTCCGCATTGCCCAGGGCCGCCTCGATCATCTCGTCCGTGGCGCCATGCTCCCGCAATTCGGCCCGAATGCGAATCGGCCCCTGGCCCCGGCGGCTGAGATGGCCGACCAGACTCGCCGCAAAGCGTTTATCGCAGACGAGTTTCTTGCTCGATAGCGCATCGACGACTCGGGCGACCTTGTCAGCCGCATACCCTTTGATCTGCAGCTTGCGCCGCAGCTCGCGGGTGGAATGTTCGCGCCGTGCGAGCAGTCGCAAGGCCGCGATCTCAGTGGCTTTTTCGTCAGCCTTTTCGTCTCTCTGCTCGGGGTTTCTCTGCTCGGGGTTTCTCCGGCCGAGATCGCCTGCCCGCCCACCGCTGCGGCGAACACTGCGGACGGCAACGGACGGCGAAGTGGCGCTGCCTTCGCCCTTCGCCATCCGGCATTCGCCATCGCCTTCAGTGCCCTTAGGCCGTTTCACCCTTCACGGCCTCGCCCTTCTTCGGCAACAACTTCTCGCGAATCTTCCCTTCGATTTCCTGTGCGATCTCGGGGTGCTGGTTCAGGAACGCACGAGCGTTCTCCTTGCCCTGGCCGATGCGCTCGCCGTTGTAGCTGTACCAGGAGCCGGATTTCTCGACGAGCCCTTGCAGCACGCCGATGTCGATGATTTCCCCGACTCTGGAAATACCCTCGCCGTACATGATCTCGAACTCGGCTTCGCGGAACGGCGGCGCGACCTTGTTCTTGACGACCTTGACGCGGGTTTGATTGCCGATCACCTCATCGCCGCTCTTCAGCGCGCCGATGCGGCGAATGTCCAGGCGCACCGAGGCATAGAACTTGAGCGCGTTGCCGCCGGTGGTCGTTTCGGGATTGCCGAACATCACGCCGATCTTCATGCGGATCTGGTTGATGA
>ERZ795041.481-NODE-481-length-15043-cov-4.299573_pt1 | contig 15043 bp, 9 predicted proteins | sample MGYA00375125_ERZ795041 | MGnify/ENA primary metagenome ERZ795041 (study PRJEB30170, sample SAMN03074214) | activated sludge metagenome | biome: Common Effluent Treatment Plant; feature: Wastewater; material: Activated sludge; isolation source: activated biomass in a...
GGACGCTGTCCTCGCGGGCATATTCACCCAAGGCTATCTCGCTTACCTCGTTCTTTATCGCAATCAGCGCATCGCAGAAACGGTCGAGCTCGTCCAGCGGCTCGCTCTCCGTGGGCTCTATCATCATCGTCCCGGCCACGGGCCACGATATAGTCGGCGCGTGAAAGCCGTAATCCATGAGCCTCTTGGCGACGTCCTCGACCTCGACCCCGGCGTCTTTTTTGAACTGCCGCATGTCGAGTATGAACTCGTGCGCCACCCTGCCGCCGGGCCCCGTGTAAAGGACGTCGTAGTGCTTTTCGAGACGGGACTTGACGTAATTCGCATTCAGTATCGCGTACTTCGTCGCGTCGGTCACGCCCTCCCCGCCGAGCATCTTTATGTACGCGTACGAGACGAGCAGTATCGCCGCGCTTCCCCACGGCGCCGAGGACACGGCGGATATAGATCTCTCCCCACCTATTTCGACTACTGAATGCCCCGGCAGATACGGAGCCAGATGCTCCGCGGCGCATATCGGCCCCGCGCCCGGCCCGCCGCCGCCGTGCGGGATGCTGAACGTCTTGTGAAGATTCAGGTGGCAAACGTCGGCCCCTATAACAGCCGGGCTGGTGATTCCCACCTGGGCGTTCATGTTCGCCCCGTCCATGTATATCTGCCCGCCGTTTTCGTGAACAATTGAGCAAATCTCCTTTATCTTTTCCTCGAAGACCCCGTGCGTCGAGGGGTACGTCACCATTAAAACGGCGAGGCTGTCCCTGTGCTTCTCGGCGGCTTCGCGAAGGGCGTCCACGTCGATGTTCCCGCGCTCGTCGCACGCGACCACGACAACCTTCATCCCCGCGAGCGCCGCGCTCGCCGGGTTCGTGCCGTGCGCCGAAGACGGTATAAGCGCGACGTTCCGCCCGCCCTCGCCCCTGCCCCTGTAATACGCCCTTATCACCATGAGCCCGGTGTACTCCCCCTGCGCCCCGGAGTTGGGCTGGAGCGATACGGCCGGAAGCCCGGTTATGGTCGAGAGGCTCCTTTCGAGCTCCGAGAACACCTGCGCGTAGCCCTCGGCCTGCGGCAGGGGAGCGAACGGATGTATGTCCGCGAACTCGGGCCACGTGACCGGGACCATCTCTGAGGTCGCATTCAATTTCATCGTGCAGGAGCCGAGAGGAATCATGGACGTCGTAAGCGAAAGGTCCTTCGTTTCGAGTCTTTTTATATAGCGTAGCATCTTCGTTTCCGAATGATGGCCGTTGAAAACGGGATGCGTGAGGAAAGCGCTTTTACGTGTGAGCGGCCCGGGATAAGAAAGCCCGTCGTCAGAATGATCGGCGCCGTTCGCCGTGGCGGGCTTTCCCGAAAGCGCCCTGGCGAAGAGCTCGACTATCTCCTCCACGTCCTCTTCCTCGACCGTCTCGTCGAGCGAGATACCAACGTGGCGTTCGTCTATGTATCTGAAATTAATCCCCGCGCTCTCGGCGGCGCTTTTGAGCCTGCCGAGTTTGTCGCCCGTCCCGAGGTCTATCTTTAGTGTGTCGAAGTAATAGTCGTTCAGTTGTTTGAGCCCGATGCGCGAAAGCCCGCCTTCGAGGTCTCGCGTTTGGAGCGCGATGCGGCGCGCTATCTCGCGGAGCCCCTCGGGGCCGTGGTAAACGGCGTACATCGAGGACATTATCGCGAGGAGCGCCTGCGCCGTGCATATGTTGGACGTCGCCTTTTCGCGCCGTATGTGCTGCTCCCTCGTCTGGAGCGCCATCCTGTACGCGGGCTCGCCGTGCGAGTCTATCGAAACGCCGATTATCCTCCCGGGCACCTGCCTCGCGAACTCCTCACGCGTCGCGAAGTACGCTGCGTGAGGGCCGCCGTATCCGAGCGGCACCCCCAGCCTCTGCGTCGAGCCGACGACGACGTCCGCCCCCTGCTCCCCGGGCGGCGTCAGCAGCGTAAGGCTCAAGATGTCGGCCGCCACGGCTACGAGCGCTCCCGCGTCGTGGGCCTTCGATATGAACGCCGAATAATCCTTTATTGCGCCGTCCGCGTCCGGGTACTGGACGAGCGCGCCGAAGACGCCGTCTCCGAATTCGAACCCTTCGTGGTTTCCAATTATGACTTTTATTCCTAGCGGCTCCGCCCTCGTGAGGATAACGTCTATAGTCTGCGGGAAACATTTTTCCGAGACGAAAAATACGGGCTCTCCGCCGGATGCCGCCTTCTTACCGGCCGCCCTCAGCATCATCGTCATGGCTTCGGCTGCCGCCGTGCCCTCGTCGAGGAGAGAGGCGTTCGCAATATCCATTCCCGTAAGATCCGAAACCATCGTCTGAAAATTGAGAAGCGCCTCGAGGCGGCCCTGCGATATCTCGGCCTGATACGGCGTATATTGCGTATACCACCCCGGGTTTTCGAGGACGTTCCGCTGGATCACGCCCGGAACCACGCATCCGTAATACCCGAGGCCTATGTATGATTTAAACACCTTGTTCTTTTTCGAGATTGCTCTTAGCTCGCGAAGGAGCCTGTGCTCGCTGAGGCCCGGAGGCAAATCGAGGGGTTCCCCGAGCCTGATCGACGCCGGGACCGTTTCGTCTATGAGGGCGTCCAGTGATTCCGCGCCGACCTCATCCAGCATCGCGGACGTATCGTCCCCGCCCGGCCCTATGTGTCTTGCCGAAAACCTGTCGTATCTATCCCTTCCCTTTTTCATTAAATCGTATAACCCCGGAAACTGCCCTTTGGTTCAGTAATGATACCCTAATCTTTAAGGTCCGGCTCGGCCGGCGGTTTTGGCAATGCTAACGACAATTCGCCCGGATAATATTCCCCGGGCGGCAAGGGACCGGGAGCGGCCCCGTCGGATTATTCTTCCGATTCTTTTTCGGTGTGTTCGGTATATTCCTCGAAGTCCATAAGCTCGTCGAGCTCGGCGGGATCGTAAGGCCTTACCTTTATCATCCATCCCTCGCCGTAAGGGTCTTCGTTTATGGTTTCGGGCGAATCGAGCAAGAGCTCGTTAACCTCGACTACGTCCCCGCTCACCGGGGCGTATACGTCCGAAACCGCCTTCGTCGATTCCACGGCGCCGAAAGGGTCCCCCTTCGTTATCTCGTCGCCCTCGCCCGGAAGCTCTATGTATACGATTTCGCCGAGCGCGTCCTGTGCGTAGTCGGTAATCCCGATGACAATCAGATCGTCTTCGTGACGAATCCACTCGTGGTCAGAAGTGTATTGCAGATCGTCCGGTATTTGCACCATATCCTAATCTCCTTAATTAACTTCCTTTTTGTAGAAGGGGAAATCCACTACCTCGGCCTCCCTGGCCGTACCCCTGATTTCTATCTTGACACTTCGCCTCCCGGCGGCCTCACTTTTTAAATAACCCATACCTATGGATTTATCAAGGCTCGGCGATAAAGTCCCGCTGGTCACGCTGCCGAGAAGATGCCCTTCATTGTAAATATCGTAGCCCTGCCGGGGTATCCCGCGCTCTATCATTTGGAATCCGATGAGCTTCTGCGTAAGCCCGTCTTCGAGCGATTTTCTGAGCACGTCCCTTCCGATGAAGTCGCCGTTTTCGAGCTTGACGTATCTCCCGAGCCCGGCTTCCAGGGGATTTATGTCCTCGTCTATTTCGTGGCCGTAAAGCGGATACGCCATTTCTATCCTGAGAGTGTCGCGCGCCCCGAGCCCGCAGGGCTTTATCCCATATTCCCGCCCCGCTTTCATCAGGCTCTCCCATAGGGCCGGGCCGTCGTCCCACGGGAGAAATATTTCGTAACCGTCCTCCCCCGTGTAGCCGGTCCTGGCTACTATCATTTCAATACCCTGCCATTTGAAAGTCCCGAAGCGGAATCTCCTCACTTCCGTGAGACCGTCCCCGAGGAGCTTCCCGAGTATCCTGCCCGAATCCGGGCCCTGGATGGCTATCTGCGAGTACTCGCGGCTCCTGTTGTCGACGCTTACGTCGAAGCCTCCGGACTCGGCCTTTATCCATTCGTAGTCCTTGTCCGTGTTCGACGCGTTAACGCAGAATAAAAACTCGTCGTCAGAAAACTTGTAGATGATGACGTCGTCCACGACGCCGCCCTCGCGGTTACAGAGCAGCGTATACTGCGCCTGATATTCCTTTACGGCCTCGACGTCGTTCGTCGTCATCCACTGCACAAAGGCCTTCGCCTCGGGGCCGGTGACGAAAATCTCGCCCATGTGGCTCACGTCGAAAAGACCCGCAGACGATCTTACAGCCCTGTGTTCTTCCCTTATGCCCTCGTACTGATCGGGCATCTCCCTCCCGTCGAATTCGACTATTTTTGCGCCGAGCTTATCGTGAATCTCGTATAGGGCCGTCCTGCTCATGCTAATTGTTTAACAACACAATCGGGGGTTGTCAATAACAGCGGGGGTAATGGCCGGAATCACAAACGCACGTAAATAAACATCCTCGAAAATGTAACCCGTTTCGAAAGAAAATCCCCGGGGGGAAAATATAGTTATAGTCCGCACGACGGCCCGAATCCACAGAGCGCTTCCTACACATGCCGGCCCGTCCGGAGCCGTGACGGACTGAAGTTGTTGGCGCAGGGCGGATTTGCGACTTATAATAAACATCTAATAGACATTAATTAAAATCATACTCCAAGACGGTTCTCTTGAATCGCCGGCTTTATCCGAGAGGGGGATACTCCGATGCGAAATTTCAACCGTACACTTCTGGCCGTCCCGCTGGCGCTGGCTCTTTTGTGTCTTGCGGGGTGCGGCTCGGGCGGCGACGGACCGGCCGAGCTCGCAAAGAAAATTACAAAGCTTTCAAAAGGGCAGGCCAGCGTGCGCCGTCACATCGTCGAGAAAATTAATATCGATTACACGATGCTGGAGACGACCGAAGGCCTCATAGCCGAGCATGTAGAGGACCCGATGCTGGGCGAAGGCTGGTTCCTGACGTTGCAAAAATGGGAATGCGCTGATCTGGAGCCGGGGGAAAGCTGCGGCCAAGGGAGAGGCATTCCCATAACCTACGTGATCGACGAAGCCAGGGTGGATACCGGCTCCCTCCGATTGAGCGCGCCCGACGAAGCCCTGGGGGAATCGGGCTACCGCGTGGAATTCATATGCGCCAAAGGCGCCGAAACCTGTCTCGACGTCGCCGGCGCCGGTGGATTCGGCGGCTACACGCCCTGTAAGGAGCGGGAATGCGATCTCCTCGATGCGGAAATCGAGGATGCCGTGCTCGATCTTGCCCGAACAAAAGCCTCCTTCGGATTCCAGAGCATAGAGTGCTCCGGCCCGGACGACTGCAAGCGCATCGCATACGACTTCCGGAAGATGATAGACCTCGCTTCCGGACGGAGCTTCGTGAGCAATGCGGGAGACTTCGAAAAAGCGGTGGCGCGCATAGCGAAGGCCGCGGACGGCGCGGAGTATGTCGAGGACCCCGTGGACAGCACGATGCGCGTCGTCGCCGGATACTCCGTACAAGACAAGGCTGAGCGGGCGGCATACCGGACCGAATCGATACGCCTGGACCCGGACGGCCGCCTTCATATCGAGCTCACCGTATGCACGAAGAGCACGGCCGAGGCCTGTTCGGATGAGGCCGCGTGGGAAACGAAGATATCACATGTATCCCTCCCGGAGGTGGACCCGTCTAACGTGGCGGTGTTCTCCTTCGAGCGGATGTCTATAAAGGGTGTGACAACGGAGTTTAGCGGCATGGCCGTATACGGCGGATGCCGCGGGGGAGGGAGCGGCTGCGTCGTCAATGAAGGCGTCGAGGCAGGCGGCATGCCCCTTTTCTTTCCCTGCAAGGATCAGAAGAGCTGCGATGAGGCGGCCGCCGATTTCGCGGGGATCGCGAGCTTCGCCGGGACGCCGGCGTTTGACGAATGGCTCGCCGCGCACCGTGAGAAAATGCTCGACGTCACGGAAATTAAGAACCACAAGCAGGCCGGGGAGGCCGTAAAGCGCATCGCCGAACGGTTTGCAGGCACGGTCTATTTCGACGAAGCCCTGGACTATACCCATGCTTATGGGGCAGAGCTCTATGAAGACCGGTTCCTCATTGTCCGGAACGAAACATGCTTCTGGGAGCCGGACTGCTCCGATCCGAAAGATATAGACAAGATCGACCTCAGCCTGAACCTCGCGCAGTTAAACGCCGGAACGGTGCACACGGACGAGCTTCCGTCGAAAAACGACTCCCCGAAGGTCCGGGTGGAATGCACGGTCAAGAACAACTGTATATCCGGGACGAGTGAAGACGAAGAATTCTTTATGACGGCGAATTACACCCCTGTTCCGTGTAACAGCCTCGCGGCCTGCGAGGAGACGGCGCGGGACCTGCGGGGCCTTATAAAATACGCCGCGTCCCGCTCCGAAGAGAAGGGCCCCGGGGAGGGCGAGCTTGCAAAGCTCGCGGAGAATATTGGCAAGCTCTCTTCCGGCGGCGCCTATATCGTCAGCGAGGGTAAGGGTAAGCCTCTATTCAGGGGGGAGCTGGTCCGAGTATTCGCGGGCGGCGGTAATCTCTTCGTAGGCCTCGAAGACTGCGTTATAGGTAAGGACACGGCATGCAAAGACCCCGACATACGCGAAGAGATACTTCAGTCCGCGAATCTATCCGACATCGACCCGGGCGGAATCTCTACACTGATTTTCAACAAAGAGGGCGTTTCGATCAGCGCGGCGGAAGCCTTCTTCGCGGACGACGGTTCTCTAGGTTCGAACTACGTGGTCCTGGCCCCTTGCAAGGGCGATTCCGCATGTGTTTCCCAGAATGGCCTCAAGGTCTTCAAGTCTCTCGTCCTCCCCTGCCCCGGTCAATCCGCCTGTAACGAAATTATTGCTCTACTCAAAAACGCTTCGGGCGGGCCCGGCTCCGGGCCGGCTGCGGACACAAAAGGCGACGCCGGGAAAGCATTCGAGATCGACAGCTCGCCGCTCGGCATTCTGCGTAATGCGACGGCTGGCGCCGACATTTATCTCCCCGTAACGGGCGCCGACGTCGCGCGCCTGCTGCGCGGTAACGACGTCTCACAAGGGGCTCCGAACGAGCTTGTCGTACGCCGCAGGGTTTGCCTGGCTCTCGTAAGGGCGGGGCACGAACGCGGCAACGAGTGCAGCCTCGACACGCTGTTCCGGGACTACGATCTCGAAATCAGTCTGCCCGCTCTTAATCCAGCTTCTGTTAAGGTAAGGAAGGGTTCTCAGGGAAAGGGCGAGCGCGGTGTCTGGCTCGAGGCGAATTGCCGGAAGGGCGAGTCCTGCGCCCGTATTCTCAAGCCTGAAAAACCCGCCTACCGCGCGCTCGAAATCGACACGATCTTAAACGGCTTCGAGGAATCCGAAACCACGCCGATCATACGTATGCCCTGTGTCGACGAGGCTGCATGCGAAAATGCCGCCGACGCCCTGCGTTCGCTTGTCGAAAGCTCGGGACGCGCCGTGCCGGTCAAGGAAACAAGCAGGAATGTCGTGGCATCACCTGATATCGATCAGCGGATTGTCGGAGTATGGGTGCTCACCATTCCGCAGCAAACCGGCTGGACGTGGGAGCTCAGAGCCAACGGCACATATATCTTCGTGAACGATCAGACGAGCTTTGAGGGAACATACAAGGCCGCAGGCGGCTTGTGGTCGCAAAAAGCGGTGAATTTCCCGTCCGAGGACAACGGCACTTACCGCTTCATCGACGCCGACACCATTGAGTTCACCGGACGGCTCGGGCAGAGCGTCTGGAAACGGCGGAGATAAAGAGCCATACCAGGGGGAATTAATGCGCGGGATTCAGTCGCCCGAGATTATCCTCACGCTTTCGCGCTTGGCCGTCGGCACGAGCTCCATGTCGTTCACATAATTATCGACGCCGTTGTCGTCTGTCCATACGTAAATCGTCCCATTTCCAGAAGGCTGCCCGGCGGGGTTGTACGCGCCGGGGGCATAATCGTAATAGATCTCGACGTCCTCGTCGGTCCGCGTGCTGTTGGACTGCCCGGGTTTTGCGAGCCCCTGGTTCACCTCTATATTACTTTCCCGTGAAAGCGTCGTGCCCAGCGTGGTGCCGTATCCGAGAGGATGCTCGGAATCGGAATATGAATAATCGTTCGGATAGTAATACCCGTAATAACCGTATACGGGGTAGAGCGGATTAGGGAAGTATGGATACTTCTTGTGATGCCCGCCGCGCCCTTCTCCGCGCTTGCCGCCGCCTTTATTATGTCCCTCGCCCTTACTTTGAACGGACGGGGCTTTCCCTTTAGGCGCGGACGAAGCCTTACTGGACTTTCCCGGCTTCATGCCTATCTTTCCCCCGGTTTCGGCCGCGTAAAGCGCCCCGCCCAGTGAAAAGATCATAAGAAATGAAAGGAGATAATATCCCATGCGATAACCCCTCAAAAAAGTATACAGCGTACGGGACTTTGAATGAAATATTTATCAACCGAATGAAGGGTGTATAGCCTGCTCCGTGGTGTATAATCATATCAGCTCGACTCCGTCTGTTTTATTTATCAGCCTTAATCGCCGCCTATATGCGGGAGCAGTTTATGATCTATATTCTTCTACTTCTTCTCGCAGCCCTGCTCATAACGGCTATCGAAATAATAGCAGCCTGGCGCAGAGCTCCGGACGTCTCCCGGCTGCTTACATCCAACCCCGAAGAAACCGCATTCATGAAGTTTCGAAAGGAAAGGGGCAGCGAAATCAACCGGACGTGGGTCGAGCTCTCCCGGATATCCCCATATCTCGTCGAATCCGTCATCATGGCCGAGGACAGAAATTTCCTCACCCACCGCGGGTTCTACTGGGAGGAGATGTGGAACTCGATGCTGCTGAACATAAGGAACAGGCGGATCCTTAGGGGCGGGTCCAGCATCACGCAGCAGCTTGCGAAGAACGTTTTTCTTTACCCCGAGAGATCCTTCAGAAGAAAATTCAGGGAGACGCTGATAGCCCTCCGGCTCGAAAGGGATATCCCGAAGGCGAGGATACTCGAAATCTACCTTAACGTCATAGAATGGGGCGAGGGCATATACGGGGCGGAAGAAGCCTCGCGCCATTACTTCGGAAAGCCCGCGTCGCTCCTGAGCCTTTCAGAAGCGATACGGCTTGCGGCGTGCGTCCCGAACCCGAGGGTATTCTCACCCCTCGACCCTTCGGACAGCTACCTCAAGGAAAGAGAGATTCACATACTGAGGAGCCTCGAAAAGCACGGGCGCATCAGCCAGCTGAAATCGCTCCGGACCATGCGCGAGCTGAGGGACTTTTATGAATCGAGGTACGAGCCGCCTCGGGCGGCTTCCTTTTCAGGCGTGGACGAAGAGCTGGAAAAGCCCGGGTTCTGGACGTCGCGCATAAAAGACCCGGACAGCCTCGTAATGAGCCCCGGGAAGATAACGGAATTCAACCTCCGGGCGAGGCGCATTGCGGCCGGCGTAGACATATTCAGCCTCCCCGAACGCCTCCCGGCCCGCGAAGTGAAGGACAGGGTGATAGAGGCCTCCGGCCTCGATATACACGAAAGCACGGGCGATGGTGCAATCCTCATTTCGGAGCTCCCTTCGTCCCCCGTTAAATACGGAAGCGACGGAACCCCGCTTTCAGCCGCTTATTATGCCGGGCTGGTCCGGAACCTCGGCACTTCCCATACAGCCGGCGACGTAGAAGTACGCTATGCAATAATAGTGAGGCATACCGAAATCTACTGCTGGCCGTCCTCGGGGCGCATAAGGAACGGAAAACACGACCACGACTTTAACCGGAGCCTCCTGGATTCGCTCTTTCCGGGGGACAAGGCGGCCGTCGCGCACGTGTCCACGGACGGCGAGTGGCTGTTCGTCATGACGGGCTTTGTCGATGGCTGGATAAGGGCCGAGGACGCCGCTTTTGCGCCAAGAGAAGCCGTCCTCGAATATCCCGGAAGAGATTTCCTCGTCGCTGCGTCTCCCGGCGCTGCGACCGAAACCGGAGCAGCGCTCGGTATGGGAACCAGGCTCCCGTTCTCCTCCCGAGAAGACGGCTTTTATAAGGTGAAGCTTCCGGCCTCGGACACGGACGGAAATCTCGTTTTTGCAGACGACAGCGTTCGGGACGCTTTTGTCCACGAAGGTTTCCTGCCCTATACGAAGGCTGGCGTAATCGAAGCGGCCTTCAAATTCCTGGGTACCGGGTACTCGTGGGGAGGCGGAAAGGAAGGCGAGGACTGCTCCTCCTATCTTAAAGCCGTGTTCGCCATGTTCGGCGTCGAGCTCCCGCGAAACTCGTCCACCCAATCGGCTGTGGGAAGGATAATTTTAAAAAACACGGTCATCAAGAAATCGCTCAGGGCCCGCCGCGCCCTCGCCAAAGAGTGGGTGCCCGGGATAACCCTCCTGAGACCGCCCGACCATATTATGCTGTACTTGGGCGAGCACGACGGGCGGCGCTACGCGATTCATTCTGTATGGGAGGTCTCGTCAAACGGCGGGCTCGTCCGCATAGCCGGAGTCGCGGTTACGGACCTTGGCCTCGGGAGCGGCTCCGAAAAAGGTACGCTCTTCGAAAGAATAAATGAAGTCTCGGTTGTGGAGCCGGAGATCTCGGGGTTCGGTGGACTCTGGCGCGACTTCGTCTTCGCCCTCGACAACCATCCCTGGCGTCACTTCCGGTTCTGATCGGGCAGTTGCTTTTGAGCCCGCCCCTTTACCGCTCACCCGTGTAAGGCGCGGTGAAACCGAAGTTCGCTCCGTGTGTATTTACATTCTCACTCGTCCGGTAAATATCCGAATGCTTTTGCCGGCCTCTGCGTATAAACACTATAAAGGGCTCGTCAGGGGCCGATTCAGGGAAAAATCCGGCGAAACCCATCCAGGAGGTGCAAAAAGGGCAATCTTCTCGAATGATTCATACAACTTAAGAATGTTTAAATGAATCTGAAACCATTTCATGATCGTACTGGTTTATAGGTATAAGATCAGACGCGACGGGCGTTGAATGTATCCCGTCAATGGCGAGATGACCTGAAGGAGGCCAATAATGCTTAAAAAGCCTGAATTTTCCAACATGTTCGACGACTACGGCCATGGTCAGGCCGAGACAATGGCAGACGACTTCGGCGGCGACGAATTCGAGGAAATAGACGATTACCTCGAAGAAGAAATCGAAGAGACCGCCGAGGCGGAGGAAAACGAAAACCGCAATATTAAAACCAACAGGGAAGAGGTAAATCAGGATCTCCGGCTGGTAAACGCCTATTTTAAAGAAGTCAGCACGGAGACGCTGCTTGCCCCAAACGAAGAAGCCCACGTCGCGGCGAAGATAAAATGCTGCGAGGATAGGGCGATAAGCATACGTAAAAGAATAGAGAAGCTTATTGGCAAAAAGCTCGGCCAGGAGCCGGAAAGACTTGCAGAGGCGGTAAGCGAGTTTTACAGCCGCGACATCCAGACCATGACGGCCGACGAGAGAAAAAGGCACGTCGAGGTCTGCGGACAGCTGAGCACGCTAGCGAGCCTCCATAAGGTATATCAGAAAAAGGGATTCGAGCTCAGGAACAGGTTTATAAAAGCCAACCTCAGGCTCGTGGCCAGCATGGCGAAGAGATTCGCCGGAAGGGGCGTCCCGTTCCTCGACCTCATACAGGAAGGGAACCTCGGCCTAATAAAGGCCGTCGAGAGGTTCGATCACCGAAAGGGTTACAGGTTCTCGACATACGCCTGCTGGTGGATAAACCAGGCGATGACGAGGGGCGTCTTCAACCAGACCCGCACCGTAAAAATGCCGGCGTATCTACTGGAAAAGGCCGGTAAGGTGCGGCACGTAAAGAGGGAGCTCACGCGCGAGAACGAAAGAGAGCCGCTCCCCGAGGAGATCGCCAAGAAGGCCGAGATGAGCGTCGAGAACGTGAGAAGAATCCTCGAGTCCGGCACGAACAAGGTCGTAAGGCTCGATACCCCGATATGGATCGGGGAGAAGGCGACGTTCCTCGATTACGTAGAGGATTCGGGCGCTCTCAAGGTGGATTCCCTAATAGCCGAGATATCCATACCGGGGAATATAAACGACGCACTCCTCATACTCCCGATAAGGGAGCGCGAGGTAGTGAAGATGAGGTTCGGTATAGGATACGAATGCCCCTACACCCTCGACGAGATAGGCAGGAAGTTCCGCCTCACGAGGGAAAGGATAAGACAGATAGAAAAGAAGGCCCTCGACAGGATAAGGAGGTCGAAGTCGGCCCCCGTCCTGAGGAGCCTGATGGAAGTATATAACTAACCAACCATCCTCCTTTGCCGGTGCGCTGCGATTCGATGATTCGCAGCGCACCGGTTTTCACTTCCCTCCCTCACCTTAATTCTTAGGAAATTATTAGGACGAACCCTCCTATCGGCGTGGAGGGCCCGCCGTATGTTATCCTTTTCCGGGTTTCCAGATGAAGGCAAGCGACATCCATCCCGTAATAGACGCACTCTCGAAAGCGGCCCCGTCGTGGAACGTCCCTGCTGTGACGCTCGTCGCCGAAACCTCGCACGACCCGTTCAGGGTGCTCATATCCACCGTCCTCAGCCTGAGGACGAAAGACGAAACGACGGCCGCCGCGTCACGGAGGCTCTTTGCCCTCGCGGGCAACCCCGCCGACATGCTGCGGCTTGGCGAGGACGAAATAGCCAGGGCCATATACCCCGTCGGGTTTTACAGGGTAAAGGCCCGTAATGTCCTCGACATATGCCGGACGCTCGTCGAAAGTTACGGCTCACGTGTCCCTGACGACCTGGACGAGCTCCTCAAGCTGAAGGGCGTCGGAAGGAAGACCGCGAACCTCGTCCTGACACTCGGCTACAACAAGCCCGGCATCTGCGTCGATACGCACGTGCACAGGATTTCGAACAGGCTCGGGTACATAAAGACCAAAAACCCGCTCGACACCGAGATGGCGCTCAGGAAGAAGCTCCCCCCAAAATACTGGATAGCCTACAACAGCCTCCTCGTAGCCTTCGGACAGCACCTGTGTAAACCCGTATCCCCCATGTGCACGCTCTGCCCCGTCTCCGGATGGTGCGACAGGGTGGGCGTAGGCAAAAGCAGGTAAGCTCACCTTTTCATCCGTTTTTATGCGGCAAACGTTGACTATCGCCCTGTTCCACATATAATTCATGTACCTCGAATTAAAGCTCAGTCGCCTATTTGTCCGGGAGGTTTTATCAGCTTGGAGACTGTATTATTCTATCTGTTCGCGGCGCTTGCCGTGGCTGGCGCTCTCCTCGTGATCGTTCATAAGAATCCGGTATCGAGTGCCGTGTCCCTCGTCCTAACCCTCTTTGCGACGGCTGTGCTTTTCGTGCTCCTTTCGGCGCACTTCGCAGCCGCGATACAGATACTCGTCTACGCCGGCGCAATAATGGTGCTGTTTCTTTTCACCGTTATGTTTCTTAACCTCAAACCCGGCGCGCTCGATTTCGACTCCAAAAACATGGCGTTTAAGGGCAGCCTCCTTCTGGCCGGCCTCTTTTTCGTCGGTTATTTCGCCATTCTGGCCTACAGCATGGCGTTTCCGGGCGGCGGCACAGCAACCCTTCCCGAGGGGTTCGGCACGGTAGAGGGGGTTGGAATGATGCTGTTTACGGACTACTTGCTTCCGTTCGAGCTCACGTCCGTCCTCATTCTCGCCGCGATCATAGGCGTCGTCGCGATTGCCAAAAGGAGGGAGAGCTGAGATGTCCGGCATAACTCCCGAGCATTATTTCGTATTGAGCGCAATACTTTTCGTCATAGGGGCCTTCGGCGTTATAGCCAGGAAGAACCTCATAATCGTTCTCATGTCGCTCGAGCTCATGCTGAACGCCGCGAATCTCGCCTTCATAGCCTTTTCAAGGGTCCATGGCAACATGACCGGGCACGTGTTCATGATTATGTCGATCACGGTCGCCGCGGCCGAGGTGGCCGTCGGGCTTGCGCTCGTCGTGGCCGTTTATTCGCACAAGGATTCGCTTAACGTAGACATACTAAAGATGCTTAAGGGTTAACGCACAAATGATACTCTGGATTGTTCTCATACCGCTTCTCGGGGCCGCTTTTAACGGGCTCTTCTTTGCTTCCGGCCTTTGGAAAAAGGTTTTAAAGGGCGACGAGCACACGGAGAAGAGGGTGGTAAGCCTGGTCGGCTGCGGCGTCGTGCTTGTGTCGGCGCTCATATCTACTTCGCTTTTCATTAAGCTCCTTTCCATGGAGCCTGGCCAGCGCCAGATAATCCAGGAGCTCTTCGTATGGATACCGTCGGGCTCGTTCACGGTGAGCTTCAACTTTCTCTTCGACACGCTCTCATGCGTAATGGCGCTAGTGGTGACGTGGATAGGCTTTCTCATACACGTCTACTCGACCGGGTACATGCACGACGACAAGGCCTATGCCAAGTACTTCATGTACCTCAATATTTTCATATTTTTCATGCTCATCCTCGTCCTCGGCAACAGCTTCCCGCTCATGTTCGTCGGCTGGGAGGGCGTGGGGCTCGCATCATACCTGCTCATCGGGTTCTGGTACGAGAACCCCGACAACGCCAACGCAGGGCGGAAGGCATTCGTCGTCAACAGGATAGGCGACTTCGGATTTTTGCTAGGAATATTCCTCATATTCTACGTTTTCGGATCAGTAGGCTATCAGGAGGTCTTCGGAAAGGCGCTCGACCCAGTATTCATGAGCGGCGTGCCGGCGGCTGTGATAACCGGAATAGCGCTCCTCCTGTTCGTGGGGGCCGTGGGCAAATCGGCGCAGATTCCTCTTTACGTGTGGCTCCCCGACGCCATGGCCGGCCCTACCCCGGTGAGCGCGCTCATACACGCCGCCACGATGGTCACCGCCGGCGCATACATGGTCGCCAGATGCAGCGCCATATTCTCCCAGTCCGCCACGGCACAGATGGTGGTCGTCACCGTAGCGGTCCTGACGTCCTTCCTCGCGGCGACGATAGCCCTAACACAGAACGACATCAAAAAGGTCCTCGCGTACTCGACGATAAGCCAGCTCGGCTACATGTTCATGGGCATAGGCGTCGGCGCATACACCGCCGGGCTCTTTCACCTGG
>ERZ795041.482-NODE-482-length-15042-cov-4.222593_pt1 | contig 15042 bp, 14 predicted proteins | sample MGYA00375125_ERZ795041 | MGnify/ENA primary metagenome ERZ795041 (study PRJEB30170, sample SAMN03074214) | activated sludge metagenome | biome: Common Effluent Treatment Plant; feature: Wastewater; material: Activated sludge; isolation source: activated biomass in...
CGACGTGGTCGAGGTAGAGGGCCGTGGTGGCGATGCTGGCGTGGCCGAGTTGCTTCGAGATGAGGCCAATGTCCAATCGCTCGGTCCGGAGTTGCGCCGCGTGCGTGTGGCGCAGGCCGTGGGCGTGGACGCGCTTGGGGATGCCCGCGGTGCGGGCCAGTTGCTTCAGGAACCGGCGGAAGTAGGCCTGGGCCATCGGCAGGCCCGACCGTGTGCAGAAGATGGGTGATCGTGCGGGACACGCGTTCTCGTCGAGCCATCGCTCTCGTAGTTCCATCCACTCGAGCACGATGTCTATGGCTTCGCCGTCCACGCCGCATGTTCTGGAGCGTCCGCCTTTCCCGTGCAGCACGCGGATCGCGCCGGTCGCCACATCCACGTCCTTGGGGCGCAGCGCCAGCGCCTCGCCCAGTCGGAGACCCGACCGATAGAGCATCGCGATCAGCGCGCGGTTCCGCACCCCGGGGGAAGTGCGGGGGCAGGCGTCCATCAGCCTCATAACCTCGGGGTCGGTCAGAACCTCGACGGGGCGGCGGTTCTTGGGGTTTGGTCGGGGCATGGTGTCTCCATTCGAGCGCGGCCGGCCCCGAAAGAGTTACGTTTCCACGCGATCCTGGAGCCCGCGTCGCCACACTTGTACCAGCAGCGGCGAGCAGCGATCAAGCCGTTCTCTTGAGAGAGAACTCGTCGAGAGCGCGAGCGCCAGGACAACTCCTTGATTGTGTGGAATCCATCGCACTTGGCCTTGATGTGTCGCGGCAGAGTCGGCAGTGTCGTGTCTGCCCGGAGGCCTCCGCAACGCGCGGACGCCCGCGGGCGAGCACCACGAGCGGGCGCGAAGCCCCAAGGAGACCGCGATGGCATCAGCAACCACAACGAAGAAGAGCACCGCGAAGAAGAGCGCGAAGGCGTCGGCCACGAAGAGCAGCGCCCGCAGCGAGACGGGTGAGCGCCTCCGCAAGGCCGCGCAAGCGGAGATCGCCGAGCGCCTCGAGCGCTTGGAGAAGGACGAGGCGACGGGCGATACAGCAAGCGGGACAACCAAAGGGGCGGGAACGGACTCCGCGACCACTTCGGCGGCCACGGACACGGCACCCGCCAAGCCCAAGGCCAAGGCGGCGAAGCCCGCGAAGTCAAAGCGAGTGAGCGCCCTCGACGCCGCCGCGATCGTGGTGCGTACCAGCAAAGACCCCATGCGGCCCAGCGAGATGGTGGTCGCCATGAAGGCGCAGGGCCTGTGGTCCAGCCCCACCGGCAAGACCCCGGGCGCGACGCTCTACGCCGCCATCATTAGGGAGATCGCTAAGAAGGGCGACGCCTCGCGGTTCCGCAAGGCCGAGCGAGGACGGTTCACAACGAACGCACGCAAGGGCGCGTAGGCGACGACCACATACATTTGTTCTGTTCTCATGCCCCCGCTCGACGCGGGGGTTCTCACGGTGACGATGACTGGTCCTGGTCCTCGGACGGCTCGTCGATCGGCTTGCCGTCTTCGTCGTACCGGTACCCGAGCATCTCGCCCAGGGGACGCATCGGCCCCTTGCCCGACCCAAAGACCCGCGAGGTCGACGTCACCTTCGGCGCGGGCCGCGTCCGCTCCGGCCCCTTCTCCTGCGCCCGGGTCATCGCGGGCGGGCCACGATCCTTCGCGTTGGAGTCGGCGTTGCTCGTGTCGTTCTCCTTGTCGTTCTCGTCTTCGTTGCCATTGCCCTTCGGGTGTTTCGGTGGCCTGGGAAGCGCCTTGGGCGGGGTCTCGTTCTCGTCATCGAGTTCGCGCCACTCGGTGTCCAACGGCTCCTGCGGCGGCTCTTCCTCGCGGATCTTGATGTCCCGTTCCAGGGCCTCGATACGCTGCGACAGGTCGTCCAACTCGATCGAGTCCCGGCTGAACTTCAGGAGCGCCGTCGCCGCCGCCACCCGCGAGGCCGACGCCGTCGAGTTGTCGGCCATGATCTTGACGAGCGTCTGGATCGCGTGCGGCGAGTACCGCTGCGCGATCGACATGGCGTGCGCGAACGCCTCGCGACGAGCCCGCCTGTACGCCATCGAGAACTCCGGCCGCTCCAGCCACTGGTAGATCGTCCGCTGCGGGATCCCGCTCGCCACCGAGGCCTTCTCGATCGAGGTCTCGACGATGAGCGCCGCCAGCGCCTTCTCCTGCCGGTTCGACAACCCGTCCACGCGCCCGCCCCGGTTGGGACCAACGGTGCTCGCCTGCCGACGCGGCTTCTTGCGCTCTTCCTCGGGCATCACGCGCCTCCTGCGGGAATGCGCGTCGCGCTGTGCGGCGTGCGCTCGGCCTTCTTGCCTGTGAACGACTCCCAGCGCTGCACGATCACGTCGCAGTAGAGGGGATCGAGTTCCATGAGACGCGCCCGCCTCCCCGACATCTCCGCGGCGATCAGGGTCGACCCCGAACCACCGAAGAGATCGAGGACCACCTCCCCAGGCCTCGACGAGTACTCGATGGCGCGCTTGGCGAGTTCCACGGGCTTCTCGGTCAGGTGCACCATCGCGGTGGGCGTGACCTTCTTCACGCTCCACGTGTCGGGAACGTTGTTGGGGCCGTAGAAGTGGTGCCCCGCGCCCTCGCGCCACCCGTAGAAGCACCACTCGTGGTTGCCCATGAAGTCCTTGCGGGTGAGCACCGGGTGCTCCTTGATCCAGATCACGGCCTGCGAGAAGTAGAGCCCGTTGACCTTCAAGACCGGCGGGTAGTTGGCGCAGTTCGCGTACCCGCCCCAGATATAGAAGGCCCCGCCGGGAACGAGCACCCGCGCGATGCCGCCGAACCAGGCGCGAAGCAGCCGCTCGAACTCCTCGTCGCTCACGAAGTCGTTGGCCAGGGGGCGGTCCTTGGCGCGGAGTTTCCGGTGCGTGGGCTTGGACTTCTCGGGGTAGCGGTTCAGGTCCGCCGACTGCTGGTCCGTGGCGCTCGTGTCCTTGCGCTGGGTCGCGCTGAACGACGACAACCCCGCCGCGATGGCGTTGTTGCTCCTCGGCTCGACCTTCACGTTGTACGGCGGGTCGGTGTTGACGAGATGCACGCGGTCGCCACCCAGCAATCGGTCCACGTCGCCCGCCAGTGAGGAATCGCCACACAGCAGACGATGCTCGCCCAGGACCCACAGATCACCCGGCTTGGTCACGGCCTCATCCGGCGGCTCTGGGACATCGTCGGGATCGGTGAGACCCTCGGTCGGCGGCGGTGCCAGGAAGTCCCGCAGTTCCTCGTCAGAGAACCCAAGCAACGACAGGTCCACGTCGAGGTCCTTCAGGGCCTCCAACTCGAGCGGCAGCAGTTCGCGGTCCCACGACGAGAGCGAGTGCACCTGGTTGTCGGCGATGCGAAGCGCCCGGATCTGCTCGGGCGAGAGTTCCTTCGCCACGTGCACGGGCACGGTGTCCAGGCCCAGGTGCCGAGCCGCCTTGAGCCTCGTGTGCCCGCAGACGACCACGCCCTCAGCGTCTACCACGATCGGCACACGGAACCCGAACTCGGCGATGCTCCGAGCCACGGCCTCCACCGCGGTGTCGTTCTTACGCGGGTTCCCCTCGTACGGCACCAGCCGATCGATCGCCCACGACTCGACGGCCATCGTGCCGGCACTGCCCTTGGCACTTCCAGCGACCTTGGTGTCTGCCGGATCCTTCACACTCTCCACAACCTTGCTGCCCGCCATCACCCACCTCCCGGCGCTGCGCGCCTCCGTTGACTCAATCTTCACGATCCGTGTTGCTCACACGTCCTTGGCGACTATTCCTCGTCCCTGTGGGTGCCCCGTACTTGGCCACCCGTCGCCCCACGGTTCGCCGTGCGGCGATCCGCGACGCGAGGCGATCGGTTGGCCCCCGAAGCCGAGAGGCCGCCAAGGCCGGTTCGGCGGAGGGGGTCGATCGATCGGTCTCGCGCGAGCGCCAGAGCAGACACGCACGAGCGACGCGTGAACGATCGCTCGTGCGCTCCTCTAGGGGGGGTGTGGGGGGGATGCGCGCGCACGAGCGAAGGGTTTTTCGCGCGAGCGCTCACGCATCAACCCCCTCTGCGCTTGAGCGAGAACGGCGTGAGAACATCTCCTTGTGGGAACTCCCGTGCGCGCTGCAGGCAACAAGTTCTTGATCAACGCACTGGTTGAGGAGCGAGTCGGTCTCGCGCCAGGTAACCTTCTCAGCCTTGGCCTTCTCGCGGATTTCTTTACGGGTTCTCGGCTCCTCGGAGACGAACTGTTCGGCGAACCTCCTTGGCGTCATCGACGGCTTCGGTTCCTTGGAAGCGGATGGAGCGCCGGATGCTCCCTTCGACGTGCTTGATCGCTTCGAAGTGCTCTTGAGTTGTGTGGGATCGAGACCGGGCACCAGTTCCCAGGTGGGGACGCCTGGGCGGACACAGATCGGCTTGACCGACTCGAACGACCTTGTGACCGCCTCCAACGAGATAACTCCATCGACTTTGTGTGGTCGGAGCACCAGATGTGTATCCGCCGCACGTGATTGGGCACCCGCCCCGGCTCCCACGTCGGTGATGCTCCTCTCCGACTGGCTTCCCTTGGTCGTGTGATGGATGATCACGAACGAGCACCGAAGACGATCGGCGTACTTGTCGAGTTGGTTGTACACCCTGGCCATGGACGAGTTGTTGTTCTCGTCGGTGCCCTCGGGCATGAACCTGTACATCGAGTCGAGCACGATCATGCTGTACTCGCCGGGTTCAATCTGATTGAAGAAGTTCTCCATTTCGTTGATGTCCTGCAGCGCGCCACGGGTGCTCATGATGGACAACGTGTTGCCGAACTCGCTCTGCAGGATCCCACGCTCCTTGGCCACCATGGGGAGCCTGCTCGCGAGTGTCTCTGGATGAAGTTCGTTGTCGATGATGAGCACGTTCCCGCGGCTCGTTTCGAAGGTCCCCAGCCAAGGCCTGCCCGTCGAGACCGCGAGCGCAAGGTCGAGCACCAGCCAACTCTTCCAGGACTTGGGAGAAGCGACGATGTTCATCGTCTCGCCCGCACGCAGGAGGTTGGAGACCACAACCTGCCGCGGCTCAGAATGCGCGTTCAACAACTGAGCCGCGGTGAGCACGGGTGGGAATGACACTTCCGATGTTGCACTGGATTGGGGTATCGGGAAGGGAGTGACGATCTCATTCGAATGGGCCGATGTGCTGCCGTAGCCGTCGGTGCTGAGCGCACGTGCGGCGGCGCTCCAATCTCCACCGTGCTCAAGGTGTGTGTACACCGCGAACGGCGAGTACCCGGTGGTGGGCTCAAAGGGTGGGGCATTGGACGAGAAGACGTAGAACACCCCGTCACTGAGTGTGGCGCTCGTGCCCGAGGCCTTGCCCGGTCGGCGCCAGTGCGCGTTCTCGCCCTCGCGGACAAGAGTCCAACCATGATTAATCAGAACCGCGCGCACGTCTCCCCGCTGGTTGTAGTCGTCACCCGGCCGTAGCGATCCGTGCGGCTCCTGCTTGAATCCCGAGGGAGCGCTGATAATGACAGGCGGGGCTTCGTCGAGTTGTCGGGCCGCGCTCAGGAGCGTCTCCCTTTCGTCTGCCGTGATGGTGGGTGGGGAGAGCGGATCACCTTGAGTGACCAAGTATCCCGGCGATGGCGCGCACAAAAAGAGCCCGCCCTCCCCCCGAGTCTCGATGAGCACGGACTCGGCATGCCACTGGCCGGACACCGGGTCTTGGCGAGGTGTATGCGCTTTGCCCCCGATCGTTACGGGCTCAGACGAACTCGCTTCTACGCGCCGCAGCGCGAGGCGCTGGCTGCCCTCGACCGGATCCACGCAGCGATAGACCACGTGAAACCCGCCGGACGGCGTGCTCTCGATCACCAGCCGGTCGACGAGTCCGGGTGCGTCCAACTCCACGATGGCCTTCCAGCCGTCGAAGGCCTGGCCTTGGCAATCAAAGTCGATCATCTCGAGGTTGCCAGAGACGGCGCCGCAAATGAGAGCGACGGAGTTGCGTGGAGTGCCGAACCATTCGCTGATCTCATGGATAGAGGGCAGACGCGTCTGATACATCGACCATGCGGGGAGGTCGGGTCGCTTGCTGGTTCCGTGCCGGATGGCTGGGACCACCGAGAAGCCGGCGCTGAGCGCGGCACGAGCAAACTCTAGGAACAACGTGCAAGAACTATTGGGGACAGCGTCCATACTCATACTCCTTCTGCGCGAAGCGCAGATGTGTCGCGCGGCGACATAGGAATAAAGTCGCTGGCGAACGCCGCCAGGACTCGTCGAATCCGAACCACATCTCGGTGAACTGTGCCTCGATGGACGCCTCGCTCCCTGGCGATGTCGGCCACGCTCAGCCACATCAGTTGCCGCGCGATCGCACGCAACTTGGGCGGGAGAAGACACAGGAGATGCTCGCAGTCATACCGCCGATCAATGGCCTCGAACGAGGATGCCGAAGATATGCTGAGCGACGACGAGTCTGGGTGCATCTCGTCGATCGAGAACGTGCGGCGCTTCAGTCGAGACTCGGACACCCTCAGACGGAGCCAGTGTTTGATCGCGAGTTTGATGACGCCCGTGGCGAGGGCTCGCCGACTCCCGCGTGACGGATCGTGCCGACGCAGCCCGCGAACGCACTCAGCGAGAACATGCTGGCGAAGATCGTCGGCATCGTGCGAGGAGAGATAAAGCCGCCATGCGAGCCACGCTACTCGTTGCTCGACGGTGTCGATCACCCATGGATCTAGTTCAGTATCAATGGAAGCCTGTTCAGGGTCCGAATCGCCGTTATCGCCCCTACTGAATGTGGGAGTCGAAGACGCATCAGATGCCGTGCGACGACGCTGTGTGGGCTGAAACTGAGGCCAGTGAAACCTCTGGGAATCTCCGGCAGTGAGGATGTCCACCGCACGATCCGAGTGTGTGTCGTAAGTGACCAATCCATTGGGTATGCGCATGATTGACTCCCAACAGGTTGAGGCTGACCCGCTGGTAAGCAGTTTATCTCATCCAAGCATAAATGCTGGTGTCATGCGTACAAAATGCATCCAATATATTTCCGACGTCCTAACAGATTCACGCCATGCGTTAGTATTGTGTTATATATTGCCCTTGCAGTCGATCAACGGCGTTACGCTGATCGCACCACCGAACCATGCCCGCAATCGGCCTCAGATCCCGCTCGGTGATTGGGTCCCGCCCACTTGTGACCTGCGGCAGATGCAGGATCCGCTCCTGAATGTCCGGCGCGAGGTGCAGCAGGTTCATGATCTGGGTCACCCGCGCCCTCGTGACGTGTCCGAGGACCGCGAGTTCGGCCTGGCTCGGCACGGCACCGTTCTTGATGAGCCCATCGAGCCGGATCGCCAGGGCCATGAGACGCGCCACACGCGGCACGCGGCCCACGGACTCGGGAGTGGATACGGCCTCGCGTCGCGATCGTCGCCCCCGCGCCTTGAAGACCCCCGAACTCGTGCGCGGCTGGCTCACGCGACCAGCACTCCGTCTTCGTTGGCCTGCACAGGCTCCACCTCGCGGTAGGTCACGGTGACACGCTCGGTCGACGCGTCCCAGTCCACGCGCTCCACGAGGGCGTGCACGAGCGTGATCCGCTCCTTGGGCGTCATCGACTCCCACACGGGATCGAAGACCTCGAGGGATCCCATCACCTCGTCGCGGTCGATGGCCAGGTCGGGACGCGCGGCTCGGATCATCGCCAGCGCCCGATCGACCACGGCCTCCGCCATCGACCCAGAGCCGGTGACCACGCCCTTGATCTGCTCGACGACGAAGGCCTCCAGATCGCCCGCGGGGAGCGAGGGCGCGGGGCACGTCCCCATCCCGTACTTCTGCGCCCTGGAGCACACGTAGTACCTGTACAGCCTGCGGCCCTTCGATGCGCCCGTCGTGGTGCTCCTCGTCGGCTTCGACTTGGTGTACGTGTGCGTCATCGAGCACCCGCAGGACGCGCAGCGCACCAGCCCCTTGAGCAGGGCGTTGTGGATGTTGCGCTGCTCGGATCCCCCCGTCGAGCCGTTCACCCGCAGCCGCGTCTGGATCTTCCCGAAGGTCTCCCCATCAACGATCGCCTCGTGCTCGCCTTCGTACACCTCGCGCTTGTGACGCACCTTCCCCGCGTAGGCGACGTTGGTCAGGAGCGCGAAGACCGCCCCTTTGTCCAGCGGACGCCCGCCCTGGGCCTTCCCCGCCTTGGTCGTCCACGACTTGGTGGTCCAGCCATGCTTCGCGCACGCCGCCACGACCTTGAGCAGGGAGTGCTCCTTCAAATAGATCGCGAAGACCTCGCGGACGATCGCCGCCTCGGCCTCGTTGGCGACCAATCGGCTCCCGCCCGGGCCGGTGACGATGTCATAGCCCAGGAGCGGGCGTCCACCCGCCCACTTGCCCTTGCGCCGGGCCGCGGCGACCTTGTCGCGGGTGCGCTCGGAGATGATCTCCCGCTCGAACTGGGCGAACGAGAGCAGGATGTTCAGCGTCAGCCGCCCCATCGACTGGGTGGTGTTGAACTGCTGGGTGACCGAGACAAACGAGACGCCCCTCCCCTCAAAGACCTGGAGCATCCGGGCGAAGTCTATGAGGGATCCGGAGAGGCGATCAACCTTGTAGACGACCACGCAATCGATCATGCCGGCCTCGATGTCCTCGAGAAGGCGTTTGAGGCCCGGCCGCTCCATGTTCCCACCGGTGTACCCGCCGTCGTCGTAGTGCCCGGGGAGACACGTCCACCCCGCCCCCTTCTGGCTGGCGATGTAGGCCTCGGCGCTCTCACGCTGGGCGTCCAGGGAGTTGAACTCCAGATCCAGCCCCTCCTCGCTGCTCTTGCGGGTGTAGATGGCACAGCGGACGACGCCCGCGCGCTTGGCGGCGTGGGATGTGGGAGCGGCGTCCTTGGATGTGGCGTCCTTCTGGCTCGCGATCATGGCCTGGCCTCCGTGGTTCTGGGCGTGCGGGCCGGGGCCAGGCCGAAGAAGTGGTACCCGTTCCAGTGCGCGCCGGTGATGGCGTGGGCCACGGCCGAGAGCGATCGGTAGGCCTTCCCCTCGTACTCGAACCCGCTGGTGAGCACGGTGACACGATGCGTCACGCCCTTGTGCTCGCGCGTGAGAACCGTGCCGGGGATGGGAAGGCGCGGATCGCTGGGAGCGACGTTCCCGACAGCCACGCGACGGTGCGAGGTCAATCGCAGGGTGGAGACCGACGCCACTGTGTCCTCACCCGGTGGCCGGACACGCAGGTCCTCGTCGCGGGCGAGTTCCAGAGCGCGACGCCGGGCCCGCTCGCTGAGGCCACCCTCGGCCAGGGCCTGCACCCGCCACGCGATCCGGCGGACGAGCCACCGGCGGTTCCCCGAGCGCGAGGGCTCGCCAAAGACCTCGGCGTAGCGCTCGCGCAGGCGCGCCACCGGCATCGACTCGAGGTCTACGAGTTCGCGGGCGAGGGAGTCCGGATCGATCGCGACGGCCGGATCGGTGGACGACTCCAATGCTGCGGCAGGTCTGGTGGTATTCGTCATCGTGGTCTCCCATGGGCCAGAGCGCCGACTCTCGGCGCGTGCGTACCAATCGGGAGACTGAGGCGTCGATGATTGCCCTGGTCAAGTCGAGATGCTCGGGTATTGGCGAGAGGAACGGACCGTTGGGCCACATCCGCCGCAAGAATGGCGACCTTGGCCATGCCCGTCGCAACCACCTCCATCGCTGCCGTCAGCCTATCGGAGGCCCGGGCATGGTCGCGATACGTTGTTCGCGCATCATCCCCCGAGAATCTGGTCCCCGCGGCACCGGGTTCTCGGGATACCTCGTCGCACGCATTCTGGGCCAACTCGCCGTCCATGGATGAGCCTCCAATGAAGAGTCCTCACCCATACCTCTCTGCGCGAGAGGAAAATCTGTCGCGCAAAATCTGTTCAGTATTCTGGCCAAATTGGTTCGGCGATTGACGATCGATCACAGACGCTATGTGGTGATGTACCCACGCTGCAAATGAACGAGTCTCGTCCTATCAGCGGCGGACACGCAATCCGTGGCGAATTGTCATTGCGAAACTGTTGGGTGATACCATGGCCGCTTCATCGCGTGAAGCCGTTCACAGTTCCCAACCCTCGCGTTAACCAGACCGCCCAACTCTCTGCTTGAGCGCGAGAGTCTCCGGCCTGCACGGTCAGAACCCATAGGGTTCGGAACGGCACCGATTCCACAATCGCGAATCTGAGAGCGCTTGTGTGAGAGGCGCGTATGCCGCGCAGTGTTCGAAAACACCTACGAATCCTGCGGGAAACGACGCGATCGCTTGTTGTACATTGGCTCACCTTTAATTTATTCACGACGCTCTTGCCGTAAACAAACAGGCCCGCGTCCACTCGGGACACGGGCCTTAAAACTCCCCGTACAAAACCGTTTCGAACGCGCTCTCTCCTGATTTCGAGGGCTGAATCCCCGAAAATGGCTGGTTAACAGGCCTGGCGGGCTCAGAACACGGTTTGGTGGCGGCCGTCGGTGCCGACCTGCTGGGAGATACTGGTCGCGGACGCGCCGGCCGGGGCGCTCTGCGGTGTACAAATACTCCGTCCCGCCTCTCTCGATGCGCTAAACGGTGGGGCCCCAAAAAACTGTAGCCCTCGGGTTAACGGATTGAGAGCGCCAGTGGCTGGATCGACGGTGTACATATAGATGATGATGCCGGAGCGCACCCGGCGTACAAGTCGCCATGTCGAGCCGACTCTACACACGATTCCATCGGGTCCACGCGGCAGGACCTTCGGCGGCAGATCCAGTACCTCAAGGCCGAGAACGAGATTCTGCGCTCGAGGATCGAGGGGCCAATCCGGTTGAAGCCGGCGGAGCGGGCACGGCTGGTCCGGCTCGGCAGGCCGCTCGGGTCGGCCATCAAAGAACTGGTCTCGATCGTGAAGCCCGAGACAGTCCTGAAGTGGATCCGGGAGTCAAAGAATCCGGTGCAACCAGCGGCTCAATCGAACCGCAAGCCGGGCCGGCCGCGCACGCCTGACGAGGTCCGTGCGATCGTCCTTCGGATCGCGCGAGAGACAGGATGGGGCTACACGCGGATACTCGGAGAACTCAAGAAGTTGGGGATCGCCAGCGTCTCGCGATCGACGGTTGTGAACATCCTGCGTGAGGCCGGGTTGCCGAGCGGGCCTGTTCGTGGCGAGCGGAGTTGGGACGAGTTCCTCAAGGCGCACGCCACGACGCTGTGGGCCTGCGACTTCATGGCCACACGCGTGGTCACGCGTTGTGGACTGCGGCTGGCGTTCAGCCTGGTCTTCATACCCCCGAAAACGAGGCGGGCGCACGTGTCGACGAGCACCACGAAGCCCAACGCTACATGGCTCGCCGGCGTGGTCCGGGAGTTCGCGGCGAGTGTGCCGAGGGACATGAGTCCGCCATCGCTGCTGGTGCGTGATAGAGACAGCAAGTTCCTCACGGGCGATGGCGTGCTCGAGAGGGCGTTGGGTGATTGCGGGATGCGGTCGATGCCGTTGCCGTGCCGATCGCCGAACCTCAACGCTCACGTCGAGCGGTTGATCCAGAGTGTCCAGGCCGAGTGTCTTGACCAATTCGTGATCCTCGGCACGCGGCATCTGGACTACCTGCTTCGCGAGTACGTCGACCACTACAACAAAGACCGTCCGCACTCGTCGCTGGAATTCGCGGTGCCTATGGGTCGGAGACCATCAATTCGCGAGGGGCCGGTTGATCGCAGCGATGTCCGATGCCGATCGAGACTGGGCGGTGTGATCAGGCATTACTACCGAAAGGCGGCGTGATGTCGATTACGGCTGAAGTTGACGGCAAGTCTCGCGAGATGAGTATTTGTACAGGAAGATATTTGTACAGGAAGGGTCGCTGACGGTGACGCCGCCGTCGGGGATGAGGGTGGAGTCGCCCCCATCGAGGTCGGCGCGGGAGTTGTTGGTTCACGGAACACTGAAGTCCGGACTACCGGACTTCAGTGCCACGCCCCCACCCACCTCACTCGAGCACTACGTTACCCTCGGCATCTCTCACACATATCGATGCTGCTTCAATAACAAGTGGCACTTCTGATGACACTGCTGCGCTATCCACCGACATGGCGACCACTTCGAATACAAATACAGCCTCCGGCACGTGCTGTGTTGAAGTATCGCGTGAGCTTGCCACCATAATGGATGCAATTTCATCATTTGGCAGCGGTGTCCCGTTCGGAATAGTGAATCGTGTAACGCCACAAAACACGATGGAGCCCTTGGGCATGTCTCTAAGAACTCGTTTATGCCAAGGCCCATCACCGTTCTTCAACGTGGTCAGTTCGTCAAACTCAATGACCACCTCACGACGAATGCCGCACAATCGAATGGAAGTACAACATCGATCGCCGTAGTAGGTCAGCATGAGGACACGATTAATGTCTGCGATAGTGCTCATGGGTATGCCCAATGTGCATCCGGGGAGTTACGAGGTACGACATTTCCTGATGGATCGAGTGATGGACCTTGTCCTCGCATTCCGGGGCCGGTGCCAGGCAAGTGACCGTGGCCGTGCGGCGTCGGATTGTTGGGGTGGCCAACAGGGTTGAGCCGTTGATAGTTGGATCCGTTGGGATACAGAGTGTGTGTGTCGACACCCCCCTTGCCGGCTGATACGGTTCTTCCGCCTACTGGTTCGATCATCGCTGGACCCTTTGGAGTAGCAATGAATCGCCCCACGGGCTGACCAGTAATGGGATCAACAGTAACATGAGGTTCGGGTGTTCTAGGAATACGGGGGGATGAACGTCCCGGTGGAAGTTGTGGTTGAGGCCGCGCTCGCCCTGCCGCATTCTCCGCCTCTCTTGCGAGCCCTCCTGCTGGCCGGCTCGACGTCCATCCGATCAGGAATCCACCAGCAGGAGGGCTCGCAAGAGAGATGATCAAATCACGGCCGTAGTCCTCAAGCCCTTCTTCGCCAAGGGCGCGAATGCCACGCCCGACACTATACGACCCGTGGGCGACCTGGTAGATGGCGAGGCCTTTGCCGATGGTCTGCACAACGACGTTGCCTCCCCCGGTCAAGACAGCGATGGCAGCCTCTCGAGCAACCAGAAGAGAGTAGTACGCATAGGTGTATTCCCATCCGTTGTCGCATTTGAGTTTCTCAACGTGTTTGTGCAATGGATCAATCGCACCGAAAGTCGCGGCGTCGAGGGCCATGGTTCCGCCATCGAATGCACCCTCGGCGCCAGACCCGAGCATGCCAAGAAGGAGCCCCGCACCCTGCTCAAACCAGTTGTCGCCGTTGACGTACCAGTCGGTTGCGGTCTTCTCGAACCACAACCCATACGGATCCCACGCCCCGAAGGGACTGCTCCCGCAGTACGCGTACAGGTTCAGCCCATCGACGAACCCGGCGGGGTCACGTTGCAGCCATCGGCCGAGTTCGGGGTCGAGGACTCGGTGGCGGACGTGGTAGAGGTTGAGGTGCGGGTCGTACTGGTAGCCGCGGTAGGCGAAGCGGACGTCATCGAGGGTGCTGACCTTGCCGTTGGAGCGGAGTTCGAGGTAGGCGAGGAGGTCGCTGACGGTGACGCCGCCGTCGGGGACGAGGGTGGAGTTGCCGCCGTCGAGGTCGGCGCGGGGGCTGTTGGTTCACCGAACACTGAAGTCCGGACTACCGGACTTCAGTGCCACGCACCCGCGTGGTGTCCGACGTCACGCGATGCTCGGCATCAGTTGTCCCAAAGCGGCCAACTGATGGCACCCAAGGCAGGGGGCAAGCCATGCCACCCGCCCCACATTGTTCTTGAGTCAATCACTACCGCCTGCCGCCAATTCGCTTTCGAGAAAGTAATCGTAATTACCCTCGGGTATCCGACCATGAAACAAGTTCAGCACCGCTAGGAGAGCATCGTTTATTAGAGGATAACAGTCATACATGCAATCTTCGGCGTTGCCTCCCAATATCGTACGCACCGCATCGAACTCGCTATCCGTCAAGCAAACACTCATTACCAACCGTTCGCTCTCACGTTCATAGAGTGTTATCAGTCGGTCGACGTCACTGAACTGCATGCTCATGGCTCCACTTCGCGACGAGGGTCTGCCGGTTTTGTTTGAATACCGGTCGTCGGGTCATACTCACCAAGGTGTTTTCCTCGCCTGTCGTACTTCTCAAGTGTACCGTGGCGCGAGTCCCACTCATAAATGTTTCCATCTGCATCTTTCCATCGCTTACGGAGGCCACCTCCGCCTTGCACAGTGGTCTTTGGTTTTGTTCGATTCAGTCCCTGAATACCAGGTATCTCCTTGGGAGGAGGTTTGTACGCACCAACTGGTTTGCAGGCTTTTGCCGCTGCTTCTGCTTCCTTTGCTGCCTTCTCGAGTTTCTGAGCGTTCTCCGTTGAGATCAGTATCCTCTCGACGTTTCCTCCCTCCTCGGTCACCAGGAAGATCTTCTCGCCATCACGCACTACCTTCCCGCCCTTGGCAACACGTGCCGCGAGTGCCGCATCGCCGCCGATGTTGAGCCCGGGCATGATGGTGAACATGATCGAGAACTCGGCCATGTTCGCGATCAGTGGTGTCGAACTCTGGAAGTTCCGCTGATCTTGAACAGAGTGGCTGGCAGTATCGGAACCGAGGTCGCGATCGAGTTCTGCTGCCAAGGTCTCACGTTCCGAAATGCCCTGATTCATGCTCTTCGAGAGTGAAGGAGAGCCGTCTCCATAGAATACTGGTCGCGTCACCGATGAAATGGCATCGCCAATTACACTCCATCCTTCCCACCAGTGGCGGACATATCCCTCCCACAGGGACTCATCATCAAGTCCATACGGATCCCACGCCCCGAAGGGGTTGCTCCCGCAGTACGCATACAGGTTGAGCCCATCGACGAACCCGGCCGGGTCTCGTTGGAGCCATCGTCCCAGTTCGGGGTCGAGGATCCGATTGCGGACGTGGTACAGCCCGAGGTGGGGGTCGTACTGGTAGCCGCGGTAGGCGAAGCGGACGCCGTCGAGGGTGCTGACCTTGCCGTTGGAGCGGAGTTCGAGGAAGGCGAGGAGGTCGCTGACGGTGACGCC
>ERZ795041.488-NODE-488-length-14963-cov-4.558895_pt1 | contig 14963 bp, 8 predicted proteins | sample MGYA00375125_ERZ795041 | MGnify/ENA primary metagenome ERZ795041 (study PRJEB30170, sample SAMN03074214) | activated sludge metagenome | biome: Common Effluent Treatment Plant; feature: Wastewater; material: Activated sludge; isolation source: activated biomass in a...
ATGGATCCCTCGTGGTTGGCGATCTCCGATGGTGGCGCGATCGCCTGTGCAAGCCCGACCGCGACATCGTGTACCCGTATTCGAGAAGGGCCGTGTTGTTCCGCTGAGCTGTGGCCACTCAGCACACCCTCGCCGGCTCCGTGCCGGTCCTGACCAGAAAGGAGATGGCATGAACTCGCTCAGTATTCGACGACTCGGCCTCGCACTCGGGTCTGTCTGCGGTGTGTTCTACCTCGGATGCGTGTTTGTCATGTTGACGGCACCGAAGGACGCGGTGGTCCGTTTCTTCAACAGCATCATGCACGGCTGGAACGTCGAGCCGCTCATGCGATGGGACATGCCGTGGTGGGAGGCTGTCCTTGGAACCATCGAAATCACCATTCTGGGCTGGCTGTTTGGCGCTCTGGTGGCCGTGGTTTACAACATCAGCGCCGGACCGAGGAGATAACCGATGCACTCCGATCATTCACATCACCACACCGCTCGCGAGTCACAAGGCGGGCCGCCGGAGGCCGGCGTCTCAGGTGAGCACGCACATCACCACGAGAAGAGCTCTACCGGCGCGTCCGAGCGCAAGGAAACGGCTCGCCACCCCGCGCACTCGGATCGTGACGGCCACCGCGGACACGGCGGGCACGAGTCGCACCACGCTCACATGGTCGCCGACTTCAGGCGGCGGTTCTGGATCTGCCTCGTGCTGTCGGTTCCAGTCGTGGTTCTCGCCCCCATGATCCAGTCGTGGCTCGGCCTGCGCGACTCCATGCGGTTCACCGGAGACAGCTACATCCAGTTCGCCTTCGCCACGGTCGTGTACTTCTACGGCGGCTGGCCGTTCCTCAAGGGGTTGTTCAAGGAACTGACCAAGCGACAGCCCGGGATGATGACGCTGATCGCGCTGGCGATCTCGGTGGCGTACTTCTACAGCAGCGTGGTCGTCTTCGGCGTCCGCGGTGAGGTGTTCTTCTGGGAACTGGCCACGCTGATTGACATCATGCTGCTTGGCCACTGGATCGAGATGAAGTCGGTGATGGGCGCTTCTTCGGCCCTGGAGAAGCTCGTCAAGCTCATGCCCGCCGAGGCCCACCTCGTCGCGGACGGGGGCACCCGCGATGTGCCGGTTACGGATCTCAAGCACGGCGACCGGGTGCTGGTGAAGCCCGGCGAGAAGATCCCGACCGACGGCACCGTCGTTGAGGGCCACACGAGCGTCAACGAGTCCATGCTCACCGGCGAGAGCAAGCCGGTTGAGAAGGGCGAAGGGGATCGCGTCATCGGCGGTGCCGTGAACGGAGAGGCCGCCATCACCGTCGAGATCTCCAAGACCGGCGACGAGACGTACCTCGCGCAGGTCATCGAGATGGTCAGGAAGGCGCAGGAGTCTCGCTCGCGGACCCAGGACCTGGCCAACCGGGCGGCGCTGATCCTCACAGTCGTGGCGCTCAGCGTCGGAGCGGCGACGATGATCACGTGGCTGGCGCTGGGGAAGGAGTTCGCCTATGCGCTGGAGCGCACTGTCACCGTGATGGTGATCGCCTGTCCCCACGCCCTCGGGCTCGCTGTCCCGCTGGTCGTCGCCGTCTCTACAGCGATCTCGGCACGGAACGGCCTGCTCATCCGGGACCGGAGCGCCTTTGAATCAGCACGGAGGCTTGATGCCATCGTGTTCGACAAGACCGGCACCCTGACGGAGGGTCGGTTCGGGGTCACCGACGTGATCCCGCTCGCCGATCTCGACGAGTCAAAGGTGCTGACGCTCGCCGCCGCGCTGGAGGCCCAGTCGGAGCACCCGATCGCCGCGGGCGTTGTTCGCGGGGCCGAGGAACGCGGGATCAAGGCCCCCTCCGCCAAGAGCTTCCGCGCTATTCCCGGCAAGGGGGCCGAGGCTCAGGTGGACGGCGCCAATGTGAAGGTCGTCAGCCCTGGGTACCTGAAGCAGGCCAACCTCTCGACCGACCACGACAAGGTTCGTGCTGTCGCGGAGCAGGGAAAGACCGTCGTCTATGTCCTGGTGGACGAGAAGCTGGTCGGCGCGATCGCGCTCGCCGACGTCATCCGCCCCGAATCCCGAGAGGCCATCGACCGCCTGAAGCAGATGGGTGTTCGGGTGATGATGCTCACCGGGGACGCCAAGGCGGTGGCCGATTGGGTCTCACGCGAGTTGGGGCTCGACGAGGTCTTCGCCCAGGTGCTGCCCGACCAGAAGGCCGAGAAGATCAAAGAGGTTCAGGCTCGCGGATTGGTCGTCGCCATGACGGGCGACGGCGTGAACGATGCTCCGGCGCTCACGCAGGCCGATGTGGGCATCGCCGTCGGGGCCGGCACCGATGTGGCCATCGAGTCGGCAGACATCGTCCTGGTGCGATCGGACCCGAGGGACGTCACCGCGATCGTCGAGTTGTCCCGAGCTACCTACCGCAAGATGGTCCAGAACCTGTGGTGGGCCGCGGGTTACAACATCGTGGCGATCCCGCTGGCCGCGGGGGTGCTGTACTCAGCGGGCGTAGTACTCAGCCCGGCCTTCGGGGCGGTGCTCATGTCCGCTTCGACGGTCATCGTCTCCATCAACGCCCGGTTGCTGCGCGTCCGCCGCGACGCGACGGACGGTTCACACCGCGCGGCGGGAACTGTATCAAGAGGTGCCGCATGAATCACCGGAACGGCTCATCGCTGCTCGGAACGCTCATCGTCCTGTTCCCTCCCTGTTCGGAACCGTTTCAAACCCACTCTCTCGGCCTCGGCCACCCTCATTCCGGCAGATCCTCGTGTTTAACAGGGTTGGCGCTATCAGGAACGCGGTTGGCGGCGGGTCACCGGCGTCCGCCGCGGGGCCTTGCACGCGGCGGATGCCGCCCGCTCCCATCCGCGTGCGGCCCCGGGCCGGTGTACAAATACTCCGTACCGCCCTCTCGATGCGTTAACCGCATGCACCTCGAAGAACTCCAACCTTCCGGTTAGCAGGTTGAGAGCGCCGCGCGAGCGCGGCGATCCCTCGCGGGGACCGGGGGCCGGCCGGGCGAAGATGAATGGGACGGCTGTCATCGCTGATCCAGTATACAAGGAAGGATGCCCAGCACACCCATCCACCGCATGTTCAGGGTTCTGGCCGGGTCGAGCAGGGATGACCTCCGCCGCCAGGTCCAGTTCCTCAAGGCCGAGAACGAGGTCCTCCGCGCCAGGATCAAGGGGCCGATCCGGGTCACCCCGGCGGAGCGCGCCCGCCTGGTCCGGCTGGGAAAAGCGCTGGGGAATGCCGTCCGGTCGCTGGTCACCATCGTCAGGCCCGAGACCTTCTTGAAATGGGTGCGGGAGGCGAAGAAGCGACGGCCGAAGCGAAAACGGTCCGCGAAGAAGAAGCCGGGGCGGCCGCGCACGCCCGGTGACATTCGGAAGATCGTGCTGCGGATCGCCAGGGAGACCGGCTTCGGCTACACGCGCATCCTCGGCGAGCTCAAGAAGCTGGGGATCGGCGGCGTCTCGCGGTCCACGGTCGTCAACATCCTCAAGGAGAACGGGCTGCCGACCGGTCCTGAGCGTGGCGAGCGGACCTGGGACGAGTTCCTCAAGGCCCACGCGAAGACGCTCTGGGCCTGCGACTTCCTCACGATGCGTGTGCTGACGGCCAGGGGGATGAAGTACGCCTTCGCGCTGGTCTTCGTGCATCCCAGGACGCGAAGGGCGCATGTGTCGCTCAGCACCACTAACCCCGATGCGAACTGGTTCACCCAAGTCGTGCAACGGTTCGTCGCGTCGGTTCCGAGGGAGATGGCCAAGCCCGGGCTCCTGCTCCGTGACCGCGACGACAAGTTCCGGGTCGGAGAAGACGCCTTCGCCAGGGTACTTGCCAACGTCGGAATTGAGACCATGCAACTGCCGCACCGGTCGCCCAACCTGAACGCCTACGTCGAGCGGCTCATCCAGAGCATCGAGGTCGAGTGCCTTAACCACTTCATCGTGCTCGGGACCCGGCACCTGGACCACCTGCTGTCGGAGTACATCGACTATCACAACCGAGAGCGGCCGCACTCGTCCTTGGAGTTCGCCGCGCCGATGGGGCGGAAGCCGCCCGTCCGCGCCGGGCCGGTCGAGCCCCGCGAGATTCGCTGCAAACAGCGGCTCGGCGGCGTCATCAAGCACTACTACCGGAAGGCCGCGTGACACGGTTTACCCTTCGAAATCCCGGCCGGAACGCACATGGAATACTTGTACAGGACGGTGCACGGACGGAATATTTGTACAGGACGACGATCATTTCAAATCTGGGTCCGTACCGACGATCACTGGAAGGGGAAGTCGCAGGACTATTTGTGCGGCATTGTCACCGATCGCGGCAACAGGATCAAGCCTCTCCACAATGTCCACGCTGTTCCGTGGCAACCGATACAGATCGAACTCGATAACATCGCCTTCTGAAACAGAAGGAAGCTCGTACTCGCTTACCGAAGGTTTATCGTCTGGGCCGTTGGGCGTCACTCGCTCCCCAAGATACTTCCAGAATACCCAAGGACCACCGGATCCGGATTTCGAGCCATCAGGCTTGATAGTAGAAACGCGACCGACGTACCAAAATGCATTGTCACCCATATCCCAGGTGAGTCGAAGTGATATCTTGTCGCCACCGCCAACAAACAGTTGTCCTTTCGCCGCTTGTTGAACAAGCTTGGCAGCTAACCAGGCTAGGTAGGAGTCCTGCATTGGCGTTCTCCCATCTTTGATGATGTTGTGGCGAGCACTCATCATGGTCTGGTATGCATTGCTCTCGACGTGTTCAGCTAGCAGCGCCCTGATGGCCGATGCCGCGAGCTTTCCCGGCGAGCTAGTTTTTCTGAGGGCAACTTGATCAGGCTGAATCGCGGCAATAGTCATCCCAAGGACAATCGCAGCAATGACTGATCCGCACAGCAGGTGCCAGCGACGTGACAGCCAGATGCGTTGATGGCAATTGTCATTGTGCCTCATGCTGATCTCCTGTCGTTGCTACTGCCCAATCACGGGGATCGTACCGTTACACGCCTTGGCTTCGGTCAGATTTGCCGGGGCACACTTATTCCAAGCAGCAAGGCGATCGGCTCTGCTAACACCTTTGCAGCCGATGGTGTCCCCGTTATCGAGATACCAGTTGCGAAGTGCCTCTACGCATTCGGCCCATGACTTTCCTTTGCGCCAAGGATTATTTGGATCACAACACGAGGCACGCGTCGTCGCTCTTGCCTCTGTGCACATTTCGTGTTTGCAGTATGGCTCTTGATTTCCGGGATCGAAAAGAGTGCATTTGTCGTCATTCTTGCAGTCGTCGGCTGCATGAATGATTTCATGCGCCAAAGAACCGCATCCTGAGCCGTCGTATCGAACGGTGTTTTCGTTGCAAGTAAAACTATTCCTGTCAGTGCAAACGATCTTCAATGCGCCTCGCGAGCTCGATGCGCAGTCGGTGTAGTATCGCTCAAGCGCGGCTTTGACGAGTGAATTATCCTTGCAATCAGAGAGCGGATTAGATTTGCATGATTTGTCAATTACTGGATCTGGCGCTCGATGTGGCGGTTGCGTCGGACTCGTCGGTTGACTTGCGCAGCCGCTGCCAAACAAAATGCACCCCGCCGCAATGCAGCCGATAATGATAAATATGATCGTACCACTCGGGTCTGTGTACACAATCGGGTTGCTTCCAAGATTGAGATACAGGTTCAATCCGTCCGCGTAACCCAGCGAATCCCGCTGCAACCACACCGCCAGCAGCGGTGAGTACACGCGGTTGCGGCAGTTATAGAGACCGATGTCGGTCTCAAACGCCAGTCCTTGATGCGCGACCGTCCAATCGTATGCGGAGGCCGAGATGACGGTCCACGATGGGCTGAGGACGACGCGGTTGCCGTAGGGGTCGAACTGATAGCGTTCGAGCATGTTTCCGCTAGAATCGCAGATCGCCGTGCAGTTGAAGTTGGCGTCCTGCATGGCGTAGATGCGCTTCCATGTGGAGTCGAATCGCCAGAGCAGTTCGTCCACGTATCGCACGCCCCAGGCGTAAGACTCCACGGTCGCCCCGCCGACAGCTTCGTCCAGCACCTGCCACTGGTCACTGAAGTAGAAGTCGCGGGTCTCGGTGAGAGTTCCACCCGTGTACGACTTCTTCACGACCCGCCGCCGCAGTCCGTCGTAGGCGTACTCGGTGACGAAGCTGGAGCCATCCTTGACGGCAACCAGCCGGTTCCATGCGTCGTAGATGCCGGTAAGGTTCGCGGTGAGGGCGCTCGGTTTCACGAACGCTTCCATGTTTCCCGCAGAGTCGTACTTGGGCGTCGCCCACACCGGCAACCCCACGGTGCCGGTCCCGATCGACGTGATCTCGTTGACCGTGCTGGCGGTACGGGTCTGGTCAAGAACCGCTGTCCCGGAAGTATCCTCGACGAACTCACTCCAGTTCCCCACCGGGTCGAGCTTCCAATCCTGCTCCTTCACGGGCGTGCCCGGAATCACATGGCTGCCGTTGAGCGTCCCGCGCTTCATCTGCGTGAGGCGGTTCAGATTATCAACGGTGTACTGCTCATCGAACCCGGTCGTGGCGACCATGTTCTGCTTCCACAGCCGGTTCGAGTTTCGGTCGTAGCCGTACTCATAGCGATCAAAATCCGCCGGAGTTCCCCCATAAAACTTCCAGCGCTGGTCGATCACCCGGCCGAAGAGGTCGAGGCCATCGAACGTGCCGCTGGTCCCGCCCCACAGGTCGAGCATCACCTGCGGCTCGGCGAAGTCCAACCGCACGGCGCTCGCCGCGCCGATGTAGGTGTACTCGGCGGTGACGCCGGAGGTGTTGGTGTCGAAGACCGACTCGACGCGTGAGAGGCGGTCGTTGATCCCACCCGTCGCGCCGTAGTCGTACCCGGTCGAGGCGTCGCCGACGACTTTGGTGCGGCGGACGTAGTTCGACGTCGATGTTCCGGCGTACGTGTACAGCACCGCGGGCGTGCTCCCGCTCACCGCGCCCGAGTGGCTCTGCGCATCCTTCGTGAGCAGGCCGTAGTCGTTATATTCGAGCCCGACCTGGTTGACCGGCGTGCCGGTGCCGGAGGTGTTGCTAAAGCTCGTGACCGTCTCCAGCATCCCGCGGACCTCGTACGCGCGGTCGATGCGGAGCACCGCCGCGTCCACGCCCGAGCCGGTGGTCGTCACCGTGTCGCTGACCAGCCGCCCGAGCTTGTCGTAGCCGAGCGTGTGGACGGTGCCCCGGCTGTCGGTCGTCGTCTTCTGCTGGCCCTGGCGGTTGTAGGTGAAGGCGAGCTGGTCCGAGCCGCTGACGGATCCCGGATAGTCGATCGTGGCGAGCAGCGAGTTGCTGGCGAGGTCCGACGCCGGAGACGTGGACGGGCTCACGCCGTAGGTATACGTCGTCGTCTGGTCGCCGGTGGTCGAGTTCACCGCGACCTGCGTGGCGATCTGGCTGTCGAGCGTGTAGGTGAAGTTCGTCGTGCGGTTGAGCTTGCTTGTGCCGAAATCGTCGATCCGGCTCGTCACCCGCCCGGCGGCGTCGAAGACGGTCTTGGCCACGATCGCCTTGGGATCGGTGATTTGGTAGGCGCGGCCCGCGTCGTCGTAGTCCGTGCTGGTCACCAGGATCGTGTCGGATCGGGCCGGGGGCGTGCCCGGGCGGGTGAAGCTCGCGATGGAGCCGTAGTTCGCCGAAGCGACGGCGCGGCCGATGCCGTCGAACCACGAGGCCGCGTAGGAGATCCGACCCTTGGGCTGCGTCCCGGCGGTGAGGGCCCCGGCGCTGCCGGTGCCGGAGTCCGGGGAATCGTTGAGCCGCTGGGCGCTGGCCGTGCTGATGACGCTCCCGGCGTCGTCCTGGGTGAACTCCGTCTGCTCGACCACGATGTCGCCGCTGACGGTGCCCGCTTCGCTGTAACTGGGCGAACCGGTGTAGTAGCTGCGATACGTCGCGGTCATCCAGCCCACCGCGTTGTAGGCGGTCTTCGTGGCGACCAGTCCGTCCCCCGCGCCGATCTGCTTCATCACACGGCCGACCGGGTCGTACCAGGTGCTCGTTGTGAGCGGGTTGCCGACCGTGCCGGTGGAGGGATCGACCGCGTAGGTGATCTGCTGATACGCCCGACCGAGGCTGTCGTAGGCGGCGGTGCTGCGTCCGATCAGGTTCCCGCCCGAGCTCGTGTCCTTGCGGTCGGTCTGGATTATGCGGTCGAGGTTGTCATAGGTCAAGACCTGGTAGACGTCGACCTCGCCGTCCATCGTGATGCGGCGGTTGCGGAAGTCGTACGTGTACGACGTGACGCGTGTATCGGAGGCGGCCGCGTACTGCGTGACCTGGGTCAGATTCCCATCGCCTCCGGCCGCGCCACCGTCGTACTGGTTGGCGGTCACGATGACCATGTTGTTGGGCGCGCCGCTGCCGGCAGGATTGGAGTCCGTCGCGCCCGTGTCGTTCGTGCCGATCCAGACTTCCTTCACCCGCTGCGGGGCCGTCCACACCGTCCGCGTGATCGTGCCGACCGGCGACACGACGCGGTTGCGACGTTCGAGCGCGTCATACCCATAGTCCGTCTGCGCGTAGTTCGTCCCGCTCGTGCCCGTCCCCGACGACGGGATCAGGAAGTATGAGCGCGTCGAGAGCAGCCGCCCCAGGTCGCTGTACTGCGAGCTGGACCACGACTTCCAGTCGGTCTGGGCGAACGTGTCCGACGGCGAGAGCGCCCCGCTCCCGCTGGTTCGCTTCGAGGTGATCTGGTCGATGACCCGGCCATCCTTGTCCAGGCGGCTGATGGTGACCGGATCAACGAGCGTGTACGTGTAGCTCGGGCTGGTGCCGGTCGCGTAGCCCCGGCCGGACCAGTTCTGGTTGAGGTCCCATGTACCACTGCCCGGATTGACCGACCGAAGATAGACGAACCAGGACGCGGTGCGGACGACGGTGTCGGAACCGCCGATGACCGCGTGGTGCGACGGGCCAAGGGACTGCGTCGGACGGCCCTCGTCGTCGTAGGTGGTGTCGGTGGTGACGTTGATGCCAGGGCCCGAGCCGCTGACCTGGTAGTTCAAGACCGATTGCGTGGCGACCTGGAGCACCGGATCGTAGCTGTACTGGTTAACCGTCCCGGCCTGGTCGGTCGTCTCGATCAAGTTCCCGTTGGCGGCGAAGGTCTCGGAGTAGGGCGTCGCGGAGTTGGAGCCGTTCTGCGCCGTCGTCACGACGGGGAACGTCGTGGTCCGCGTGGCAATCAGGTTCGTACTGGCATGGAACGTGTAGGCGTAGGACGTCGTGTACTTGACCGCCGTGGTGGCGGCGTCGGGGTACACGCTCACCTGCGAGGGGAGGTAGACCGTGTTGCCGTCGCTGTCCGTGTTCGATGTGTAGACGTACTCGCGGAGGCGGATGTCCGAGCCGCCGGTGCCCTGGCGGACGTTCCGGTACTGCACGTAGCCCTGAGCCGCCCCGCTCCCGGTCGTCGTGTAGATCTCGCTGGGGGGTGCGCTGCAGGCCTGTCGATGCGTGCAGGGACGTCGGGCTCCCGCCGTAGTTCACGAGGTCGGCGTACGCCTCGTCGTACCCGCTGATCGCCGACGACTCGGCCTCGAGGACGACCTGGAAGTCGCTGTTGTACCGCCAGAACTTGTACCACTGGTCCGTCCCGTTCGAGTCGGTGTAGACGTGGAGGATCGGCGTGCCGCGGTAGGTGGAGTAGACCGTCAGCGTCGCGGCGTTCGGCAGCGTCTGAACCGTCTTGTACTTCCAGTTGTTCTCCCCGTCGGAGAACCCCGAGGTGCTGTACGCGAAGGTGTCCTGCGTCGTTCCGCCGCCCGGGCAGCTCACGCACACCGCCGCGACCTCTTTGGTCACCATCCGGCTGCTCGGGTCGTACTCGAAGTAATGGTCGGCATAGTCCTCGAGCGTGGCGTCGCTGTCGGTGTCGAAGTCCACGCCGTCGTTGAACGCGCGGCGGTACCCCTCGGGTCCGATCTGGATCTTGAGCCCGTGGACGAAGCCGGTGCCGCCGGCGGTATCGACATAATAACGGTAATAGCTGACCGCGATGTCTTCCCAGGAGGACGTGCCGCTTTCGTACTGCTGCTCGGTGGCGGTCTTGAGGTCGTTGAGGTTGCCGTTGCTGTCGCTGCCGTCGTGGTAGGTGTAGGTGAACTGCTTGATGTTCACCCAGGAGCCGCCGGAGCCGGTCTTGCGCCGGTACGTAACGGAGGAGAGTTTCCCGGCGCTCACTCCGGACGTGTAGTAGGCGTAGACGAGCGAGCCGTAGTACGAGGTCGCGCCGACGGTCATCACCGATTGCAGTTCGGCGATCTCCGCCCCGCTGAGGCTGACGATGGTGGTATCCACGCCAGCGGTGTCGGTTTGGCTCACGAACTGACCAGGCCGGTTCAGGGCCGTGAAGTCGTTGAAGATCGTGGTGACCGTGGACCCACCGCGTCCCCCGCCCCCCCCAATGGTCCGCACAAAGGTGAAGATCTTCTTCGCCACATTGTGCACCAGCGTGAGGTTGATCGACCCGTCGCGCTGGGCGTACGTGCCGCCACCGGCGTCATCGAACCAGATGGGGTAGTTGGGGTCGAACACAACCGCGACCGACGTGCCGCTGGCCACGACATAGGGCATCTGCGCGATGAACCAGTTCCAGCCGTTCGGCCCGTCGTAGTCGGTCGAAGTCCTGTTGTTGTAGCTGCGGGTGTGCGTCAGCCGCGTGTAGGGCGTGACGATGTCGGCGAACGACAGCACGACCGCCCCGTTCCAGTACCGCACCGGGCTGGCCGACGACATGACCGGGCCCGAGCCACATCCCCCCGCCCCACCGCCTGAACATCCGCCGGCGCTCGAAGCCATCGCGCCGGCAGCCGAACCGGCGGAAACCACAGCGTTGCGGTTTTCCAGGGGGCCACAGCCGGCGTCACAGCTGACCCAGCACCACACCGGCGGCCCATCATCGGGGACCGGGTTCAGAACGGAGCCGGAAGAACTGGAGCTCGGCATCGTCGGCTCTCCTTGTCGTCGGTAGACGCCAGCGCGGCACACGCTGGAACAAAGAGCAACGGCCCGGCCCGGAAGAATCGACGAAGAGACTGGCCTTGGGGCTCCGTAGCGGATGGAGAGCCGGGGAGTTCTGTCAGCGTACGGGCTCGGCATGGGCCGGTCAAGCCGCCATCGAATATGGTTTTGGGGAGATTCCGATCAGGCTTTCGGGAGCGAATCTTGGATCGCCGCGCCCTCATCCTCAAGTGCACGCTCTCGCCCGGCGACTTATGTACGCTCACGGCCGCCATCGAATCACTGCACGCGCAGTACCCGGGGCGGTTCCTCACGGATGTAGGCACGACCTGCGATGAGCTGTTTTTGCATAACCCCTGGATCACGCCGCTGCCAAGCGGCGAGCACGTGCCCATGCACTACGGCGACATCCAGCGGAGCAACGACCAGCCGCGCACGTTCATCAGCGCGTACACGCGTCATCTCGAAAAGTACCTCGGGATGCCACTGCCGGCGCTGACGAACCGGCCGCACCTCTATCTGTCGGATGATGAGAAGCGCTTGCCGGCCCGTCTTCGTGAGAACGGAGTTGAAACAGGCCGGTATTGGGTCGTCTGCGCCGGGATCAAGAGCGACTTCACGCGCAAGCAGTGGCCGCTGGAGCACTACCAGGAGGTGGTGGACCACTTCCGCGGCCGTGTCGCGTTCGTCCAGGTCGGGAGCGGTGACGACGAACACCCCGCCCTGGAGGGCGTCATCGACCTTGTCGGCCGGACGGGCCACCGCGACCTCATGCGCGTGTGCTTTCACGCCGCGGGCGGGCTCGGCCCCATCACCTACCTCCAGCACCTGTGCGCCGCCTTCGAGAAACCCTACGTCGCCCTGCTCGGCGGGCGCGAGCCGGTGATGTGGACGCAGTATCCGCTCCAGCGGACGCTGCACACGATGGGGATGCTCTCGTGCTGCCGGACCAAGGCCTGCTGGAAGAGCCGCGTCGTCGCCCGCGGCGACGGCGAAGCCCACGATCGGAGCCTGTGCGAGCTTCCCGTGCTCGATTTCTCGATACCGGTGGGGCGATGCATGGCGTTGATCCGGCCGGTTGAGGTCATCGCGGCGATCGAGACCTGCCTTGACGGGCAAGTTCGCACGCAGGGTGTACCGGGCGGAGCGATCTCATGATGGCCGGCGAGAGAGCAAGCGTGATGGGGGGAGTCGGGTCTCTAGATGAGTTCCTGCGTGTGTTCATTGGCGACCATCAGTTCCGCGTCGTGCTCGATCTTCCCTGCGGCGACTGGCGCGCGGTGCCGAGGCTCGACTGGAACGAGGTGCAGTACATCGGCCTGGACGGCGATCCGGCGATCGTCGAAGCCAACCGCCGGAGACGCGACACGCCGGCCAACTGCTTCTTCCATCACATGGATGTCGCGGCGAGCCAACTCCCGCCCGCGGACGCCGTGCTCATCCGTGGCCGAGTCGAGGCATGTTCGCTCCCCGCGATGACGACAATCCTGGAAGGGGCCGGGCGTTCGGCGCACGTTCTGGTGATCGGCGGACCCTGCGGCTTGGACGCGTTGCCGGCGCTGACATCGAGGCACAGAGCAACCTTCGACGTGGCAGGCGTCCGAGTCTCGCATTGGTCGCCGCCGGCGGCGCCGACATCCGCGCGACCGATCGACTGGAGCCGCGTGCAACTCACCGAAGCGAACGCGGCGGGCTACATGGATCTTGCGGCGGCGTTGTGCCCGGACGAACCAACCCAAGCGTTCGAGGGCCGGGGAGTCGTCATCCCGGCGGGCGGCCCCATATACCTTCCGTGCGCGTGGGTGTGCGTCCGGATGCTCCGGCATGTGGGGTGCACGCTGCCGGTCGAGATGTGGCACTTGGGTCCAGAGGAGATGCCCGAGCAGGTGCGGCGGCTCCTTGAGTCGCTGGGAGTGCGCACGGTGGATGCTCTGGACGTCCTTCGGGATTATCCGGTCCGCCGACTCGACGGATGGTCCCTAAAACCCTACGCGATCATGCACAGCCGGTTCCGCGAGGTGCTGATGCTGGACGCCGACAACGTCCCCATCGTCGATCCGACCTTCCTCTTCGACACGCCGGAGTTCCGCAAGCGGGAAGCGATCTTCTGGCCCGACTACCAACGGCTGGCCCCGCACCGGTCGATCTGGCGGGTGACGGGCGTCCCGTACCGCGACGAGCCTGAGTTCGAGAGCGGGGAGATCGTCGTGGACAAGGTTCGGTGCTGGAAGCCGCTCGCCGTGACGATGTGGATGAACGAGTTCGGCGAGTTCTTCTACCGGCACATGCACGGCGACAAGGAGACGTTCCACATGGCCTGGCGCAAGCTCCGCCGCCCCTACGCCATGACCCGGCACCCGCTCGTCTCGCTCAGCAAGGTCATGTGCCAGCACGATTTCGACGGCCGCCGCGTCTTCCAGCACCGCAACTTCGCCAAGTTCTCCCTCGCCGCGCCCAACCGCCGCATCGGCGGCTTCCTCCACGAGGAGCGGTGCTTCGGGTACCTGCGGGAGCTGGCGGAGCTCGACGGCGTGCCGTGGCGGACCGCCGCTTCCTCTTGATGGCGAGTCGCAGCGTGATGAGGTCGTGAGACGGGTCGATGCCCCGCAGCAGCGAAGGTCATCGTACTTTTCGCGTCAAGTCTCATTGTCGCACCAACCGTGATCTCGCCCTTGATCCCGGGCCGTGGGAGGGCGAATCGCTGTTAGTTAGATCGAGAAGGTACCGGTCCCGCCGCCGGAACTCGACGTGCTCCCGCTTCCCGGCGTGCTCCCGGACAAGGAAGATGAGCCGGACATCGGCCCAGAGGTCGAGAACGACGACGACCCGCTGGACTTGCTGCCTGACGATCCGCTGCTAGATGTGCCGCTAGTCGATCCAGACATCGATCCGCTCCCTGACTGGGACTCCGGAGCCGAACCGCTTCCCGAGCCGGAAGCGCTGGTAGCAGCAGAACTGCTATTTGCCGTCTGATTCGGCATGTCGTTGTGGACCCACACGCCTTCGGCGAGGAGCGTGTTCGTGCCAGGGATGTGGATGGCGACGGTGCGGGTTGGCGCGTCGATGCGGATGACCGACTCGACCTCCTCTTCGTTCATCTGCTCGTCGATCAGGAAGTCGCCGGGCTGGATGAACTCGGCGGATGCAAAGCCCCACTCGTCGCCGCGGCGGATCATGAATGGGTGCTCGGGCGTCGCCTTCAGGCGACGGTTGATCACCATGAAGCCGTGGTGCTCGCCGAGGCGGATGCTGGCCACGCGCGCCGCGATGGGCGTCGCGCCGTGAAGGCCGTGGTGCGAGAGCCAGTTGTACTGAGCACGGTAGGGAACATCGACCTCAAGGCCGGGCACCTGGATGGATGCCACGCGGTCGCCGGGCTTGAGGTTCTCGATAGGCGTCAGGCGGCCGTCCTCGAGCCGCACGAGGGTGCCGAAGAGGAGGCAGTTGCTGCCCGGACCCGATCCGCCAGGGCCAGAACCACCGGGACCGGAGCCACCACCGCTCGATCCGCCGCCGCCAGAGGACCCGCCTCCGCTAGAGCCGCCTGACCCGCCAGACGATGCGCCGGAGCTCATACCGCTGCTAGCTCCGGACGATGCGCCGCTGGACATCCCGCTGCTCATGCCGCTGCTCGAGCCCGACGACCCCGACGACATGGAGTCGCTGGACCCGCTGCTCGACGGCGTGTGCGTCGTGCCCGACGTGTTGCTCGTGAAGGCGCCGGTGGTGTAGAACGTGAGCGTGGGCGTTCCGCCGGGACCGGTCGTGTAGATGACATCGCCGGTGGTCGAGTAGCTCGGCGGCATGCTCGGCGTGCTCGACGGCGTCGAGTAGGTGCTTTCGGGCGTTGAGCCCGACGGCGTGGAGTAGTTGCTCGACCCGCCACCCGTGGGCGGACGGCCCGTCGCCCACACGGGGATGTATAAGTAGTATCGGGTCGGGCCGTCGCTCATCGGGCGGC
>ERZ795041.489-NODE-489-length-14932-cov-6.511057_pt1 | contig 14932 bp, 13 predicted proteins | sample MGYA00375125_ERZ795041 | MGnify/ENA primary metagenome ERZ795041 (study PRJEB30170, sample SAMN03074214) | activated sludge metagenome | biome: Common Effluent Treatment Plant; feature: Wastewater; material: Activated sludge; isolation source: activated biomass in...
TAGATGCGGCCGTCATCGGCCAGCAGGGCCGCGCCAACCGTGAATCGCGAATAAGGCGCGTAGGCTCGTCCCCTGACCTCTCGAGCAGCGGCGATCAGTTGGTCGCGAACCTCGTCCGACAGAATCGTTTGATCGGCCATATCACACCTGTGTTGGATCGGAGCGCGGCTTGCGCGGCCTTCGCCATTGGTTGGGGCGGGCCGTGGTGTCGTCGGGCACGACGCGATCTTCGATGAGGAGTTGCTCAATCCGGCAGCGGTCGCCTACGACACAATCGCGCACGATCGCATTGGGGCCAATGACGCAATCTTCCCCGATGGTGGTGCGACCCTGCAAAAACGTGTTGGGCCAAATGATCGTGTCGCGGCCGATAGTGACGTCCGGCCCGATCCAGATCGCGTCCGGCTCGACCAGCGTCACCCCCGAGTCGAGCCAACGGCCGTTGATGCGTCGCCGAAAAGCGCGCTCCACCTCAACCATCTCGGCCCGCGTGCCCGCCCCCAGCCCCTCGTCGGGATCGTCAGCCATGACCGCCACCACCGGTCGCCCTTGGGCCACGGCCAGGCCCACCATATCGGTCAGATAATATTCCAGGCCGCGCCGCGCCTGCCGGACGGGCAATTGGGTGATATTGGCCCACAGCCAGTCGCCGTCAAAGCAGTAGACGCCGGCGTTCAGTTCGCGGATGGCCAATAACTCGGCGGTATTCGGCCGTTGACGCGCCTCAGCCACCTCAACGATCTCCATGACCCGGCTATCCTCGCCGCGCACAACCCGGCCGAACGAGCTATCAGGCGTGCCCGGAACGGTCAGCAGGGCTACGGTTGCGCCGGTCTCGCGCTGGACGTCCACCAGACGACGTAGTGTGTCGGCGCGTAGCAGGGGCATATCGCCATAGGTGACGACCACCTGGTCGGCTCGGCCGCGCAGGAGTTCGGCGGCCATCATCGTTGCGTGCCCCGTGCCCAGCGCCTCAGGCTGGACGGCGTAGGCGGCGCGATCGCCCAGCAAGTCCCGCACCCCCGTCTCGCCCGGACCAACCACCAGCACCGGCGGCCGATCAGCCACAGCTTCGGCGGCCAGAAACCCGTGCAGCACCATCGGACGGCCGCCGACTTCATGGAGGATTTTCTGCTTTTTGGAATTCATCCGCACGCCCTGTCCAGCGGCGAGGAGAACGATTGCGATCATATGAGGTGTATCCACAGGTATCACAGATTATTCCTTAATCTGTATCATCGGCGAAATCTGCCGCCAACCTACCCTGCAACGGTTGCTAGCTGCCCTGTTCTTCCCGCCATTCAAGGATGGCGCGGGTGTGGATGGGGTAATGACTATAGGTATCGAGGCGAATGCGGCGGCGAAAGCGCGTCTCGGTGGCGATCTGCTCATCCGGCGCGGCGCGGACAGCGGCAACGAGTTGCCCGTGGACTTCATCCAGTCGCGCCAATACCTCGGCCAGAGATCTCGTGCGGTTCTCTTCCGTCTTCAGTGCATTGAAAGCGTCGATGCCGCCATACAGGTCAGCATATTTCGGCGGCCGCACGCCCTCCAGGATATGAGGCAGGTGTTTAATTGCCTCCTCCTCCCAGACAGTCACGTGACCGATAATATCCTTCACCGACCAACTTTCAGTCACGCCGGGTCGGATCATCTGGTCGTCGCTCAAACCCGCATAGGAGGCTTTAAACGCCGACCAGGTTACATCAATTTTTGTCAGAATTTGCTGATGATTCATTTGGGCACCTTGCACGATAATACTATTCAAGTGACCTTCAAAGTCAAGGCACGATCATGGCCAGCCCAAGATGAATCAACCGGTCACAAATTGCCGTCAAGCTGCGGCCGAGGAAAGAGCCGCCGTCCCGTATTATCTACGGCTATCGTTGGGACCGACAGTCGTCGCCCCATTCATGGTAGCCGCGGCTGCAGGCCCGCCTTATTCAGGCATCCGTCACACATAAACAGCAGACCGGTAACCACCGGTGGCAGAGCCAGCAACAGTAACGTGCTCGTTTCTCGCCAGCCAAAGAACAGGCCAAACCCCGTCGCCAGCGCAATAAACAGGATCCCACCGACCCAGGGGTTCCGCCAAGCGATGGCGAGCACGCCCACGATGAGATAAACCGGGGTTAGATGGACGAGGAAGGCGGCCAATTCCGACAGGAACCCGGCCCCCGTCCCCCACGAATCAAAAGCGAACAGGCCGATGAACATGGCATAGAGGACACCCAGAACGCGCGGCGTCCAATGTAACATATATCGCCAGGTAGCAGACATGTCGCTCAACCTCCTTCGAGCAAATCCATTGGCTCTATTTCTAGCATACATCCGGCGCGGGCGGCTGTCATGTGACGAATGTCATATGTCTGGATTTTGTCCTCCTCCGCGGCCGGTCACGAGCCATCAGCACGGAAACCCTCCTGTGCGAGAATATGCAAGACTGGGTAAACTTCGGGAATATGTCTCGCGAACTTCTGTCCTCCGTATTATTAGGCCTGCTCTTCAGCATCATCATCGCCTGGGTCGCCTACCGGCGCGACTCCCTCTCGCGCTCGGGAGCGATCGGCGCGCTCATCGTCGGCACGCTCATCTTCGGGCTGGGTGGCTGGGTATGGGGCGTCATGCTGGGGGTGTTCTTCGTCAGCTCCAGCCTGCTCTCCCATTACAAGGAGCGGGAAAAGGCGGCCGCGGCCGAGAAATTCGACAAGGGCCACCAGCGCGATTTCGGTCAGGCGATAGCCAACGGCGGCCCCGGCGCGTTGATCGCCGTATTGAGCGCCATCGTGCCGGAGAGCGTCATCCCCGGTTTGACATGGTTCTTCCTGTTCATCGGCGTCATGGCCACGGTGACGGCCGATACCTGGGCCACGGAGCTGGGCACGCTCAGCAAGTCTCCGCCGCGTTTCATCACCAACGGCCGCGCCGTCGAGGTCGGCACGTCGGGTGGCGTGTCCCCACTGGGCACGGCCGTATCCTTCGCCGGCGGCCTGCTTATCGGCCTGACGGCGGGCGTGTTGGGGGCCGTGGCCGGCCTGCTGCCCTGGAGCGCTGCCCTGCCCGTGGCGCTCGTCGGCGCGCTCAGCGGCGCGGCCGGGTCGCTCATCGACAGCCTGATGGGCGCGACCGTCCAGCAAATCTATTACTGCGACACCTGTGCCAAGGAGACCGAACGTCAGGTTCATCGCTGCGGCACGACGACGCGGCCGCTGCGAGGTTGGTCGTGGTTGAACAACGACCTGGTCAACATGATCTCGTCGCTGGGAGGCGGGGTGGCGGCGATCCTGCTGGCGACGCTGTTGCTGTAACGGGCAGATCGCGCCCGGCCACCGGTCGATTCGGAGGTCTGCCCTCGTCGGAATCCTGCCGGGATTGTGATTTTTCGCACAAATATTGTAAAACTACCCCGTGATGATCAGCCAAAACGGACAGCAGGAACCGATCGTACAGGTGCGCAACGTCATCAAGCGCTTTCCCGTGGGCGATAGCGAGGTGACAGTGCTGAGGGGCATCTCACTCGATATCGTTCCCGGCGAGTTCGTCGCTCTGGTAGGCCCGTCGGGCAACGGCAAGTCTACCCTGCTGAACATGATCACCGGCATCGACCACCCCAGCGAGGGCGAGGTCATCGTCACCGGCCAATCGATCCACACCATGTCCGAGAACGAGCTGGCCGTCTGGCGCGGCGCACATCTGGGCATCATCTTCCAGTTCTTCCAACTCCTGCCCGCCCTCAGTCTGGTCAAGAACGTGATGCTCCCCATGGATCTGGTCAAGCAGACCCCCCGCAAGGAGCGCGAGCCGCGAGCGATGGCGCTGCTGGAGATGGTTGGGTTGGCCGATCAGGCCCACAAGCTACCCAGCCAGGTGTCGGGAGGCCAGCAGCAACGCGCCGCCATCGCCCGGGCCTTGGCTAACGATCCGCCGCTCATCGTTGCCGACGAACCGACGGGTAACCTCGACTCGACAACTTCCGAGGATGTTTTCCAGCTATTTCTGAGTCTGGTGGCTCAGGGCAAGACGATGATCATGGTGACCCACAGCCTTGACCTGGCGGTGCGCGGCTCGCGCGTAGTGGAGATACGCGACGGCCGTATCACCAACGACGTCCCTGCTGCCCGACATCCCCGCGCCATAAGCCGGGAAAAATCATTGATCTCGCATCCCTAATCCGTCATTCGTCATTCGTCATTCCTATGGGCGTCTTGTGGGATAAAGTCTGGTTCGACCTCTGGCAGCGCAAGGCCCGCACCTTGCTGGCCGTGGCCAGCATCACCGTGGGCGTTTTTGCCGTCGGCGCGATCTTCGGGCTGACGGACCTGCTGCTTTCGGGCATGAACGAGGCCCACCAGGCGGTGTCCCCGTCTCATCTCAACATCGTCCTGCGCCAGTTCATCGACCGCGACACGGCCGATTCGCTGCTCGACATCCCCGGCGTGACCGGCGTCGATGCCCTGAACGTCGCCACCGTCCGCTTCAAGACATCGGAAGACGGCGAATGGCAGGCCGCCACGGCCGTGGCTCGCGACGACTATGAGCATCAAACCTTCGACCGGCTGGTTCTCAAGGAAGGTCAATGGCCGGACGGCAAGGGCATCGGCGTCGAGCGCATCACCAGCGAATACTACGATATCCGCTTGGGCCAATCCCTCATCTTCGAGATCGAAGGCACTGACCGCGCCTTTCCCGTCACCGGGATAATTCGCCACCCCTTCGTGCCTCCGCCCGATTTCGGCGGAAACCCGTACTTCTTCTTCGACCGGCAAACGATGGCCTATTTCGGCTTTCCCGACGGGAAGTACATCCAGCTTCTCGTCCAGGTGTCGCCCTATAGCGAGGCCTACGCTCGCGATCGGTCCGTCGCTATCAAGGATCGATTGGCCCGGCAGGGCATCGGCACGAGCATGGTCATCTATCAGAAACCGGACAAGCATTGGGGCTATGATACGGTTCTGGGCATCACCATGGTGCTGAAAATCCTGGCCGTCGTCTCCTTGTTGACCAGCGTCATCATCGTCATCAATACCACCATGGCCATCATCACCCAGCAGACGGACCAGATCGGCATCATCAAGGCCCTGGGAGGCACGACGCGCGACGTCGCCCGGCTGTATCTGGTGGGGGTCCTCATCTTTGGCTTGCTCGCGCTGGTGGTGGCCCTGCCTCTGGGGCTATTGACAACCCATATCGTGACCGGCAAGCTGCTGTATATTTTCAATATCGACTACGAGGTGTTCCGCTTTTCGCCGCGAGCCATTGGTTGGCAAGTGGCGGCGGCGGTAGTGGCCCCGTTGTTGGCGGCGCTGTGGCCGGTAATGCGTGGGGCGGCCATCTCCGTCCGCGAAGCGTTGGCGACCTACGGCCTGGGCGGCGACTTCGGCACCACGCCATTCGACCGGGCGGTGGAGCGCCTGGCCGAGCGCCTGCTACCGTCGCCCTACACCATCGCCCTGGGCAATATGTTCCGTCGCAAGGGGCGGCTATTGCTGACCCAACTGGTACTGACGCTGGCCGGGGCGATGTTCCTGATGGTCCTGACCCTCTCGGCTTCCGTAACCAATACACTGGATAATGAGTTGAATCGCCGCCAGTACGACATGCGTCTTTTCTTCTTCCAGAATCATCGTTCCGACCGCATCGAGGGACTGCTGGAACAGTACCCCGGCGTGGTGGAAGCCGAAGGCTGGTTCTCGGTGGCGGGAACGGCCATGCGCGAAGGGGAGGAGATCAAGGACACCGGCGGGCTGGGCGCGGAGTTGTTCGGCATCCCGGAGGGCAGTACCATGTACCGGCCGTTGATCATCGACGGCCGCTGGCTGACGCCGGAAGATCATGGCCGTGTGGCCGTCATCAGTCGCGACACGGCCGAGTTTAACGATCTGGGCGTCGGTGACCGGCTCACTGTCGACCTCGGCGATCTGGGGGCGGCCGACTTCGAGATCATCGGCACCTATCAGGCCATCGCGACCGACATCTTCTCGACCGATCCCATCTACGCCCCGGCATCGGCCGTGGTCGATGTCACGCGGCGGGTCAATCGCGCCAACCAGGTCCTCATCCGCTCGAGCGAAAAAGACGCCGCCGGTCAGCTGGCCTTGATGCTGGCCCTGGACGATTACCTGAAATCCTACGGGATGGAGGTCAGCCCCTTCTTCAGCCGCACCAAAGCGATGGACCGGGAATATGCCTTCAACACCTTCAGCATCGTCAACCAGATGTTGTTCGGACTGGCCATCGTGATGGGCTTCGTCGGCGGCATCGGCCTGATGGGGTCGCTGTCGATCAGCGTTGTCGAACGAACACGCGAGGTCGGTGTGTTGCGCTCCATCGGCGGCACCACGCCGGTCATCATGACCATGTTCGTCCTGGAAGGGGTCCTGCAAGGCCTCATGAGCTGGCTGACGGCCGTGCCGCTCTCCTACATCCTGGCCAAACCCATTGCCGCGGTGCTGGGGAAGACGATCTTCAAGGTGAGCCTCGACTTCGCCTACGATTACACGGCCGTCCTTGTCTGGCTGGTGGCCGTCATCAGCATCGCCTTCCTGGCCTCGATCATCCCCGCCCATGCCGCCGGTCAAATCAGCGTTCGCGAAAGCCTGGCCTACGGTTAATCCGCCTACCGAAAAGTCGCCAGAAACGCGTACAGCCCCGGCCAGGAGGGGGAACCGGGGCTGTACACATTCTTGGCGACTTCATGAAGAAGCATACTGCCGTTTTCTAAATCGTGGGTGAGCCTAAGGTGAGCGGATCGTTAGGGACGGATAGTACTTTCTCTCTATCCTCGTCAGGGCCTCTCAAAAGTGTGGATTGGGAAGACATTATCGCCGAGGGTCTGACCGTTCGCCTTGACCGCCAGCCGCACTCCGTCGGTCGCCTGATAGACCCCGACAACCACTCGGTAAGATCCGCTCGGCAATGACGACAGATCGATTTGGGAGCGGTCGCGCAGGCCGTCACCCGGCCGCCACTGATCCTGGGGCGCCAGGCCGTCGCCCGGTGGCGCGTCGCTCTGTGCCGCCAATCCGCCCGCGGCATCATAGACATGGACGAAAGCGACCAGTGGCATCTCGGCCGTCGCTTCAACCCGCCAATCCAGCGTGATCTCAAGCCGGTCTTCTTCGTGCGTCGTCCGAGCGTCGAGCAAGGCCAGCAGTCCGCCGAACCCCGCCATCGGCGCGGCTTGTCCGGCCGAGCCGGGTTGCCAGGCGGCCGAGAGATCGGCAAAAGAGCCTTTCAACAGATCGAACACATAGACCACATCTCCGGCCGCGTGGGCGCGCAAGGTCTGGCCGTCGATCTCCGGCCCGGAGGTACGCCAGCCGGGAGCGTAACCGGCGTAGCTGACGGCCGCGACGTCGCGATCCGGCCCGCCGTTAAAGCGCACAAAGTCGCGTGCCCGGGCGTACGGAGGAATGAGAACAGCGCCGACAGGCGTCCACGGGTAGGGGGAAGGGCAGCCTTCCGGTCGGTCGGCGGTGGAACTGAAGAAGAAGGGCGCGTTGACGAAAACAACCTGCTGTCCGGCAGGGGCGTCGGTCGCGGAATCGGCCATCCCGCGCGCGAATCGACTCGCCTCATCATAAAAGTCAAGTTGGCAACGAATGAAGGGGAGCGCCGGGAACGTGAGGGCCGCGAGATAGATAGCGCACAGCAAGCTACGCGCCGGGGCGGAGACGGTGTATTTCCCCGCCATAGGGCGGCCGCCCAGCCACAACACAGGCATCGCCCATAACATCCCCACCCCGATGGACGGCAGATAGCTGAGGCGCGGACTGCCATAGACATAGGCCGGTCCGAGGAAGAGCAGCGCGGGCAACGCCGACAGCCCAAACCAGCCCAGCGCGTAAATCCACAGTCGGATTGCCCCTGCCCACCATGCGAACAGCCCCATGACGGCAACGACGGCGGTCGCCGCCAGCGTCAACCCGACCACGTCGCCCGCATCCAGCCGCAGGGCGGGCAACAGCGGGTAGACAAGGGTTTGGAGGAATGGAATGATATTGCCGGCGATATCGGTCGGACTGTTCAAGCCCTGTTGGCTGTTCTTGGGAATGGATAGCCACAGCGCGACGAACAACAGCGGCGGCACGACAAAAGGCCACAACGCGCGCGCCCTCTCGCTGACGGTTGAGCGCGGCCGCGTCACCCAGTCCAACCCCACCAGCGCGGGAAAGATAACCAGGCCGTTCTCGTGGATCAGCAAGCCCAATATTAGGGTCGCCACAGCCGCCGGCCGATAACACCGTCTCCTTTCCATACCCTGCTCTACGGCGACCGTGGTCACATGTGCTGACTGGCTGCGATCATATAGCAGCAGCGTCGCCAGCAGCCAGAACACCAGCAGCGGATGGGTCAACGAGGCCACATAGGCGACGGCTTCATAGCTGAAGGGCACAGCGGCGAAGACGAGCGCGGCAACCCAGGCGAAGCCCGCGCGGCCGCTGAGCCTCCGGGCGAGCAGCCAAACCAGCGCCGCATTCGCCCCATGGAGTAACCAGAGCAAGGCATGGTCGGCCACCGGGTTGTGAGGAAAGGCGGCGTTGCCAAACAGCGTCTCCGTCAGACGCAGGGCGGCGAAGACCACGGGGCGATAGTAACCGTACTCGGCCGAACTGGTAAAGAATTGCAGCAGCGACCGCCCCTCCATCCAGGCGAAGTGGCCCGTGGGGTCGTCGTTGAAATAGGCAAAGCCCAGGGCGCGACGATAGAGCCACATCGCCGCCAGGGCGACAACCGCAGCCGAGACCGTAGCCCGCGCGGCCTCGCTTTCAAAGAGGCGCGGGAGCGACGAAGGTCGTTCGTTCGTCACTCCCAATTTATCCGGTTGCATGGCCGATTACATCAGCATGAATCGGGTTCCGACAGGATGAACCGTTACTTGGGCTGCGTTCCCGGCCAGACGACGAATCACACGCCGGCCGAATCCGCGCTCCGATTCGGCTTCTGGATGAAGTAGCCGTAGACGAAAATGACGGCGCCGATGAGCAAAAGGATGAGGCCCGAATAGGTCAGCAGGTTAAGCTCACTGGAGCGGAATACAAAAGCCAGCACGCCAAGGGCCACCAGCAGCGCATTGATGAAAAGCGGCATCCAATTGAAGCGCTGATCGCCACGATCAAACAGTACCTCGAAAAGTCCCAGCGCCCCATAAGCGATCAGCAAGACCGCCAAAACCACGTAGGCGGCCGCGGGAGTCAGGATGCCGAAATAGGTCAGCGCCAGCAGCAAACCGCCTCCGACCAGGCCGACCAGACCGCGGATCCGATCGGTTTTTGATCCCGCCGCGTCACGATTGAGGAGACTGGAAAATGTCTGTAACGCGCCGGATACCGTCAGATAGATCGCCAGCGCGTAGCCAACAATCAGCGGCGCGGATTTATTGGCTCCCAGCAGCAGATAAAGCCCCAGCGCGAGTGCGATGATCGCTCGCACAATCGTCCATATCCAGGCATTGGGATCTTTTTCATTATTCTTGGCCATGTCAATAAGAACTCCTTCGTGATCAGACAAACGATAAAAATTAAACGGTCGTCCAGCCCAACAGGAACAGGGAGAGGCCGATTCAGCCTCCTAATTGGCTGAGGACGATGTTCAGAATGATGAGCAAGGCGAACATCGCCGCCGCCAGAATGAAAACGCGCCGCAGGTCGCCCGTGATATAAGCATATTCATCCTCAATGCGCTCGGCCGCGATCTGGCTGCGTGTCACCTTGGGAGTCCTTGTGGGACGGGATTCCGGCTCCACCGGCGGGATCGCAACAGATTCCGCCTGATCGGCGACGGCTTCCACCTTCGCCGCTTGCTTGTTGGAGGTTTTCGATTTGGGTCGATTGGTTTTCTTGGTCATATGATTGTTCTTCCGCTTCAAACAATAGTATACCGTATCGGCAACGCCGGATCATCCCCCGGTGGCTTCGGGATCGGCCAACCGGCCGAATACGACGATGCGCCGCGTATTGACCCGATAGGGATAGCAGGAGATGAGCGTCACCTGCGCGCGGTCGGTCGGCCCCATCACCCAGACGTCGGTTGGCTCAACAACCTTGATCTCATCCACGATATAGGTATACGTCTGCCGCTCGGTGGAGACGACTATCTTGTCCCCCGGCTGGAGCCGGTCGAGATAGCGAAACGGCTCGCCATAGATGTCGTTATGGCCGGAAAGTACGAGATTGCCGGATTGGCCGGGCCGCCCGCTGCCGATGTACTGGCCGATGCCCTGCTTTAGCTGCTCCCAGTCGTCGCCCTGAACGATGGGAAAATCGCCGCCGAGGGCGGGAATTTCCAGGCGGAGGGCCGTCTCCGGGCCGGGGGTGGGAATAGGCGGCGGCACGTAGGCGTTGACCACCGGCAGCAGGTGCTCCGGGATGCCGCCCGCCTCGCCCGGCTCCGGCGGCCGTCCGTCAACCGGCGGCTTGTGGCCGCCTGGCAGCAGCACGACACCGATGGCCGGGGTGGCCGTAGCCGTCGGCAGGGCCAGCGCCTGGCCTTGTGACGCCTGTGCTGCGGCCAGCTCGCGGTTGAGCTGCCGGTTGGTCGACCAGAGACCGACCAAAATGACCAGCAACGCGACCGCCGCCGTGACCTCCAGCAGCAACAGGCCGCGATCGACCAGCCAGCGCCAGAACGACCGGCGGGGTGCGGTCGCCAGCGACGCCTCGATGAGCGCTTCATCCGGCGCGTGCTCCTCGGGATGGGGGTTAACGATGCGGCCGTCGGCTTGCGCCCGGAGCAGGCGTTGTTCCCGCTCGGCACGCTTGCGAACATAGAGCAGTTGCTCCAGTTCGGCGGCGCTCAGTTCCTCGGGCAATCGCTTGCGAGTCATAAGTAAATCATAGCGCAGACGGATGAGCGTGACGAATGACCAAAATAAAATTGGGCTGTAACTCTTGGCGCGAGCATGCGTAAAGGAGTTGCATGAGAGAACGACTGCTCCCCACCCTCGGCCGCATCGGGTTCGCCCTGCTCTCGGCCGTCGTCCTGATCGTATTCTCCGAGAAGCTGTTCTGGTACGTGACCGGCTACAGCTTCCTTGACCTGCTCCTCGGCTACTTCTTCCCGGCATTCATCCTGCTGTGGGTCATCGACCTCTTTCGAGTGCGACGGCTCGCCCCCTTGTTTCTGGCCGCGGCCGTGTTCGGCTTTTTGACCGAGGGAGTCCTGGTAGGCACGATGTACGAGGGCGGGCCGCTCAACTGGTTCAGCGCCAGCTACACGCCCCTGGCCTGGCACGCCCCGCTCAGCGTCGTTTTCGGCTGGTATGCCCTGCGACGATGGCTGGTCGCCGGGAATGTCCGGGCATTGGCGGCGGGCAGCGCGGCCGTCGGGCTGTTCTGGGGGTTGTGGGCGATGGCCTGGTGGCTGCCGGAAAACGCCGCCGATCCGGTACTGCTGGCCCAGGGGGCGCGATTGGGGCAATGGCCGGTGGGTGATTTCGCCCTCCACGCCTTCACCTTCACCGGCGTGCTGGCCGTGGCCCTATGGTTGCTCGGCCGCGGCGGGTGGCCATCGTTTCGGCCGACGAGGATCGAGGCGCTGGTGGTGTTCACCGGCCTGCTCATTTTCTTCATCAGCGGGGTATTGCCATCCGCGCCCTGGGCGCCCTTAAAGCTGCTGCCGTTGTTGACGGCGACACTCTTTGCGCTTTATATCAACAAGCGCCGCGAGCCGCCCGGTTCCCTCTTGTCCGAGGTGGCCGGGCCAGTGCGTCCGGTTCTGCTGCCGTTGCTGTTCATCCTGCCGGCCATCGCCGTGGGGGTCTATGCCGCGGCCACGACGCTGGCTCCGCCGGTCGAGGCCATCTATGTGATCACGGCCTATGGCGGTGTCATGGGCACGGCTGTTCTGGGCGGGTTGGCTTTTCTGGTGGCGCTGGTATGGACGGTGGCGAGCCGTCCATCCAAAGGGGATGCGGACAAAAACGGGCTTTGTTAGCTGGGGCGGATGGATTCGAACCAACGAATGCCGGATTCAAAGTCCGGTGCCTTAAACCACTTGGCGACGCCCCAAGATGAAGGCCGATCATACCATCCTCACGGCCGCTCTGCAAACGCCAACCCGCCCCTGTCGCCACGAGATCCGCTTCGTTGTCCGGCATCTCCGTCGTCCCGGCCACCAATAACCGTTTCATCGCTTCACCTACGGGTTTGCTGCTCCTAATCATGCGGACGGGGTTCAAGCCGCTTGACAGGCCCTGATCTCTAAGGTATGATTCGTCGTACAACCATACCAATATACAAATTGATTGGATGCGATTGTCCAGATAGATGTTGCGACGCGCGCCCTCACTGACCGACCAGGTCAAAACCCATATCAAGGACCTCATTGTCCAGGGGCAGTTTGCCGACGGCCGCGTCCCGGCCGAGATGGAGCTGGCCGAGTTGCTGGGCGTCAGCCGCACCACCGTCCGCGAGGCCCTCAGTCGTTTGGAGATGGAAGGCACGATCAGCCGCCGGCAAGGGTCGGGCACGTTCGTCAACAGCCCTGTGCTGCAAATCCATTCCCGGCTGGAAGAGATCTGGTCGTATGAAGCGATGCTTCAGGCCCACGGCCTCACGCCATCCACCCAGGTGCTGGACGGCCGTGTCCTGACCGTCGAGACCGGCGGGCTGCCGGGGAATATCGCCGATGAGCTGGCTCTGGCCGCCGGCGAGCAGGTGCTGTTCACCAGCAAGCTGTTTCTGGAGGACGACGTGCCGGTCATATTGGCCCATAACTATCTGCCGCTACGACTGTTGACGGAGTCCTATACGACCAAAGACCTGAAGCGGCCGATCTATGATTTTCTGGAGGAATTCAGCCGCCGCCGGCTGGCCTATTACCTGTCCGAGATCATCCCTCTATCCGCCGACAACGATATGGCCAAAACGCTTCAAATCGCGCCCGGCACGCCGCTGATCGCCTTCGACGAAATCGGCTACGACGACGAAAACGAACCCATCCTGAAAGCCGCATCCTATTTCCGCGATGACCTGTTACGTTTTCGCATCCTGCGCCGTCGAGTTTAACCTTAAAACCATCCGGGAACGGACATTACCTTACTGATGAAACCGGACGCCCGAATATCCGTGGTTTTTGTAATGAATGAAGTGGGAGTTGACAAACATGAGTGACCAGATTAGTGAACTGAATCGACGTGTTGCCGAGGCCCGCGAGGAACTGCTGACGTTCTTCCGCGAGATCGTGGCCATCCCCAGCATGGACAGTGACATCGAGGCCGTCGGCCGACGCATCGGCGAGGAGATGACTCGCCTGGGCTTCGACGAGGTCTATGTCGATCGTTACGGCTCCATCGTCGGCAAGATCGGCAGTGGCCCCAAGATCCTGCTCTATGACAGCCATATCGACACCGTCGGCATCGGTGATCCGTCCCAGTGGAAATGGGACCCGTTCGTGGGCAAGATCGAAAACGGCAACTTCTACGCCCGTGGCGCGCTGGACGAAAAGGGCAGCACGCCGGGCATGATCTACGGGTTGGCCATCGCGCGTGACATGGGCTTGCTCGACGGCTACACCGCCTACTACCTCGGCAACATCGAGGAGTGGTGCGACGGCATCGGCTGCCAGGCGTTCGTGGAATGGGAGAATATCAAGCCCGATTTCGTCGTCATCGGCGAGCCGACCAAGATGAACGTCTATCGCGGCCACAAGGGTCGCCTCGAGCTGGAGGTCATCTGCAAGGGCGTCAGCGCCCATGCCGCCAGCAACTTCATGGGCGACAATGCCGTCTACAAGATGTTGCCGGTCATCGCCGGTATCCGCGACAGCGACGCCACGCTGCCGAGCCACGACTTTCTGGGGCAGGGACGCATCACCGTCACCCGCATCTCCAGCGTCTCGCCCAGCGACAACGCCGTGCCGGACGAATGCCGCATCTTCATCGACCGCCGCGTCACCTTCGGCGAGACGCCGGAATCGGTCATCGCCGCCATCGAGAAGCTGATCCCCGCAGAGACGCGCAAGGATTTCTCGGTCAACCGCCTGGTCTACGATGAACCCAGCCACACCGGCGCGGTCTTCGTCTACGACAAATACTTCCCGGCATGGGCTTTGGAGGAAGACGATCCGTTCGTCGTAGCCGGCAAGGAAGCGATCAACGCCTTGTGGCATCGCGACGTCCCGGCCGGCAAGTGGGACTTCTCCACCAACGGCAACTACTGGCGCGGCAAGGCCGGCATCCCCAGCATCGGCTTCGGCCCCGGCGACGAAATCTACGCCCACGCTGTCGAGGAGCACGTCCCGCTGGAAGACGTTGTCGAAGCCACCAAGTTCTACGCCCTCCTGCCGTTCATGCTGAAGGGCAAAATCTAAACACGTACCTCTCAAATTAATCTGCTTATCAAATCAGGAAAATCGGAGAAACCATGCAAACAAATTTACGCGGTCGTGACTTGATCACCACGCAGGAGTGGACGAAGGAAGAGATCGACACCCTGCTCGACGTTGCCTTTGACCTGAAGCGCAAGCGCGCCCTGGGCCAGCCCCATGCCTATCTGCGCGACAAGGTGCTGGGCATGTTGTTCTTCTTCAGCAGCACCCGCACGCGCGTCAGCTTCGAGGCCGGCATGGCCCAACTCGGCGGCCACGCGGAGTTCATCGAGAGCCAGACGACGCAGATCAGCCATGGCGACACGGCCAAGGAGATCGGCGAGATCATCGGTCGCTACACCGACGGCATCGCCATTCGCCAGTGCGACTGGGACTTCGGCAACAAGTACATCCGCGAGGTCGCGGCCGCCTCGCGCGTGCCCGTCCTCAACATGCAGTGCGACGTCTACCATCCCTTCCAGATTCTGGCCGACCTGATGACCATCATCGAGAAGAAAGGCGACCCGCGCGGCCTGACCATCAACGTCAGCTACGCCTACGCCAGCAGCTACCAGAAGCCCATCAGCGTGCCCCAGAGCCTCATCCTGCTCATGACCCGCTTCGG
>ERZ795041.490-NODE-490-length-14906-cov-7.878729_pt1 | contig 14906 bp, 11 predicted proteins | sample MGYA00375125_ERZ795041 | MGnify/ENA primary metagenome ERZ795041 (study PRJEB30170, sample SAMN03074214) | activated sludge metagenome | biome: Common Effluent Treatment Plant; feature: Wastewater; material: Activated sludge; isolation source: activated biomass in...
TGGTGATTGGTGATTGGTGATTGGTGATTGGTGGTAAACGGCTTACGCCTGGGGTTGCCAAACAAACGGCAACAGCCAACTACACCCCAAGCTCCCGCAGCGCCCCCCACACCATCACGCCCGCCCCGATGGCCATGGCCTCTTCGGCGATGTTGAAGGTCGGCGTGTGCAACCCCGGAGCAGGACCTTTCTTCGGATTGCCCGTGCCCAAGCGGAAGAAGCAGCCCGGCATCACCTGTGTGTAGAAGGCGAAGTCCTCGCTGCCCATGCGGGCTGGCATCTCCACCACGTGCTCCGCGCCCAGAAATTCCGCAGCCGCGCCCCGGATGCGCTCCGTCAACGGCGGGTCGTTCACCAGCACCGGATAACCGCGCCTTACTTCAACATCGCAGGAGCCTCCGTGCAGTGCGCAGATCTCGGCAGCCCTGCGCGGCAGCCACCCATGCAGCTCCGTGCGCAGGCCTTCATCGAAGGTGCGCAGCGTGCCGGCGACCCGCACTTCATCCGGAACCACGTTGGTGGCCCCGTCGGCGATCACGCGGCCAAAGCCCAGTACCAGCGGATGACCCTTCCGCCATGCATCAAATTCCTCCTTCAGGGCAAGAAGCAGCCGCGCGGAGATCACGATGGGGTCAACCAGCTTTTCCGGCTGCGCCGCATGGCCCCCCTTGCCCTTTACGGTGATGTAGACCTCATCGCTGCTGGCCATGAACGGCCCGGCATGGAAGCCCACCTTGCCCACCTCCAGCTCCGGGGTGACGTGCTGCCCGAGAATGCCTCCCGGCACGGGGTCTTTCAACGCACCCTCCTCCAGCACTATTGAGGCGCCGCCGGGGATCTTCTCCTCGCCCGGCTGAAAGAGCAGCAACATGGTGCCGCGCCAATCCGCCCGCAGCTGGTGCAGGATGCGCCCCGCCGCCAGCACCATCGCCGTGTGCGCATCGTGGCCGCAGGCGTGCATCACGCCGGGGTTCATGGACCGGTACGGCAAACCTTCCGCTTCCTGGATGGGCAATGCATCCATGTCCGCCCGCAGGCACACGGTGGGGCCGGGCTTTGCGCCGTGCACCACGCCGATCACCCCGGTGCCGGCAATGCCGGTGCGCGTTTCAATGCCGTACCCACGCAGGCGCTCAGCGATGTAGCGGCCAGTTTCATGCTCCTGGAAGCTCAGCTCCGGTTGCATGTGCAATTGCCGTCGCACCTCCACGGCGTCCATGTGCCCCATCTTCACCAAGCGCTGCACGCGCTCCACCGTCAACGCTTCAGCCATGGTTCAAATATCCAAGCTCAGCGAGAACTGGAAGATGCCCTTCTGGACCACGCCGTCGTCCACGCCCCAGGCCCAGTCGCCACGCATGAAATAGCCCAGCAGGCGGGCGCGCACGCCGAAGCCGTATCCCCAGATGATCGGCTCCCGCTGGTTGCGGATGGTGATGGTGAGCGGGTTTCGATTGATCACTTGGCGGTTGAAGAAATTGTCCTCGGCATAGGGGTTGTCGCCCGTCCATGCAGTGCCCGCATCGGCGAAGGCGACCAGTTGGAAGGTCTGCAGGAAATCGCTTTGCAGCGGGCGGTCCAGCAGGTAGCGGAACACGGGCAGGCGCAGCTCGGAGTTGGCCACGGCGAAGGCATTTCCGTTGCGGGCGTTGTACCAGAATCCGCGCATGGGTGCGGCAAGGCTTTGGTAGAAGTAGTTCTGCGTGAAGTCGATCGGGATGCTGTTGTCGGTCTTCGCGAAGAGCCAGTTGTCCACCCCGCCCAGGAAGAAGACCACCTTGCGGCTGCCCATGGAGGCGGACCCGGCCAAGCGGTTCACCCAAGTGAGCTCGCGGTGCAGGGCCAGGCCATTGCGCAGGTCGAAGCCCACCACCTGCATGTCGGTCTTAGCCCCGTCGGGCTGCTGGTAGTATTCACCGAAAACCTTGGCCTTCCAACCGTTGTACAGGTTGAGCCCGCGCGGGCGGCTGCTGTCGTACACATATTCCAATTTGGCGCTCACGGTGTGGTCCTTGTCGTTCGCGCGTGCCAGGGAGAACTGGTCGATGCTTTGGGTAACGTAGCGGTCGTTGCGGTACGTGATGGAGGCGCGCAGGGAGGTGAGCTCATCGAACGGATAGGACAAGCGGTAGGTGGCGGAGTGGGTGAGCAGCTTTACGACACCGATGTTGCTGACGCCCTGGGTGGCCTGGCGCTGGAACGTGAGGTCCTTGTCCAGCCTGCGCTTGAGGTCGCTGAACTGCAGCAGGTAGGTGTTATTGTTCAGGTCCAGCGCCAGGCGGAACCCGCCGGTGATCTTGTAGTCCTCAAAGAGGTCGCTGATGCCCATGCGCATCAAGCCGCTGAGGCCGGGATTGAGCGCATCCGGACCGGTGAACGGCTGGTAGAAGTCGGATGAATAGCTGTTGTCCAATTGGGTCAGTACCTCATCGGTGGCGAAGTTCACCTGATAGATGCGCTGCTCCGGAAAGATGAGCGTAGTGGCCAGCGCACTGTCCCGGGGCACCTCGGTGAGGCCGATCACGGGGACCTCCTCTTCCTTCTCGCCGGCCTCCGGTCTGGCCGGAGGTGGTGCGGTTTCGTCACTGAACCGGTAATTGCGGATGTCCACCGCATTTGCCGCCGTGTCCGGCACTGCGGGCAGGTCCACCTTTACCACCGTGCTCATGTCGTCCGTCACCGAACCCGGTGCCTGGGCCTTGCGCGTATCACGCATGGGCGGCGGTTCCGGTTCCCCGCCCGGGCGGGCTTGGGCCGTGGGCCCCGTGTAAAAATGGTACCGGCCGTCCATGAACACCAGTTCGGACAGTCGGCCATGCCCGGCCTGGACATCCTGCTCCAGGATGCCGCGCCGATAGTTGGAAATGCGTTCCGCCACTGTGAAGTAGCGGTAGTGGATGATGGTGTCCACAGCGGCTACCGCGCTGTCGTAGTGCGCCACCCACCGGTCGCGCAGCTCATTGGCGTTGCTCAGCCAGGTATAGCGCGTGCTGTCGTACATGGCCGGTTGGCGTTCGTTGACGGCTGGTGTACGGGTGAGGCGCTTGAGCACCGTGCCGCGCTTCGCGAGGTCATACAGGAAAATGTCCTTGCTGTTGGCCACCCACGTGGGTTCGGCGTTTGCACGGAGGGTGTCGTCGGTGCGGTTGCTGCTGAAGATGATGGAGCGGCCGCCATCGGCAAAAGCCGGGTCCAGGTCGTCCCACTGGTCGTCGGTCAGTTGTTCCTGCCTGTTGCCGATCACGTAGTAGATGTACAGGTCGGTCCGCCCTTCGCGTACCCCGCTGAAGATCATGTTGCGGCCGTCCGGGCTGTAGCTCATGCTGAGCACCTTCTCCAGCTGGAACACGGGTTTTCGGACGGTTTTGCGGTCGTCCAGGGTATGGGTGTTCAGCAGCAGCTCCCCCTTGCGCTCGGTGGTCCAGGTCAGCGCTCCGCCGGTGGGGTGCCAGGCCAGCACGGGCCAGCTGATGTCGATGATGCGGTCGATCTTCTTCTCGCCCTTGGCGATGCGCTTCACCTTCTTGGTGCCCAGGTCGTACAGCCACACCTTGTATTGCCCCAGCTCATTGCTCACCCACGCCGCATGCCTCCCATCAGGGCTGAGCTTGAATTGCGAATACGTCCTCGTTTTCCTTGTTTTCACGTCCAGCTCGGGCAAGTCCATGGCTTCCCGCAGCCGCTCCTGCTCGGCATAGCGCGCCCGGTAATGGTTGAAGCACTCCTCCATGATGGCCTTCATCGGCACCCCGAGCACGTACATGAACCCGCTGTCGGCGTTGCGGCTCACCCGGGTCATGTACAGGATATTGGGGATCACGGCCGGGCCGTACACGTCGGCCACATAGCTCCACAGCGCCTGGCCGGCCAGTGCGGCATCGGCACCTGCCAACCGGTTGAACTTGATGTAGCGGCCGGTGATCACCCCGTCGCGAACGCGGCTTTCGGCCTCCGCCCCCCAAGGGCCGCTCACATAGCCCACCAACCCCTTGGTGTACCATTCGGGCAGGTTCATGGTGGCGCTGTTGCGAAGCACCTCCCGCCAGTTGCCGCCGAACATCATCTGGTCCAGCAGCACCTGGGCAATGCCCGATCGCACTTGCCGGTCCAGCAGCGCGCGGTCCCCCTCATTGTACACGAACACCTTGGTACCCACGATGCGCGTCACCCCGCCGATGTTATACAGCTCATCGTCGGTAAGACCGATGTTGCTCTGCCGGAAATCGCTTTGCGTGTTGTACACCACGAACTGCAGGCGCTCGTCCAGGGTGTGGTCGAAGAATTTCTCCAGCTCCCGCTTGTTGCGTGCCGCGCTGATGGAAACATACTTGGCCACGTCGCGGCCCTCCTTGTAGAAGAACGTCTCGACCTCCGGGAAGCGGTAGCTCTGCCATAAGAATTCCTTGTACTGCACGCGGTTCTTGCCGAACTTCTGCTGGCTGCCGTTGTAGAACTGCGCACCGGCACCGGTCGCAAGCACAACGAGCAACAACAAGAGCGGCAGGCGAAGGGATCGGTTCACGGCGGGCACGGGGTATTTTTGCGGGAGTTGCGAAGTTCACTCTTTTTCAGCCTCCATGCACGTTCAAAAATTCACATTCAATCCTTTTCAGGAGAATACCTATGTGCTGCATGCCGCCGGTGAAGGTATCGTGATCGACCCGGGCTGCTGCGACAAGAACGAGCAACGGGAACTGGAGGGCTGGCTGGAGGCCAACGGCGTGAACCTGTTGCGGGTATTGCTTACCCACGCCCACATCGACCATGTGATGGGCTGTGCCTGGGTGGAGGAACGCTACGGCCTGCGGCCTGAAGTGCACCGCAACGACCTGCCCATCCTGGAGGCCGCCGAAATGCAGGCGGCCATGTTCGCTGTGCCGCTGGATCCACCGCCGGCCCCGGCCCGGTTCATCGAAGAGGGCGAAGTGATCACCTTGGGCGATGCGCATTTGGATGTGCTCTTCGTGCCCGGCCACGCCCCCGGCCATGTGGCCTTCTTCAACCCGAAACAGCGTTTCCTCATGGGCGGCGACGTGCTCTTCCACCGCAGCATCGGCCGCACCGACCTCCCCGGTGGGGACTTCGACGTGCTGCAACGTTCCATCCGCGAGCAGTTCTATCCCTTGGGCGACGATGTACTGGTGTACAGCGGGCACGGGCCGGAGACCACCATCGGAGAAGAACGGAGAGGGAATCCGTTTGTGCGGGGATAGGATCGGCTACTTCCGCTCGTAGCTCGGGTTCACCACCTTGCTCTTCTCAAAGGCGTTCTGCTTCACCGGCGGGCAGGCCCAACCTTTTGGGTAACGCAGGAAGAGGAGGCGCACACTGAGGATCAGCGGGCGGTAGGTGCTGCTGAACCACTGCAGCTTTCCGAAGTGGCCGTTGTCGCCCGGTTGCACGCTGAAGAACGGCGTTTCAATGGCGGGGATCACCATCAACTGCTGGGTGAGCTTGAAGCCGTAACCCAGCTTGGCATGCACCTGGCCGATGATCTCCGGCGGGAAGGCCCAGCGGTTCAGCGTGGTGAGGTCGGCGGCGTAGTCGCGCCCGGTGCCGAAGCGCCAGTCCACATTGGCGCCGAGACTGAACTGGATGAACTGGTAGTCACGCACCTGGAAGAGCTTGTTGGCGTTGGCGTGCAAGGTGAGGTGCCGGTCGTTGAAGGCACCTCCACCGGCAAAGTGCCCGATGCTGTCGCCACGCACCAAGGTGCTGGTGTGGTCCTCGGTGCCCTTGAGCTGCTTGTAGGCCAGGCCGAAGTCCCAATAGTCCAGGATGACGGGGTCGCGCGTGGCGTGGAACCAGCCCGCTTCCAGGTACAGGCCGAACCTGCCCTTGGGATCGAACAGGGCGGTGTAGGTGGTGTCGGCGTTTTGGAACACCGTCTCCTCCTCATCCTTGAACCGGGGTAGCGTGTAGGTGATGCCCGGCGCGACGTAGAAACCGCCGCGCCGCATTTTGCCGTCGGTGGGGAAGATCTCCGGGCGCTTGCGGCCGTAGATGCCTTGGGCAAGGAGTGAGCTGGCGAAGCAAAGGCCCGCGAACAGGATGAGGGCGCGCATGGGAGCCAAAGGAAGTGAGGGATCTGCCGGTAGAACGCCGATAACGGGCGGGAAGTGTCAACGAAGGGATGTGAAGGAAGCGGGGACGGTGACAAAGGGGGAAAGGTGATGAGGCAATGCAAAGGGAATAGGCATGAAACCAATTAGATGGTTTGCTGTTTTCCTGTTTTATCGGTTAATTTTGTGCTATGAAGATGACGTTTGAACTGCCTGCGGACTTGGCGAAGCAATTAAAGGTGCGTGCGGCCGAGGAAGGCGTGAAGCTGAAGGACCTGATGGCGGAGGCCTGCCGTTTGCTGCTTTTGTTGCCCAAGGAGAGGAACAAGAAGGCAAAGGCCCATAAGCCATTGGCCCCCTTCTTCAAGGGCGGGCATCCGGCCAAGCCCAGCGAAGAGTTGACGCCCGAAAAGGTGGATGAGATCTTGTGGGGGCCGAACGAATGACCGGGCAATACCTGCCGGACATCAATGTTTGGGTGGCCTTGAGCATGCCAGCCCACACCTACCATGCCACGGTGGTGCAGTGGATGGAACGCCACCCATCGCCGTCCCTGCATTTCTGCCGCTACACGCAGCAAGGGCTCCTGCGGCTTTCCACCACTTCCGCCGTGACAGCGCTCTTTGGCCAGGCCCCATTGACCAACCGGGGAGCGTTGCGCCGGCTGGATGCATGGCTCGAAGATCCCCGCATCCACTTTGCCCAGGAACCAGATCACCTTTTTGGCCAATGGTCGGCTTTCGCCAATGTGAACACCCCATCCCCTAAGCTATGGATGGATGCCTACCTCGCAGCATTCGCCATGGCCGGTGGATTCCGATTGGTCACCACGGACAAGGGTTTCAAGCAGTTCAAAGGGTTGAACGCGCTGGTGCTGGTGTAGCGGTAGGTGCCCTTCTGCCGCGAAAGTTCAAGCTCACCCATACTGATGTGCGCAACGGACGTTGATGGACGCGGGTTCCGCGTCCATCAACGTCGATTCTCATCCATTGGAACGGTTCAAACCTGCTTCAGCAGTTCCAACGCCTTCCGCTCCACCTCTTCACTCTCCCACTTCTCCCCAATGCCGGGCATGGCCAGCACCTGCTCCATCACGCGGTCGTGGCGCTGGCCTTCGCGCAGGGCTTCCACGTAGGGCATACTGGTGAACTTCACCAAGCTGTAAAGCGGCATCCACTGGTCGGGATACTTGGCCTGCAAGTGGCCTTCGATCTTTTTGCGGAGCAGGAAGCGCGGGTCGGCCACCAAATCGCGCATTTCGGTGTAGTTGCGCACGCTGAGGTCCGCGATGGCATGGCCGTTGGCCACGCGCTGCACGTTGTAGGCTTGGAGCACCGCGCCCCAGTTGTCGTCGCCGTGCGCGTCGAGCATCTTGCACAGCACGTGGCAGTCCTCGTAGCCTGCGTTCATGCCTTCGCCATAGAAGGGCACCACGGCATGGGCGGCATCACCCAGCAAGGCGGCCTTGTCCTTGTGGACCCACGGACTGCAGCGCACCATCACCAGGTTGCCTTCGGGGTTGCGCATGTACTGCGCCGTCATGTCCGGGATGATGGCGTAGGCATCGGGGAAGTGCTTCTTCAGGAAGGCATCGGCCTGGGCCTCGGTGCGCACCTTGTCGAAACCGGCGTCGGGGGCTTCGGGCAGGGCCTGGTGGGGCATGAAGAGCGTGCCCGTGAAACTGCCGTTGCCGTTGGCCAAGCCCATGAGCATGTAGTAGCGGCGCGGCCAGATGTGCAGGCACTGCGGGTCCATCAGCGAACTGCTGTCCGGGCCTGCGGGAAAGGCAATCTCCTTGTAGTCGTGCTCCAGGTACTCCTGCTGGTAATTCATGCGGCCGAACTGCATCTTGAGCCGCACCGCACTGAAGGCACCGTCGCAGCCCAGGATCACATCGGCGGGCACCGTTTTGGCCTCTTCCCCCTTCCGCATAAAGATGCCCGCGGCTTTGTCCAGGTCCACGTCCACGCAACGGTAGCCGAAATGGAGGGTGACGCCGGGCACCTTCTCGGCCTCATCGAGCAGCAGGTTGTTCAGTCGGCCCCGGCTTACGGACCAATTAGCCTTGTTGTCGATGCTGTAAGGCTGGCGGCTGGTCTTGCCTTCAGGGTCGTGCGTCATCCGGGCGAACACCGGCACGGTGATGCCGCGAACCTCCTCTTCCAGCCCGGCCAGGCGCAGGGCCTGCCAGCCGCGGTGGCTCACCACCAGGTTGATGGAGCGGCCTTCCCACGCCTTTGTGGTGCGCGGGTCGTCGCGGCGTTCATACACGTCCACCTTGTGGCCGCGCTTGGCCAGTAGCACCGCGAGCAGGCTGCCCACCAGTCCTCCGCCTACGATGGTGATGTTCTTCATGGGTGACAGGTTCGCGGTTCGTAGGGTGTAGTTCGTATGGTGTACCGGCCTTTGTGTGGGTCAAAATGAGTGACGTGCAGTTGGTGTGTTTCTTCCACTACGAGCCACGCCCCGCGTACTATGCCTTCACTCCCAAACATTCCTTCAAGATCTCGCCGAACCGGAACACATCCTCGAAACTGTTGTACATGGGCACCGGGGCCATGCGGATCACACTGGGTTCACGCCAATCCACGGAGACGGCGCGCTCGGTGAGGCGGTTGTATATCGTCTTTCCCTTCACGGGCGCCACAATGGACAGTTGGCAGCCGCGCTGCGCGGGGTCGCGCGGTGTGATGATCCGCAGGTCGGCCAGGTGCTTGTCGTTGATCTCGTCGATGATGGCCTCCATGTAGCCGGTAAGCTGAAGGCTCTTGGTCCTCAACCGGTCCATGCCGGCCTGCACGAATTGTGCCAGCGCAATGCCGTGGATCACCATGTTGAACACCGGGGCATTGCTCACCTGCCAACCTTCGGCAGTGGGGATGGGGTGGAAGTCCGGGCCCATTTGGAAGCGGGTCTTTTTGTCGTGACCCCACCAGCCCGCCAGTCGCGGCAGATCGGTTTTGTGGTGGCGCTCATGCACGAAGGCGCCGCCCACGCTGCCCGGGCCGCTGTTGAGGTATTTGTAGGTGCACCAGCAGGCGAAGTCCACCTCCCAATCGTGCAGCCGCAGCGGGATGTTGCCCACGGCATGGGCCAGGTCGAAACCGGCGACAGCACCGACCTCATGGGCCTTGGCGGTGATCGCTTCCATGTTGAAGGCTTGGCCGGTGTAATAGTTCACCCCGCCAAAGAGCACCAGGGCCAGCTCATCGCCCAGTTCGTGGATCTTCCCCAGAATGTCGTCCGTGCGCAGCGTGTGCTCGCCTTCACGCGGCTGCATCTCCACGATGCTTTCCTTGGGGTCCAAGCCGTGGAGGGCCACATGGGAAGCCATTGCATAGCGGTCGCTGGGGAACGGTGAGTGCTCCATCAGCACCTTCACGCGCTTGCCCTTGGGGCGGTAAAAGCTGATCAGCAGGAAGTGCAGGTTGCTGGTGAGCTGGTTCATCAGCACCACCTCTTCCAGCCGTGAACCCGTGATGGACGCTGCACCGGGCGCCAGCCGCTCGTGGTAACTGTACCAAGGATGGCGCGCATGGAAGTGCCCCTCCACGCCATAGCGGCCCCAGTCCTCCAGTTCCAGCTGGATGGCCGACTCCACATCGGCGGGTTGCAGGCCTAAGGAGTTGCCAGTGAAATAGAGGATGGGTTCGTTGTTGACCTTGGGGATCTTGAATTGCTCGCGGAAGGCATTCAAGGGATCGTGCGCATCCCATTGGCGCGCGGATACGAGTGTTTTTTCAGGAAGCAGCATGTGGGCCGCGAAGGTAGTGGCGCAGGTGCGGCCCTGTTGTTCCACATGGCGCTTGCGTTCGCACAAGGGTTGAACATGGCGCTTCAAGCGCGGGCGGCAACGATTGCATGGCGGCGCTGGAGGCGCAGACCCCGCGCGCACCATGCTGTATGCGCGCACGGGCGTGCTTCTGAGCGGTGCTTCAATGCGTGGGCCCTTTATCCCAACGCTACGCCGATGGCCCCGCACAGCGGAACGGCGATCATCACACCGTCCACCAGGATGGCGTAGTAGAACGCATCGCGCACGGGCCGGGCCAGCACAGTGAGCACAGCCGCGAAGGCATAGCCCGCGAGGATGGTCCAGGAGGCGGCAACGTGGCCCAGGCCGCGCAGGAACAGCACATCGAAGCAGGCGGCGCACACCAGCAGGAAGAATGCGATGACCTTGGCTCCTTTCACGCCGAACACGAATGGCACGGTGCGCAGGGCCGGGTCATCGGTCGCTTGGTCGCGGATGTCGAACAGGATGGCCAAGGCCATGATCAGCGGCACCCGCATGCACGTGAAGCCGATAATGGCCGTAGTGGATTGTTCCACCGGGTCGAGCCGCATGGGCACGGCCACCACCACCACAGACCACACCACACCAATGAGCACGGCCTTCAGGAAGGGGATTTCGCGCAAGCCGATGGCACGCCCGCCCACAGTGAACGGGGTGACATAGAAGAACGTGATCACCGCAGCCGGCAGGAGGATATTCCAGATCCGGGGCCACAAGGGCCACATCAACAGGAACGCCGCAGCACCGGCAAGGCCCACCAGAAAGTACATGACCTTCCTGTTGGCCAGGTACCACCTCAGGTTGGCATACTGCTGCACATCCTTGGAGCCCAAGCGGGCCAAACGCGTCACGCCATAGGCCGTGAACCCACCGAGGGTGGCCGCCAGGGCATAGCGTTTGGCCAAACCACCTTCGTGCAGGAACAAGGCGGTCCACCACGACTGGGCGCCCACCGCCAGGGCCACCCACACGTGGCCGTAGATCAGCCAGCGAAGCACGGCGTTGTGCACCTCGTCCTTCATGGCCCTAAGGCTTTCTTGCCGGGTCGATCACCAACTGGTTCACCGCCAAGCCCACCGCCACGCCCAAGGCAGTGGACAACAGGCTCTTCACTACGCGTTTGGGCCTGCCCACAGCACTGTAACCGGTGGCGTAAACAGGGTCGCCCTCCATGTTGGGGTCGGTGATGGAGCCTCGCGTGACATACACCCGGGGCCAGGCCATCAGGCCGGCATAGGCCGGGGGGATCAGCAGCGAGTTCACCTCCAGATCAAGGGCCATGGTTAGACCCGCGCCTAGGGCGAAACCGCCCAGCACGGGCCCCCACGGCTTGTAACCCTTTCGTGCATCACGTTCACCGTTGATGAACCAGCGCATCTGCGGCACGGTGTAGTCGTTGCCGAACAAGGTGTCCATGAAGTACCACACCTTTTCGCGGCCCAGGCTGTCGGTCACGCTGAACACGCTGCTGGTGGGCTCGGCGCGTTCCACCCACTTGTTTTTCTTCGGCACCAAGTAGCGGATCTCCAAACTGCTCTGGCCCAGCACGCGCCCTTCCAGCACCTGGCCGTTCATCAGGTTGATCTTGTCCTGGGCTGGCAACGAAAGAGCCACCAGAAAGCCGAGCAAGGCGATGATGCGCATGGGGGCGAAGTTGGGGAAGAACGACCGATCGCACCGAAAAACACCCGTGCACAACAAGCCCCTCCCGAACGGTGATTCGATCCGGAGAGGCTTGATCGACGAGGGCGCAGGATCCGCGAAGAGCCGGCGGTTCAGGTTGGCGAGACCCTGTGCGAGGGGAAGAAGTGAAGAGGTGAAGAGATGAAGAGATGAAGAGGTGAAGAGGTGAAGAGGTCATGGAAATGGGGCGCTGGCCGGGCCGGGAATACATCCAAGGTCCCGCACGTCGGGCCTGACATCCATCATGCGGCCCTCCCGGTATCTTTGCCCGCCTTTCAACGGCAAGCACCCTTACACCATGTCACTCAACGCCTACCAAGCACGCCACATCGGCCCCAACGCCAAGGAAACCGAGGCCATGCTCCAGGCCATCGGCCTGCCTTCCCTGGATGCCTTGATCGAGCGCACCCTGCCGGACAGCATTCTCTCCACCAAGCCCCTGAACGTGGGCAACGGCCACAGCGAACAAGACCAATTGGAGCACATGCGCGTGCTGGGCGCGAAAAACCGCACCTTCCGCAGTTACATCGGCCTGGGCTACAGCGGCACCCTCACGCCCTCGCCGATCCGGCGCAATATCTTCGAGAACCCGGGCTGGTACACGGCCTACACGCCCTACCAGGCGGAGATCAGCCAAGGGCGCCTGGAGGCTCTGCTGGCCTTCCAGACCGCAGTAAGCGACCTCACGGGCTTGCCCATCGCCAATGCCTCCCTGCTGGACGAAGGCACCGCCATCGCCGAGGCCATGTTGATGTTCCATAATGAGCGCAAGAAGGAAAAGGAGCACTGCAACGCCTTCTTCGTGGACCGCAACCTCTATCCCCAGAGCATTGATGTGCTGATGACACGTGCCGGGGCCCTGGGCCTGGAACTGGTGATAGGCGATGCCCTGAGAGACGCCATACCCGACCACTGCTTCGGGATTGCCCTGCAATACCCCGCCATGGACGGGTCGGTACACGATTACCGCGCCGTGGTGGCCAAGGCCAAGGCGGCCGATGTGCGGGTGGCCGTATGCGCGGACCTGCTCTCGCTCACCCTGCTCACCCCGCCAGGCGAATGGGGTGCGGACGTATGCGTGGGCAACAGCCAGCGCTTCGGCGTGCCCATGGGTTACGGTGGGCCGCATGCCGCCTTCTTCAGCACCACCGAGGAGTACAAGCGCCTGATCCCGGGGCGGATCATCGGGGTAAGCAAGGACCGTCGCGGCCATCAAGGCCTGCGCATGGCCCTGCAAACACGTGAGCAGCATATCCGCAGGGAAAAAGCCACCAGCAACATCTGCACGGCCCAAGCCCTGCTGGCCGTGATGGCCGCAGCCTACGCCATCTACCACGGGCCGGAGGGCCTCACCGAGATCGCCCAACGCATTCACCGCCACACCCACCAGCTGGCCCAAGGTGCCAAAGACCTCGGCTACACCCTTGGCAATGCCAGCTACTTCGACACGATCACCCTTGGCCTGCCCGCAGGCACCACTGCCGACAAGGTGCGCAAGGCCATGGAGAACCGCGCCATCAACATCCATTACCACGGTGCGGGCATCAGCATAGCTTTGGACGAGACCACGGGGGCGAATGACGTACAGGACCTGCTGGCCGCCCTGGCGGAGGCCTGTGGCAAGCAGGGGTCCAGCGCTTCTGCCGCCAGCGGCGACGGCCTGCCCAAGGGCCTCCGGCGAACGTCCCCCTTCCTCACTCATCCGCTCTTCGGATCGTACCATACGGAGACCGAGCTGATGCGCTACCTGAAGCGCCTGGAGAACAAGGATTTTTCCCTGGTCCACGGCATGATCTCCTTGGGGTCGTGCACCATGAAGCTCAACGCCGCCACCACGTTGCTGCCGCTCATGTGGCCGGAATGGGCGGGCCTGCACCCTTTCGCACCCAAGGAACAGGCCGGTGGCTACCAAGCCCTGATCGGGGAACTGGAACGGATGCTGGCCGACCTCACCGGCATGTCAGCCACCAGCCTGCAGCCCAACAGCGGTGCACAAGGTGAATACGCGGGGTTGATGGTGATCCGCGCCTACCACCACGCCCGCAAGGAGCTGCACCGCAACATTGCTTTGATCCCCGCGAGCGCCCATGGCACCAATCCCGCCAGTGCCGTAATGGCCGGCATGAAGGTGGTGGTGGTGAAAAGCGACGAGCGTGGCCAGGTGGACGTGGCCGACTTGAAGGCCAAGGCCGCCCAATACAAGGACAATCTGGCCTGCATCATGATCACCTACCCCAGCACGCACGGGGTGTACGAAGCGGCCATCCGTGAGGTGATCGACACGGTGCACGCCCATGGCGGCTTAGTGTACATGGACGGGGCCAACATGAACGCGCAGGTGGGCCTTACCTCGCCCGGGGAAGTGGGTGCCGACGTGTGCCACCTCAACCTGCACAAGACCTTCGCCATCCCGCACGGCGGCGGCGGCCCCGGCGTCGGGCCCATCTGCGTGAACGACAAGCTGAAGCCCTTTTTGCCGGGACATCCGCTGGTGGCCACGGGCGGCGAAGAGGCCATCCCAGCAGTGAGTTCGGCCCCATACGGCAGTGCTTTGATCCTGCTGATCAGCTACGCCTACATCCGGATGCTGGGCAGCCAAGGCACCACCGAGGCCACGCGGTATGCCATCCTCAATGCCAACTACCTGAAAACCCGCTTGGAAGGACACTACCCGATCCTGTACAAGGGCGACGTGGGCATGGTGGCCCACGAGATGATCTTGGATTGCCGCGACTTCAAGCGCAGCGCGGGCGTGGAGGTGGAGGACATCGCCAAGCGCTTGATGGACTACGGCTTCCACGCACCCACCGTGAGCTTCCCCGTGGCCGGCACCCTGATGGTGGAGCCGACCGAGAGCGAAAGCAAGGCCGAACTGGATCGCTTCGTGGAGGCTATGATCAGCATCCGCCAGGAGATCGAGGACATTGCCCAAGGCAAGCTGGACAAGGTGGACAACCCGCTGAAGATGGCCCCGCATACAGCATTGGAAGTGATCGCGGACCAGTGGGACCACCCGTACGGGCGCGAACAGGCCGCCTTCCCCGTGGCCGGCTTGCGGAACGGAAAATACTGGCCCACGGTAAGCCGGGTGGACAATGCATACGGTGACCGCAATTTGGTCTGTAGCTGCCCGCCGATCGAGGAGTATATGGAGCCCGTGGGGGCCTGATCATACGGTATCATTGCGAAAGCCGCTCCGTATTTCCGGGCGGCTTTCGCATTGCCGGGCAACAAAGCACGAGCGGGGTAATGCTGGCGGGCGGCCCCGGGGGCGGTTGCATGGCCATGCAATCCTCGCAATTCAGCACCCAGTTGAGCATCAGCTAAATGCGTCTTCCACAACTTCCGTGATCCGCACATCGCAC
>ERZ795041.491-NODE-491-length-14870-cov-3.292541_pt1 | contig 14870 bp, 16 predicted proteins | sample MGYA00375125_ERZ795041 | MGnify/ENA primary metagenome ERZ795041 (study PRJEB30170, sample SAMN03074214) | activated sludge metagenome | biome: Common Effluent Treatment Plant; feature: Wastewater; material: Activated sludge; isolation source: activated biomass in...
AGAATCCAACAAATTTTCAAGATTAACCAATGACATTTTCATTCCCTGTGTAAAGCCATCCAATAATTTTTCTAATCGTTCAAACGACTCATTATAAATGGCAATATAAACTTTGGTTTTCCCATCCTGCTCGCTGAAATTATGATCCCAATCTGAGCCCACAGGTTCAGGATTTCCATCTTTATCGGCAAATGCATTGTGCATTTTAAAATTTGTTTTTGGGGTAATGGAAGTATATTCCTGGATTGCCCAACGTTCTTGCCCATCCGGGCTTATCATGGCATAAAATCTTTTGCCGCCCACTTTAAAATCCTGGTATTTTGTTTTGGCAACCATGGGTGCCGGCGCTATCCATTGGTCTATGAGGTCTGCTTTGGTAAATGCATCCCACACCAATGATTGTGCTGCTTCAAATTCCCGTGTGATGTAAACCATTTTAGCGGCCTTGTCAACCGTAAAGTCAAATAATAAGTTATTAGTCATTTTTTTTGTTTTTTAATTGCCCGCCTGCCGGCAGGCAGGGTTGATAATAATTTGTCTAATTGTGTAAATCGGGTTTCCCAAAGTTTACGGTATTGTTCCAGCCATTTATCAATCTCTTTCATTTTTTCAATTTCAAGTGAATAATAAATTTCCCTGCCCTGGTATTCCTGCTTTACCATTTCACATTCTGTGAGGATGCGCAAATGTTTGGACACTGCCTGCCGGGTGCTGTTGAAATTTTCGGCAATGGCATTGGGTGTCATTGCCTGTAAGGCTATTAAGGCAATAATTGCCCGCCTTGTGGGGTCTGCGATGGCTTGAAAAATGTCTCGTCTCATTGTCCAATGGTTTTGTTTAAGCAACTAATCAGTTGCAAATATATGCAACTATTTGGTTTCGCAAAATATTTTTTCAGCTTTAATAATAAGTAAACCGGGAGTTTCCTGTAATGCCGGTAATAATGACCGGTATGAATATTTGTCTTAAAGAAATTATTATAGCCGTTAAACAGTTATATATTTGTAACATTAGGGCTTTGAATCATTGTTGATCAGATTTTTTAGAATCAATCATTTACCTTCTTTGGCTGTATAGAGCATTTAAAAATTTACTGGGTATGAAAAAGTCATTACTGCTTAGTTTTTTTATTTTATTCTTTTTGTACACCATGGGTCAGCTAAGGTCAACTGCCGTGGCCGGTGAAAATAAGCCGGAGGTTATTAATAAAATGGTGGTTACGGATAGTTCAAAAACGATCAACAACCAGGTTATGATTAAAGGAAAGCCGGTTCCCTATACTGCCAATTTTGGAACTTTACCGGTTTGGGATGAAGATGGAAAAGCGATTGCAGGCGTTTTCTATACCTATTATGAGAGAACGGATGTGAAGGACAAAACAACCCGGCCATTGGTAATTTCATTTAATGGTGGACCCGGTACGCCATCCGTGTGGATGGAAATTGGCTATACAGGCCCACGAATTTTAAATATTGATGATGAAGGTTACCCGGTACAACCTTATGGCTTGAGGGATAATCCTTATTCGATAATTGATGTTGCCGATATTGTTTATGTTGACCCTGTGAATACCGGCTTTTCAAGACCGATAAGCAAGGACATTCCGGGTACCAAATTTTTTGGTGTGAATGCGGATATCAAATACCTGGCCGAATGGATAAACACATTTGTAACGAGAAAAAACCGCTGGGCTTCTCCCAAATTTTTGATTGGCGAAAGTTATGGTACAACAAGAGTTTCGGGATTGGCCTTAGAATTACAAAATGCACAATGGATGTACCTGAATGGAGTGATCCTGGTTTCTCCAACAGAATTAGGTATTAAAAGAGATGGCCCTGTTGGTGAAGCCTTGTTACTGCCTTATTATGCGGCAACAGCATGGTATCATAAAAAATTACCCGCCGCCTTACAGCAGAAAGATCTTACGGCAATGCTTACGGAGGTTGAAGATTTTACCATAAACCAGTTGATTCCGGCAATGGCAAAAGGAGGGGCATTACCAACGGACCAGAGAAAAGAAATTGCAATAAAAATGGCGGGTTATTCAGGATTATCTGAAACCACTATCCTTCAGCATAATTTAGAAATACCGGTTAATTTTTACTGGAAAGAATTATTAAGAGACCAGGGATATACCATTGGCAGGCTGGATTCCAGGTATAAAGGGATAGACCGAAAAGATGCCGGGGATGGCCCGGACTATAATGCTGAACTCACTTCATGGCTTCATTCGTTTACGCCTGCTATTAATATTTACTTAAGAGAAGAGCTGGGGTATAAAACCCAATTAAAATACAACATGTTTGGATCAGTGTATCCATGGGATAATAAAAACGACAGGACGGGGGAGAACCTCCGCCAGGCGATGGCAGAAAACCCTTATTTACATTTGATGGTGCAATCCGGTTATTATGATGGAGCCTGTGATTATTTCAGCGCAAAGTATAATATGTGGCAAATGGACCCCGGCGGAAAATTAAAAGACCGCATGTCGTGGTATGGCTTCCGTAGCGGGCACATGATGTATTTGCGGAGAGAAGACCTGTCGGCCGCCAATGAACAGTTAAGGGATTTTATTAAAAGTGCTATTCCAAAACCGGGAACACCTGCCAAATATTAAGGGCAAGTTTTTTTTTGAAAATACTTTTTTAAGAATAAATTTTGAAGGGTAACCATACCCTTTTTGCTTTTAATGCGGAACCATGCAAAAGATAATGGAGGATGAGGTTCCCCAAAAATAAATGCTGAATTAATAGCCTGCTTTAGCTCCTCCAATATTTTCTATGGGGTGCCAGGTGGTTTTAATTTCCTGTGCATCGTTAATTAAATAAGGATTTTGTGCACTTTCATCCATCCAGTTATAATTGTTCCACAGCAAAACCCTTTTTAAATTAAGCGTAGCTTTTTGTTGAATTTTAAGAATAGATTCTTGATCATTTTCGCAATATACCAGGGCATTTACATCCATATGATCGCTAAACCAACTCAGTAATTCACCGGGTTTTCCAGTGAGGATATTTACCACGCCACCGGGCACATCGCTTGTAGCCAGCACTTCGGCAAAAGTTACAGAACATAAGGGTTTACCTGCTGAGGCTAGTACTACACAGGTATTACCGCCTGCAATGATTGGAGCAATTACACTTACCAGCCCAATGAGTGAATTGTTTTGCGGGGCAATGATACTTACCACACCGGTAGGTTCGGGGGCGCTAAAATTAAAATGCGGAGAGGCAACAGGGTTTACCGTACTGAAGAGTTGCTGAAATTTATCGCACCAGCCGGCATAATAAATAAGCCGCTCAATGGAACGGGAAACTTCTTTTTCGGCCTGTTCCATTGTGCTGTCCTGCCGGTAGAGTTCTTCAATGAACTGGGCTTTTCTGCCTTCCAGCATTTCGGCAATGCGGTAAAGCACCTGGCCCCGGTTAAATGCTGCACGGCTTCCCCAGTCTCCAAAGGCTGTACGGGCCGCAATAACGGCATCTCTAAAATCTTTACGGGAGCTTAAGCATACATTGGCCAGTTTATCGCCTTTTTTATTTTCGGCAATATAATACCTGCCCGATTCGGTACGGGGAAATTTTCCACCAATATAAATTTTATAGGTTTTCAAAACTTCCAGGCGTTTGTTTTCCATCTCAGTTCGTTTAATTTCTTTTAAAGAAGTATAATTTTCTCTTTTGTTTATTGATCCGCTAAACAATTTTTACATAAGCATTCAATCCATACAGTCCTCCTTCTCTTCCATACCCGCTTTCTTTATACCCGCCAAAGGGCGAAGTGGGATCAAATTTATTGAAGGTATTGGCCCATACTACGCCAGCTCTTAATTTGGTGGTGAGGTTGAAAATTTTTGAACCTTTATCGGTCCATACCCCGGCGCTTAAGCCATAAGGGGTGTTATTGGCTTTTTCAATCACTTCATCATCGGTGCGAAAACTTTGAATGGCCAGCACGGGGCCAAAAATTTCTTCCTGTGCTATGCGGTTGCTTTGGGCCACATTGGTAAAAATGGTAGGCCTGCACCAAAAGCCTTTTGCCGGAAGTACGGCGCTGCTCTGGTGCATATCGGCTCCTTCTTTTTGACCTATTTTGAGGTAGTTGTTGATAATGCCTAATTGTTCTTTAGATTTGATGGCGCCGATGTCGGTTCTTTTATCCAGCGGTTCTCCTACAATTAATGTTTCGATACGGTCTTTTAATTTTTGTACTACGGTTTTAAATACCGACTCCTGCACATAAAGGCGGCTGCCGGCGCAGCATACATGGCCCTGGTTAAAAAATATACCATTAATTACGCCTTCTACGGCCTGGTTAATGGGTGCATCGTCAAAAATAATATTGGCGGCTTTACCACCAAGTTCCAGCGTGGCTTTTTTGGGTGTGCCTGCAATGGCATTTTGAATGATTTTTCCCACATTGGTAGAGCCTGTAAATGCAATTTTATCTACACCTGGATGATTCACCAAGGCTGCGCCGGTAACTCCTGCACCGGTAATGATATTCACTACTCCCGGGGGTAAATCGGCTTCCTGGATAATTTCGGCCAGTTTTAAAGCCGTAAGCGGTGTGCTTTCGGCGGGCTTTAGCACAACGGTATTTCCTGTAGCAAGCGCCGGAGCAATTTTCCAGGCAGCCATGAGTAAAGGAAAGTTCCAGGGTATAATTTGCCCCGCAACACCCAGGGGCTGGGTCTTTCGGTTAGGAAAAGCATATTCTAATTTATCGGCCCAGCCGGCATAATAAAAAAAATGGTTTGCTGCCGTAGGCACATCAAAGTCCCGGCTTTCTCTAATGGGTTTACCACCATCTAAAGATTCAATAATGGCAAACTCCCTTGCTCTTTCCTGCAGCATACGGGCCACCCGGTAAATATATTTTGCCCTTTCTGCCCCCGGCATTTTCTTCCAGTATTTGTCGTAGGCCGTACGGGCTGCTTTTACGGCTTTATCAACATCTGCAGTGTTGCCATCCGCCACTTCGCTTAATTTTTCTTCCGTAGCCGGGTTAATGGTTGCAAAATATTTTTTGCTTTGCGGTTTTTCAAATTTTCCATTTATAAAATGGTCGTAGCGGGCATTTATTTTTGCAGCGCTCCTGCTTTCCGGTGCAGGGGCAAATTTCCTGGCGCTGTCAAACTTTAATTTTATGGTATTGTTTTTTGCTTTGGCCATTCGTTAATGGTTTAAATCGTTTTATTGATTTTTATTGAAATTAATTTTGCGATGCGTATGTAATAATGAGTTAATCAATACTAAAGTAATTGGCGCTTTGGTACACCCCTGTTTTTTCTTTCATAATTTGCATCAGTACATCATTGGCCAGGCTACTGGCGCCAAAGCGAAACCACTGGTTGTTCATCCATTCTTCTCCCAATACTTCATTAAGCAATACCAGGTAATGCAAGGCCAGTTTTGATTTGGAAATACCACCGGCAGGTTTCATGGCAATACGTTTCCCTGTTTTATAATAAAAGTCACGGATGGCTTCCAGCATCACTAAAGTTACCGGAAGGGTTGCCGCAGGAGCTATTTTTCCGGTTGATGTTTTAATAAAATCGGCGCCGGCATACATGGCAATATCGCTGGCCCGGCGTACTTTGTCGTAGGTAACCAGTTCCCCGGTTTCTAAAATTACTTTAAGCCGGGCATCACCGCAGGCTTCTTTTACGGCAGCAATTTCATCAAATACAAAATTGTATTCTCCCTGTAAAAATTTTCCACGGCTGATGACCATATCTATTTCATCGGCGCCTTCGTTAACGGCATATTTAGTGTCTCGTATTTTTACATCTCTTGGCGCCTGCCCACTGGGGAAAGCCGTTGCAACAGCCGCCACTTTTACCCCGGAGCCTTCAACGGCTTTTTTTGCCGTACGCACCATGGAGGGATACACACAAACGGCAGCAACCGTAGGCAAGCCCTCGTAAACATCATGTAAATGCCTGGCTTTATAACACATTTGCTGCACTTTTCCATCGGTATCCTTGCCTTCCAAAGTGGTAAGGTCAATCATATTTAAGGTGAGCAGCAGCCCGTTAAGTTTGGTTTCTTTTTTTATACTGCGTTTGGTAACCCTGCTGGCTCTTTCTTCAATTCCTACCTGGTCAATATGTGGCGATAGGCTAAAATCGGGTAAAAACGTCATTTGTTTTTCTGCCATAAACATTAATGTAATAAGCCAAATTTAAAGAAACTCGTTTATAAATGGGAATATTCTTTATTTTTATTGAACGGCAAAACCTATTTTGAATTTTGCTGCAGCAATTAAGCCTGGTATCCTGCTGAATATTTTAATGTGCCCGCCTAAAATTATTTACGCATGAACCCCATTCCCGAATCAGAATTGATACTGGACAAGCGTGGCGCTATTTATCACCTGGGCGTAAGGCCTGAAGAATTAGCCAATACGGTAATTGTTGTTGGCGATCCCGATCGTGTGCCGGTTGTAAGCAAATATTTTGATAAAATTGAACATCAACTTGCTCACCGGGAATTTGTTACCCATACGGGTTTTATTGGAAAAAAGCGCATTACCGTAATGAGTGCCGGCATTGGCCCGGATAATATTGATATTGTAATGAATGAGCTGGATGCTTTAGTGAATATTGATTTTGCTTCAAGAACTCTAAAAACTCATTTGCAATCGTTGCATATTTTTCGCTTTGGAACCTGCGGCTCTTTGCAAGCTCATATTCCTGTGGATAGTTTTGTAGCCGGCAGCCATGGGTTGGGTTTTGATAATGTAATGCATTATTACAACGAACCCTGCACAGCGGAAGAAACCCGTATGATTGAGGCATTTGTTACCCATACCGGGCTTTCCGGAAATGTTACGCCCTATATTTTTACGGGAAGCAACGAGTTGCTCCGGCATTTTTCAAATGGGTATCACCAGGGGATTACGGTAGGATGCCCGGGCTTTTATGGCCCACAGGGTAGAATTTTAAGGCTGGGACTTGCCTACCCCGGGTTAATAGAAAAATTAACCGATTTTAGATACGGTAACACGTTCATTTCTAATTTTGAGATGGAAACATCGGCAATTTACGGCTTAGGCAGGGCGCTTCAGCATCAATGTTTGAGCCTGAATGTAATTGTGGCCAACAGGGTGATGAAGCAATTTTCGAAGGATGGCGCTGCGGCCGTGGAGCGCCTGATAAAAACTTCGCTGGAAGTGATCAGCAACAACAACCTATAAACGGGGCAACCCAATAGTTTTTACATGAAAAAAAGAATTTATCTTATTGGATTTATGGGAACCGGCAAATCTTACTGGGGACAGGTTTGGTCCAAAAAATATCAACTGCCTTTTATTGATCTGGATGCACGGGTTGAAGAAAAAGAAAACGGGAAAGTGCTGGATATTTTTGAACAAAAAGGGGAGGACTATTTTCGAAAAGTAGAAGCAGAGTGCCTTCGTGCTACAGCATCAACTGAACGGGCTATTATAGCTTGCGGGGGAGGTACACCCTGTGCACTTGATAATATGCAATGGATGAATGAAAATGGCATTACCCTGTTGCTGGAAGCATCGCCTGCAGAAGTTTTTGAGAATATCAAAAGAGAAACCCGTTCCAGGCCCTTGCTAAAGGATAAGAATGAAGGAGAAGTGATTTTCTTTATTGAAAAACTTATGGCAGAACGAAAGGCTTTTTATGATAGGGCAAATTTTAAATACCCCATAAAAGACCTCAACTCAAAAACGCTGGATGAGCTTATTGAACAGCATCTAAAATCCCATCATGCATAAAGGTATTATTAAAACAGCCTCATTAATAGGCGCACTTAGTGTGGCGTTGGGCGCTTTTGGCGCACATGGATTAAAAAAATTTCTGGATCCCCAAGCCTTAATTGTATTTGAAACAGCGGTACGCTACCAGTTTTATCATGTATTTGCTTTGCTGGCTGTTGGGCTGTTGTATAAGGATTTTGCTTCTGCAGCTTTACTCAATGCGGCCCGCTTTTTTATTATGGGCATCCTATTGTTTTGTGGGTCCCTCTATGTTTTAACTTTTTTAGCCGTACAGCAAACCGAAAACTTTAAATGGGTGGGCGCCATCACCCCAATAGGGGGTATTGCGTTTATTTTGGGGTGGGTAATGATTTTTTATTCATTGCTTTCCAAGGGCAAAAAAAATTAACCCTGCTTTCCGGAAATTACTTTAGGTTTTTCCATGCCCGCTTTGGGTTTATCGAAAAAAAACATTTTGATGCTGATGAGGAGTAATAAAACCGCAAATATCTTTTTTACGTTTTCCTGGGGTAAGGATAGGGCAATCTTACTGCCCAAGTAACCCCCAATTACAAAACTGCAGGCTACAATGCCCACTGTTTTCATGTCAATATACCCTTGTTTGTAAAATTGTAGTACGGCCAATATGCCTACCGGCAACAATAAAATGCCTAATGAAGTTCCTTGTGCCTTTAATTGCGAAAACCCTAAAAAAAACACGAGGGCCGGCACAATAATTATTCCACCGCCAATACCAACTATTCCACTAAGCATTCCTGCAAAAATTCCAATGCAAATCAGGATGAGTATGGTTTGTGTGTCCATAATGTTGTATTATGAGGGTTATTTTTGAAATTTATTTTTATATAAGGATATGGCTTCTTCAATTATGGTATAGGCAATTTCCCTGCTTTGAAAATTATCAATATTCACCACTTTGTTTTCTAAAACTTTATACTGCTCAAAGTAATTTTTGAGTACGGCAAAAAAATGAGGCGGAATATTATTGATGTCTTTGATATGGTTTACCGAAGGATCCCTGGAAGCTACGGCAATTATTTTATCGTCTTTTTCGCCGGTATCAATCATTTGCATATTACCAATAACGGTAGCTTCTACCAGGCATAAGGGTTGAATGGGCTCGCTGCACATAACTAAAATGTCCAACGGATCGCCATCATGGCCAAGCGTTTGGGGAATAAAACCATAATTTACGGGGTAATGAAAAGACGAATAAATGATGCGGTCTAACCGCAGTAAGCCGGTTTGCTTGTCAATTTCATGCTTGCATTTACTGCCCTGTGAAATTTCTATCAATGCATTTACCTCTTGTGGTTGTTTATCGCCATAATGTGCCCCATGCCAGGGATGCAATACAAATTGGTTCATTTTTATTATTTTATTTGTAAAAGTTTATAACCAAGCCAGCAAGCCAAGAGGCCTCCGGTAATACTTATTATGGTATAAAGAATAGCTGGAAAAACTTTTCCGGATTGAAGGAGTTGAATGTTTTCCAGGCTAAACGTTGAAAATGTGGTAAATCCACCACATATACCGGTGGCCCAAAATAATAGGGTGGGTTCCGAAATATTATTTTGTTTTAAACTTATGGCATACAACAGGCCGATAACAAAACTTCCGGCAATATTTATGATGAGCGTATTTACCGGAAAATTATTTTTGGGGAAGATGACATAAATTAAAAACCGGGCTATAGAACCCAGGGCGCCACCGGCGGCAACGATAAGCAAATTTTTATACATTAGTTTAACGGGCTGTTTTCGGAAGTAATATATTTAAAATCAACCTTCCACTCTTGTTGAATCCTTACCACTTTAATTTCCATCGGTTTTTTCATGTAATCATTGCTGTAATTGATGATGGTGGTTGAGTCGTTTACATCCTGGTATTTATTGATGGTGTACGAGGCTTTTTTGTAATGGTTTTTTTTGTCGCCGGGGAGCCTGTCGTAAAACGTTTTATAGGAGCTGAACATTTGTACATTTTGAGAGTCTTTCAAAAGCAGGGTTTCAGCATCCTTAAAATTGCCATCAAGGCTGGCTCTAATAAAGGCCCTTCCTGCATCCAGTGCGGTTTCGGGCTTATCTATTTCTTTTTGTTTGCATTGAATAAATAAAGTGGAGACCAGGGTTGCAAAAAAAATTTTTTTAATCATAGCGCTTAAAATCTTACCAAAGGTAAATATCTTTTATGTAGTGAAACAAAAAAGCGGCTAAAAAGCCGCCTTAATTTGTTTGTGTTTTAGGTGAGTCATTGGGTATAGCCAAATGAGGTATGTGCGTTTATTTAGGTTCTTTTTCGTGTTTTTTTTCCTGGGTTTCATCAAACTGGTTGTAGGCTTTTATGATGCGTTTTACCAGCCGGTGCCTTACCACATCTTCTTCATCAAGTTGAATATGTGCAATGCCATCTATATTCCTTAAAATTTTTGAGGCTTTAAAGAGGCCGCTGTACTGGTTTTTGGGCAAGTCAATTTGAGAAGGGTCGCCGGTGATAATGGCTTTTGCATTTGGCCCAATACGGGTGAGGAACATTTTTATTTGTAAGTCGTTGGTATTTTGTGCTTCATCTAAAATAATAAAAGCATTATCCAGTGTACGTCCACGCATATAAGCCAGTGGGGCAATTTCAATGGTACGGGTGCTCATGTAATAACCCAGTTTATCGGCAGGGATCATATCATCCAACGCATCATACAATGGTCGTAAATACGGATCAATTTTTTCCTTTAAATCGCCGGGCAAAAAACCCAGGCTCTCTCCGGCTTCAACAGCCGGGCGGGTGAGAATGATTTTTTTTACCAGTTTATTTTTTAAAGCCCTTACGGCCAATGCTACGGCAGTATAGGTTTTACCGGTACCGGCGGGGCCTATGGCAAATACAATATCATTTTTATCACAGGCTTCTACCATCATTTTTTGGTTGGACGTTCTTGCCCTTACGGTTTTGCCGTTGGGTCCAAATACCAGCACATCATTAGGATTGCGGTCCATAAAATTATCAATGGCCCGCTCATCATCACCTCCGAGTATTTGCTCAAAATAATTTTCGCTCATGTGCCCGTTTCTTTGGAGATATTGAATGAGTAAATCAATTTTCTCTTTGGCTTGCTCAATTTGCTCAGGCGATCCGCTCAGTTTTATTTGCGTTCCCCGGCTAAGAATTTTCAATAAAGGAAATTTTTTCTTAAGGATATCGAGTTTGCCATTGTTAACGCCAAAAAATTCAATGGGGTTAACGGTTTCAAGGTTAATGATCGTTTCTGTCAATGCTTATCAATTTTACCTGCATGATCTTCATGTTGTTACTCAGAGGCAGGGTGGGTTATTTAAAATTGTGTAAGGTGTTTTTAATTATTGCTCTTTTCAAATTTATGGTTTGAAATTTTAGAATCACTAATTAATTTATTAACATCTCTACTTATAACGTGGAAAAGTTACCGGTTATTGCAGGAAAAAAGTGATAATAAAAAGATAAATTTTTAAAATTTTGCCAGCAATTTTAGGTTTACCAATCTTGGCGTTAAACGATTGGGCATGGCATAGGTGCTGTTGGAGAAATCTTTTATTAACTGGTAAGAGATGGTATTGGCCCGGTCTATAAGGTTAAACACTTCGAGGCTTGCCCAAATATTTTCAAAACTTCTAAAAGGGTTATGGCTCCGTCTCAGGTTTTTTTCGCTGAGGAGCAGGGCGCTAAAACCAATATCAATGCGCATGTAGGGCTCTATGATCAGGCCGTTACGGTAGCGCACACTCCCCGGTATATTATAGCTCATGTTACTGCCGTACAATAAATTCAGGTGTACCCTGAAGTTTTTATTGGTGGTTAAATAATCTTCAAGGTACAGGCCTGCAGTTATGAGCCGGTCTGTTGGCCGGCGCAGCCAGCCTACATTATTTTTAACACTGTCAGTAATTACCTGGTCTTCGGTTTTGGGCCCAATAATTTCCCCTGCTGCATTTTTATACACATAATAAAAATCATCGTCAATATCTTCCCGGCTGCGCATAAAGCCAATACTTAACCAGCTTTCGGCATCTTGCACTAATTCTCCAAACAACCGAAATTCTATTCCTGTAGCATATGCTTTTGCATTATTATTTCCGGCATAGCGAATTTTAACATTATCTACATCATACACATCTACATCACTCATTTGCTTGTAATAGGCTTCCGCCGTTAGGCGAAAAGGCCTTGAGGCAATGCCTTTAAAATTGTAATCCCAGCCTGCAACGAACTGGATGCTTTTTTGGGATTTTACATTGGTATTCAAAGTGCCATCATACCTTCTAAGCTCCCGGTAAAAGGGCGGTTGGTTGTAAATTCCTGCGGCCAGTTTAAAAACCATATCTTTTTTCCAGCCGGGTTTTAAACTTACCTGCATGCGTGGACTGATTAAATTTTCTTTATTCAGGTTGTTGTAATTAAACCGTATGCCTGCCTGCAAACTGATGTCGGAAGTGTTTAACTGAAAATGCATATTATCCTGTACATAGCCGCTAAAGCGATTGATGTGGAGATTGGCCTTACTGTTCCAGTTACTGAAAAGGGTCATGATTCCCGGGGTGTAGGGTAAGGAATAACCGGCAGAATCCTGGTATTGCCATTGTTTTAAGATATCATTAATTTTAGATTGCTCAACACTGATGCCCCACTGTAAAAAATGTTTATTTCTATCCCAACTTCCCTTATGTGAAAAGTTCCACAGTTCAATATTTAATTTGTTGCGGGCATAATCCTGGTAATACCCCGAGCCCAGCGGATTTACGATTTGTCCGAAGGTATTGCTGGCTTTATCAAAATCCCGTTCACCAAAAAGGTAGGCCCCGGCAATATCAAAATTTTCTTTTTCATCATCTTTAAAACGGCTGGCCATCCACTTTAATTTAAGGGCCGGGTTTGGGTTTTGTAAGATGGAAATACCCAGGAGGGAAGAAGTGTATTGATCTTTTTCCTGCCCTTCAAAAAATACATCGAGGCCAATATTTGAAGTGTAAAACGGAGAAAATACCGAGGCGGTCTTTTGCACCGATTCAGGATAAAAGGTAAACTTTGAGGTAGAGAGGATCCCTAAAACTTCAGCTTGCCATTTTTCAGAAAATTTATAGGTAAGCAAAGCCTGGGCATCTGAGGCCGAAGGAATATAAGAACCCTGGGTGGGCTGATTGCTTAATAAGCTCTGGTTGCTTTTATTGCGTACCCCGGCCAGGAATGAAAATTTTTTATTGTTGGACGAGCCTTCTGCATAAGCGCCCTGCTCCAGTAAACTTAAATAAACACTCCCGGCAAATTTTACGGGTTTTTTATATTGAATATCCAGCACACTGCTCATCTTATCACCATATTTGGCCTGGAAGCCCCCAGTATAAAAAGAAACATTACGGGCCAGTGAAGGATTAATAAGGCTTAACCCTTCCTGTTGGCCGCTGCTAACGAGGTAAGGGCGGTACACTTCAAAATCGTTGATGTAAACTAAGTTTTCATCGTAGCTGCCGCCCCTTACATTATATTGAGAGGTGAGTTCATTGTTACTGCCCACCAGTGTTTTTATTAAAGCTTCTACGCCGCCTGTGGTGCTGGGAAGCGTAAGGGCATTGCGGGGATTTATTTTAATTAAACCGGTTTCGGTGCGCTGGCGTTCATCTTTTACGGTGACTTCCTCCAGCAATTTGCCGCTTTTATAAAGTTTTAGGGTGATGGTTTCATTTTCCCCTTGGCTGAGAAAAAAGTTTTTTTGTGCAGGAGCATACCCGGTATGGCTGAATACAAGGGCAAAGGTTTTTTCGGATGGTACCGTGATGGTAAATGTGCCATCGTCTTTTGCAGATACCCCCCTGGTTTTGCCCAGGATCATTACCGATACATCGCTGATGCCATTTTCGTTTTCATCAATAATACGGCCGCTTACCGTAGCCGTTTTGTTTTGAGCAAAAAGAAAAATGGATTGAAATAAAAAAGCGCAAACCGTAAGCAGTCTCATTTGATGAAGATAAACATTATTTGTAAAAATTTTTTAACCCGTGTGCCAAAATTTGACGAAGGTTTATACCCTGCCTTAATTATTGCGTTTTTATGATTATTTTCGATGGGTGTTAACAGCAACGAATATCGAAAAATATTATGGCAGCCTCCAGGTGCTTAAAGGCGCAAGCCTTGAAGTTCATAAAGGGGAAATTGTAAGCATTGTGGGTTCTTCCGGCGCCGGTAAAAGCACTTTGTTGCATATCCTGGGTACATTAGATAAACCCGATAAAGGAGAAATTATCTTGGCCGGCAACAGGCTTGATAAATTATACGGCAATGCACTATCTGCTTTTCGCAACAGGCATATCGGTTTTATTTTTCAATTTCATCACCTGCTGCCTGAGATAACGGATATGTAAAACGTATCTATGCCCCGATGGATATACAGAGCAAAGAAAAAGGAATCCATTGAAAGGGCTACGCAGCTTTTAACCCATTTGGGGTTACAGAACCGTTTAAAAAATAAGCCTAATGAGCTCAGTGGTGGAGAGCAACAAAGGGTTGCCGTTTGCCGGGCTTTAATTAATAAACCCGATATTATTATGGCAGATGAGCCTACCGGGAACCTGGATAGCGCCAACGCCAGGGAATTGCATAACCTGTTTATTACATTGAGCAGGGAATATCAACAAACATTTTTAATTGTTACCCACAATGAAGAGCTGGCAAAAATGAGCGACCGTGTGGTGCACATGAAAGACGGTAAAATTTTAGACAACAATTTTATTGAAGGATAAAAAAATTCTTTAATAATTCAGTAAATAGTTTATTCTTTCTGATACTTTTTCTGCATTGGGCAGCATGGCATTTTCTAAAATAATATTCATGGGCACTGCAGGCAGGTTAAGGGCGCCCAATACTTCTAACGGGGCATCTAAATATTGAAAGCAGGCTTTGGAAATTCTCCCGGCCAGCGCTTCTGCAAAAGAATTATTTTGTTGTTCCTCTGTAAGTACAAGGCATTTGCCGTGCTTTTTTACGGATGAGAAAACAGCCTCTTCATCTAAAGGAAACAAGGTTCGTAAATCCATTATTTCAATTGCATTGTTAAAGTTTTTTGCAGCCGCTTTTGCCCAATATACACC
>ERZ795041.492-NODE-492-length-14848-cov-3.703238_pt1 | contig 14848 bp, 11 predicted proteins | sample MGYA00375125_ERZ795041 | MGnify/ENA primary metagenome ERZ795041 (study PRJEB30170, sample SAMN03074214) | activated sludge metagenome | biome: Common Effluent Treatment Plant; feature: Wastewater; material: Activated sludge; isolation source: activated biomass in...
GACAAATGCTGGGCACTCAGGCTCGCCCGGGTGCACATGTCGAACAGCCTCAGCAGGGAGCTTTACTGTCAGCACCTGGACCATACCGAATCCGTGAACTACTTCTGCGCGCCGCTCGTCGCCAGGGGGAGGACGCTCGGCCTGTTATACATCGAGCAGGGGAATTACTCGGGAAGCATAGCCCATGCTCAGGTGGAGAATACGTACGACCAGCACATTGCCGCGACGGCGGCCAAGCTTTCTGCCCTTAGCCTGGCCAATATCAAGCATCACGAGGCGCTCAAGAACTTCGCCATTTACGATTCGCTTACCGGGCTATTCAACAGGCGCTACATGGAAGAAACCCTGAAGCGCGAAATTAGCAGGGTGACCCGAAACAAGGAGCCGCTCGGGCTGATAATGATAGACATCGATCACTTCAAGCAGTTCAACGACACCTACGGCCACACGGCCGGGGACATGCTGCTGAAGAGCATAGGCGAGTTCTTCAAGGAAGGCATCAGGCGTGAGGATATAGCGTGCCGTTACGGCGGAGAGGAGTTCGTCCTTATACTCCCGGGCTCGTCGCTCGAAAATACCTTCCGGAGGGCAGAACAGCTCCACGAGGATATTAAACGCGTCCGCGTAAGGCACAGGGGCGGATTCATAAGCTCGGTACAGGTATCGATGGGCGTGGTAGTCTTCTCGGAGCACGGCAATTCCGCCGAGCTTCTCCTGGAATCGGCGGACAAGGCCCTTTACAAGGCAAAAACCCTCGGCCGGAACAGAATAGTCGTAGCCTGACGGCGACGCCCGGAAACCGGACGCCGCGCCATTCTTACATTCCGTTATCAGTTAGCCGAGGACGGCGCTTCCTTAAAGCTCTTGAGGTTTTCGACGCTTTCGAAATAATAGACTACGCCGTCGGGGGCCGCACCAATGACCGCAGCGGCCTTATCCACCTGCTGCCCGCTAACCGGGTCTACCGCGACCCTGCTTTCGGCGCTCGATTTCAGGCGCGCCTCGCACATCTCACAGCAGCCGTAGTATGTCTTGTCTTCGACGACGACGGGAATCTGCTCCTTTGGGAAGACGTGGTCGGTCATCATGCACACGTACTTGGAATCGACCTGGGTCACAGCCGGTGAGCCGTCCTCTGCCCTCGATTCCGTGAGCTGAAATCCGAATACCGCTACAAGGCAAAGGCCCGCGAAGGCGAGCGCCTTTAAGGTTAATGTTCCAGCATTCATTATCGGTTTCCTCCTTGAAGTAAAATCCGGAATAAAATTATAAATGACATTTCCTCTCTTAAGAACGAAATCTTCGTCAGTGTCCGTTTTCGTGCGTGTGCCCGTCCGATTTTTCTTTCATGAGGTCGTAGTCGTCGACCGTCATGTCGGGCAGTTTATCCACAAACGCCGCTATGGCCCATATCTCGTCGTCCGTGTGCGTCGAGCCGAATTCGAGCATGGCTGTCATCTTGATGCCGTGCTTCACCACCCAGAACGTTTCGCGCGGCTCGAGCCCTCCGGCGGTTTCGGCAAGAGCCGGGGGAGGCGGGTTGAATCCCTTCGCCGGATCCGCGCCCGGAGCGCCGTGGCATCCGGAGCACATGTTGTCGTAGAGCCCGAAGCCCTTCTCTACGAGCGAAGGGCTGTCGAGCGGGGGAGTGGTTATGTCCTTCGAATGATACTCTATGGACTTTTCCTTCATCTCTTCCAGCATCCATTCCACCGGCTCTGAATGAGGCACGGTGGCCGCGACGTTATAACGGCCCGAATAGAGATAATAAAAAGCTCCGCCTATAATGATTATGAGGAGAAATATGGTTTTCATGTTACCTCCCTCCTTTATTGTTTGGCTTCACCCGGAAGCTCCCTTGCTTTCCAGAATGAATAGACCACAGGGATAATTATAAGCGTAAGTACGGTGGAAGTAACGAGCCCCCCGACCATAGGCGCGGCGATTCTCTTTACCATGTCGGCCCCGGCCCCCATGCTCCACATGAGCGGCATCAGGCCAAGTATCGTCGTTGCGACCGTCATCATCTTGGGCCTCACCCTCTGCACAGCGCCTTCCATGATCGCTTCGTCCAGGTCTTCCTCCGTTTTCATGGAGCCGTTCCTGACCCTCCTCTCGTAAGATTCGTCCAGATACATTATCATGACAATGCCCGTCCCGGCCGCTAGCCCCGCGAGCGCGATTATCCCAACCCACACGGCTATGCTCATGTTGTATCCGAGAAGATACAGTATCCACACGCTCCCTATGAGAGAGAAGGGGACGGTGAAAAGCACGATGAGGGATTCCGTCACCGAGCTGAAATTTATATAAAGGAGAAGGAATATTATGAAAATCGTGAGCGGCAGGATATAGGACAGCCTCTCCTTTACCCGCTGGAGGTACTCGTACTGTCCCGCCCATTCGAGGTAGTAACCAGGAGGGAGATCGACATTACTTCGTATAATCTCCTTGGCCTCGTTGACGTAGCCCTCGTAGTCCTTCCCCTCGACGTCGATGAAGACGTAGCCCACCTTCTGACCGTCCTCGTTCCTTATCTCGGAAGGGCCGGTGCTGAAGTTTATGTCGGCGAGCAGGGTGATGGGCACCTGAGCCCCGGTCGGGGTGCCGACGAGTACCCTCTCCAGTCTTTCGGGGTCGGTCCTGAAGTCCCTCTGGTACCGTACATTCACGGGGTATCTCTCCTGCCCCTCGACTGTCTGGGATATGTTCTTCCCGCCTATGGCGGTTTCGATCACCTCGCCGACGTCGCCGACCGTAAGGCCGTACCGCGCAGTCTTCTCGCGGTTTATATCGAAGTCGAGGAAGTACCCGCCCGTGATCCTCTCGGCGAAGACGCTCCTCGTTCCGGGCGTCCCCGAGAGGGCGTTTTCGATTTCGATGCCGATTTTCTCTATGGTTTCGAGGTCGGGGCCGAAGACCTTTATCCCGAGGTTGCTCCTGAAGCCGGAAGTGAGCATCTCGGTCCTGGTCTGAATCGGCATCCAGAATATATTCGCCATGCCGGGGAACTTTACCGACTCGTTCATCTCGGCGATTAGCTTGTCCCACGTCATCCCCTCGCGCCACTCGGATTCGGGCTTGAGTGTGACGACGGTCTCGACCATGCTTAGCGGCGCGGGGTCGGTCGGGGATTCCGAGCGGCCGATCTTCCCGAATACCCTTTCGACCTCGGGGAACTGCGTGAGCATGCGGTCCTGCATCTGGAGGACGCGCGTCGCCTCCGTTATCGACATGCCGGGCACGGCGGTCGGCATGTAGAGTATAGAGCCCTCGTTTAAGGGGGGCATGAATTCCGAGCCGAGCTTTAAGAACGGTACTATCGTCAGGAGGAAGAGCACCACCGATGTTACGAGGACAGTCGGCTTGAACCTGAGGGCGAATCTCATAACCGGGTTGTATAGCTTTATGAAAAACCTGCTTATCGGGTTCTTCTCCTCGGGTTTTAGCCTTCCCGTTACGAGCAGCGCAATGAGCGCGGGGGTTATGGTTATCGCGAGGAGGGACGAGAAGAACATGATGAACGTCTTCGTGAAGGCGAGCGGCTTGGATAGCCTTCCCTCCTGGTATTCGAGGGTGAAGACGGGGAGGAACGAGACCGTTATTATTAGAAGCGAAAAGAAGACGGGCCTTCCGACCTCTTTCATCCCTTCCATCACGGCCCGGAACCTGTCGCCTTTTTCACCTTCCTCCTGCCACTTCTCCAGTTTCTTGTGGACGTTCTCTATGAGCACGATAGAGGCGTCGACCATCTCGCCTATCGCTATAGCGATCCCCCCGAGCGACATGATGTTGGCGTTGAGCCCCATGTAGTACATCGGGATGAACGCCATCAGGACGCCGATCGGTATCGAGATTATGGGGATTACGGCGCTCCTCCAGTGAAGGAGGAATACGATTATGACGAGGCTCACGATTATCATTTCCTCGACGAGCGTTGTCCGAAGCGTGCCGATCGCCCTCTCGATAAGGCTCGATCTGTCATAGGTCGTTACGATCTCGACCCCCTCGGGGAGTGACGGCTTCACGTCTTCGAGCTTCTGCTTAACCCTGTTTATGACGTCGAGTGCGTTCTCGCCGTAGCGCATGACGACGATGCCGCCGACCGTCTCACCCTTGCCGTCGAGCTCGGCTGCGCCCCTTCTCATGTCGGGCCCTAGGTGAACGGACGCGACGTCCCTCACCAGAATCGGCGTCCCGTTGCCGTTGGTGCCGATAGAAATGTTTTCTATGTCTTCCGTCGATTCTATGTATCCCCGGCCCCTGACGAAGTACTCCGTTGAGGCGAGCTCGACGACACGCCCGCCGACGTCGTTGTTGCTCTTTCTCACCGCTTCGATGATGTCGTTTACGGGTATGCCGTACGCGAGGAGCTTGTTCGGGTCTATCTCTACCTGGTACTGCTTCACGAAGCCGCCGACGCTCGCCACCTCGGCCACGCCCGGGACGGCTTCGAGCCAGTACCGAAGGTACCAGTCCTGGAGGGTTCTGAGCTCCGAAAGGTCACTCTTGCCGGTCTCGTCCGTAAGCGCGTACTGGAATACCCAGCCCACGCCCGTAGCGTCCGGGCCGAGTGTGGGGGTGACGCCCTCGGGGAGCTTCCCCGAGACCTCGTTCAGATATTCGAGCACCCTGCTCCTCGCCCAGTAAATATCCGTACCGTCCTTGAAGATTATATAGACGAGGGACGTCCCGAACATGGACTGCCCCCTTACGGCGCTCACTCCGGGCGCGGCAATCATGCTCGTCACTATCGGATACGTAATCTGGTCCTCGATGATATCGGGGCTTCGCCCGTCCCAGTCGGTGTAGACGATGACCTGCACGTCCGAGAGGTCGGGGATGGCGTCGAGCGGCGTATTCTTCATCGCCCAGTAGCCCCAGACGGCCATGAAGGCGACGATCGTAATCGTGATGAACCTGTTCCTTGCGGAGTATTCAATAATCTTGTTTATCATTTCTGTCTCCGTTGGGGATGCCGCGCCTCTTAGTGGCTGTGTCCGCCGCCGTCCTCCTGCCACGATGCAACCGCGTTCTGTATCTTGCTCTCGGAATCTATCAGGAAACGCGCGCCCGTGACGACTAGCTCCCCGTCTGAGAGCCCGCCGAGCACTTCGTAGTATCCGCCCGCCTTGGCTCCGAGCTTTACGGCCCTTATCTCCATTCTGCCGCCGCCCTTGCTGACGAAGACGATGTCGCTCGTTCCCGTGCGCAGGACGGCCGAGTCGGGGACTGCCAGCATTTCGCCCACGGGGACGTCTATCACGACGTCGGCGTACATCTCGGGAAGGAGACTCAAATCGGGGTTCGGGAATTCGAGGCGCGCCTTGGCCGTCCGGGTCTTCATGTCGAGGTGCGGTGATATGAACGTCACCTTCCCCGTGAATTCGCGGCCTGGCAGGGAGGCGAGCGTCATGGTGGCCTCGTCGCCGATCTTGACCAGCGGCACCTCGTTCTCGTATACGTCGGCCTCGACCCAGACGCTCGAATGGTCGGCTATCGTATAAAGGACGGTCCCGGGCTCGACGTACATGTTCGGGAAGACGTTCTTTTCGAGGACGTGGCCTGATACGGGTGAATAGACGACGAGATTCTCTTTCACCTTACCCGTCCTCGCGAGCTCGTCTATCTGACCCTGCGAGACGTCCCAGAGCCTGAGCCTTCTCTCGGCGGCCTCGAGGAGCGCGTCCGAGCCGCCGGATATTTCAGGGTACCCGCTGCCCGAGAGCGCCTCTTTCGAGCGGAGTGCTATGAGGTATTCCTCCTGCGTCGAGACGAGCTCGGGACTGTATATCGAAAAGAGGGGCTGCCCCTTGTGGACGTGCTCGAACGTGTAATTGACGTAGAGCTTGTCCACCCAGCCGGTGAACCTCGTATGCACGCGCTCGACCTTCGTTTCGTCGAGGACGACTATGCCGACGGTTCTTACAGTCCTGTCGAGGGAGCGCATCGCTACGGGCGTAGTCTTCACCCCAATAAGCTGCTGCCTTTCCGGGCTTACGGTAAATTCCGTCTTCGGCTTGCCGCCGTCTGCGTCAGGGGAGGCCCCCTCCATTACGTGACCGCTGTGGTCTTCCCCCTCGGGCATGCCGGTTTCGTGCGGCGCGTCGTGGGACCCGCTGCCGGTGTCTTTCATAACCGGGGTAAGCTCCATGCCGCATATCGGGCACGTGCCGGGGTCTTTCATCCTAACCGACGGGTGCATGGGGCAGGTCCAGTAATCTATATCGCCCTCGGCCGTCAGCACGGGCTTTAAAGTGTGCTCGTGGGTCTTTTGAAGTAATGGGATGTCTCTCAGGCCCGGAACGGCGTGGCCGTAACGGTATAAGCCGTAAGCTATTACTGCGAGAGCTATTAGAACTGCGATGAGGGTAACGCTGCTTCGCTTCTTCATTTTCCTTCTCCTCCTCTGCCGGCGATCTCGACCCCGGTGTATTCCTCTATCCTCGCTATTGCCTTTAAGTACTCGGCGAGGTTTCTTTCGTATTCGAGCTCGAAGCTGAATACGGTGACGAGGCTGTCGAGGAGGGTCGAAAAATCGACGGTCCCCGTCTGGTATTCCGAAACGGCGGATTCGAGGGCCAGCCTCGATTGCGGGATTATTCCCTTCTCGTAAAGGTCCATCAGCCTCGCGGCTGTCCTTGCGCCGAGGTAGCTTTCCTTTACGGAGAACCGGACTTCGCGGTTCGTGTTTTTGTATTCCTCTTCGGCGCCCCTGAGATTGAGCGCCGCCTCCTCGACGCCTAGGCTCTGCTTCCGCCAGAAGTAAAGCGGCGCCTTGACCCCGAGCGACACCTCCCAGACGCCGTCCACGCCCTTTCCCTCCTTACCCATTACGCCGGGGGAGAGGCCGACGACGAAGTCGGGGTAGAGCTCCTTTTTGGCGAGGGCGAGCGATTCCTGCCCGGACGCGACCTGGCTTTCCCTGACTGCGAGGGCGGGGGAGTTTTCCTCGGCGAGCGTTTCCGCTTCCTCGGGCGAGTAGGGGAGGGGCACCCTTACGGGCTCCTCTGGCCTCCCGAGGGGGGAGTCCGACGGCCGGTCGAGGAGTGTATTGATCCGGGCCTCGATTACCCCCCTTCTCAATTCCAGCACCTCAAGCTGCTCCAGGAACTTCGACGTCTCGACGCCGGCCGTGATCATGTCCTGCTGTGCGGCCTTTCCGACCTCGTACCTGATCTTCGCTATCTCGGTGAATTTTTCGAGGAGCGTCTTGTTCTTACGTGTGATCTCGATTGCCTTCAGTGTGAGCTGCCAGTCGTAGTAGGCTGACTTGAGGTCGGCGACTATTTTTCTGGCGCTCGCCTGATAGGACTTGCCCTCGGCGTCGGCGTATATCGAGGCTATCTTTTCCCTTAGCGACAGCTTGCCGGGGAATGGTATCTCCTGTGAGACGGAGAACCTCAGCATGCTGTTCGGGGCTTCGTCGAGCGTGATGCTGTCGAACGTGACGTTCTGCCAGCCGACCCCTATCATCGGGTCGGGCAGGGTGCCCTCCTGCTTCGGGCGTTTCTGGGACGCCTCCCACTTCGCCCGGGCGGCCCTTAATTCAGGGTTCTTCTCAAGCGCTTCGAGAACGAGCGAGTCGAGCGTCACGACGTCGTCCGCGTGCGCGATGCCGGCACACACAAGTACGAGCGCAAAGACGCATAGTACTTTTTTCATTTTCCTACCTCCTTCGAGGTCGATAAATCATCTGTAACTTACTGGTCTTATGGATTCGAAAAAACGCAGGTATCCGTAGCCGCAGGAAATGCGCGGAACGGCCCCGGCTTATGGGGTGGTTCTATAGCAATAGGGATGAGTTTGTGATTTCGAGCTCCGGAGGAGAGTGCTCCTTCGAGGCAACGTCCATTGCCTTAAGGGCATGGCCCGGAGTGAAATCGAGCATAACTATGGGCACGGTAAAAACGACTGTTCTTGCCGTCAAATTATTGTCTATAGAAGCGTTTACAAGACTCTCGAAACAGCACGGCGAGGACGAGCCTCCCGACCCCCGGGAAAGGGACTCTTTGCCGGGAGCTGCTTCGTCCGTTTCCTGGGTCATGCCATGGCAGCCAGGGTGCTGCGACTGCGCCTCTCCCCGGGCGGCCTCGGGCGATGCGAACGCATCCGGCCTGAATCCGCTGTAGCAGGCAAGGACTATCAATATAAGGAAGAGGCTGATGTATCTCGTCATAGCTTCTGGTTATAAAATACAACTTAAAAGTCCGAAGTCAACGGCCTCGAAATTTGCCGGGATGGGGGAAGCCCCGGTGGCTGGGCCTAGTCCGGGCGTTCATAAGACAATGGGCGAAGCTTCGGTTAATCTAGATTATTGACACATATCGATGCGTCAAGGAGGCTCGAAATGGAATTTACAAGAATCAGCGGAACCGACATCGAATCTTCGAGGATAGGGCTCGGATGCTGGGCCATAGGCGGCTGGCTATGGGGAGGGAGCGAGGAGAGAGAATCCATAGATACCATAATTTCCGCGCTAGAAAGGGGCATAACCCTGATCGACACTGCGGCTATTTACGGCTTCGGGAGATCCGAGGAAATAGTGGGGAAGGCGATCACGGAGTACGGGAACCGCGGGAAGATAGTCCTCGCCACGAAGGCCGGGCTCGACTGGACCTCGGGAAAGGTGTACAGGAACTCGACCCGGGACCGCATCATGAAGGAGGTCGAGGATTCGCTAAAGCGCCTCCAGACGGATTACATAGACATCTACCAGATTCACTGGCCGGACTACGACACGCCGATAGAAGAGACGGCGAAGGCGATGAACGAGCTCTTCGAGAAGGGGACTATTAAGGCGATAGGGGTCAGTAACTACTCCCCCGAGCAGATGGACGTATTCAGGAAGAACTCGCCGCTCCACACGTCGCAGCCCCCGTATAACCTCTTCGAGCGCGGTATAGAGGAAGACATTATGCCGTACTGTGACGACAATAATATCACGATGCTCCTTTACGGCGCCATATGCAGGGGGCTTCTCAGCGGGAGGATGAAGCCCGACACGAAATTCGAGGGCGACGACATACGTAAGGTTGATCCGAAATTCAGCGAACCGAGGTTCGCGCAGTATTTAAAGGCCGTGGATCTTCTCGATAAATATGCGCAGGAGCATTATGGAAAGCGCGTCATACATCTGGCCGTGAGATGGGTGCTCGACAAGGCGCCTTCTCACATAGCCCTCTGGGGTGCGAGGCGTCCGTCGCAGCTCGACCCGGTCGGCGACATCATGGGCTGGTCGCTCAAAAAAGAGGACTTCGAAGCCATAGATAAGATCCTCGAAGAGACGATTAATGACCCGGTAGGGCCGGAGTTCATGGCGCCTCCCGAGCACAGGGCAGCGTGAGGCGGCTCAGCTGTTGCCGAGGGATTTTATTGTTTCGGGCGTGAGCTCCCTGAGGCTGTCCAGTATGACGTCTGCGCTCTTGAACTGATCCGGGGTCAGTCTCTTGTCCGGGATGGCGATGCAGTACATCCCCGCGCCCTTGGCCGACCTGAGCCCGTTTATCGAATCCTCTATCGCAACGCACTCGGCGGGCTTTACGCCAAGCGTCTCCGCTGTATGAATGTAGATGTCGGGATCCGGCTTTCCGTTTCCGACGGAGTCGCCCGAGACACCGGTGAGGAAATGTTCGTGGAGCGAGAACATGTCGAGGACGAAGTTTACGACCCTTAACGGAGAGCTAGACGCGACGGCTAGCCTGTATCCCTCGCCCGCGAGCCGCTCCAGGAGCGGCACCAGCGCCGGTATTAGTTCGAGCTCCTCTTCGTATATTGACGTGAGTATGGAGATGCGCTCGTTTATTATGTCCTCGACGGTTTCCTCGAGGTCGAACGTACCGACGAGGAGCCTTCCGGAGTCGCGCTGGTTCAGCCCAACTATTTTGTCCCTGTAATCGGGGCTGTAGTCTATGCCCCTCCTTGCCAGCAGTATCCTCTCCGTTTTTTCCCAGAGCGGCTCGCTGTCTATCATAACGCCGTCCATGTCGAATATCACTGCGTTTATCATCGGATGTCTGTATTGACCTCTGCTTGAGAATGCCCGGTGCCGGGTTTTGCAATGAGCCTACCCGGTGAATCGCAGGCTAGAAAGTGTGGGCCGGTCGATGGGCGCCCGCACGAGGCGGACGCCCTTGAAAGAAGGTTGGAGAATTGATATGGCCTTAATTCCCTGGGATGCGGGGGCCGTGATTAGATACCTGCCCGCGCAGTCCGTATGCATCGGCCCTTAATCGAAAACTATGCCGAAATTGAGATATCCGCCGCTCGAAGGCCCGTAATAGCCCGGCCCGTAAACAGGCGGCGGAGCGTAGACTACCGGCGGTGGTGCGTATACTACCGGGGGCGGCGGAGCATAGTAGATGTAGTTACGTTGCCGGTACGCATAGGGACGGTTATAGCCCCTGTTGTAATAATTGTGTTTATTGTAATGACCGTGGTGGTGTTTATAATGTCCATTTCCTTTCCTGGCCATACTGTCGTTCGGCATTCCGAATACGAAGGCTATTAAAACCAAAAGTGGTATAAGTATCTTCTTCATGGTTCATCTCCTTTTGCTTCATCCTATGTGTATATAAACCGTTAACAAGGGTAAAGGTTGCGAAATCGGAATCAAGCTTTTTTTTCTATACGGTGGAACGGCGGAAGGGAGAGGGGGGGAGTGGAATTTTGTTCGAGTGGTTACGTCGGGATCTTGTCCGGATCTACGTGGATCGTAATCTCCGAGCCCGGAACGAAGCTTTTTTTCTATCCGATGAAACGGCGGGAAGGGGGCAGGGGGCGGAATATAATTTTGTTCGAGGGCTTATGGTTACGTCGAGATTTTGTCAGGGTCAACGTGGATCGTAACCTCCGAGCCTGGAACATTGCCCTTGATTTCTTTCACAATATCCTCGGCTATTTCGTGAGATTTTACGAAAGTGAGGGTATGGTCCATGACGACGTGGAATTCGACGAACTTGACCTGTCCGGCGTTTCTCGTCCGGAGCTTGTGAAAGCTCCTAACCTCGGGCGCGTATTTCATTATCGACTTTTCGATTTCGGCTATCGTGTCCGGAGGCAGCTCCCTGTCCATGAGTATGTCTACCGACTGAAAGATTATGTCCTTGGATGACCAGAATATGAGTGCCGCTATGACGATAGATATTATGGGATCGATAAAATAAAATCCCGTGAGCTTTATGATTACGAGCCCGGCGACCACGCTGGTGTTGGTGTATACGTCGACGCTGTAGTGAAGGCTGTCGGCCCCGAGGGCGAGACTTTCCGTTTCCTTTGCCACCTTTTTTATATACTTCGCGAGGAAGTAGCTCACGAAGATCGAAAGGAATATGACGAGTATTCCCCAATCGACGGATACGAGCTTGCCGCCTTCCGTCAGCCTGACTATCGAGAGATAAACCAGATAAACGGCCGAAGACCATATCACGAATGTCTGGAACAGCCCGGCAAGGCCCTCGGCCTTTCCGTGGCCGAACCTGTGCTCGCTGTCCGCGGGCTTTTCGGATTTTTGTATGGAGAAGTAGTTTACGGAGGACGTGATTATATCGAGGAAAGAGTCCACCGCCGAGGCGATTATGCTGATGGAGTTGGTCAGTATGCCGACTACTATTTTGATTATTATAAGGGCGAAGGATACAGCTATGGATAAGGCGGCCGTGCGAAGCTTTTTATCCTTGAAGTGATTTTGGCTGCTCGAAGACAATGGTCCGTATCTTGCGCGGTTTTTTTCGGGGACGGAGGCGTAAAGCAGTCTCCGTCCTCGGGCCGCGTAAGAGAGTGCTTAAAGAGACAGCGCTGATGTAGCAGTCCTTCGGTGTGCCCTCAGGCGGTGCTCCATCTCTTGAGCTTTTCGTCAACCTTTCTCGAAAGGCTCTCCCTGTACTCTTCTATGTCGATCTGAATTCTCGATGCGCCGGTGCTCATTGCCGTTTCGGCGACGGCGACGGACTCCCATACGAGAACCCTCGGATCGAACGGGCTCGGGACTATGTATTCCGGGCCGAATTCGAAGTTCTTTTTGCCGTACGCCTTGGCGACGCTCTCGTCCGCCCCCGTCTTGGCGAGGTCGGCGAGTGAATGCGCGGCGGCTACCTTCATCTCTTCGTTGATTGCCTTTGCCCTTACGTCGAGCGCGCCCCTGAAGATAAAGGGGAACCCGAGTACGTTGTTTACCTGGTTCGGATAATCGGACCTGCCGGTCGCCATTATGACGTCCTTTCTGGCCGCCTTGGCGTCGGGGTAGGAGATTTCAGGGTCCGGGTTGGCCATGGCGAAGATTATCGGCTTGTCGGCCATCGATTTGACCATAGCCTGTGTTACCATGCCGCCTTCGCTTAAGCCTACGAATGCGTCCGCCCCTTTCATGGCATCCTCGAGCGTCCTTGCGCTGGTGTCGACGGCGAATCTCTCCTTCTGGGGATTCATGCCGGCTCCTCTGTCTTTGTAGATTACGCCGCGGCTGTCGCACATTATGATGTTTTCGCGTTTGGCCCCGAGCAGTATGAAGAACTCGGCGCACGCTATGGCCGAAGCGCCGGCGCCGTTGAAAGTCATTCTAAGCTCACTGAGGTCCTTGCCGACGAGCTCGCATGCGTTTAGGAGCCCAGCGCCGGAAATGATAGCCGTTCCGTGCTGGTCGTCGTGGAATACCGGGATGTCGGTCTGTTTTCTAAGCTCGTCCTCGATGTAAAAGCACTCCGGCGCCTTTATGTCTTCTAGGTTAATGCCGCCGAACGTGGGTTCGAGGTATTTCACGGTCTTGATGATTTCGTCGGGGTCTTCGGTGTTTAATTCTATGTCGAATGCGTCGATGCCGGCGAATCTCTTGAAGAGAACGCTCTTGCCTTCCATGACGGGCTTTCCGGCGAGCGCCCCTATCTTCCCAAGCCCGAGAACGGCCGTGCCGTTCGACACGAAGCCCACGAGATTGCCCTTGTTGGTGTACTCGTACGCGAGATCAGGATCCCTGTAAATTTCCATGCAGGGCTCGGCCACACCCGGTGAATAGGCCAGAGACAGGTCCCACTGCGTCAGGCACGGCTTCGTCGGTACTACCTCGATTTTGCCTTTCCTTCCCACGCGGTGGTATTCAAGGGCCGCATGCTTGATATCCTTGTCTCTTTCTTTCTCGTTCTCGTTCTCATTCTCTGCCGAATTCGACATGTAAGTAAAATCCTCCGTTTTGGTTCAGGGTTGTTGAGCCTGTATTTTTGTCGAGTTTATGTGCTAGCTTCTCACACCGCATCCGCAGCCGGAATGCCCGCATCCGCCGCTTACGCCGGCGCTTGTCGAAGGCGATTGTGTTTCACTCTGGGATTTGACACCGAAAGAAGAAAACTGTTTCTCGATGTTGGGACCGTGGCATGAAAGACATGAAACGTCGTCGTCATTGCTCAGCAACAACGCTTCGAATTCCTCATTACAATCGAGGCACCTGTATTCGTATATCGGCACGACTTGATTCCTCCGCACCTAAAAACTTGCAAGTATTATAAAATTACCAAAATACCAGCCAACCGGCGGTGCTTCCGGTATGAGGGGACACCCCTCGTTTGCAGAAGGGAGATATTATAACAGGAATAAATGGACGTGTTAAGGAAGGATTTTAAGGCTAAGGAAGACCGGGTGGGAAATCGAACTTCCTGACATGAAGGGCCCCGCCCTGGACCGCTACGGCAGCTACGTAGTCTCGGGGCCCGTCGATACCCACAAGGGACCAGGAGCCTCCGATATTTACAGGGCTGCCCGGGTCGAGGAGCCATCCCTCGGGCGGAGGCCCCGGGATTACGAGTCCCTTCCTCGTGAACACCCCGTATCCTCCCGCCTTAACCGACGCCTCCCTGAACGTCCAAAGCCTGAAGAAGGCCTCGCGCTTGAGCTCTTCGGGGCGGGAGCGGTAGAACTCCCACTCCGTTTCCGTGAAAAAGCGCCTGATGACGTCCTCGGGTCTTTTGACCTCTCTCAGGTATTCGACATCTATTCCGACCTCTTTTCCGGAAGCGATCGCATACATTGCGACCTAGTGGGAGTGCGACACGTTAAACGATACCAGAGGAGCCCCGCCGCGCGTTCTGACGAATGGTTTTCCTCCCTTGCCGTAGCCGAACTCGATGGACCCGGGCTCTTCGCCGGTGTAAAGGGACAGTATATGCCTCAGGATTCCGCGCGACCCCACGAACATGTCCCTCCCGCGGCCCGGACGGAGCTTCGCGGCCCGTCCTGATTCGTCCGGCGAAAGCGTGCGCCCGAGGCGCTCTACATCGCCCACGCCGAGCGCGAGCGGACGCGCGGTCCAGACATGTATCTCGCTTTCGTCTACAGCCGCCTGGGGCATGGGTGATGACGTCGATTCATTCACGGTAGAAAGGATACTATAGCCGGAATCGGTTTCTCAACCCGGCCCCTGGAAACAGGGCCCGGTGAAACTTTCCTCAGAAGGATTTCCAGAAATCTATGCCCAGCGAGTCGAGCGCCCTCTGGCCGTAGATGTTGAGATAAAAGAGGCTGTTCGTGACCATGAGAATGCCGACCGCTACGAGCGTCCCGCCGACTACGATCTTGTAGACGCTGTAGTGCTTCTTTATCCAGCCGAAGGCTGTGAGCGCCTTCGAGAGCGCAAGGCCCGTGATTACGAAGGGAAGGCCAAGGCCTATGGAATATACGAACAGAAGAAGAGCGCCCTTTCCCGCGCCCTCGGCCGTGCTCGCGTAGAGTAGGATCGACGCGAGTATGGGCCCCACGCACGGGGTCCATCCGAAGCCGAACGCTATGCCGAGGAGGAAGATACCGGCGTTCCCCATGTTGCCGCCGCCGATGTTGAGCCTCCTTTCCCTGTAGAGGAAGGGGA
>ERZ795041.493-NODE-493-length-14826-cov-4.738203_pt1 | contig 14826 bp, 12 predicted proteins | sample MGYA00375125_ERZ795041 | MGnify/ENA primary metagenome ERZ795041 (study PRJEB30170, sample SAMN03074214) | activated sludge metagenome | biome: Common Effluent Treatment Plant; feature: Wastewater; material: Activated sludge; isolation source: activated biomass in...
CGAACCGCTTCATGCAAATAATGTTCCGTTTTTTGCATTGCAGTCTCAAAATCATCATTTACAGGCTTTTCATAAAACTGATGAATATTCCACCATTTGAAAACCTGTGGTATTGGATGTTGAAGGTCAATCGTTGCATAACTACCCGCCTGAAGTTCGTTTACATTTTGATAGGGCGTGGCCGTTTTATAGAAATACCCTAATCTTATGAATTGAAAAATATTATTTTCATTTATTAGTAGCGGCAATTGATTTTTTAAAGCCAACAATTCGCTGCAAAAAACAAACTGGTCCTTAGCCTGATAGTAGTACAATGGTTTTTTGCCTGCCCGGTCTCTTGTCAAAAAAAGTTGTTTTTTTTGTTTATCATAAATGGCGAGGGCAAACATACCGTCAAACTCGTGCAGACAATCGGCTCCTAATTTTTCATAGGCCATCAGAATTGTTTCCGTATCAGAATGGGTACGACAGTTTAAGTTTAGTTTTTTTCTAACCTCCAGGTGATTATAAATTTCTCCATTAAAAATAATAGTGAAATGCTCATAATGCATTGGCTGAGCGCCGCCCGAAATATCCAAAATTGACAGCCTATGATGATGCAATATTAAATTGTCATCAGTAAAACTGTTTTGCTCATCAGGCCCGCGGTGATAAAGGTCTTTTGTTAAAAGAGGAATATCTAACTGAAAATTTATAGCTCCGGCAATGCCACACATAAAACTTATCTGGTTACTCTGTTAATAATATTAGTTAAAAATTTAGGATAAGGAAGGTTTACTGCTTTATAAGAAAGCAAAACCGTTATGGCAAAAAATGGCATACAAGGAATTTTGTATCTGGATAGAGCACCAAAATTTGCCGTAGAAGCGCCAACTGCTAATCCAAAAACAACAGTAAATACAAAGCACATCAACAACCTTGGATCATTAAAAATGGTGCTAAAGAATTTTTTAAACCCTCGTCGAAAAAAGAAATTGAGAATCAGAAAAAGGAATAGAGCTGCTTCAATTGCCGAAAATATCATGGCAGGTGATGATACTTCCCAGGGAAATGGTCTGAATAAAGTAGCAACGAGACCATTTACAACCAATGCAACCGGATTAGATGTATTTATAGAAAAATTGGAGCCTAAAGCTACTCCATTTGCTGCCAGATCTTCCACAACCTTTCGCTGATACTCTGTCTTATCCATCAAAGTTTCCAGCTTGTATTGCTGAGCCGCTTCCTGTGAAGTAAAATAGTTTAACATCAATACACCTACCAGCATTGAAATGCTTAAAGTAAAAAATGAAAAAACACCTCTCAAAGTTCTGTCTGCAATTAATTTGTTAGTCTCTGCAAATAACCAGATAAAAACAGCCAAAATCAATACTAATAATATATATACTTTGATATGATAAATCATGAATCCGCAAATAATAATCCAGGTTATTGATGATTTATAATTTGTTTTCTTAATAAAAATATTAATCAATGCATACAATATATAACCGATGCTACCAAAGCAAATCGGATCTTTGAGTAATCCGGCGCTCCAAAAACCAACACTAGGCAAAAAAATAACGGCTACTGCAAGTTCTTTTCCATACTTAGGAAAGAAATGATAAAATGACTTGAATAAGCGAATGGCACCTCCGAAAGCAAAGAAGCCAAACACCATGTTGATGCAGAGATAATTATCAAAAAACAGGTATCCCGGTATTAAGCCCAATCTTGGAACAAAAAAATTGCTGGGAGACAACATATAATTATAAGTGAAATCATGCTCATAGTTATCATAATAAAAATAAGGGGTCAACGGATTATCAATATCCAGCTTCAACGTCTTTATAATATTGCCCGCAAAATTGAAATCATCGTTTAATGCATTTCTTAAATCCTTCACACCTTGATAATAGAGCGCTGTATCACCACCATGAAATACAAATTCTGTTACAAACGTAAATGCAAGTACACAAACAATTTTGAAATAATATCCCTTATAATAAAGTTTTTTCAAAAAAGGATCCGCACAGTTATTCGCCCTGTTTCTTACTATCATCCATAATAAAAAGAAACAAATTGGCGCAAGCACCAAATCATTAATTGAAAAAAATTGAAGAGCGAGGAACATTAAAAAAATTCGTTAGTTATATGAATTGATTCAAGATAAAGATCAGTGCCCTCAAAAAAGTAGATTAAAATAATTTGCTATTTTATTGCCAACAATCTAAAATATTTCAAAATGAGCGTTGAAAATGAGAAATTAAATTCAAATCTGGCGTACAAGTAGTAATATTATATTTTACCATAAACAACTTTATATAGTTGTACACCACGAGTTAGGTTATAGTAATAAAATGCAGCTTCTCTCAATCTTTCGTTAACGTACCCGTTATATTTAATAATTTTTTCGACAGTCATTTTTAAATCTTGAATTTCAAAAGAAGGAGTTACTATTCCCGCACCCGATTCATTTACAATCCTCCCCGTATCCCCTATATCATTACATACAATGGGGATTCCCATTGCCATTATTTCTCCTTGTTTGGTGGGCGAGGAAGCTTTTTTGGAATAAGCATCTTTGATAAAGAATATACTCCAGTTGCTCAATGAAAGAAATAAAGGTACCTGTTGCCTTGTTGCCGGTTCTACTAAAATATCTGTTGCTTCAATTCCTTTTGCCTCAGCTTTTGAAACAATACTTTCTCGGTTATCATGTGTAATAAATAAAAATTTAGCCGCCGGAATACTTTGCTTCAACACCTTAAAAAACTCAAGCATTTCATCTGTTAAATACCATCCGCCGAGTGAACCAAGATAGGATAGTATTTTGCCGTCTTCTTTTATACCCAATTTATTTTTTAGCTCATGTTGCGCATTCAAATTAATTTTATGATAATCAAAATGATCCAGATCGGCACAGCAGGGGATTACCGTAATTTTTTCTGAAGGAAGCTGATATGCATTTACAAGTTCTTCTTTTCCTTTTTCGGTAAGTGAAATGATATGAACGGCATTATCAAAATATTTTCTTTCTTTCTTTTTATAAATACGATAAGCTATTTTATAGAAAGGATTCTTTAGATTCCATTGTCCGTTATCCACCCGTTCATCCACCCAAAAACCACGCATATCAAACAAAAAAGGGATTTTATATTTTTTAAACAACTGTAATCCGGCAGCAGCAGCTACATAACTTCTACAATGAATAAATGCAAATTCTTGTTCTTTGTGCAACCTATTTGCAATCCGCTTCATTTTCCAACCGTCATAAATTTTGGATAATACCGGTGGCCTTTTCGAAAAAAATGCAGGTGCCCAGCGAATATTATTTTCCTTACATATTGCTTCTATTACTGATCGTGATTTTTCATACCGTTCCTTTTTTTCAAAACTCAATAATGTAAACTGAAATCCTTCGGCAGCTAATTTGCAGAGATAGGGCAATACCTGACTTTGCCCCAGCGGGTCCGTCATGCCATCATAAGATATGTAAAGGATTTTTTTATTCATGAGTTGGTAAAGGAACAGTTACAGGCTCAGAATCTGATTTGAAAGTTTTTCTTTTGGACCAGTTTCTCAATAATTGTTTTTTCTTTTCACCCGTCCACATTTTTGTAAGATATAAAGAGCCTTTACTAATTGATGATTGCAATATCGATTGATAAGGTGGATTTGATTTTAATACATATTCAATCGTTCTCAGATAAAGATTGTGTGCATGATCCATCACCTGCTGATGTGCTATTGTCAAAGTTGATGCATCAATTATATCAATTTTCTCGGTAGTAATGATATTTCCAGAATCAATTCCTGCATTTAGCCACATAATAGTATTCCCGATTAAATGAAATTCATTGTTGGCAATGCACCAGTTGGTACAGTTAGGCCCTCCCTTTACATAAGGCGACAGTCCCGTATGCAGATTTATTTTACCCTTTGAAGCCTGTATGCTGATGAGTGGTTCTTTTACTAGTGCAGTACCGGATACAATAATTAATGTCGGGTTTTTGTCTTTTGTAAATTCCGAAGTCACACTGTCATTGATTGTATCTACTTCAATTACAGGTACAGAAGCAGGCCATTGTGAAAAAGAGGTTTCATAATAATGCATCAAATTTTTCCACGAATCAAAAATCTCCTTAAAACGAAGCCTGTCCCAAATTGCAGACGGGAGTTTACTCCAATTTCTTTTCTTTCCGGAACGTTTATGTCTGTCCACTACTATACCAGCCACATCATATTGAGCAGCTATTTTATTTGCAAGCGCCTTTTGATTGGGCGCATCACCGCACCAGATTACAATTCTTTCATTACTCACCCTGTAATATTTTTAATGGCGCTATAAATTCCTTTCATTCTCATTTGCACCTTCCACCAGGGCTCCTGATACAGTTCTACTCTTGGAATTTTGTACAAATCATTTTTTGAAGATTGATAAAATTGTTGCTCTACTGCCAGACCATACTTATATCCTGTTTCTTTTGCAAGCTTTGTTACCCGCTCATCAAAACTGCCGATGGGGTAAGAAATAGTAGCAGGGAAAAAACCTAATTCTGTTTTTATTTTTTCACCTGAAACAGTCAACTCTTCTTTAATCTCATTTTCATTTTGCAAAGAAGCCAGCATGGGATGCGTATGTGAATGAGAGCCGATGATAAATCCTTCATTGGCCAGTTGTTTTACTTCGCCCCAGTTCATCATTCTATTTTGTGGAAGAGAAACATCATCGCATTGTTGCAAAATATTTTCCAGTACCAATTGTCTTTGTCTGTTTGACAATTTTTTCAGCCAGGGTTTTATTTCTTTTTTATTTGTGCCTGTATCGTTCAAAACAACTACTTTAAATTTTTGGGGGACGAAATCAAAATCAAGTTCAATTTTTTCCTTTCTTGTTTTAGAAAACCGATCGTCCAGAATATAGGTCCAGGTAGGAATATTGCGGTCTATGCAATCTGTAACCACATAAAAAGAAGCCGGGCATTTATATTTTGATAAAATGGGAGCTGCCATTTCAAGATTGTCTTTATAACCATCATCAAATAGTACTGTAGCTATTTTTTTTCTTGAATCAAATGCGCCTGCATCATCCAGATAATGTTCCAGCGGAACTACTGTATAGTTTTTGGTGAGCGCTGTAATGATGCGCTCAAATAATTTGGGCTTCATGGGTGGCCACATGGTATCTGCTTCATTACTTACCCGGTGAAATAAAAAATTTCTAACTATTGCTGCCATCAATATATTTTGAATACCACATCTGAAAAAATATCATTGACCACAATCGCTTATCATGATATTTCTTTCCGTTTCTAAATTCGGTTACATATTTTGCTACATCCTTTTCATTCAACAATCCCTGCTGCCTGATGCGTTGTGGTGCAAGCCATTTATCAATCAGATAAGAAAGTTCGCCAGAGAGCCAGTTTCCCAATGGCGCCGGGAAACCCCATTTTCTTCTGTACACCAAATCATGTGGAAGGTATCGCTCCAATAGTTTTTTCATCAGGTATTTTGGAGTTCCGTTATTTATCTTGAAGTGCTCAGGTAGGTTATAACTGAACTCCATCAACCGGTAATCCACATAAGGATTTCTTACTTCCAGGCTATTGGCCATAGAAGCAGAATCCATTTTATAAAAAAGATTGTAGGCAAGATATTGCTCAATATCGAAGAGAGAAATTTTTTCAAAATCGGACAACGGCATTTTATCAATAGCCGCCCAGTCTTCTTTTATGGAAAGCTCCGTACTACTAAGTTGCAACAATGATTTGATTTCTTTTTCCGAAAACATATATTGTTGTTCCGACCAGATATGTGTCAACAGATTTTCGGAAGGCAAATTAAATAAACGGGAAGCCCGGGTATAGCGGCTGCCCATTAATCCAAAAAATGTTTTAATAGCATGACGACCTACGCCAGCATCCATGCGGTAAAGGCGTTTTATTTTTCGATAAATATCATAATAACCATAACCCATAAACAATTCATCACCGCCATCGCCACTCATGGCTACCGTTACATTTTTTCTTGCTTCCCTGCAAACCAGATAACTTGGAATAGTGGAAGGTGCTGCAAAAGGTTCATCATAGTATTCCACAATTCTATCTACAATCGCAATAGAGCTTTTTTCTGTAAGGTGTGTTTCTTTATGATTCGTATGTAATATTTGCGCTACCTGAGCTGCATAACCCGATTCATCATACCCTTCCACATCAAAACCAATCGTGAAAGTATTGACAGGATTGGTGTTCTGTTTTTGAAACAGCGCACAAATAAGAGAGGAATCCGTTCCGCCACTCAAAAAAGCGCCGATAGGCACATCACTCACCTGGCGGTATTTTACAGCTGATGCAAGTAAATCTTCAAACTCATCCAATACAGCAGCTTCATTTCTTTGAGGCAAGGGCCTGTCAATAATTTTTTCAGCAAACTTGTAATAAGACTTTACGGCGAGCACTCCATTCTTTAAAGTAAGATAATGTCCCTTGGGCAGTTTATAAAAACCCTGTAAAATACTTTTTGCATCCGGAATATATTCCAGAAAAAAATAATCCTGCAAAGCAGTGAGATTAATTTTTTTTTCAACCGGAAGCTGCAGCAAGGCTTTTAACTCGGAGGCAAATGCAAAATCATTTCCTTTATGATAATACACCAACGGTTTTTTGCCAAAACGGTCGCGGGCTATAAACAAAGATTCATTCTGTTTGTCCCAGATAGCAACGGCAAACATGCCATTGAAATCATTCAGACATTCGGCCCCTGCTTTTGCATAAGCTTCCAGAATAATTTCAGAATCGGAACTGGTGCGGGCCTCAATTTTATATTTTGAAGCAACTTCTTTATAATTATAAACTTCCCCGTTATAAATCATCACATACCTTCCATCGTGCGAATAAAATGGCTGGTTGGCAGCTTCAGACAAGTCGATAATACTCAACCTTCGGTGGCCCAGTGCGGCTCCGGTATTGCTGTCATAAAAAAATCCTGCTGCATCAGGACCCCTGTGCTGAAGCGCTGTGGTGATTTGCTGTAGATGTTCCCGGGTGAACCGGTGGGAAATGAATCCTGCTATTCCACACATATTGCCTGTTGATTAATCGTCGACTAAGGCGTCGTAATAAAACAAATGCTATTAAAAAGAAAACCCAGATGGTATAGGTAAGAAAATTGGTTATCCTATGAAATAATAGTGCATTGGGAGCCGGATATACATTTACTGCTCCATACTCATAAGTCGGAAAAATATCCGTTATTTCCTCTTCATTGTTTTTGCTGTATGCTTTTAATAGTAAAGGCATATTTGCAACCAGCGAATCAATACCGGGTCGGTCATAAGCATCTAATACATTTGCATCGGGTTCCAGATTTGCATCATAAAAATGCCAGGTGTTGTTGTAAAAAACTTCCAGACAGAAATGCCCCCCATATTTTTTACCATGAAAACCTATTTTTCTTGTTTGAAATCCTTTGTTCTTCAAAAGCTGCATCATCACAATTGATTGCTGACTGCAAGAACCCATCGGGTGTTTCAAAATATCATCCGTCTTTACAATGGCGCTATAACCCTGTTTACTGATTTTTGAAAAAAGAAATGCAAGATAATTATCATTGAAACCATAATAAGAATAGCCATGATAAAATCGCTTGCGGATTACCTGCGATACCAGGTTTGTATAATCTTTTTGATATGAAGAAGTTTGTGTTTGATAAGAAGCAGCGTATAAACTGTCGCAATAGGCCGTCAGCCTTTGTAAATCATTTAATCGTGCAAGACCGGCATCATACAGCTCCGTTCTGTTCATCTGCATTTCCTCATGGTCAAGTTTTGAAAGAGGATTAGCGATACCACTTACCCTCAATACAGCAAATAGCAAAGTAACCAGGAAGCCCGTAAACAAGAATATTTGAAGTGTAAACAGCAGTGATTTTTTCATCTCATCAACGATTTGTCAGGATATTGTGATAACTGCACTAAGTTGAAACAAACCGATTTATTTAAAAAAAAAAGCTACTTAGTATTCATTAATAAAAGTGATAGTACGCCATTCCCCATCGGGAAAAAACAATGTCTTGCGTATTTTTACGAAACATTTGTTATTTCTTAATGCCTCTTACCACTGCCACTTTTAAGTTATTGGCATAAGTTAAAAAACCTGCTTGTGTAACTTTTACCCCACAGTCCTCCATCCATTTTTTTACAGTGCTTATTTTTTGTGGATTGTCATAAGCCGGAGAAAACATATCAAAAGTGTCGAGCACTACCCACTCTCTTAATTCTTCTTTAGATAAATTGGCGGGCAAGGTTCTGTTGATATCGCAGATAGGTAAAAAACGGTGGCCTATCATTGCCAGTCCCATTTTATCAATTACTTTATAAGTTTTTATCAATCTGTCGGCATTGCGGTCAATTTTATTCAGCAGTTTTTCATGCGACATTTTTTTGGTACAGGGTCGCAGCATATATTTTGCATTGATCTTGGTGTACCAGCCTTTGATTGGATAAAAATCAACAGCAATTTCTCCACCGGGTTTTGCCTTATCCACCAGGCTTTTTACCGATTTTTTAAAATCAGGTGTATGTTGCAACACACCAAAACAAAATACTTTATCAAACGAATTATCAGGAAAAGGCATTTCATAAATACTTGCCTGAAAAAGATGCAGCCTGTCGCCATGGTGTGCATTATTTCTGTAATTGGCCGATACCGCATCCGAATAGTCAATGCTGTATAGATTTGCTTTAGTATAGTCCAGCACGATTTGCGTAAACCTTCCGGCACCGCTGCCTACTTCCAATACATTTTTACCGGTTAGGTCTTCTTTATCCCATTCGGTAGCTACAAAAAAACGTTCTTTAGAAAAGCTTGAATTTTTTGCTTCTCTGTCAATCTGTGTTTTCTGAAACTTATTCCATTGAAAACCGAAACTATTGGTATAGTTATCGGCCGGAACGAAACGGGGAACCCCATTGATTACCGGGAATATATTGCCATCGCTGTCTTTGTATTCAGTTCCTTCCTTTATCAGCGGTTTATTATTAGTAGGATTGATAAGTGGAATCATAAAAAATAGAAAGTCAAATTATTTTCTTATTTTCAAAATTTCTTTCAGGCCATCTTCCAAAGAAATAAAATCTCTGTCCAATAATTTTTTCATATTGGTAATTTCGGGTTGGCGACGTGTCATATCGCCTTCGGGCAGTGGTGGCAGGTGTACAATTTTAGAAGCAGAGCCTGTTAATTTTATGATCAGTTGTGCCAGTTCAAGAATCGTAACGGTAGCATCGTTGCCTACATTTACCACATCATTTACAAAAAGATTTTTCTCAAGCGCATTGATACAGGCGGTGGCATTGTCGTTGATATAACAAAAAGTTCTTGTTTGGGTACCATCGCCATATATAGTTATATCATTTCCGGCCAGCGCAGCGTCAATAAATTTTGAGATTACAAAATCGGGGCTTTGCTTGGGTCCGTAGGTATTAAAGAAGCGAAACAAAGTATAATCCAACCCAAATTCCTGTTGATAAGAACGGCAGAATGATTCTCCCACATTTTTTACAATAGCATAGGGCAGGCGAGAGTTTAAAGGAGTGGTATGCTCGTGCTGTGGCAAATGTACCGGCTCGCCATACACTTCTGAAGAAGACGAAAAGAAAACTCTTTTTACGCCTGTGTTTTTTGAAAGATCCAATACGTTTCTAATTCCTTTTAAATCATCCAGCACCATTACCGGATTATCAAGCGTACGCTTTACACCTACTACGGCTGCATAGTGAAATACATAATCAAAATGAAAAGCCAGAAATACCGGAGCAATATCATTGTAATTATTGGCATCGCATTTAATAAAACGACAATTGGGGTGCTTTGGAAGGTTTTCGGTGCGGCCGGTCAACAGATTGTCGACAATTACAATATCATAATTGCCTTTTTGCAATAATGCATCTGCCAATGATGAACCCACAAAGCCGGCACCGCCTGTAATTAATACTTTCATACCTGAAATATTTATTTAAAGTTGAGAGAATTGATTTTAATATTTTTTCCGAATCACATTAGCCGGAGACAAAAAGAAAGCAATACTTAAATATCTTATTCCTTTCATTTTATATCCATTAGCATTAAAATACCCGGCCAGCATATAATATAAATTTGACAATGATTTTTTTCTAATCGTATTATTTTTATACAAATTGCTTTTCTTCATCTTATTGATAAATACAATTACTTCCTGCGCCACTTTCAGATTTTGGTTCGACATACTTTGAGCATGTATCCTGTATTGCCATAATTTTTCATGGATAAGTGCTGGGTCAGCTTTTGATGCCAACTGTATTGAAATATCTCTATCGGCTGGTGAAGACAAAGTAATATCAAACTTCACACCTTCATCAAAAAGACTTTTCTCGGCTACTATATTGCTACATGGACCCGGCAACACGATTTCTTTTTCCCACAACAACAACCGATCGAGTATATTTTGTTCTGATAATTTATAATCAATTTGTGGCAATAAATTATTTGACTCGTCGATGGATTCATGATCACTGAAAATCCATCTTTTATTTGTTGAATCTAAAACCGCCAGTTTTTTTTCCAGATTATCCTTTTTCCAAATATCATCTGCATCCAAAAAAGCAAGATATTTTCCCTTTGCCTTTTCAATCCCTTTATTTCTTGTATCTGAAACGCCGCTATTTGATTTTGAAATGTAAATGATTCTATTGTCTTGCTTTTGTAATGCTTGGATAACCGCACCGGAATTGTCTTTACTTCCATCATTCAATACAATAATTTCAAAATCCTGTATGGTTTGATTCAATACGGATTGAATGGTTTGTTCAATAAAGTTTTCAGCATTATAAACAGGAATGATAACTGATACGAGAGGATTCGACATTTTTTTATTTCTTACAAAAAGCAAACTGCACCGGACATTCAGTTTTTACGCTTGCCCTGTCTTTTTCAATTACAAAATCTTTATCTCTTGCATAGAGCGGATAACCAAAAAAATTTTTCATAAAGCCACTGCGCCAGCTGTAGGGCAGTTTACGAATACCAAAGCTGAGAAACATTTTTTCAAAAAATTTTCCAACTGTCTTTCCATCAGCGTCTTTATCGTAGCGGCTGTAGCGCTGCCCTACCTGCTCTACCGTTGAAAAATGTGGCGACAAAATTTCTCCCAGTTCATCTACCGTAAACTCTTGTATATGAAACGGGTTTACAATTACCCCATCGGGGCTCGATACGGCACGATTGGGTGTTGACAAAATCAACATCCCTCCGGGTTTCAATACTCTGGCAAACTCGGCTGCCATCTCTTTATATTGACCGGTATGAGCTATTGTTTCAATAGAAACAATTTTATCAAAATAATTATCGGGAAAATCAAGCCTTGTGCCGTCTAATACTTTGAATTCAAGATTGGGTTTATTCCATCTTCCTTTACACTCTTCAATGGCTTCTGCTGCAATATCGCCACCCGTAACTTTTCCGGTAGTATTTGCTGCAATGATTTCAGTACCAAAACCGGTACCACAAGCTATATCCAAAACAATATCATTGGGCTGAATAAAACTAAGCGCCACATTATAGCGATGTATATGCTCGCCCCACCAGCGGCCGGTGGTTTCTACGGGTTGCCGTTCAGATGACATAAATTAAAATATGGTGGCAAATTTAAGCGCCTTTGCTCAAACTGCGGAATGAAGAAAACCTGAATAAACTCCTGCTCATATTCTCTGCAAAAAGAACAGGATGATTGATGAATGACATAGCCAGATATTTTAAAACCCGCTTCCAGTATCGCACAATGCCAAAGCCTTTGGCTAAGGAAAGAAAATAAATGCTTTTAAATTTACTCAACTGTGCCTCAGGCAGCAGGTTTTTCTTTTTTAATTGATAATAAAATTTTTCATTGTCTATTATCAAGTTCGGGTTTACATTATTGGACATGCTTTGTGGCGAGATGCGATATAATAATTTAGCTCTTTCATCGCGGGTATTATCGCCTTTAGCAAATTTTGAAACTTCCAGAATAAAAAAGCGGTCGGCTGTGCTGCTCAGCTCTTTGTTGAATGTTATATTATTTGTTAACAGCACTTCTTTTTTAAAAACATAATTAGAAGGAATGGTTACATAACCGGGTTTGAAAAAAAGAATTTCATTTTCAGGGTCTGTAGCAGCAAGTCGCAGTTTTGATTTAACCGGAAAGGTTTCCACCTGTCCGCCGGCATATCCCAAATCGGGATTTTCTTCCAACACCTGTATTCTTGCCTGCAAAAAATCGGGTGCCATCAAATCATCGGCATCAAAAAATACAATGTAGTCGCCCTTTGCCAATGCCAGCCCGTTGTTTCTGGCAGTAGCCACTCCGGTATTGGATTGATGAATGGTGCTCACTCTTTTATCGATAAAGGAATGGCAAATGGTTGCGGTATTATCAGTTGAACCATCATTTACAATAATAGCTTCCCAGTGGGAATAAGTTTGGTTGCAGAGCGACTGAATCGTTTCTGCTAAAAACGGAACAGCATTGTATGCCGGAATAATGATTGATACCAGCCTGGTTTTTTGCGACATGGACCCTTGATTTATGGTTTCCAATATGCTGATGCATTACAGCACAACAGATTGGATAATTGGATTTGACCATAAAACTATGCTCCATAATTTTTATATACCAGTAAACAACAATTATATAATTAAAATTTAGTACAGTTGCTCTTGTTTAATAAGAAGAATTACAAAAACACCCTCGTATTATTACGAATGTCTTATTTCAACAGGTCAAGATAAGGCTGCCGATTTGCAGCAGTATCGCTAAAAAATTCAATCACCTTTTTATTTAGTGCAATGCCCATTTCTTTTAATTGTTCGGGTTGCTGATAAGCTTTTCTAATTACTTCCTCTAAACTACGCTCCAGGTTATTTGCGTCCAGAAAAAATCCATTTTCTCCTTCACAGATGTATTCATTAAAATCGCCCACATCTTTACACACAGCCACTCCCTTTTGCAGCAAGCCCATTTCTTTTACTACATTATTACTGGCTTCTGTAAGCGAGGGATGAATAAGCAAATCAGCAGCAGCCATATAGTTTATAAAATCGGTTCTGAATCCGGTAAAGATGATGACGTCTTGCAGTTGATTATCATTTACCATTTTTTCCAATTCCGGTTTTAAAGGCCCATCATCCATTACCAGCATTTTGATGGACAATCCTTGCTTGTGTAGTTTATTTACAATTTCAAATACAGGGCGGTGCTGTTTGGTAGCAATCATTCTGCTTACCATTATCAACATAAGTTGACAGGAATTACTATTTCGAATGGTAGCAGTTTGAACTAATTCGGGCTTTTGATACTTGGAGAAATTATATATATAAGGCATCAATTTAACTTTTCTCATATCTACTCCTTCATACTTTTCCATACTTAACCAAACTCCGGACGAAGGAATTACAATCGCTTTAGCCATACGATTGATCAATTTATCCAGCTTTACTTCATTAGCATTTCTAGTCATTCCAAACTTTTCGCCCATCTCAGCATAAAACGCAGATTCTGCGTGATGACGAAAAACTATAACTTTTGCTTTAATAAACTTTTGCGCCAGTAAAGCAGACAAACTTGCCTCTTGAAGATGACTCCACACAAAATCAATTTTTCTTTTCTTACAAAATGAAATAATATTTCTGGTATGCTTATAAAAAAATTTCCATGAAGGTTTTCTTGGCACTTCATAAGTCAGTGTTTCAATTCCTTCTTTTTCCATAGCTTCATGAAAAGCACCTCTTTCCGATAAGGTAAGAATAACAATTTCATGCCCCGCTTCTTTTACAGCTTTGCAAACTGTTTCTATTGCAACAGACCTTTTGTTGGGGGGGTAAAAAAGTAAAACTTTTTTTTTATTCATTTAATTTCGAAAACTTTTATATTTTAAGAAGGGATACATTGTACATCAAACAACAACTCTCTGCGACAAAAATCCTCTTTCGCTAATTTTGTTCCTGATTTTTCATCTTCATAAGTTACAGCGAGGCAAATTTCATAGGATGCATTAACTAATAAATCCCAAATTTGTTCTAGAGAATCTCCTTTTCGTTTTATTGCTTCAGGATGCAAGCCCAAAATAATATTAGGTTTCAAAGTTGAAAATGTATTTAAGCCTCCTTTTAAAGTATCAAGCTCAGCACCTTCCACATCAATTTTTATTAAATTGGGACTAATAACATACTCAGCAACTATGCTGTCAATAGTTTTTAATTGTACATCATATCCTTCCATTTTTTGTAAGGTATTATTTCCAACAAGGCTATTACTGTTATTACCTTCGTTTTCTGTACTAATATAAAATGTGGCTTGCCCTTCTTTACTACTAACCGCAGCTTGTACCGGTATAACATTTTCACAATGATTCAATTTCAAGGTCTGCTGCAACAACTTATAGGTCCCGGGTGTAGGCTCAAAGCAAACAATCTTTCCTTCCTTACCAACAAGCTGAGAACAAACCACACTAAAGAGGCCAATATGAGCGCCAATATCAATAACCTGATCTCCTGTTTTTAATTGTTGTTTTAGCCATGCATAATTCTCTTTTTCATAGTCTCCGGGAAAATAGCGACTCCACTGAGGTGTAAACCGGATTTTGAATCCATTGATATTTCTGCTTATACCTTTTTTAAAAGTAATCCAATTTAAAACAGAATAAACAAAATTTTTAATTGTCATATTATCCTTTCTTTTTTATAAAATATTTTTGAACCATTAAAAAACAACTTACCGCCATTAACGTATAAGTAAGAATACTGCTATAAGCCGCCCCAACGGTGCCGTATT
>ERZ795041.494-NODE-494-length-14797-cov-5.566070_pt1 | contig 14797 bp, 30 predicted proteins | sample MGYA00375125_ERZ795041 | MGnify/ENA primary metagenome ERZ795041 (study PRJEB30170, sample SAMN03074214) | activated sludge metagenome | biome: Common Effluent Treatment Plant; feature: Wastewater; material: Activated sludge; isolation source: activated biomass in...
CCAGTAATCGCGGCCTGAAATGAGCGCATCACCCTACACCTGGGAGCAATGGCAGGAACGCTTCATCACCACCCTGTCCAACTACGACACGGAACAGCCGGACATGGCCGAGTACCGCCACCACTGGCAGCAGGGGGAAGACCCCATCACCGCAGCGGAAATGCACATGGAAGCACTTCAAAACGCAGAGGAAGAATGAGGGCCGAACTGATGCGAAGCGCGGCACCAGGCCAGTACACCCTGATCATTGAAGGCGACAGCGCAGACATCACCGCCTTCCTGGCCGTGATGCGCGTGGGCGGCGATGCCCCCTTGGTGGACCTGCTGGGCGAGAACGCTGCGGCCAACCCCGCCCATGTACAACTGGCAAGGAAGTGCCTTGCGGAGCTATTCGGCGAGCTCATTCAAGTGGCCGAGAAGTTCAACCAATACCTGAAGCAGAAATGAAGATCCGCGCACACTTCAAAACCCGACCGATCACCAGTGGGCGGATAGGCTTGGATTGGCTCTGGTGCCCGCAATGGGCTGACCCATGGAACGGCCTGCCCGATCCGCCGGAACTCAACATCACCGTGTTCCTGCTGTTCGCCGGGATCACCGTTCGTTTCATTCTACCCGCAAAACTCACCACATGACCATCACCGAAACCACCACCGGCGAAACCATCACCATGCACCTGGAACTGGACATCCTGGGCCAGTACCACGCCGCCGAACTGGATGGGCGGGCACGTTACGCCATCATTGACGGCCTGCTGTGGTGGGCCATCAAGCACATGCACGAGGCATTCACCTTGGAAGTGCAGCGCCACGGGTTCACCTTCATGCACGACGGGGAAACCGTGACCACCTGCGAATCCTTGCTGCATTACGTGTTCCACCTGGACTTCGCCAATTCCAGCGATGAACAGGCTTGCCGCGCGACCAAACTGGTGTGCAGGTCGCTGGCCACCATCACCGCTTTGGCCATTACCCAGCCCATGCGCGACCTGATGCAGCAGCTCCAAAGCACGGCTGCGATCCTGCAGGAGCGATTGGAACGGCCAGGGGATGCCTTGCATGGGGTGGAAGGGATCTTGAAGCACCAGGATGCGGCATGAGGGGCGAGCCTTGGACCATCCTTTCCCTGTTCGATTGGTCCGGCAACTGGTCCAGGCCATACCGGGAGGCAGGTTACCCCGTCATGCAATTCGACCTATTGCACGGCACGGACTTGCGCACCTTCGATTTTACCCGCATTCCGCAAGGCAGTGTGCGCGGCATCTTGGCCGCAATCCCTTGCACTGACTTCAGCCGGGCCGGTGCGCAGTATTGGCAGGCCAAGGATGCCGATGGATCAACAGCCATGAGCATTGAGCTGGCCAACCGCATCATGGACCTGATTGAATACCACACACCCCGCTGGTGGTGCGTGGAGAACCCGGAAGGCCGTATCGGTGAGCTGGTGCCGCGCATAGGCATGCAACGTATCACATCCATCCAGCCCAAGGACTTCGGCGACCCATACACCAAACGCACCGTGTTGTTCGGACACTTCACGCCCTATTTCATCACCGCACCGGTGCACAACTACAAACGGTCAGTCCCAAGCGGGCACCATGCCATTGATGCGCACAACGCACGGTTATATCCTGGGATTCCGCGCCAGTTGCGCCGATCAATCACACCCATGGGCTTTGCCCGTGCTTTTTTTCAAGCCAACCCATGACATTCCAAGAACTCAACGCCGCACTGATCCCCAGCGCGGAAACACTGTGCGCCCAGCTACTGCCAGGCGGCAAGCGCGAAGGCCGCGAATGGATCGCGGGAAGCACCCAGGGTGAGGAAGGCCGCAGCCTGAAGGTGGTATTGGAAGGGGCGAAGGCCGGAATGTGGAAGGACTTCGCCGCCGATGAAGGTGGCGACCTGCTGAAGCTGATAGAGAAGGCCAAGGAAACCGACCCGAAAGGCGCGGCAGACTTCGCCCGGAGCTTCCTGGGCCTGCCCGCTTGGTCGCCGGATACCGATGCACCCAAGCCGTTCGACCCGCTTTCCATGCGCTTTAAGGGCCAGCACGGCACCGCCGCCTGGGCGTATCGCGCTGCTGCCGGCAGCATCACCGCCTATGCCGTGCGCTTCGACTTTGGCGACGGAAAAAAGGACGTGATCCCCATGCGCTTCTTGGATGGGCAATGGCGATGGAAGGGCTATGCCGCCCCGCAAAAGCCGCCCATCTACGGCCTGGACCGCCTGGCCAAGCGACCGGATGCGCCGGTGCTGATCGTTGAAGGGGAGAAGACCGCCGATGCAGCCGCCAAGCTGTTCCCCGCCCATGTGTGCATTGCGTGGCTGGGTGGGTGCAAAGCTGTTCGCAAGGTGGAATGGTTGCCCGTGCTCAACCGCACCGTCACGCTTTGGCCGGATGCGGACGCACCAGGCCGGAAGGCCATGGCCTACCTGCACCAGCTCATTCCGGGGGCCGTATTGGTGGATACCGCCGACCTGCCCGATGGCTGGGACGTGGCCGACCCGTCACCGGAAGGCATGGACCTGCAAGGCCGCTTGGACGGGGCCAAAGCCGCGGCTGAAGTGCGGGCCAAGAAGAAGGAGGCCAAGCAACAGGCCCAAGAGGATGAAGAGGCCGAGGAACGCTACCGCTTGCCCCGTGGCTGCGAATTGAGCAAGGTGGAAAGCGACCTGCTCAAATACAAGGTGATGGAACATGAATGCAAGGTCTATGCCTTGCGGAATAAATGGGCCACCGAGGTTTCCAATTGCACCGTTGACATCCACCGGCACGTGCCCACCAAGGATGGAGCCGTTGCCCTGGTCACACTGAAGAACGAGGCAGGCGACCAATTGACCTTGGATGTACCCTTCGACGTGTTCAGTACGGGCCTATCCTTCGTGAAATGGCTGGGCAACCAGGGTAACTTCCAGTGGTACGGCACCGATGGGGACTTCACCGGCTACAAACGCCGCCTGATGGACCGGATGAAGAAATGCAAGCTCATTACGGAGCTTGGCGGACAGCCCAACGGCCTGTTCCTGTTCAACAATGCCGCCGTGAACGGTTCCGTGCATGCCCTGGATCCGGATGGATGCGTGGAGGTGGATGGGCAATGGTACTATGTGCCGAGCGGGAGCCAGTTCCACGCCGAAGATCCCGGAGCCTACACAGTACAAAAGCTCATGCACCTAAGCAGCGCAGGGCCGGACTTCGCAGCGTGGAACGCCCAGATGGTCCGCGTGTTCCGCGAGCATGCCTACATGGCCACGGCATTCACCTTGGCCAGCGCCTTCAGTGATCACATCTTCAGGATGCTGCAAGGCTTTCCGGTCATGTTCTACTATGGCCCCGGCGGCAGTGGAAAGGACCAGCTGATAAAGGCATGCCAAGCGGTATTCGGCACCCCTCAACCGGAAATCTTCCTCACCGGCCCGAACACGGACAAAGGCTTGATAAAGATGTTTGCCGAGTTCTCGAACGTGATCCTGAACCTGGCGGAGTACCGCAAGGGCATGAAGAAGGACATGGATGAACTGCTGAAGAGCTTGTGGGGCCGCATTGGATACAGGCTTGCGGCCATGAGGGGCAAGAAAACCGAGACCATCCCTATCAATTGCACGGCCATGGTGAGCGGCAACGACATGCCCACGGACAATGCCTTGATGCGCCGCCTGATGGTTGAGGTGATCGACAAGCGCGAGCATTCCGACCAGGACATTGAAGCATTCCGCACCCTTCGGAGCTGGCAACGCGACGGTTACAGCCACATCATGCCGGAATTTTACCGGCACCGCGCGGACTTCGTGGCCAACTGGTACGACCAGCATTTCAAATTGGCAAGGCCTGTGGTACTGGAAGCCACCGCAGGCACCGACGTGGACAGTTCCATCCTTCAGAACATGGAAGTGCTTTGGTCGGTGGCGCATTACTTCCAAAGCAAGGGCGTAGGCCTGGCCTTCACTTCGGACGAACTGGCCGGACACATGGCCAAGGCTATGAAACGCCAACTGGAAATGCGGGATGATGGAAGTGAGGTATCAAATTGGTGGACCTGCTTCGTTTGGTGCGTGAAGAACGGCAAGCTGGTGGAAGACCGTGATTATCGCGTGGTCGGGAATGAACTGATGTTCTATTGGGGCGACGTGTTCCCCATGTATAGCGAAGCCCATCAACGTGTATTCGGCGAGAAAGGAGAACGCAATGGGGATATGAGAAGCAAGCTCATGCGCCATCCATGTTTCCTTGAAGCTCCGAAGAGCTTGCGTATTGGTGACAGGAACAGCAGCGCCATTTCGGTGAACATGAACGCGACAGGTACCAATCTTAGAAACCTACTGAAGCCATCGGGAGCAATTCCAGGCAATGGCCAAGCATCAAACGCCGATGTTGACACCCTCCCGTTCTGAAAAAGTGGAAAGTGAGTTCCAACAATTCCAACAACATACACAACTAACTAACTATCAACTAAATAACTCTAATAACATGTTGGAAATGGCGTTGGAACATGTTGGAAACGTTGGAAACGCACTTTTTAGCCCTTCGATCCTCCCTCGATCACTTTACACGCGTGTGAAGTTCGGCAAATCGGACAAAAGCACTAAAAAGCGAACAACGGGGAACCGCGTTTCCAACACGTCCAACGCGTTTCCAACACGGAAACGCTCTACAACCCGCGCCAATGCTCATTTGTTGGAATGTTGGAACTGTTGGATGCCACTTTCACTATTTCTGCACCCCTCACATGCCTGAAGTTGAATTTTCCGCCCCGTCAAAGTCCAAGTTTCATGCACCACATTCCAGGCTGCAGGCATACCTGAATGACTACCGGCAGGACAGGAACATGGTATTCCTAACGCTTCACAAAGCCGCAGTGGACCGCATCTACCACCAGGATGAACTACGGATATTCAGTTGGCGGGCCTGGTGGCACCAACAAACCGGCACCCCGTACCTTGAACGGCGCGGCCAATTCATCTTTCCATTGGGCACATCACAAAGCATTCAAGCAAGCATCAAGCATGAGCATATTGGTTGACCTATCAATGAATGCACTGGTGGCCGTGCTGGCCTTATGCTTCACCTTTTGCTGGGTGGCCAGTGCTGGACGAAAGCATCGGCGCGACCAGGACCGGCGTGATGCTGCAAACCATCCTTCACGCTTGGGGTAAAGCAGCGCACCACAACCGGCTGAACGTTCATGTGGTTGCTTGCTTTGCCCTCAACCAATCAAGCAAGCATGAAGCGCATGACCTTTTTCCCCGGTGCCAGCGAAGCGCTGGTGAAGCAATTGGCAAGCAAGTTCAACGCGGCCAAAGAGCCGGGCAAGCAGTTCACCGCCCAGGTGGGCGCATTGGTCTATTCCGGCCCCGTGAAGGTGCAGGATGGAGCGGTAAGGTGGTACGTGGAAGCAAGCAAGCTGGCCGAGAAGGCAAGCAAGCCCGCGCCACCGGCGAAGGCCAAGGCCGCGCCCAAGAAAGCCGCGCCAAAGGCCAAAAAGCGATAGCACACCCATGAAGAGAGCCGAAAGGCCGGGTGCCGGTGCCCGGGTTCACCGGCAACATTGCGGGGTGGAGCAGTTGGTAGCTCGCCTGGCTCATAACCAGGAGGCCGTTGGTTCGAGTCCAACCCCCGCACAAAGCCCGCGAGAAGGGGAGCGGTCCTTAGACCGGCAAGCGAGCTAAGCGCAAGCCGGGGCCGCTCCCCGCAGCGGGCAACCAAGCAAGCAAGCATGAAGCGCACCAAGCTCCTTCCACCTTATGACGAGCAAGGCCGGACCAACTTCCCGGCCCGCAACCTGCCCGGCGTTTACCTGATCTATAAGGAAGGCAAGGCCACGCCCTTCGGGAAAGCCCCGAACGTGCTTCGTTACGTCGGGTTCGGAAGCCGCGACGTATACAAAGCACTCTACCGGCACTTCCAGGTATGGAACGACCGCCAAGCCGAGGCCGGGGATCGCGGCCCGCGCACCGTGTACCGGGTGCGGGCAGGCGTGAAAGTCCGCGTGATCTACTGCAATACCCCCGCCCAGGCACGGGAGCTTGAAAAAGCATTGATCCTGAAGCACCAACCACCCGACAATCCGGACAAGCTTGAACTCTACGAGCTTACCGAGGCGGGGGAGGAAATGGCCCAACAAGGCATGGATGCGGACTTCGTGGAGAATATGGAAGCACCGTTCTGAAGCATGCGCCAGCGTTTCCGTGACTTCGCCCGGCCCGTTGAGGAAGAGCCATTGCCCCGCGTGGACGTGCTGTTGGTGCAAACACGCGAAGAACACGCTTGGGTGGAAGCTGCGGAAGCCAGCGTGGCGCAGCAGAGCTACCCGAACACCGGATTATGGGTCATCGACAACAAGGACCGGAGCTTGCAGCTTGGCGCAGCTTGGAACATCGGGGTGCAAGCAAGCACCGCCGAGCTGGTGCTATTGCTCCGGGAAGAGGACATGCTTACCGCCGACCTGGTGGATACCCTGGTAACTTTTTGGCATGCTGGCAAGCGGTCCACGCCCTCACTGGTCCACGTCACCAACTTCATAACCTTATTGGACGAGCGCACCGGTCGCATGGGTACCGCACCGCTTGCCCATGCTGGCATGTTCCTGCGAAGCATGCTGGTGGAACAACCATTCAGCGCCGAACTGGACCATACCGCCCCGAATGAAGTGCTTGAAAGGTTGAAGCAAGCAAGCACCGGCCCCATCACCTTCGGCGTGGCGCATCACCACGGCTATGTGTGGCGCAATCATGATTTCCGCATTGACCGAATCAACGTGCAAGCATGAACGCCGAGCAGCACAACCAGTTGCACGGGCAACCATTGGCCGTGCAGGTGATGGACTTGGTGCGAGATTGGCCGGAAAGGCCGGCTGAATGCACCTTGTGGACCGTGGTGAAACACCTGGCCGAGCGTTACAAGCTCAATGCCACCGCACGAGCCAAGCTGTACCACCGGGTAAACACACAGGTGCGCACTTTGGAAGCCGCCGGAATGCTTGTGACCGAAAAGAAGTGGATACCAAGCAAGCAAGTATTCACCAAACTGATTCGACCATGTTGAAGGATGCCGCACTGAAGATGCTCCTGCCCATGGCCATGAAGGAGCTGCCTGGGCTGTTGCCGCAGATCTTGAAATCCGCCGTGGATGCCATCATTGCCAGCGGTGGCGGCGACCCCGCCAACTGTGCTTGCATGCTTTGGCATGGCAAGCGGGCTGATGGAACGGAAACCATCATGGCCACGGTGTACCGCCTCACGGCCACCAAGGAGCCAGGTGAGGAAGTGGCCATCCTGGACGTGAACGAGCTGGCCGCGAAAATTGACCTGAACAAGTTCGTGGACAAATGAGCGAGCAAGCCCTATTGATGCCGGCCAAGGAAGAAGGGGAAGCCTTCAACCTGGATGCGCACTTGGCCAGCCTGAAGCAGCAGCCAAAGGAAGTCTACGAGGAGGCCATCACACCGCCAAGCACGGAGCCGGAACCGAAGGCTGAACCAAAGCCGGAACCGGAACCTGAACCCAAGGCCAAGGCCGACAGCACCGCCGATGATGGGGCCAGTGCCCGCTTCATCGTACACATGTACGACATCGGCACCAGCAAGCTGTGCGAAGCGCTGGTGGACGAACCGGAACGCTACCCGGCCAAGCATTTCCAGTTGGAACCGATGCTTCGGGAAGAAGCGGAACGCCAACTGGCCAAGGGCATGGCCGAAAGCGGCGGCAAATGGCGCATTCCTTGGTATTGGGCCTTGTTTGCCGTATTCGCGTTCGGTGGCCTGATGCAATGGCTGGCCGTGAAGGCTGCCCGGAAGGAAAAGAAGGAGCGGCGCGAGCGCGAGGCCGAGCAGGCCGATGCCCAAGCGCGGCACCAGGCGGAACAGGCCCGGCGCACCCCCGGCCAGGCCGTGGCCCCCAGCAGCATCACCAAGGCCAACGGCGAGCAGGTCCATGCCGCGCCGGTGCCGCCCATCGCGCCGGTGAGCTTCGGCAGTTGCCTGGAATGCGGAAAGCCATTGGAGAAGAAGGGGAAGAAGTACTGCAGCCAATCCTGTGCAGGCCATGCGCGGAAGAAGAAGGCCGCGAAAAACATCACCACACCATGAGGAAGGCCGTACTGTTCGCCTTTGTCGGGAGCAACGGCACCGGCAAAAGCACCACCATGAAGCGCATGTTGGAGCTGAACAAGCGCAACCTGATCGTGCCCAGCAACCGGCTGGACAGCGCATGGAGCCAATACCCGGAACTGGTGCCTGAAGTGTTCCTGGAAGATGACCCCTGGAACCCCGGCAAAAAGCGCCGTGCTTTCCGCGTGCCAGATATGGCCACCTTCACAGGTACCCGCGTGTTGCACATCGACGACCCCGCCCAGCTCAACGCCATCACCGATGAACGGCACGGGTTCAAGAACGGTGGCCTGTTCCTGGACGATTTCCGCAACTACATCCCCAGCAAAGGCAATCTGCCGCCCCACGTTGCCAAGATCTTCACGGGCCGCAGGCACCGCATGCTGGATATCTTCATGGCCTGCCATGCGTTTCAGGATTTGAACATGCAGCTCATGCAGTTTGAGCCGGAACTATATGTGTTCCGAACCACGCTGCCGCCCAATGAGGCCGTGGAAGGCAAGGTGGCCAAGTGGGAAGATTTGCTGCAGACCGTGGAGCGCGTGAACCGGAAGGCGCTGGCCAGTCCGTACTACTTCGAGCGGTTCATTCCGGCTTGATGTGTGCATATCACAATGCGTATCTTTGGCATTATGAAAAAGCGCATCACACTCACATTGGACAAAAGCACCATTGAGGCCCTTCGCGTGAAAGGCCACCGCCGCAATACATCCATGAGCGCCGAAGTGGACCGCGCCGTAAAGGTGATGCAAGAGGAAACCGGTATAAAGGAAGGTCCATCGCCCTTCATGAAGTGGGCGGGAAAATTCGCGGACTGGTTCACAAAGGATGATTTCGAGGCGAATGATCCGATGGGTGAAGAATTGCGGAACACGGAATCATACCAGCTCATGAAAAAGAGGTTGAAATCCGCATGACCGCACCGCGTTATTTCGTCGATGCCAACATCATCCTGGATGCCTTAATGATGCGGGAGCATGAACCCATGCAGGCAGCAGAGCTAATTGACATGGGATACCGGCGCACGATCCAGTTGATGGTAACGCCCATGACCCTTGGCTTTGTAATGGCCATGCTTCAAAAGAAACGCAGTTCAAAGAAACCCGGCCCCCAATTGAACATGATCCGGTCGATGATGCACGACCTTTTGTTGAACATCGACGTGATACCCACGACCAAGGCAGATTTCCTTTGGTCCTTAAAGAGCAATTTCCATGATCTGGAGGATGGTGCACAATACGCATCAGCCATGGGCAGCGGAAGGTTTGACGGGATCGTTACAAGGGATGGTGATTACAAGGATCGGACGGTCCCTCCGGTCATGACGGCTGCGCAAGCGTTGCTTGATGCAAAGGAGAAAACAGGAGTGAAGCGGAAGAAGTCGCATTGACCTTCAGAGTACCATGCAACGACGAAACCCCGCCCAGCGCGGGGTTTCGCTTTTCATAGCCCTTGCGAGCCGCGCCATTCCTGCGAAAAGCCCGCACGGTTCGGCCCGTATCCATTGCCTTGCCAGGCCGTTCCGATGCCCCGAACATTGCGGCACAACTACGACCGCACAACAACCAAAACGGAACGAATATGGCAGTTCTCACGACCATGAAGGCCGCACCGGCGCAAACCATCCAAGCAGCCCGCGCGGTGAACAAGCTCGATCCCACCATCAAGGTGCGCAACACGGGCATCACCAACTTCGGCGCAGTGGCCCGCAGCTCCGGGCAAGGCCCGACCACCGGCATGCCCACCAGCCTTTCGCTGGTACTGGACAACAGCGGCGGCGCGGTCGCCAAGTTGTACAAGATCGGCGACCCCGACGGCTGGATCCTCGGAAACGTGGGCTTGGGTGCCGCGGTGCAACCGGACCGTTCCAGCGGCATCACCGGCCTTGCGTTCGCCAACGTGGTGAGCCAGGCGCCGGTAACGGTGCAAGCCATCAACTACCGCTCCACCAGTGGAGCGGTGCAGTTCAGCGAATTGTTCAAATACGTCACCGGCGACGTAGACGGCAGCGCCACCATGAAACCGGTGAACATGGCCGAATACCAGCGCAACACGGCGGACGATCCGAACCTGTTGACGCTGGAATTCGATAACCAATTCACCTTGGATTGGAACCGCGCCTTCGTCATCAGCGCAGGCATCGGCCAGCTCGTGACCGTGACCTTGATGTTTGGCGCCGCCGGTTATCGGTAGGCCGTGATCGTTGGACGAACAGGCGCGGGCCTCGGTCCGCGCCTACATCTTCAAACCTTCACAACCGAAACCAATGGCCACAACCATCCAAGGACTTCGCGACCGGCTTTTGACCGATCCCGGCTTCGTGATCCAATACATCTACGGGAACAACCCTGACCAAGTGATCCTGAACCTTCGGGCCTTGGGATTCCAGATCAGCAATGCCGACGACGTGTTCAATGCCGTGAACGCACTGATCGAAGAAGGGCACAGCGACCTGGTGAACCAGGCGTTCAATGTGCCTTTCCTCACCGACCAGGTGGACCCGGCTGAAATCGCCGTGGTGCGTGAAGTTGTGGCCGCATTCCAAAACATCCGCAAATGAGCGCAACACCGTTTGACATCAACGCGCTCCTGGGTGGCCTGATCACCGGCGCGACATCAATCCTGGGCGGCAAACCGGCACAACCCCCGGCACCGCCCCCGGCACCGCCCCCGCCTGCACCGGAAAAGAAGAGCAATGCAACCACTTACGCCTTGATCGGCGGAGGTGTGCTGCTGGTCCTTGTGGTGATCCTGATCCTGCAAAATCGGCGATGAATGTTTCCCCTGCTTACCGCCATTCCTTCGCTGATCTTCGGAACGGTTGATTCAATCCGGGCCGGGAAAGCGGCAAAAGATGCCAACGCAGCGGCAGGGGTAGTGGCAGGGCAGCAGTTGTTCGACGCGAACTACAACGCAGCCAAGGCTGCATTGGAAGCGCAGGAACGGGAAGAAAGGCGGAAAAAGGCAATGCCGTACATCATTGCTGGAATCGTGATCCTGGCAGCATTCGTTATCTACAAAGTCACCAAGCGCAAATGATCCCCGACTTGAAGAAATACGCCAACGTGAAGGTGATCGGCACCATGGTGGGGCTGATCCTGATCGTGTTGGTGTGGAAGAACGGCAAGCGATGGTGGGAGCAACTGACGAAGCAGGATAAAGGCAACTACGCCGACCTGACATCATTCGGCGAAGTACAGGCGGGCAAGGAGCAAGCCAACCAAGCCAGACAGGCCCAACTTGAAAAAATGGCGCAGGATACTTACACCGCGCTGAACTCTACGCTGATGATCGGCGGTGTTACGGCCACGGGCCGGGAATTCCAGCTGGAATTGATCAATGCCCTGAACGACTCGGAATTGCGCTACGTCGCACAGTTCTACGAGAACAACGCCAGCAGCACCGGGCAAAGCCTGAAGCAAGACATCGACGATGAATTCATGCCCGCCACTGACGTGGACGAACGCTTGATCGCCCGATTGAACCAACTCGCACTTTAACCTACAACAACCAAAAAAACCATGAAGAACGCCCTGAAAGCCGCATTCCCCACCGTGCTCGCCGTGGTGCTTGCGTGGGTGGCCATTGAGGCCATCAAATATGCCCGGACCAAGTACCAGGCGGAAGTGGATGCGAAGAAAATCCGCGCCATGAAACAGCAGGCCACCGCAGCAGCCGTTGCCGCCGACCAACCGGAGGAAGATCACTAAGCCATGGACACGAACAGCACCGAGGGAATGGCAATCCATTTCGACACGATCGAAATGGCCAAGCTGGGCGCTGTAATGTGCTTGGCGGTATTCCTGGCCATTTGGATCAACAACAACCTGTGAGCCATGAGCATTGAAGAGCAAATTGCCAGCATCAACGCGGGATTGGCCGATCTAAGGTCGAAAATAGCCACGGTCAAGAGTCAGATCGTGACGAACCAAGCTGCAACTGCGGACTGGATGCGAAATTACCGCGGTCCAGGCCATTCTTCCGAAGCCGATAATGCGTTGCGCGTATATGCCGCGCAACGAGCGGAATACGATGAACTGCTCGCCGGATATAATGCGCAGGTTGATGCCTTGACCAAGCAATTAGATGCCGCCAACACAGCATTGGCAGCACAAAATTCCGCGCTGGCCGATGCGGCTGCGAAAGGCTTGACCGGTGATGTTGCATTACAACGGGCCAAAACGCGCAACATGGCCATCATGGCAGGCGTAGGCCTTGTGGTGATCGTGGTGGCACTGTGGGCCTGGAAAAGGTACATCCGCAAGAAATGACCACGCGCACCATCATCGGCACGGCCATGGCACTTGCCGCAATCGTGGCTGCAGCCTTGGCATACCGGTATTGGCAACAACAACAAGCGACCAAATGAGCAACGGCGTGAAATTCGGCATCACCGCTTTTGTGGTGATCGGCGTGGTAGCCCTGGGCTACTGGATGCACAAAAAGCAGCAGGAAAAAGCGGCTGCAGCATCACTAACTGGCGCTCGTAGCACCGGCAAGGGCAGCGCTGACAAGAACAGCGCATTTTCGAAGAATCCCGACGGAAGCCCCGACTACACCCATAAGGCGGATGGAACGCCGATCATGTTCACCTGATGAAAACAGCGATTGCAGTCGTTTCAGTTCTTCTTTTATGGACATTGGCATTCTATTGGGTGCGCTGGCGAAATACTGAAGATGCGAAGGATCGAGCCACAGCATTTCGCCATGCGTATGAGGCGGAAGAATCGAAAAAACGAAAGCGATGAAGCTTGGTGAGATATTGCTGATGGTTGCCTTGGCGTTCTGCGGAGCCGGTGTAATTGTTTGGATAGGGCGTGATATTGCTAAAGTTCAAACGCAGTCCAAATGAAAAAGGCTTTGGCGATCAAGATTGGCATCTTCGCGGCACTGGGAATTGTGGCAGTTTTCACCGTGTTCAATGCCAAGTGGTGGCGCAATCGTATCAATAATCGCTGGGGGATCTGGAAAACCAACGTTGATGAATTTGGGGATGTCATCAATCAGGAATTTCAGGAGGTGCCATTGGACAACGACGAAAGCATCACAAAGCTCATGGCATCATATTTCAATGGCCGTGAAGGATGGACGAAAATCTCCTCCAAGGCATGAACATCGGCAGTGAAGGGAAAGCGCTCATTGAGCGATGGGAGGGACGGCGCAGCACGGCCTACCAGGACACGGCGGGGCTGTGGACCATCGGCATCGGGCACCTGATTGGCACCGATGAACAATGGATGCGCACGGCCACATTGAGCGCCGCGCAGATCGACGAGCTTTTCCGGCGCGATGTTCAATGGGCAGAAGCGGCCACTAACCGGCTTTTCCCTTCGGTCAGAAGACAGAACCAATTTGATGCGCTGGTTTCCTTCGTGTACAACCTGGGGGAAACGCAGGTGCGAAACGGCACCCTGGATGATTTGATCGCCCAGGGCGCAACGCCTGAATCCATTTCGGCGAAATGGTTGCAGTACAACCGTTCGGGCGGATACGTCACCCCGGGCTTGGTGGCGAGGCGCACGATGGAGGTGATGCTTTACTGGTCGCATTTGTGGAAGACCGTTTTGGTGTGCCTGTTCATTGCCGCAGCCTTGTTCACAGGCGCGGCTTACACCTTCCTGGCATGACATCGAAAGACTGGACGAACCGCCTGATTACTGGCCTGTTCACCGCTGCCGCCGCCTGGGGCAGCGTCACGGTGGAGATCCGGCGCACGGTGAACGCACGGGCGGAGATCACTGAACAGCGCATTGAACAACGCATTGCGGACCGTATCGACCAGGCCACGCGCGAACTGGCCGCGCAACAAGCGGCCCTGTTGGATACAATGCGCATCGTGCGGCCATCCAGTGCGATACCCGTGACTGCCAACAACATCACCGTGCTGGCACCCAAAGACACGCTTTCCGCTGCCCGACAAGCCGACCTGGCCGCGCGATTAGATGCGATCGAAAACCGTTTGCGCTTCGTTGCAATCGCGATTGCACAACTCAATGACGGTGTTCGTGCTGGATCCAAACCAAAATACAGCCCAGGATACAGGGATCGCCAATGACCAATTTCGTGATATTTCTTTGGTTCATGGGCTTGTCAATGGCTCAAATCCTCACGGCCGTGGTCCTGTACGGCATACGCAAGCGGTGGAACGTGCTCGAACAACGCGAAACGGACCTGGGCAACGCGGAACGCATGGAACGCCTGATCGACATGATGCAACGCCAGCGGGGGCAGCTTGCGAAGGACATCCACCGGGCAGCGGCGCAGCTCCTGGAAGCCTTGGAGTCGGACCCGGTGAGCCGGTCCAATCACTTTGTCGCCATGCAGTACCTGCGGGCGAAATTGGCCGAGCAATGAGGCTGATCCCGACCAACACCATAAACGGAGCCATGGATCTTTACGGGTCGAGCTTAGGAACGTGGCGTTCGTTGCTGGATTTAATGACTGATGCGGGCAAGTCACAACCTGAAGGCACGAACGCCTTGCGCATTTATTGTTGGACGGATTTATCCTTTTGCATGGCACCGGATGCCGTTGCGGCCAGCCCAGGAATCGCGCCGATCGTGGTGAAAACGGGCAACACGCTCGAACTATTCGATGCGGAGCAAATGCGCCAGTTCCGTTTGCTGGACAACGGACCTTACATGACGTTGCAATTCTACCGGGCAGCATGAGCATCTTCGGCGCACGGGT
>ERZ795041.496-NODE-496-length-14759-cov-6.023735_pt1 | contig 14759 bp, 12 predicted proteins | sample MGYA00375125_ERZ795041 | MGnify/ENA primary metagenome ERZ795041 (study PRJEB30170, sample SAMN03074214) | activated sludge metagenome | biome: Common Effluent Treatment Plant; feature: Wastewater; material: Activated sludge; isolation source: activated biomass in...
ATTTTTCCCAGCCAAGCTGGAAGCCGAAGGTGACGATGCAATTTTCAACACCCTGCTAAGCTTTGGGTTGATGCTATTCCCGTCTTGTTATCTTGCCTTCCGCGTGGTTCCCGCATCTCAATAGCAACTTGCAGAAAAAATTCTCCATCATTCAGAAGATATGCGGCAGAACGGTCCCCCAAAATTAATTTAGGCTTTATCGATCAACTTGGAGACCAAATGCAGACTTCACACTCTTTTGCGCTAGCAGTGTTTTCAGCCATCACCCTTTCCGCCTGCAATCAAAGCCCTTCCGCCGAACTCCCGGCATCTTCCATTGATCAGTCAAATCTTTGTGAAGTAAGTGTTTGGCGTCACGATGACGTGGCAAGCATATGCAAGCCTGGTCAAAAGGTTATTTTCTTACCAACCAGCTTTGGGAATGAGCAATTGCCAATAATATTCGCTGCTGTCAATTGTGATCTGCGATACAGCGTTGCGTTGACTACTGGCGCTGTAACTTGTATCTACAGCCCAATCACGCCGAAGCCAGCGAAAAAACAAGCGGAGCAAAGTGAAACGCCGTCGAAATAAGAGCTAACCCTGCATTCCACCCGACCGGCTACAGCGGGCTTCGCCCGCTGTAGCCGGTCGGGTGGATTTGAACGTTGAACGGCAGCAAAGGGCCGGCCCCTGTCCCTCACCTGCAGCACCCCGACACCCCCGAACAACCGCGCATCTACCCTGCCGTCGCCAGCAGGCTGGCGTTGCCGCCCGCCGCGGTGGTGTCGATGCAGAGGTGGCGTTCCACCAGGTAGCGTTCCGGGCAGATGATCTGGGTCTCGAGCGGCACGATGGCGCCGTCGCGACTGGCGAGCGCGATGCGCAGTTCGCGGGTCCAGTCGCTGGCGCCCGCCGCGGCCACCGCGGCGATGCCCTTGACCGCGCTCAGGGTTTCGGCCGAGACGATGCCGTCGAGCGCGGCGACCGGCGCGCCGGCATCGCTCAGCGGCCGCACGGACGCCTGTGCCTCCGGCGCGACGAGCACGGCGGCGCAGCCCGCACCGAGGGCCTGCACCGCCTGGGCGAGCGCGATCTCCGGCGTGGGGCCGAGGCAGAGTACCGCTCCCTTCGGATAGAGCGACAAGCGGTTGCTTTCGCCCGTCGGCCCGGGAAGCGTCTGCGGGCTCGTGTCCAGCGCCGCGGTCTCGTTGAGCGCCTTGCGGATCAGGCCGCGCTTGCCGCTCAGCGTCTTGCGCAGCACCGCGACGCGATCGGGTCGGGCCGCCCAGTTGCTGGCGTCCAGCCCGTCGAGGGCCGACTGGAGCGCCGCGAGGGGCACCGCGCTCCCATTCGGCGCGTCGTGGTGCTCCACCGCGGCGGTGCGGCGGAAGCGGGTGACGTAGTGCGGGCCGCCGGCCTTGGGCCCGGTGCCCGACAGGCCCTCGCCGCCGAAGGGCTGGGAGCCGACGATGGCGCCGATCTGGCTGCGGTTGACGTAGACGTTGCCGACATGGAGGCGCTCGACGATCTGCTGCACGCGGTCGTCGATGCGGGTATGCAGCCCGAAGGGCAGCCCGTAGCCCCTGGCGTTGATCGCGTCGACGACCTTGTCGAGGTCACGCGCCTTGAAGCTGGCCACGTGCAGGACCGGGCCGAAGATCTCGCGCTCGAGATCTTCGATGCCGCCGACCTCGACCACCGCGGGCGTGACGAAGGTGCCGACATCGGGCGCGGGCAGCTTCTTCAGCACCTTGCCGGCCTTTTCACGCGCGGCGACATAGGCGCTGATTTCGCCCTGGGCGTCGGCGTCGATCACCGGCGACACGTCGGTGTCGGTGCTCCAGGGGTCGCCGATGGTGAGCGCCTCCATGGCGCCGTAGAGCATGTCGAGCAGCCGGTCGCGCGCCTCTTCCTGGACGTAGAGCATCCTGAGCGCGGAGCACCGCTGGCCGGCCGACTGGAAGGACGAGATGAGGATGTCGCGCACCGCCTGCTCGGTCAGCGCCGTGGAATCCACGATCATCGAATTCAGTCCGCCGGTCTCGGCGATCAGCACCGCATCCGGCCCGGCGTTCTGCGCCAGGGCCTTGTGGATGATCTGCGCCACCGGGGTCGAGCCGGTGAAGCAGACCCCGGCGATGCGCGGATCGCTGGTCAGCGGCCCGCCGACCGTCGGCCCGTCGCCGGGCAGCAGCTGGAGCGCCGCCTCCGGCAGGCCGGCCTCGCGCATCAGCGCGACCGCGCGGGCGGCGATCAGCGGCGTCTGCTCGGCCGGCTTGGCGAGCACCGCGTTCCCGGCCACCAGCGCCGCGGCGATCTGGCCGGTGGTGATGGCCAGGGGGAAGTTCCACGGGCTGATGCAGACGAAGATGCCGCGCGCACTGCCGGGCTCTTCCACTTCCAGCCGCTCGCCCTCGTTGGCGTAGTAGCGCAGGAAGTCCACCGCCTCGCGCACCTCGGCGATGCTATCGGACAGCATCTTGCCGGCCTCGCGCGTGGTGATCGCGATCAGCTCGGCGACGTTCGCCTCGTAGAGATCGGCGGTGCGGCGCAGCACCTCGGCTCGTTCCGCCGCCGGACGCGCCGACCACTCGCGGAAGCCTTCCTCGGCGGCGTCGAGGGCGGCCGCGACCTCCTCCGGCGTCGCCTCATGCACCTTGCCGACCACACGCGAGGCGTCGGCGGGCGACACCACGTCGCGCGCCGGCCCCCGCGGCGCCGGGTGCCCTGCCAGCATGGGTCCGGCGGTCCAGGTGGTGTCGGCGAACGCCTCGCGCGCCTTCAGCAGGGGCAGGATCGAGGCGGGTTCGTTGATCCGGTAGCCGCGGGAGTTCTTGCGCTCGGGCGCGAACAGCTCGCCGGGCGGACGGATCGACGGGTTGGGGATGGCGTCGCCCAGGCGCTGCAGCTCGGTCACCGGGTCGCGCGCGATCTCGCCGGGGGGGATCGAGGCGTCCACCACCTGGTTCACGAAAGAGGAGTTCGCCCCGTTCTCCAGCAGACGGCGGACCAGATAGGCCAGCAGGTCGCGGTGCGCGCCCACCGGCGCGTAGATCCGGCAATGCGTCCCCTCCGCCTGCTTGACGATCTGGTGCAGCGATTCGCCCATGCCGTGCAGGCGCTGGAACTCGAAGCTGTCCTTGTCGTTGCCGGCCATGGCCAGCACCGCGGCGCAGGTGTGGGCATTGTGGGTCGCGAACTGCGGGTAGATGCGGTCGCGCCGATCGAGCAACATCTGCGCGCAGGCCATGTAGCTGACATCGGTGCTGACCTTGCGGGTGAACACCGGGAAGGTCTCCACGCCCAGCTCCTGCGCCAGCTTGATCTCGCTGTCCCAGTAGGCGCCCTTCACCAGCCGCACCATGATCTTGCGGTCGAGCCGCTCGGCAAGGCCGTAGAGCGCCTCGATCACCGGAGCGGCCCGGCGCCCGTAGGCCTGCACCACGACGCCGAACCCGTCCCAGCCGGCGAGTGCGGGGTCGGCCAGCACCGCCTCGATCACGTCGAGCGACAGCTCCAGCCGGTCCTGCTCCTCGGCGTCGATGTTGAAGCCGATATTGGCCTTGGCCGCCTGCTTCGCCAGTTCGAGCGCGCGCGGCACGAGCGCCGCGATCACCGCATCGCGGTGGGTGTATTCATAGCGCGGATGCAGCGCCGACAGCTTCACCGAGATGCCGGGGCTGGAGCGCACCTCGCCCTTGGCCTGCTTGGCGATCGCGCTGATCGCCCGGGCGTAGGCCGCGTGATAGCGGATGGCATCCTCATCGGTCCGTGCCGCCTCGCCGAGCATGTCATAGGAATAGGTGTAGCCCTGCTTCTCGAGCTCGCGGGCATTGCTCATGCCCTCCTCGATGGTCTGGCCGAGCACGAACTGGCGGCCGAGGATCTTCATCGACTGGCCCACCGCGGTACGCACCAGGGGCTCGCCCACCCGGCGCACCAGGCCGCGCAGCGCGCGCACCGGCCCCTTGGGATCGTCGTCCAGCACCTTGCCGGTGAGCATCAGCGCCCAGGTCGAGGCGTTGACCAGCGGCGACGAGGACTTGCCGAGATGTGCGCCCCAGTCGGACGGCTCGATCTTGTCGTGGATGAGGTCGTCGATGGTTTCCGCATCGGGAACGCGCAGCAGCGCCTCCGCCAGGCACATCAGGCCGACGCCCTCGGCGGTGGAGAGGCCGTATTCGGCCAGGAAGGCCTCCATCATCGACGGCGAGGTTTCCTTGCGCACCCGCTCCACGTAGCTCGCGCCGACGGCGGACACCTTCTGGCGGTCGTCCTCCGACAGCGCGAGGCGTTCGACGAGCCTGTGCAGCACCGTCGCCTCGTCGGCGAAACAGTGGTCGCGGATGCGCGCGCGGAGCTCGCTGAGTTCACGCTGCGGATGGAGGTTCGCTTCGTTCATGCTCGGTCTCTCCTGGCGAGCGCGGGGCCCTGTTCAAGGGTCGCGCAAGCAAGTGCGTGCTGGGCGCTCCCTTCAGCGAGTGATGTGCTGGTATTCCCCCGCATCGGCAGTCACGCTGCTCACCACCAGGATCGCAATGAACGAAGCGATGAAGCCCGGAATGATCTCGTACACGCCGGGTCCCCCCATGAACGCTTCGTTCCAGCCCAGTGCAATCCAGATGATGACGGTGGCGGCACCCACCAGCATGCCCGCGATGGCGCCGGCGCCGTTCGTGCGCGGCCACATCAGCGACAGGATGATCAGTGGGCCGAACGCCGCCCCGAACCCTGCCCAGGCGTTGGCGACCAGCCCCAGAACCTGCGAGTTCGGGTCGGATGCAATGAAGGCCGCAACCAGCCCGACCAGGACGACACAGATCCTACCCACCCGCACGCGCTCCGGGTCGGTCGCCTGTTTGCGCAGGAACAGCCGATAGAAGTCCTCGGTCAGCGATGACGAGGACACCAGCAGCTGGCTGGACACCGTACTCATGATCGCCGCGAGCAGGGCGGCGTAGAGGAAGCCGGTGATCAGCGGATGAAACAGCAGGTCCGCCAGAATGATGAAGATCGTTTCCGGATCCTGGACGTCCATGCCATTGCGGATCGCATAGGCGCGGCCGAAGATGCCCACCGAGATCGCGCCGACCAGCGAGACGAGCATCCAGCTCATGCCGATGTTGCGGGCAATGGGAACGTCCTTCAGCGACCGGATGGCCATGAAGCGCACGATGATGTGCGGTTGGCCGAAATAACCCAGGCCCCAGGTCACCGCAGACAGCCAGCCGATGAAGGTCAGCCCCTCGGTCCACGAAAGCAGCGTGGGATCGACGCGATTCAGGTTCTGCGAGGCCTGGGCGAAACCGCCGCCACCCTCGCCGAAGAGCACGACCGCCGGCATGATGACCAGTGCCAGCATCATGATGCAGCCCTGCACGAAGTCGGTCATGCTCACCGCCAGGAAGCCCCCGACGACCGTGTAGGCCAGCACCACGCCGAGGGTGATCACGATGCCGGCGGCGTAGTCGCTCAGCCCGCCGAACGTGAAAATCCCGGAAAACGCGGTCTCGAACAGCTTGCCGCCGGCGACCAGGCCGGACGCGGTGTACACCACGAAGAAGACGACGATGACGATCGCGGATATCGGTCTGATCGACATCGCCCGCGTGGGGAAGCGGTTCGCCAGGAATTCCGGAATGGTGATCGCATTGCCGTAGTGAACCGTCTGTTCGCGAAGGCGGGGTGCGACCAGCAGCCAGTTGAAGTAGGCACCCACGAGCAGACCGATCCCGATCCAGGCCGACGCCAGGCCAGACACGAACAGCGCCCCGGGCAGACCCAGCAGCAACCAGCCGCTCATGTCGGAAGCGCCGGCCGACAGCGCCGCCACTTGTGGGCTGAGGCCCCGGCCCGCCAGCATGTAGTCTTCGGACGAAGACGTGGATTTGCGCATCGCATAAAAGCCGATGGCGATCATGAGCGCAAAGTAAGCGAGAAGACTGATCCAAACACCGATGGCCATGAGAGTTCTCCAGTCTTCGGAACGGAACCACCGCTGACAGGTTCGCGCGCGATCATTGAAGGATAGGCGGCTGAACCGCCCCCCTCAAGGTGAATCTGGAGTTCTTCGGGCGTGGGGGATGAAAGCGCGCCGCCGCCGGCGGGCGAGGCGCGCCGGCTTGAATCGCTCAGGAAGCTGAGCCACGCTGAGGCGGAAGGGCCAGCGACCGTCGATCGTGTAAACCACGGTGTTCTCCGAACGCCCGCAGGCTCGCAGGAGGGGTGGATGGACGACCCTATGACGCCCTCGGGCGCACCGCATCGACCCGCGCCGGAGACACCCGCCGCAGCGGGCACGGTGCGTGAGCGGATCGAGCGGATCTATCGGACCGAGTCGCGCCGCCTGTTCGCGACCCTGGTTCGACTGCTCGGCGACTTCGACCTCGCCGAGGAAGCCCTTCACGATGCCTTTCGTGTCGCGCTCGAGCAATGGCCGCGCGAGGGCATGCCGGCCAACCCACGCGCCTGGCTGGTGTCGACCGGCCGCTTCAAGGCGATCGACGGCCTGCGGCGGCGTGCGCGCTTCGAACTCGTCGACGACCTCGATGACCGCCCGGACCCGGCGAGCGAGGAGATGGCCGACGACGAACGCGTCGAGGACGACCGGCTGCGGCTGATCTTCACCTGCTGCCATCCGGTGCTGTCGCCCGACGCGCAGGTGGCGCTGACGCTGCGCGAGGTGTGCGGCCTCACCACCGAGGAGATCGCGCGCGCCTTCCTGGTTGCGCCGCCGGCGCTGGCGCAGCGCATCGTACGTGCCAAGGCGAAGATCCGCGACGCGCGCGTGCCCTATGAAGTGCCGCCGCCGGCCGAGCTGCCGACCCGGCTCGCGAGCGTGCTGCGGGTGATCTACCTGGTGTTCAACGAGGGCTACTCGGCCTCGGCCGGCGAATCGCTGACGCGCGCCGAGCTGTCGGGCGAGGCGATCCGGCTCGGCCGTCTGCTTGCGCAGCTGCTCCCGGAGCCGGAGCCGATCGGGCTGCTCGCGCTGATGCTGCTGCAGGAATCGCGCCGCGAGACGCGCACGACCGCCGCGGGCGATCTGGTGCTGCTCGACGAGCAGGACCGCTCGCGCTGGAACCGGGCGCTGATCGCCGAAGGCACGGCCCTGGTCGAGCGCGCCCTGGTTTCGGGTCGTGCCGGCGCCTATGCGCTGCAGGCGGCGATCGCGGCGGTCCACGCCGAAGCCCCCACCGCCGCCGCCACCGACTGGGCGCAGATCGTCGCCCTCTACGATCTCCTGCTGGGGCTCGATCCGTCGCCGGTGGTGGCGCTGAACCGCGCCGTCGCGGTGGCGATGCACGACGGCCCCGAGGCCGGGCTGGCCGCGGTCGACACCCTCCTCGCCCGCGGCGAGCTGGCCGACTACCACCTCGCCCACGCCGCGCGTGCCGATCTGTGCCGGCGCCTGGGCCGGACCGAAGAGGCGCGGGCGGCCTACCGACGCGCGCTCGAGCTGGTCCGGCAGGCCCCCGAGCGTCGCTTCCTCGAGCGGCGGCTGGCGGAACTGCCGGGCTGATGTCGCCAGCCCGATGTCGCCAGCCCCATGTCGATTTCGCGGCGCGCCGTTCGACCAAGGGGTAGGCGACCCCCGCCGAACCCCACCGCGAAGGAGAAGAACGATGAAATACCTGTGCCTGATCTGTGCCGAGAAGGTGATGGAGCAGATGCCCCGCGCCGATGCGGACAAGCACTTCGAGGAGTACCGCGCGTTTACCGAGGACATCCGGCAGAGCGGCCATTACCTCGCCTGCAACCGGCTCCTGCCGCCGGCCGCCGCCAGCACCGTGCGGGTGCGCGACGGCCGCGTTTCGGTCACCGACGGGCCCTGGACCGAGACCAAGGACCAGCTTGGCGGCTACTACCTGATCGAGGCGCGGGACCTCAACGAGGCGATCCAGGTGGCGTCGCGCATCCCCGGCGCGAAGTTCGGCTGCGTCGAGGTGCGGCCGGTCGCCGAGGATCCGCAGACGCTGCAGGCGCTGGGCCTGGTCGAGCGGGCGGCCGCCTGCTGAACCGGCTTGCCGATGTCGATCCGGCCACCGCCCGATCGACTACCGGTACACCCCCGTTGAATCCACCCCAAGGAGACACCTGATGGACACCGCATCCACCCTCGCACGCACCGAGACCGAGCTGCGCAACCGACTGGAAGACTGGGCGAACGCGGTTCGCGCCAGGGACGTCGAGCGCATCTTCGCCCATTACGCACCGGACATCGTCGCCTTCGACGCCATCGCGCAACTGCAGTTCAAGGGCGCGGACGCCTACCGCAAGCACTGGGAGGCCTGCATGGCGATGTGCCCCGGCCCGATGATCTTCGAGCTCCACGAGCTGCAGTTCACCGCGGGCGACGAGCTCGCCTTCGTGCACGGCCTCAATCGCTGTGGCGGCACCGGACCGGACGGCAAGGAGATGTCCGGCTGGATGCGCATGACCACCTGCTTCCGCAAGCAGCACGGCGAATGGCGCATCGTGCACGAGCACTTCTCCGCCCCGTTCGATCCGCAGAGCGACAAGGCCCTGTGGCTGGAACCCTGATGCCTCCCACCCCGAGGAGAACACCGTGCGAATCGACCCTTATCTGTTTTTCGATGGCCAGTGCGAGGCCGCGTTCAGGTTCTATCAGCAGTGCCTCGGCGGCAGCCTCGAGGCCATGCTCAAATTCGCCGATGCGCCCCAAGGCGGGGACGGCGCGCCGGAAGGCGGAGCGGTTCCCGCCCAATTCGCCGACCGGATCATGCACGCCTGTCTCGTGCGCGACGGGCAGACGCTGATGGGCTCGGACACCCTGCCCTCGTTCCCGTACGAAGGGATCAAGGGTTGTTCGGTGTCGCTCAACGTCGACTCGATCGCCGAGGCCGAGCGCATCTTCGCCGCCCTCTCCGACCAGGGCACGGTGCAGATGCCGCTCGGCACGACCTTCTGGGCCGCCCGCTTCGGCATGTGCACCGACCGCTTCGGCGTGCCCTGGATGATCAACTGCGACACCGACAAGGAGGACCGTTGAGATGCGCTTCATGCCCGCCGACCGTCGCCGATGGCCCGTTCGTCGAGGTCAAGGAGGCGATCGCGCGGGCATGCGGCGCCGCATGGGTAGCGCCAGCCTGCGCCGGCATGGCGCGACGCGCTTGCAGATCGCGCGCACCGCACGCGGCGGGACCGGACATCGGCTGAATGGATCCGGCAGGTGTGATAACGACCGGATCCTGTTCTCGCACGACACGACCGAGATTTCGTTCAAGAACAATGACTGTGCGATTGGTCTGCTCGGCCAGCCGGAACGATGCGTGCGTGTAGGGGACCTCGAAGGCGATATTTACCAACTTTTCTGTGCCGCGCAGTCGGCTGGGCACGACGACCCTCGGCGGACGCACATCTGGCAGCCCTTATCGCCGAAATCGGAGCCGTGTTGGCGGCGCCAAGCAGCACAGCGTCGATCTCGTGGCCCATGGCGAGCGCCTGATGGGTGTCTGTGAGCACGATTGCGAAGCGCGTGCGGCCGCCGCGCTGGTGGTGGCTACGGCGCCCGAACGTCCTCGAGCGCCTGCATAACGCTTACACAGCTGCGGGATGCAAAAAGGCCAGTCCGTGAGAACTGGCCCAAGTGCTTGAATCCATTGGTGCCGGCAATAGGAATCGAACCCACGACCTTCGCATTACAAGTGCGCTGCTCTACCAACTGAGCTATGCCGGCAACGGCTGCGGATTATAGCGCAATCGCCCTGGCGCCTGAGGCGTGTTCACCCCCCCACAATTCACTGTATATACTTACAGCAATCGAACAGTGGAATCACTCAGGGGAGAACGGCGATGGAGCTCAGGATCGAACGCGTAGTGATGGGCCTCGGCTTGCTTGCGGGTCTGTTGTTCGGCACCGGCCATGCGGGCGGCGGCGTGGCGGTGGTGGTGGCGGGGATGGCGGTGGCCTGGATGCAACGGGTCGGCGACGCCAACCACGACGGCCAGTGACTGCCGCCTCGCGCCCCGGTGCGGATGGCGGCGTCAGCGGCCGAACTTGCTCACCAGCTGCTGCAGCTTCTCGCCCCGCTTGCGCTCGGCCTCTTCGCGCTTGCGCTCCGCCTCCTCGGCCTGCCGCTTCTCGCGCTGCTGCTTCGCCACCGCGGCGAAGCGCTCCTTGAGGGTGGCCGCGGCGTGGGCGCGCTGCTCCTCGGTGACTTCGCCCGCGGGATTGCCGTCGAGGTCGAAGCGCTCGGCGGAGCGCTCCACCGCCTTCAGGTAGCGGGTCGACGCGGTGTGGATGCGCAGCGCGGTGCGCAGGCTCTTGCGGTCGAGCTCCGGGAAGCGCGCCTGGATGCTGGCGTCGATCTTGAGCGCGAGCGGCTTGCAGTCGCGAAAGGCGGCGCACTCCTTCTGCAGGCGCTGCAGCAGCGCGCGCGGCTCGATGCGGGGCTTGCGCGGCGGCTGCTCAGCGGCGGCGTGGGGCACGGCCTCGGTGGCGTGGTCGGTCGCCGGTTCGGCGCGGCTGTTGTCGGGGGTCTCGGTCGTCATCGTGCGCAAAGAACTCGAATGGGCGGGCATGGTCAATCAGGCGCCGCGGAAAGGTCGGCGTATTCTACCCCGCCACGCGATCCACCAACCGACTACAGGACACCACGATGCAGCCCGAACAGATTCGCGCCATTCTCGCCATCAGCCTGATGGCCGCCTTCGCCGACCAGCACAAGGACGACCGCGAACGCGAGCACATTCGCCGCATCACCGAATCGTTGGCCGCCGACAGCGGCGTCGAGCTGATGTCGGTGTATCAGGACGTGCTGCTCGGGCGGTTCCGCCTCGAGCACGCCGCCGCCGCGCTCGACACCCCGGCGCTGCGCCAGCTCGCCTTCGAGATGGCGGTCGGCGTGTGCGACGCCGACGGCGTGCACAACGCGGCGGAGACGGCCTTCCTCGATCGCCTGCGCGAGGCGCTCGGGCTGTCGATCGCGAACGCCGACAGCGTCACCCGCCAGGCCGCCGCGCTCGCCGCGCTGCCGCTCGAGGCGGCCGCCGGACCGGTCTCCGCCCCCGCCGCCGCGCCCGAGGCGGCGGTGGACGAGGCGGCGCTCGACCGCATGATCCTCAATGCGGCGATCCTCAACGGCGCGCTTGAGCTGCTGCCGCAATCGCTCGCCTCGATGGCGATCATCCCGCTGCAGACGCGGCTGGTGTATCGCATCGGCAAGACCTACGGCTACGAGCTCGACCGCGGCCACGTCACCGACTTCCTCGCCACCGTCGGCGTCGGCCTGACCTCGCAGTACGTCGAGCAGTTCGGCCGCAAGCTGGTCGGCGGCCTGCTGGGCAAGGTGCTGGGCAAGGCCGGCCGCGCGATCGGCGGCGCGGCGACCGGCTCGGCCTTCTCCTTCGCCAGCACCTGGGCGCTCGGCCAGGTCGCCCGGCGCTACTACGCGGGCGGACGCAAGCTCGACGCGAACGCGCTCAAGAGCGCCTTCGGCAATCTGCTGGGCGAGGCCAAGGCGTTGCAGGCCCAGTACTTGCCGCAGATCCAGCAGCGCGCGCAGACCCTCGACGTCGGCAAGCTGATGACCGAGCTGCGCGCCTGAGGCACACGCCGGCGCGCCCGTCGCGCCTCCGGGGGCGGGCCCGCCCTGCCCTCCCCGCTCTGCTATCCTTGCGCCTCGCCGCAACCAACGAACCCCAAATGTCAGCCAAGCAGTACGACGAATCCTCCTTCCGCGTCCTCAAGGGCCTGGAGCCGGTGCGCGAGCGCCCGGGCATGTACACCCGCACCGACAGCCCCGCCCACATCATCCAGGAAGTCATCGACAACGCCGCCGACGAGGCCCTCGCCGGCTTCGCCAGGAAGATCCAGGTCACCCTCCACCTCGACGGCTCGGTGACGATCGCAGACGACGGCCGCGGCATTCCGGTCGGCCTGCATGCCGAGGAAGGCGTCCCGGTGGTGGTGCTCGCCTATACCCGGCTCCATGCCGGTGGCAAGTTCGACAAGCGCGAGGGCAACTCCGCCTACGCCTTCTCGGGCGGCCTACACGGCGTCGGCGTGTCGGTGACCAACGCGCTGTCGACCCGGATCGAGGTCGAGGTCAGGCGCGACGGCAAGATCCATCGCATCGACTTCAGCGAGGGCGGCGAGAAGATCGGCCCGCTGCGCGAGGAAGGCAGCTGCGGCCGCCAGACCGGCACCCGCGTGCGGGTGTGGCCCGACCCGAAGTACTTCGACTCGCCGCGGGTGGCGATGAGCGAGCTCGAGCGCCTGCTGCGCTCGAAGGCGGTGCTGCTGTCGGGCGTGGAGGTCCGCCTCGACGCCGAGCAGGCCGGCGGCGGCGTGCTCAGCAAGACCTGGTCCTACCCGGAAGGCCTGGCCGGCTACCTGAAGGAGCTCGCCGGCGACCATGAGCCGGTGGCGCCGCTGTTCGCCGGCGAGAAGTACGCCGGCCGCGACGATGCGAGCTTCGCCCCCGGCGAAGGCGCGAGCTGGGCCCTGGCCTGGTTCGAGTCGCCGGTGCCGAGCGAGTCCTATGTGAACCTGATCCCCACGGTCAACGGCGGCACCCATGAATCCGGCCTGCGCGCCGGGGTGTTCGAGGCGATGAAGTCCTTCATCGAGCACCACACCCTGCTGCCGCGGGGCGTCAAGCTGCAGCAGGAGGACGTCTGCGGGCGCATGAGCTTCGTGCTCTCGGCGCGCCTGCTCGACCCCCAGTTCCAGGGCCAGGTGAAGGAGAAACTCAACTCGCGCGAGGCGGTCAAGCTCGTCTCCAGCCAGCTGCGCGACCCCTTCGAGATCTGGCTCAACAACCACGTCGAGGCCGGCCGCGCCATCGCCGAGCTGTCGATCAAGCAGGCGCTCGCGCGCCAGAAGAGCGCGCAGAAGGTCGAGAAGAAGAAGACCTCGGGCGTCGCGGTGCTGCCCGGCAAGCTGTCGGACTGCGAATCCGAGGACCTCGCCGACAACGAGCTCTTCCTGGTCGAGGGCGACTCCGCCGGCGGCTCGGCCAAGATGGCGCGCAACAAGGAGACCCAGGCCATCCTGCCGCTGCGCGGCAAGGTGCAGAACGCCTGGGAGATCGACCCCGACCGCCTGTTCGCCAACGCCGAGATCCACGACATCGCGGTGGCGCTCGGGGTGGACGCCCACCGCGCCGACAGCGATGTGGATCTCTCCGGCCTGCGCTACGGCAAGGTGGTCATCATGTCCGACGCCGACGTCGACGGCGCCCACATCCAGACCCTGCTGCTGACGCTGTTCTTCCGCCACTTCCCCAAGCTCATCGAGCGCGGCCATGTGTATGTGGCGCAGCCGCCGCTTTATCGCATCGACGTCCCCGCCCAGGGCAAGAAGCGGCCCGCGCGCCGGCTCTACGCGCTCGACGAACGCGAGCTCGCCGCGATCCGCGACCGCGCCGAGAAGGAAGGCTTCAAGCCCGAGGCGCTCGAGGTCGGCCGCTTCAAGGGCCTCGGCGAGATGAACCCCGACCAGCTGCGCGAGACCACGATGGACCCGGCCACCCGCCGCGTGCTGCCGGTGAAGGTGCGCAGCGGCGCGCTCGAGGACACGCTGAAGATGTTTACCCTGCTGATGGGCAAGGGCGAGGCCTCCGGCCGGCGCGCGTGGATGGAAGAAAAGGGCGACAGTGTGGAGGCAGATGTCTGAGCCCCGGCAGGGCGAATCGAATTGCCCGATTCCGTTACCCGGAATAAAGTAGTGACATTAACTACATCGATGCAAACCCTGGACCTGCCATGCACACCATTTCTGCCGCCGAAGCGAATCGACGCTTCTCCAGTCTGCTCCGCCAGGTCAGCCAGGGCGAGACCATCACGGTCCTGTCCCACGGCCGCCCCGTCGCCACGATCAGCCCCGCAACAGCGGCGGGCGAATCGGGTCACGACCGTGCCAACGCGCGCGCGCGCCTGCTCGAGCGCCTCAATCGGGAACCCGCCGCAGGCGAACGCGGCTGGAGCCGCGACGAACTCTACGACCGCGACCAATGAGGATCGCGCTCGACACCAACATCCTCGCGTACGCCGAGGGCGCCGGAGACTTAGCGCGTTGCGAAGCGGCTCGTAAGCTGATCGAGGGCCTTGCCGCGAGCGAGGTGCTGATCCCGGCGCAGGCCATGGGTGAGTTGTACCGGGTCCTCACCGGCAAGCTCAGGCGCGACGCCGAGACAGCGCGTAGCGCCCTGCTCGACTGGTCCGATGCCTACGAGGTCGCCGATTCGACCTGGCCGATCTTTCAGGCCGCCATCGACCTCGCCTGCGACCACCGCCTGCAGATCTGGGATGGCCTGATGCTCTCGGTCGCGGCGGAGAACCGCTGCCGTCTGCTGTTGAGCGAAGACCTGCAGCACGGCTTTACGTGGCGCGGCGTCACGGTCATCAATCCTTTCGAGCATCCCCAGCACCCACTTCTGCTCGCAGCATGCAGTTCGAATTCATGAGCACAGACACCCCCGATCTTTTCGACACGCCAGACGCGCCCGAACCCGTCACCCCCTCGATCCCGGCAGGCGCAGACCTCCCGCCCCCCCCTGCCCCGCCCGCCGCCCCGGAACCGGAGCCCGAGGACGAGGGCACGCTGGCGCTCGACCGCTACGCCGAACGCGCCTACCTCGCCTACGCGATGAGCGTGGTGAAGTCGCGCGCCCTGCCCCAGGTGGAGGACGGCCTGAAGCCGGTGCAGCGGCGCATCCTGTTCGCGATGAACGAGATGCGCCTGTCGTCGTCGGCGAAGCACGTGAAGTCCGCGCGCGTGGTCGGCGACGTGATCGGCAAGTACCACCCGC
>ERZ795041.497-NODE-497-length-14723-cov-4.395896_pt1 | contig 14723 bp, 14 predicted proteins | sample MGYA00375125_ERZ795041 | MGnify/ENA primary metagenome ERZ795041 (study PRJEB30170, sample SAMN03074214) | activated sludge metagenome | biome: Common Effluent Treatment Plant; feature: Wastewater; material: Activated sludge; isolation source: activated biomass in...
TATGCACGCAGGCCATAAACTTCAGCAAGTATTCTGTCTCTTTCATCTGCAGGTGGCGACTGAGAAATAATCTTTATCACATTGTTCAGGTTGTAAATCAGAATATAAAAACCCGCCCAATTGCTAAAAGGAACATTCGTAGCGCTGATGTTATGTGTGTACAGGTTTTTTAGTCCTCCATCAGCCGATTCTGTAAACAATCCGTCCACCCAAATATCAGAACGCATTTCGCCTAATTGAAATAGTGTACTGTTGTAAGCTTTAAAACGTGCATAAATTCCATGATATAATGTGCGGGCAGCATTAGGATCTTTAAGTGCCTGATCTTTACTTATTGCATCCTGCGGTAATACTTCATCCAGTTTTTTTGAGCAGGAAGTAATGCCCATCATAGTAATGACAGACAATGTAAATAGTATGGTTATTTTATTTTTCATCATTATAATTTTAAAAATGATTGAATGAAAGGTTAAAGGGTTACTCTTACACCAAATGTTAAACGCTTCGGTAATGGAAATTTACCTTGGTCAAATCCACCTTCTTCAGGAAAATTGCCACTATAGCCGGAGAAATAAATCAAATTGCTACCGGTAATATTTACACTCAGACCTTTTATTTTATTGGCTAAAAATTTTCCAATAATCTGAGAAGATAAATCATAAGAAAGTGTCAATTCACGTAGCATAACATAATCGCCCTTCTCCCACATATTTGCAGGTGGATTATTCCCGCTTGCATCAGTTGCATAGTTTCTACCTTGATTAGCCCAATAAAATCTGGGGAGTGTTCCATTTGGGTTTGTTGGCGACCAGGTGTTCAATGCTTCAGAGGTTTGGTTTTGAGAACCCTGCACCTGACTTAACCCTCTTAATATTTCATTGTTCAAAATCACAAATCCAAAAGCATAATCAAACCCTGCATATAGGTTGATGCCTTTAAAGGAACCTGCCAGATAAAATCCGCCAGTGTGTTGAGGTGTTGTACGTCCTACATATACAAATTGCTTCGCATCAATGGTATCATTTTTATTTACCATATGCCATCTGGCATCGCCCAACTGCTTTATTCTTCTATTTCCGTAAGGTAGGAATGTATTCCACACATTGGCATCAGCAGCAATAGCAGCCGCATCTGTATAAATGCCATCCCATTTAGGTGCCCACACTTCATCCAAACCTATACGCTGACCTTCAACTAATCCTCCAACATAAATTTGTTGTGTTGGATTCTTTGGATCCCATACAAAGAAGCCACTGGTTCTGTTTCCCGGCAATGCATTGTAAGGAAGTTTTTTTGCGAAACTTTTAACATGAAAATAATTGAGTCCTGCCTCCAGATTTAAACCATCCGGTGTTGCGGATTTTAATATTTTTCCGCTAATGGCTAACTCAATGCCCTTATTCTGAAGTTTACCAAGATTGGTACTATAGCTGGTAAAACCAGTTTGTGCAGAAATACCTAATCCTGCTATTTTGTCAAATACATTACGAACAAAATAATCAATGTTAATTGTAATTCTTTCATTGAACAATCCTAAATCCAATCCATAGTTTGTACTTTTTGCTCTCTCCCATCTTACATCAGGATTGATATAAGAAGCTGCATAAGTACCACCAAATCCATTATAAGTTCCTGCATTATTATAAACCTGTGCGGTAGCATATAATCCTAAGGAGTTTACATTACCATTCACACCATAACTGAATCGGGGTTTGATGCTGCTGATATATTTAGATAAGCTTGAGCCTTTAAAAAATTCTTCATTATGTAAATTCCAACCAACAGATACACCGGGGAAAGTTCCAAAATAATTTCCTTTTTTTAATCTGCTGGATCCATCTACCCTTACTATACCCGTCAATAAATACTTATTCAAATAGGTGTAATTCACTCTTGTAATTGCCGAACTGATTCTTTCCCATCCACTGAAATTGGAATAAGCTCCTGCAGAATTTATAATTGTAGTTCCCAAAACACTGGGTGCAGTAGAAGCAGCAAGCCAGGGAATCAGATCGGTAGCTGCACCACGAGCAAATCCTGAATTAAAATAAGACTTATTGTCGTAAAATTCACCGCCTACTAAGGCATTTACTGTATGACCTCCAAACTTTTGATCAAACTGTAAAAACGCATTGGTTGTATATTGAATAATCTTTGTATTATCAAAACTTGCTGGGCGGCTATTATTCATAGCACCACCATTGCCTTGCTGGTATTCTTTTGTAAAAAAATTATTGTTGGTGTATTGATAATATCCTGAAGCACTCACCAATAATTTAAGATAACGTAAGATTGTATATTCAAGATTGATACCACCCAAAAACCGTTGCTGGTCGGTACTATTCGTAGTCAGATTGCTCCAGTAATTGGGATTGCCCAATGTAACATCGTTTGGACCAGGCAATATTTTGCCTGATGTATCATTTACATATCTTACTGTGGGTGCTACGCCCACAAATCGTTGCATCAATCCACCTGAGCCACCACCTTCAGGTGATACACCATTAAAAGAACCATAAGGTAGTGATTGACTTATGGTATAAGCAGAGATATTAGAGGTAATTTTAATATTCTTGCCAACATTGAGACCTCCATTAAAGTTTAAATTGTATCTTTTTAAAGATGAGCCAATAAGCATACCATCATCTTTTACTGTACCTAAAGACAAGGCATAAGCACCTTGCTCATTGGCACCTGAGAAACTGATATTATGCTCAACGGTGTTCGCTTGGCGTAAGATCATTGCTTCTCTTTCTTTCGCACTTAAATCAGTAAACAGAATACTATCCATTATGGAGACATTAAAGGGATTGGGATCAACCAATAATTTCCATCTTGGATCATTGAGCAAATGTCTGTTTTGTGCGTTTACTAATTGTGTAGTATAAAGACCTTCGGCCGAGCGCCACCCACTATTCACCGCCCAACCCCATGCTCCAAATATCTGGTTGCGGTCATTATTCATAGCACCCGTATTATTATCAATTGAATCGCCTCTAAAACGAGACTGTATTCCAATACGGTTCATACGAATATAATCAGATGCATTTAAATATTCGGAAGCATTGCGTCTTACAAAATTGGTAGTATGACTAAAATTGTAAACTACCTGAGTTTTTCCTCTTTTCCCTTTTTTAGTTGTTACCAGCACTACACCATTGGCAGCACGAGCACCATAAATTGCCGTTGTAGCAGCATCTTTCAATAAATCCATACTGTCATCGTCATTTACATCAATACCATATAGTGAAGGAACAATAACGCCGTCAACAATAAATAAGGGCGTTCCATTACCATTAAAATCCATACCACCTCTAAAGGTAATGGAAGGTGTTGTACCCGGTTGTCCGGTTCGTTGTTGTACACGAATACCGGGCGTATTACCCTGTAAAGCTGTTGCAGCGTTTGAAGTAGGTGTGTGTTCAAGAGCCCTGGCATTTACTGAAGAAACAGCACCGGTGACTTCTTTTCGTTTTTGCGTACCATAACCCACCACTACTACTTCATCTAATCGTGATGCTTCCACTTTCATAGAAAATGAAATGTCGTTGGCACTGCCAACAGTAACCTGAGTGGGTGCAAAGCCTGTGTAACTAAATTGAAGTACATCCCCTTCATTTACATTAATTGAAAACACACCATCAGCATTTGTTTGTGTTACCATTTTTTTTCCTTTTACAGAAATGGTAACACCCGACATTGGTTTTCCGTCTTCTTCGGAAACAATTTTTCCTGTTACGGTTTTGGTTTGTGCAAAGATTGATATGCTACCAAGTGTTAGTAGCATTATCAAAAGAGCAAGTTTTTTTAAAGCAGAAAGCATAAAACAGTTTTAGTTATTTGTATTATGTATGACATAATAAAATTATAATTTTTTTAACCTTTTCAAAAAATTAAGTTATCCACATTTTTTAAAAGCTGATATTCAATAATTTATTAAATTATAAATGTTTTATTTTTAAATTATTATCTTTGGATTGATTCAATTATGTAATACTTATTTTATGCTGGAACCAATTAAAGAATCGCTATCTGCAATTGATAATAGCTCACTTGTAGATAAAGTAGAAGCGAGTCTTGTTGACTTGTTGCAGCAGCAAAAGCTAAAAATTGGTGATACAATTCCTAAAGAGACTGACCTCGCTGCGGCACTGGGTGTAAGCAGAACTGTTATCAGAGAAGCATTACTAAGATTGAGAATGATGGGCTTGATAGAATCTAAAAAAAAGAAAGGTTCAGTTATTACCAGTCCCGACTTATTTGCAAATCTGAATAAAAGCATGAATCCGCATATACTGGATCAGGATACTTTAAAAGAAATGTTTGAAATCAGACTTGTGTTAGAAATTGGTATGGCCGATTTATTATTTCACCGAATTACCAAAAACGATATTTCAGATTTAAAAGAAATAGTTGCAAACGAACCGCCCGCCACGCAATATCACTTATTCAATATTGAACATGAAATTAAATTTCATGGTAAACTATATGAAATTTCAGGCAACAACACGATGAAAAAATTTCAAAGTATGTTGTTGCCCGTGTTTGATTATGTGCATCAAAGCGGCTTGCTTAAAAAACAACCCTTGTTAAAAACATTCGTTTCGCATAAAGAATTAGTGGATATACTTGAAACCGGAGATCCTGAAACTTTTAGAAATGGCATGCGTAATCATCTAGAAAATCACTTTGCAAGATTATTTGAATAATAAATTCTCGCGACATGCCACAGAATTTCAAATTACATAAAATTTGAAAGATGCTTAATTCAATACAGAAATTATTTTTTTTTGAAATTTAAGCTTCAGTCATTGTACCACATCCTTCAATTTATTAACATATTATTTCTTCCACTTAACAGCTAAATTTATAACTCGGCCATCTATAGGCGCCCAAAGCGGTTTAAATACAGGATTAGTCATTGTTCCGTTAAAAATGTTTTCAACTTTACTCTGCCGATAATCCAGCAGATTTTCGCAATTCAATACAATGCTGATGTGATGACCTATTTTTTTTTCCACCATGCATGCAAAAAAGAAATATCCAGGAGTTTTGCTATTATCATTGCGATATTGTAAGCCAGAGTACGATCCTTCTAACCCAAAACGGAGACCAACTTTTTCAAAATCCCTTACAAGTGTAAATGCAAACCGGTTTTTAGGTGTTAATGGTATAAACTGATGTTGCGCCAGATATTTTCTTTCTGCTATGGTAAAAGTATAACCTGCATACAATTCCCATTCATGAATTACAGTTCTTATATAAGTATCATATCCTTTTGTAGTTACTGGTTTAGGTTGGTTGATGAAAATAATATTGCCATTGCTTAGCTCTGTTCCTATAATTGGCTTATTGAGTTGAGTTAAGAAGAAAGCATGATTGATGAATAATTCATTACCATCACCCCATTCTGTTTTATAGTTTACTTCTGCATTGTAGTCAATAGATTTCTCCGCCTTAATACCAGAAGGGAGATTTTGAATCATTTCAATGGCGTAATCAGAATTTTGAGGCGATAAAGCATTGGGTGTTTTATAGCCCAGCCCAACACCAAGCCTGGTTGCCCAATGTTCAGTAAAGCGGTGAAAAAAGGCAAGCCTTGGCAATACAAAATTTCCGTAGGTGAACTGATAATCGTAACGAAGTCCTACTTCAACAGTTGTTCTGTCTTTTATATTCCATGTGTTTTGCACAAATGCACCAATAGTATTGTTATTGAAATTATTTAAGGGAATATTGGAGGTGACTTTTTTAAAGGCATCACCAATTACATTAATACCCGCCACAAAACCATTTTCTTTGTAGGGCGCAAATAGAGATAATTCTGTATAAAAATTTAACTGCCTGCCGCTAAAGTTTATATCACTGTTGTAAATTGTACGATTATAAGTGCTTAGGCTGCTTTTAAACTCCAGTTTTTTTTTATTGTGCAGGTTCCGTTGCGCAGTTAATTCAAAACTACTCCGGTTAATAGTATTTTTTTCAAAGTATTGGTGCAGGGCATTCTGATTGCCAGCCAGCACCAGCATATCACCACCATTTCTCTTTTCAAAAGTGCCGGTGTAGCCGGTAGTAATAGTTGTTTTATTATCAAGATAAAAAAATAAACGGGGGTGAACAACCAACCCATTCAAATCTGATACATCAGAAAAGCCGTCTTTATTTACATCAACGGCCTTTTGAAAATTATATCCGCCAAAAAAAGTATAGCCCACTTTTTTATAACGTTTGGAAAAGTAACTGTTAAAATTTGTTTCTTTTAATGTGGTTTGATTGAGGCTTATTACTGCTTCCTGCTTTGCAGTTGGCTTTCTTGAAATAATATTGATTAAGCCACCGATTGCGCCACCACCATACAGCGTAGATGCAGAACCTTTAATCAGCTCCACCTGTCTTAAATCTAATGGCGGAATACTCAATATACCAAAGCCGCCGTTGAAACCATCATACAATGGCAAACCGTCTTTAAGGATTTGTGTGTACCGGCCATCCAACCCCTGTATGCGTACATTGGCATTACCACTAATGGCACTGCTTTGCTGTATCTGCACACCGCTTACATCACCCAAAATACTGGCAATACCCGCCGGTTTTATCACACTTTCTTCTTCCATTTCTTCCCTACCTAATACTTCTACTTTCAAAGGAGAATTTTCCATTCGCAGGTTATTTCTGGTAGTTGATAAAACAACAATTTCATCCAATGTCTTTGTGCTTCTGAAAGACCAATGATAAGCGTGTCAAACAATGGGACCATTATTAAAGAATCTTTATTAGCAAACCCTATTGAGGTTATTTTTATATTATGAACTCCCCTATTTAACTGGAAAAATGCAACACCATAATTATTTGTAATCGCTTTAGAATTTGAATCTATCAAAATGGTCGCTCCACCTATCACTCCATTGTTCGAACGGTTTATGGCTTTTACGAAAATTATTTGTTGGGCATTTGCATAAAAACAAGAAAAGAAGAAAAGTGTAAAAAAAAATTTCATTTTTCTTTATTTCAATTAAAACCGGTGAAAGAGAGTGATACCGAAATTTCCTTGTCGCAAGTTTGGCGAAATAAAAGTGTGAGAAGGTTTGTCTTTAAATAAATTATGCTGAATTTTTGGATAAAGCCAATATGCCAGCTTCGCCGATAAAATACCCACACCGGCACCGGCCACAACATCACTAAACCAATGTTTATTGTTATACATCCTAAGATAACCTGTAGCTGCGGCCATAGCATAACCAGCTACACCATACCAAGGAGAAATATCCTTAAACTCCATTCGCATAAATTCTGCTGACACGAAAGCCTCTGCAGTATGGCCCGAAGGAAAGGAAAGATGATTGGAGCTATCTGGCCTCAACTGATTAGTCATTTTTTTAATAGGGAAAACGATTGCATTTGCAAATATACTTGACATGAGAAAAATCATGGTACGATCCCTAAAGTTATGTTGGCTTTTAATACCAAATGCATTCAATAGGTAAACAGAAGCAGCTGGAGCTATTTGCAAAAAATTATCTGCATGATTAAGTTTATGTGGGTTCTTTTCCCATACAGCATCTTGAATTTTTTCATTTAAACTATATTCATTATGATTGTTCATGGTAAAGGCACCAAAAGCAATCATAGCTGATGGAATCACTATTGCTGGTATTTTCATCGGGCTTTTAACTGATTCAGTTGGATAAAAAGACGAAGTAGAAATTGTTGTATCAATTGTCTTTTGTTGAATTTTAATCGAATCTGATTGTATTTGTTGAGCACCTACACCTAAAGACACATCTAGCAAAACAATTATTAAAATAAATAACTTGCACTGTCTCATATTATTTTTTTTGATTTATTTTTTTGATGTCAATTTTATATAGTAATGAGTAATAAAGTAATCTCTCTCACTATTTGCAAATAATACAGATAATTAATTCTTAGCTACCTTCAAAAAATTTCCATTTATATCAAATCTTTTCCTTTAATCTCAGCTTCATAATAAATATCACCGTTTGCTTTAGTAATTTTTGCGGCTTCTTTTATTTTTGCTCCGCTATGATGTTTATTAATATAGGTGGTTACAGCTGCAGGTAATTCGTTTGTTTTAATTTCCATCTCACTTTCTTCCATTGTTCCAGCTGGTGTAAACAATGCACTCATTTCATGGTTCTTGTGCTTAAAGTTGGCTTCGTAATTGCCCTGTTCTTCTTCTCATTTGGCGGTACTACCCGGGAACTGCTTTGCAAATGCAGCTTTTCTGCCGCAGGCGGGTCAATTTTCATTTTGTTTTCTTTTTCTTCTTTTTGTGCAAATGTGGCGGTGATTAACCCGGCTGCTACCGCAAACAGCATTAAATTCTTTTTCATTAAATTGATTTTTTAAATAATTTTTAAATGCCAGATAATTATACAGAAAAATTTAGTTGCTAAGTTTGATTCGTTTTAAAATATAAATCCAGAAAAAGAAAACGAAAAGAAAATCAAAAAAACAAAACAAAGACTGCAACAAATATTTTTTTTCAGCGCATAAAATTGTAACAGAAATCTGAATAAAAACTGAATGTTGAACAAAGTATAAACTCTCATATCAGCAGATCATGGGTCTAATACCTTTAAACAGAAAGCAATTAATTTTGCAGTGAATTTGTTGCTTCTTGAAGCCTTTGTGATATAAAAATCAAACCAGTCAATATACAAATAGCCACTAATGATGAAGATAAAGTACCCAAATCCAATCCCCCCTTTACTATTGGTTTTGTAAGAAAATCGCCAAAGGTTGCACCGAAGGGCCGTGTAAAAATAAAAGCAATCCAGAATAATAAGATATGATTTAGTTTTGAGTAGTAATGTAGCAACACGATAACGAATATTACTGCACCGGTTACTATTGCCCCTTGTAAATAAGTTAAGCCCAGATTATCTCCCAGAAAATCACCAAAGGCAGTACCGAGGCTGTTGGAGAATAAAATGGATACCCAATAATAAAATTCCTTTTGCTTATCAATAATTGGATACACTTCCAGACTTTTGTATTTTCTATGCCATAAAAATAAAGCAAGCAAAAGGCAGATGACCAGCAGTAAGCTGCCCCAGGCATATCCCAGATGCAATGTCCTGTCAATGTAGTCAGAAATTTCAGTACCCAGTGTTGTAGTTCCAACAATTACCAGCCAGTAAATAACAGGGATGTAATTTTTTACGGATAGCTGTGTACCAAGTACTGCAAGAAAAAAAAACAACGTAATGGCAATACCTGCTACATAGCCCAGATTAAGTGTCATAGAAATAAAATCTCCAAGTGTTTCACCCAGCGTAGTGGCAACAATTTTCATTAGCCAGAAAATGAGAGTGATTTTTGCTACTTTATTTAATTGCAACATGCTTTTGATATTTGCAATAAAGCTGTATTGAAATCCTGAACAAAAATTGAATTATTAAGTAACGGAACTGTTAAAATCTACAGAAAAAATATGATTGACTTCCTTAAAATCATAATTAACGGTTGCATTATACAGATCACAAATCTGCTTCACAAGTGCCAACCCCAGCCCGCTACTGCTGTTAGATGTGTTTTGCTTCTGAAAACGATGAAAGAGCTTTGAAGTATCAAGAGGGGTCTGTAATCCTGTGTTTGAAACAAAAAGTCTTTTGTTAGTAATAGAGATTTTAATAGACCCGCTGTTTATATTATATCGTATTGAATTGGTTAATAGGTTTCCAATAAGCACTTCAAGCAAATATCTATTCACAGTAATACTGCTATTGTCCATTTCTGCACTATCAACTGCAATATTTTTTTCAGCAATAGCTCCGGCATATTGTGCTAATAATTGTCGGATCAGTGCTTCAAGCACAATTGTTTCAGTTTCAGAAAACTGGTTATTATCAATTTTTGCAAGCAGCAAAAGTGTTTTATTCAGTTTATTCATACGCTGAACAGCCTGCTCTGCTTCGGTAATTAATGCTGCCTGCTCACTGGTAAGTGGGTTGGTCTGCATTAGTAATTCCACTTTGCTTTGAAAAACGGCAAGCGGCGTTTGCATTTCATGTGAAGCATTTTCTGTAAACTCCTTTTGAGACTTAAATACTGCCATATTCGTCGTTGCTAATTTTGTAATAGTCTGGTTCAGGTCACTAAACTCTGAAATTTCAGTATTGGGTAACTGTAATGTTTCATCCTTATCTACCCGGAAAGTATGCAAAAGATTAAGCGTGCTGTAAAAAGGGTGCCATACTTTTCTTGAAATATATCTTGTAATAAAAAACAGGCCAACGATTATTAGCAGCGACAACAAACCTGTTATCAGGCAAATTCTTTCAATTAAATCTTCTGTATCAATCAATGAGCTTCTCAATGTCATTGAATAGGGCTTTGTTTGTATGAGTACATTGGTTTTCATAGTTCGATAAGGCAATATCTCTTTAGAAATACTGTCGTATTTGTAGGTTATGAAAAAGGTATCAAATTTTGAATAGGATGCCAATAGTTTCAATTCAAAATCGGTGGAATTAATCTCTGGATACAATTGCGCTCCATTTGTTTGCATTTCAAGTTTTTTTATCAATGCAGATTTTTGCGCCATCATGCTTTCATCCACATCCTCAATCACAATATTTTTTATTGCAAAATAAAATACAGGTACAGCAATCAATAAAATTAATGCTGCATATACTATGTATAACCTTAATGTTTTATTCAGCAGCTTCATACATCAAACCTATAGCCTATGCCATACACGGACTTTATATAATCGCTGCAACCGGATGCCGCAAGCTTCTTTTTAATATTTTTTATGTGGGCGTATATAAAATCAAAACTGTCAAACATATCTGCATCATCACCACTGATATGTGCTGCAATTGCATTTTTTGAAATTACACGATTTTTATTAGTCACAAGATATAGCAACAGATCATATTCCTTTTTTGTAAGTTCAAGTCTGCAATTATTTACATTAATAATTTTTGCAAATGTATCAATTGAAATTTCGTTAATTACCATTTTGCTATTGCCATCAAATCTTCTTCGCCTTATTACAGCTGCGATTCTAGCGCTTAATTCTGATAAATGAAATGGCTTTGCTAGATAATCATCTGCACCATAGTTAAGGCCTTCTATACGATCATCTATTGAATCTTTAGCTGAAATAATAATTACGCCATCAGATTTTTTATTTGCTTTAAGCTCTTTTAAAATATTTAAACCATTGCCCCCTGGCAGACTGATATCTAATAAAATACAATCATAATCAAAAGATTCTGTTTTCTCTATAGCCATTTTAAAATCTGAAGCTATTTCACATACATAGCTCTCTTCTTTTAAGTAAGAGATAATTCCTTTGCTAAGTTCTTTCTCGTCTTCTATTATCAAAATTTTCATGCCACCACTTTGTCATAAAAGTAATTACCAATTCTGAACAAAAAATGAATTGACCAAAAACCAGGAAAAATTTCAATCAAAAGACATCTGCACTGGCTTTTTTTAGCTAACACAAAATTTATATTTTCAAATTTTTCGTACATAAAAACTGAAAAAAAAAATGCCATTTTTTTCACTTAAAACGAACTTATAATATTGGTATAGCAATCTAGAATAAAGAATAAGTATTAAACTATATTAAAATTTAGGGGGCGTAAAAAGCTCAAAAACAATCCCAAAGCCTCTCTTTTCTGCAGAAAAATAATTTCATGACTTTTTTGAAAATAATCTATAAAAAAAACATATAACTTTCTTTGTGCCATGACTGTCCCTTTGGGAGAAGCAGCAGGCCATTACTTTATAAAACAAAAAAACCATGCAAAAAAATACATGGCTTTCTTTGTGCCCGAGACTGGATTCGAACCAGCACACCCTTTCGGGCGCCACCACCTCAAAGTGGTGCGTCTACCAATTTCGCCACCCGGGCCTTTGAATGACTGCAAATGTAAGTGGTTTATTTTTTTAGAACAATTCTGAATGTAGTGCCTTTCCCAACCTCCGATTGTTTTACAAATATTTCGCCTTTATGATATTGTTCGATAATGCGTTTTGACAAACTCAGTCCCAGCCCCCATCCTCTTTTTTTAGTTGTAAATCCGGGTTTGAATAAAAGAGGAATATTTTTTCTGGCAATACCTTTTCCCGTATCTGATATATCAATACAAACTTTATGCTCTTCATCAGCAATCGTAACAATTATACTTCCTTTGCCTTCCATTGCATCCAATGCGTTTTTCAATAAATTTTCTATCACCCAGTCAAATAATGGTGGAGATACCAATGCCATAATTGTCTCTTTTTTGCCTGACTTCATTTCAAACAAAATTTTTCCGGTTGCTCTTTTACGCATATAATCCATCATCCTGCTTACTTGTGTTACAAGATTGGTTAACTCAAGATGTGGTGAGCTGCCAATTTTTCCAAATCTGTCTGACACTAATCGAAGCCTGTCCACATCCTTTTCCAACTCTTGTACAATTTTTTGATCCACAGATTTATCTTTCAACATTTCAACCCATCCTTCTAATGAAGAAACCGGTGTACCTAACTGATGCGCCGTTTCTTTTGCCATGCCCGCCCACACCTGATTTTGTGTTGAACGAAAGCTGCTGCGGATAGAAAAAATGGTAATAATGATAAACAAGGCCACAATACAAAGCTGAATGAGCGGGTAATAGCGTACTTCTTTTAGCAATTTTGAATCTCCGTAATAATAACGGTTATGAAGCGAAGAATCATTGGGGGCTGTCCAGTCAACTGGTGCATGTAAACTTTTGAATTGCTTAAGCTTTTTCTTTACATATTCTAAATCATTTGCCGCTTTTGATGAGTCAAGATTTACAAATGTAATGATGCTGTCCCGCTCATTGGTTTCAATTATGGGAATGGATATATTTTCCGTAAGTATCATTGAGGCAAGCCGAATATCGGCATCAGCCGGAGAAGAAATTAAAAATTTACCTGCCTCCACCCATTGTTCCACTTTCTGCTTTTCTTCTTTTGCAATCTTACGGGCAAGATATTGCGAATAGAAAATAGTACCACTGACAATTAAAACACCAATTAATGCCAGTAAAGTCTTCCAGTTAAGAATCTGACGAAACATAATTCGAATGTAACCATAATAAAACCCGCTTCCCTTATTTTTGAGTAAATATTTTATCACGCTTGCGTATTGAACCCAAAATTGCTATCGTCATTCTGAACTGGAATGGGCAAAAACATCTGGAAATGTTTTTGCCCTCAGTTATAGCCACGCAATACTCAAATTTTGAAATTATTGTTGCCGACAATGGCTCTTCCGATGATTCTGTTTCATTTTTGGAAAAGCATTATCCAGATATACGTATCATTCGTTTTACCCAAAATTATGGCTTTGCAAAAGGCTATAATGAAGCTTTAAAATTGGTTGAAGCTGATTATTATGTGTTATTAAATTCCGACGTAGAAGTAACACCCGAATGGCTGGTTCCTCAAGCAGCATTATTAGAAAGCAATAGCAGCATAGCAGCTTGCCAACCCAAAATTTTATCTTATGCAAATAAAAAAATGTTTGAGTATGCAGGTGCAGCAGGCGGCTGGCTTGATAAATACGGATACCCTTTTGCAAAAGGACGGGTATTTGATATTTGCGAAGAAGACAAAGGACAGTACGATCAGTCAGAACCTATTTTTTGGGCAAGTGGTGCCGCGTTGTTCATCAGGTCATCTGTTTTTCATGAAGTAAAAGGATTTGATGAATATTTTTTTGCACATCAGGAAGAAATAGATATGTGCTGGCGAATACAATTGGCAGGTTATCAAATTTATTCATGTCCTGCAGTTTCAGTTTTTCATGTAGGCGGGGGCACATTACCCCGGGGCAATACGCTAAAAACATATTTGAATTTCAGAAACAACAGGATCATGCTTTCCAAGAATCTGCCAATATCAAAAAAATTGTGGATTACATCAGCACGAAATATTTTAGATGGAGTTTCGGCATGGAAAGGATTGCTATCGGGTGACGGAGGTTATTTTCTAGCAATATTAAGAGCCGAACTCTCATTTATTAAATGGTGGCTTTTTTATAAAAGAAAAAGCGTTTTCCCCGTCAAAAAAACCGGAAGTCTAGCTGGTTATTATCAAAAAAATATGACCTGGCAACATTTTGTAAAAAAGAAAACCAGGTTCTATGAAATTGTGAACAAAACGAATTAATTTTTTGAGACGAACCCTTATTTTTGCAACATAATATTTTACTATGGAACAGCATAAGGAATATCAAAAAGAGCTAAAAAAAGTGCAGGATACAGATTTTACACATAGCTGGGTTTCATCTTCCGGCTTTTTATTTTATTTACAGATGACTTGCATGGTAGCGTTTTTGGTAGGTGCAAGTTTTATGCTTTTTACGAAGCGTTTTCATAAAATAAATCCACCTGTGCAAGAGAGCACATTATATACCCCAAAGTATAAATAAGTTAGGTTTAAATTTTTTTAAGTAGGGCTACTGCCCTATTTTTGCGACCCTTAGTTCTTTAAATAAGCTGAAATATTTCAGCAAAACAAATAATCTGCGGAAGTAGCTCATTTGGTAGAGCACGACCTTGCCAAGGTCGGGGTGGCCGGTTCGAGCCCGGTCTTCCGCTCATAGAAAATCCTTCCTCCATTGGTGGAGGGATTTTTTTTATTGCCCTGGTGGTGGAATTGGTAGACACGCAGGACTTAAAATCCTGTGACCCGCAACGGTCGTATCGGTTCAACTCCGATCCGGG
>ERZ795041.498-NODE-498-length-14710-cov-3.923098_pt1 | contig 14710 bp, 13 predicted proteins | sample MGYA00375125_ERZ795041 | MGnify/ENA primary metagenome ERZ795041 (study PRJEB30170, sample SAMN03074214) | activated sludge metagenome | biome: Common Effluent Treatment Plant; feature: Wastewater; material: Activated sludge; isolation source: activated biomass in...
CGTCCATCGCCGGCGCACGATCCAGCCCCAGCACGTCCAGCATGAACGGATTGAAGAACGGCTGCGCGATCCCCGCCGCCAGAGTCACCGCCAGCGCATAGAGCAAGAGCCGCCCATCGGCGCTGTGCGACGATCGAGAGATGAACTCCGGGAGCGAGACATCCACCTCATCACTCGGCGCGTGCTCCGGCTCGGAATAGCGCACCAGATACACCGCCGAAATCACGCGACACGCCGCGGCTACCACAAACACCAACGCAAAGACCCGCATCGTCGCCGGCGATCCAAGCGCCGAGTCCCTCCCGCCACCGAGTTCCTCCATCAGTGTCCCGTGCCCCAGGATCGACACCAGCATCACCGCCTGCAGGATCCGTGAGCGATACGCGAAGTAGTTCGGCGCCAGGCTCCGCGGGATGATCGCCCCCACCTGCGACGACCACGCCGGCCCGCACGCCAGACCCGCCGCCCAGTACAGCGTGAGTAGCGCAAAGACCGACGCCGCCAGCAACCACGTCCCACCCGTCGAGAGCGACTCGGGCATCAACGTCGGAGACATCCACGCCAGGATCGCCAGTGGCACATACGCCATCGCCTGCACGAACGCGCACCCCGCCGTCCACCGCGCATACGACCCCGTCCGACGGATCCACCCCGGCGACCACAACTGGATCACCGATCCCAGAAGCACCGGCACCGTCACCACCAGCCCCGCCGCGATCGGCCCTAGCCGAAGATGGATCACAAAGTTCGGAAGAAAGACCTCCGCGATCCCCACCATGATCTGGTAGAACACCCCGTCGATCGTGCACGCGCGAAGGTCCGACCGCAATCGCATTGCGGCCATCGTCCTCGCCTCGCGACGAGTCGAGCGCGAACGCCGGGCGCGAAATGGTGATTCAAAGAGGCGCATGGTGGAGGGTCGTGTCGCTCGCGTCCCGTTCAATCGGGCTGGAACATCTTGTTCTGCGCGAGGCATCGGGCCAGATCCCGATAGACCTCATCGACTCGTGCCCGCACCACGGGCGACGCCATCCCTCGATCCAGGGACAATCCCAACGACCGCGCGATCCGTCGCGACAGTGGCCCCTTCGACAACAGAATATCGACCGATTCCGCGTGCGGCGTGAGATCAACACCCTTCGCCATCCGCTCACGGAGATATTGCCACAACTCCTGGGCCGTGCATCGAGTTCCGGGATACCCCCAAACCCCGAGATACTCCTCGTCGTCCACGACCGCCCGCTCACCCGCCCGGATCACATCCAAAAGGATCGTGTGCATCGAGTGCACCGGCAACGCCCGAAGTCGCCGCGATTCCTCGCCCGACACATCGCACAGCATCCGCACCGCGCCGCACACCATCGCGATCACCGCCGCGTCCGCCCTGGGGCACTCCTGAACATCCAGCACACGCACCTCGATCGAGTTCCGCACGAACCGCGCGATCGCCCCGCGCGCGTTCGCGAACTCGTTCCGCAGCACCCCCTTCGGGTCCAAGGGCGCCATCGCCGCATAGATCCGCTCAAAGATCCGCCGCTCATACTCCCCCTTCGTGTACACCGCCTCGGGAATCACCAGCCCCGCAGCCTGCGGGATCCGACGGCTGTTCGTCCGGTACACCTCGAGCCGAGTGTCGAGCATCCCCGTCACGCGACCGTCCATGATCGGCGTCGACGCGGAGAGCGCTGCCATGATCGGCAGCACCGCCCGGACCGCCGCATGCAATCGCCCGAACTCGTCCCCGTCCTTCTCCCACGAACCAAACGGAAGATTCAGGTGCGCCGATTGAAGATTCGCCCACCCGTGACCCCGGCAGTCAAAGATCGCGTTGAACGCCTCATACACGTCCGAATAGCCGTGAGGCCACAACCGCATCTCCCGGTACGGATCCATCGTCGGATGCATCCCAGTCGGCATCAGCATCGCCCCGTGCGACGCCAGCATCTCGTTCGCCCGCCTCACGTGCGACGCGAACACCTCATCGACCCCCTCGAGCGACCCCACCGGCATCGTCGTCTTGAACTCCAGCACGTGCAGCACCAGCTCATTCGACCACGACACGTCGTCGAACTCCACCGTCCCCGGCCACGCCGGATCCTCCTCGTCCTCCTCGTCGATCCGAGCCCCGGGAAGAGCCATCGCCTCGCGAAGCAACTCGTCCACGATCGGGCGCACCGCGAGCGTCTCGCGGTCCACAACCATGTACTCGAGTTCGATCCCGTACGCCTCAAAGAGATGGAGCGGATTCCGCGCCATGCCTAACGCCCCCGGCTCTCATGCCGCTTCAAAAACACCCGCATCACCCCAGGATCTCGTCCTCGATCCCCACGTCGATGTTCGGGTTGTCATTGATCTCGATGACGTGCGCCTTCCCGTTGATCTCCTTCAGGTCCACGCCATACAGCCCGTCCCCAACGAGATTCGCCACACGCACCGCCGTCTTCAGAATGTCTGGCGGGCACGCCGCGAGTGGCCACGTCTCGAAGTTCCCCAGCGCCGCGTCACCCTGCTTCGTCTTGTCGCGGATCTGCCAGTGGTTCTTCGCCATGTAGTACTTGCAGCAGTACAACGGCTCGCGATCCAGCACCCCCACACGCCAGTCATAATCCGTCGGCATGAACGCCTGCGCCACGAGCAGGTCGCTCACCTTGAACAACCGCTCCGCTTCCGCCGCATACTCCTCCTGCGTCCGCACCTTCACCACGCCCAATGAGAACGAACTGTCCGGCTGCTTCAAGACCATCGGCAGCCCCAGGATCGTCGGCGCGCTCTCCCAGTTCCCCTTGTGCAGCACCAGCGTCGTCGGCGTCGCGATCCGCGCGTGCGAGAGCAACTCCGCCAGATACACCTTGTTCCCGCACTTGATGATCGACTCCGGATCGTCGATCACCACCAGACCCTCCGACACCGCCCGCTTCGCGAACCGGAACGTGTAGTGGTTCACGCTCGTCGTCGCGCGAATAAAGAGCGCATCGAACTCCGCCAGCCGCCCATAGTCGTCGCGCGTGATCAGTTCGACGTCGAAGCCCATCGACTCCGCCGCCTTCACAAACTTCTTCATCCCCTTCGCGTCCGTCGGCGAGGTCGCCTCGCCCGGTTCGTGCAGGATCGCCTGGTCATACCGAGACTCCACCTGCCGCCTACGACGATGAGGACGGTTGAAGTAGTGCGTCGCTGCGTTCAGCACGAACAGAAAATCCTCCGTCGGAATCTCGCTCGCCGCGATCGGACGCAGCGTCTCCAGCACCCACACCGGCTTGGGTGCCACCCTCGGCGAGTCCGACTTGTTCGGGTCGGCCTTCTCCGCCGCCGACGCCGGTGGCTTCTCCTTCCCGAACTGCGCCTGAAGGAACGGCGCCGGAAACTGGTTGAAGAGCATCAGCCCCAGCCGCGAGAACTGGCTCTGCGTGCACTGTCCGAAATAGATGTTCAGCACGAACGAGTCCGCGTTCACGTTCTTGAGCGCCTGCTGGATCTGCTCGCTCGCGTCCTCCCCCGCGAACCGGATCAACTCATAGATCTTGAGGTCCTGGATCGTCGAGATGTCGGGCAACGGCTTGTGCCCGCGCGCCGCCGCCAGCAGCGACACGTAATACCCCAGGCTCTGGTATCGATAACTCTTGCAGAGGTTGAAGACCTTCGCGCCCTTGCGCTGCGAGTACCCCGACTCCGCCAGATACTGCCGCGCCGACACCACCTCCACACCCTCGATGTTGAGCGGCCAATCCTTCGGGTTGTCCATCACGATGAGAACCGACATGGGTCACCGCCGCTTGGGCTCCCCCTTCCGTGCCGGGGCCCTCGCCCGATCGCCGCGATCCCGCGACGACGCCTTCCGCCACGCCGCCGACTTTGTCCGACTCTTTGAACGCCCGCTCGACACCGGCGCCTTCTTCCGGATGATCAAGAGGTTCGCGTCATACGTGATCGTTCCCAGCAGGATCGCGTTGATCAGCCGATCGATATCGAGCCGGTACTTCGCCGTGTTGATTTTTTTTTTTGATTCGTGGTGATCCGAGATCTACACCTCACGCTGCTCCGAGTCATAACCCACCAGCATCACAAAGTGCCCCTGAGGCTCGCCACGAACGTCATCATCCGTGATCACGCCGTTCCGTTCGATCTCCCGCGACGTCCGATACAGATACGTCGAACTCAGACCCACGATAATTGGCACCCGGTCGGCCAGGTACCCCCGAAGAAGCGCCGGCGTCAAATCCTTGAGTTTCAGTTCGCCACCCTCGGTCAGAAAATCCCGATACGCCCGCGTCGATGCCCGCAGACGACGATCCCCCTTCGCCCGCTTCGCTTTCAACTGCTGCGCCAGCCGTTGGATCACGCTCCCCGGATCATGGATCACGCCGTCATCCGCGAACCATGTCGGGTCGAACATCTGCATGTTGTATGTATAGATCGTCGCGCTCAACCCACGCCGAAGCGCGTGCACCGCCAGGATCTCCGCCAGCGTCCCCCCGCTGTCCAGCCGACGCACCTCCGAGATCACCTTCCGCAGCGGCATCTCCACGCCAAAGTGCCGATACAACGCGTGAAGACACGTCGGCCCGCACGTCTCATCGTTCGGCTGCGCATCGATCTCAATGTCGATCTCGATCTTCATCCACGAAGGGGTCCGACACGCCTGCCGCGAGAGCGCTCGACCGGCGCCCGACGCACACGGGCCCGACTATACGGCACGCCGAAAACCCACGCCGGAACCCGCTCCACTCCCGCGGGAAACCTACCGCTGATCCTCACGCTCCACGATCGAGAAGTCGTACCGCTTTGAAAGCGTCTTGAAGTCCAACGGCATAGAGGTCTTGTCGATCGCGCGCTCAAACTCCGCCCCGATCGCCCCGCTGATCCATGATGCCCCACGCGAACCCCGAAGCGCCTCCACCGTCACCGGATCCAGCGACTCCAAACGGGCCACCGCCACCACAAGCCGTTCCGGGAGCGGCACCACCAGCGTTCGCTGCGCCTGATTCTCGTCCGTGGAGGCCACCCTCGGGTCGAGAAGCCGCATGATCGAGAGCGACGCGTCCACAAACTCGTCCGTCGTCTCCACGCTGAACCCGCGACGGTTCTCCCCCGCCACCCTCGTGTCGCGAATGTTCGGCTTCACCGCCGTGAATCCCGACATCAACGCGTCCACGCCCGCGTCGATCCCGTGAAGACACGCCTCGGCCAGCGCCGCCCCCTGACGCGACGAGATCGTCTCATATGCCTTGAGTGCATTCAAATCCTTGATCGCCTGCTCGCGGACCTCCGCGAGCTCCCCCGCCGGGCCCTTCGCACGCGCACCCGTCACCTCAAAGAAGTAGATCTCACTCGTGACCAATCCCTCGGCCCACACCGGCGACGGAACTCCAACCTGCACGCCCGTCAGCGACGCCGGGTCCAACTCCCGAACGCCCATCACAAACGCGTTGAACGGAATGCGGCTCTGCCCCGCCTGGATCGCCGAAAACCCGATCCCCGGCAGGCTCTGAACCTCCGACTGCGTCAGCCACTTGTCGCTTCCCTCAACCCCCGGCACCTCGAGCGCCACGCCCGTCCGCGTCTTTACCGCCTCGACCATCTGCCCCGCGAGCGTCCCGAGCATCGAATCCTTCGACGCCCAGTCATCGCCGAGCACATACACCCCGCCACGACGCTCCACGCCGCGCATCTGCGTCGTCAGCGACGACGAGTACACCCGCGTGAGTTCAGAGACGACCTGCTCAACCTTCCGATCACGCAGCGCCTTCTCCACGTTCGCCCGCTCCGCCCCCAACTCCCCCTTGAACGTCTCGCGATTCTGCGTGTAGTGCTTCGCGATATCCACCGCGTCCAGCGTGATCGCCGCCCCGATCTTCTCGCGCGAGACCGCGAACCACTTCACCCGGACCCGGTCCGGCAGCACATACCCGATCCCGTTCTTCGACTCCGCAGGATCAACCGCCCTGTACGTCTCGAAGTGTGCCGCCAACTCCTCTTCCGAAGGCGCCGGCATCGTCGCCGCCAGCGCCCGCGCGCTCACCTCGGCGATCTTCACCGTCGCCGCCGCGTTCCGATCCGTGATGTCCTTCCGCGCCCTCGCGTCCGACAACTGCGCGATCGAGCCATACTGCTGCCGAAGCCGCATGATCCCCGCGAACGACGCCCACGCCTCGTTCACCTCACGCTCGGACATGCGCATGTTCCCCGCCTCGCGCACCTCTCGCGTCTCGAAAAACCTCGTCGCCAGCGACCGAAGACGCGCGAGTTCCTCCGTGTCCTGCGCCCCGGCCCGCATGATCTCGCCCTCGACCATCGAGTCCAAGACCTTCTGCCGCCACGCCGCCCCGTCACCCGCCGCGCCGACCAATCCCGCCGCCCGCGCCTCGCGGTCCAACAGATACCAGTGCCACGCGCTCTCCGCTCCGCTCATCCGCGCGAACATCTCCTCCTGCTTCAGACCCGCGCGCAGCGTCTCCGAAGGAACCATGATGTTCTTCACCAGCGTGTACGCCCGACGCGACGGGTCAAAGTCCTTCGGCTTGATGTTCCGCCCCGACACCGTCGCTAGCGTTGGTGCCGCCACGCTCTGACCCCACTGCGTGATCGCCGTCGGCAGCAGCCACGCCAGCATCAGCATCGTGCCCCCGATCACCAGCACCCACTTCTGATACTTCCGCATCGCCTTGACCATGCCACCAACTCCTCGCTTCGACGAACGGGGTTCGCGTGGGAGAACAACGCCCGCCGATCCCCACGCCCATCGGCGCAGCACTCGCAGCGGACGACGCCACCCAAAGGTTTAGCGATAGAACTCGATGATCAGGTTCGTGTTCACGTCGAACGGAATCTGGTCCGTCGACGGGATCGCCACGACCTTCAGCGTCATCTCCGATGGATTCAGCTCCAGCCACCCAGGCACCTCGAACCCAGGGAGCGACTCCATCGAGTCCTTCCCGATCTTCTGCGCCTTGGGCCTCAGCGTGATCGTGTCGCCCACGCGAACCTGGAAACTCGGCCGATCGGTCTTGCGACCGTTCACGAACACGTTGCCGTGCACCACCATCTGACGAGCCTGCCAGATCGTGCGAGCAAGCCCCGCGCGACGCACGGCATTGTCCAGCCGACGCTCCAGCAGCGACAAAAGCACATCGCCCGTGTTCCCGGGACGACGCGTCGCCTCGGCGATGTACCGCCGGAACTGCTTCTCCAGCACCGAGTAGTGGAACTTGAGTTTCTGCTTCTCGTTCTGGCGGATGCCGTAGTCACGAAGACGACGACCGCGATACCCGTGCATCCCGGGGAACGTCAGGTCACGCTTCGTCGTGTGCTTCGGAATGTCCGCGATCGGAGCATTCACGCGACGAGACAGTTTCAGCTTGGGACCGGTGTAACGAGCCATGGGTTTCTCCGTCTCTCGGATGCGACGCACGCTCCGAGGTGCTCGCAATGGAGGGCTTCCGCCGCGAGCGATCTGCCGGCCGTCCGCGACTGCGGGCCGACGTCCTGATCCGGTCTCCCGGGACGCTCCCGGAAGGGCCTCAATAAAAGCACGCCCCCACCACCGAGTCAACGAACCAAGCCCAAACACATCGCAAGCCACGATCCAAAACTACCAGATCTTGTGGCACAGGCGTCCCGCGTGTGCCTACCGCAATCTACAACACCTCTGCAAGACTCCACTTTGCCATCGACTATGCGATGACCCACAACCCTGTTCGGCCTTCATCGGGGTGCGATTCCCCATTCGACAGATGTCGCCCCATCCGCCCAGTGCCGCATGTCGCTCATCTCGTCCCAGCCCTGCAACCCAGCATGCCCATCTAGATGAGCGGCCACGCCCTTCCCCCAGTGCCGGAGCGAAACGTTCCCACTATTCACCTCAGGCGTCGCCGCCTTCTTGTCATACGCAAGAGACCACAGCCGGCCCTGTGCCGCCCCATACACCGGCGGCTCAACCCGGAAGAATCCCTCAGGAGCACCAAGATCCGGCACAAGCGGATTCACCGCCGATCGAGCCGAAACAAACACATAATCCTCCGAAGGCCGCTGCGCGTCCGAGATCCGCTCCAGGTACACCCGTCCGAAGACCTGCCGCGTCACCCGATCGAACTGCTGACGACGGTCGTTCCCCCCAAAGAACGACGCGTTCAGACCCAACGACGGATACAGGCTCAACACATACGACGCGTTCTGCCCGTTCTGGATGTAGTTCGGCTCATCGCTCAGGATGAACGTGTACAACTTCTCCTCGGGATACAGCCCCGGAAGATGAGACCCCAGATACGGCGCCAGACGCCACACATACCGCTGCGCCTCCTCGCCAGTAACTACTGCACCCGTGTTCGTCGTCACCTGGGCCGAGACCCACGATGCAGGCGGATACCCGGGCAACAACCAATCCCGATAATCCACGCTGTACAGGTGGTACGCCGTCATCACCTGCTGCCCCGTCGCCAACTCCTTCGTCGACCGCACGCACGCCCTCGCCCGGGCAAGCCCAGGCAGGAGTAGCCCGACAAGCAGCGCGATCACCGCCACCACCACCAGCGTTTCAATCAGCGTGAACCCGCGCGCAACACGCATCACAGGACAACGCGAATGCCCCATGCGGGTGCCCGATGACACCCCGTCATCGATCCGGGCATCCACGGTCGCGAGACGCCAAATCATCCCGAAATGCCGCCAAATTCCATGCATTCTCAACCCGGCTTCCGCTCCACCTGAGTCCCATTCGATCCATCGTACGCATACCATCATCGACCGGACGCGTCGCCGAACTCACACCCGAGCGATCGCGCATGACCGTCCGGATACATGCGAAAGGGAGACCCATGAAACTCATCGGGGCGGGAGCGGTTGCGGCACTCACAGTCTCGTTCATCGCGAACCTCGCCAACGCCGGCGTCGTCAACGTGTCCTACTCCTCGCCATCCCTCGACCGCTGGTTCTATCCCTTCAACTTCGCCGCCGGCACCGAGTCCTCCGCCCCAACCTTCGGCGCCATCCTCGTCGATGGCTTCGACGACCGCGACTCCCAGTTCATCATCGGCTTCAACACCTCCACCGAGGTCCAGCCAGGCCTCCCTCGTGCCGCCTACAAGATCCGCGCCGCACGCGTCCGAGTCAGCGTCAGCGCCGACAACCAGGCCCGATACGACACCACCCCCATCTCCTACCAAAGCCTCCTCCCCGACACCGACCCCGACTACATCCCCGACCCCACCGTCGGCAAACCCACCGAACTCTTCGGAGTCTCTTTCCGCAACGGCATCTCCAACGCCACCTTCGCCGAAGACACCCCCAACTTCAACGGCAACCCCAACGGCGAGTCCCTCCGCTCCGCCAACGACGCCGACATCGACACCTCCCTCATACCCACCGACGTCTCCAACCAGATCACAAACCGCTTCAACGCCCAGCCCTTCGCCATCGGCACGACCTCCACCGTGAACCCAGGCGACCTCATGCCCGCTGCCACCGAACTCACCTTCGACATCGACCTCTGCGCCTCGGGCGCCAAGGCCTACTTCCAGCAATCCCTCCGCGACGGCCGAATCCTCCTCAACATCTCCAGCCTCGAACCCGCCGCCGGAGGCCCGGGCGGCGGCACCGGAGACCCGACCTACCCAGCCTTCTACACCAAAGAAAACGCCACCGCCGCCGCCATCAACGCACTCCCCAAACTCCAACTCACCGTCCAGGTCGGACCCATCTCCGACATGAACGCCGACGACGGCGTCACCATCGACGACCTCCTCGATTTCCTCGAAGCCTTCTCCTCAGGCAGCCTCGATGCCGACCTCAACTCCGACTGCGGCATCACCATCGACGATCTCCTCGACTACCTCGACGCCTTCCAACAAGGCCTCTAGCCCACTCCTTCTCCCACCCAAATCCGCCGGACGGGTTTGGTTCGGGGTTCTCTCCGCGCTTCCAATCACCCCTCCAACCTGGCTATCATCTCCCGCACTCATCTTGATACGCCGGCTCGTGGACAACGTTGCCCACAACCCGGCGAGCCCGACCTAGATCGTCTCCGAGGATCTCTGTTGGCTCGGCACTCGGCCAGGGATCTCTTTCATGAAGATCTATGTTGGTAATCTCTCCTTCCAGACCACCGAATCAGAACTCAGCGCTGCCTTCGCCGCCCACGGCGAGGTCCAGTCGGCAAGCCTCGTCATGGATCGCGACACCGGTCGCCCCCGTGGCTTCGGCTTCGTCGAGATGAACGACGCCGATGCCCGAAAGGCCATCGAGTCGCTCAACGGCACCGACCTCGGCGGCCGAACCATCACCGTCAATGAGGCCAAGCCCCGCGAAGATCGCGGCGGCGGCCGCGGCGGCTTCGGTGGCGGCGGCGGTGGTCGCGGCGGCTTCGGTGGCGGCGGTCGCGGTGGCGATCGCGGCGGCGACCGGCGCTGGTAATCACCTTCAAACGACCGTCGCCCAACGGTGACGGTCGTTCTTCTCCGGATGTTGGTTCCATCCGGCATGAGTAGAGTCAAGGAGCGATTCGCCATGTCGATGGCCTCGGCACCAAAGCCCGACATCATCAATATTGCCACCGACATCAACGCCCCCACCGCCATCCCAAACTCCGACACTCACATCGATGAGCCTCCCCCGAGCCGGATGCTCAAACTCGTCAATGGCACCGTCGTCGTCGTCCCGTTCCTCGGCGTCATCGCCGCCGCCATCCTCCTCTGGGGCGTCGCCTTCGACTGGATCTATCTCACCCTCTTCATCGGGATGTACCTCCTCACAGGCCTGGGCATCACCATCGGATACCACAGGCTCTTCACCCACCGAAGCTTCAAAACCAACAAGGTCGTCTCCGCAACCCTCGCCATCCTCGGATCCATGGCCTTCGAGGGACCACTCCTCCGTTGGGTCGCCACACACCGCCGACACCCCCAGGTCAGCGACAAACACGGCGACCCCCACTCGCCCCACACCCACGGCGATTCCTTCTGGGGATCCATCCGCGGAGCCTGGCACTCCCACATGGGATGGCTCTTCGATCAGGAAGTCTTCAGCGCCAACGCCATGGGCCAACTCCCAGACGAAAAAGACCCACTGAAGTACGTCAAGGATCTCCACGCCGACCCCGTCTGCAGATCCGTCAGCAAAACCTTCCTCCTCTGGGCCTTGCTCGGACTCGCCATCCCCGCACTCATCGGCGGCCTCGCCACCATGTCCTGGACCGGCGGCCTCCTCGGATTCATCTGGGGCGGCCTCGTCCGGGTCTTCTTCGTCCACCACGTCACCTGGAGCATCAACTCCGTCTGCCATCTCTGGGGCACACGTCCCTTCCGCAGCCACGACGAGAGCCGAAACAACCCCCTGTTCGGCGTCCTCGGCTTCGGCGAAGGCTGGCCCACCAACCACCCCGCCTTCCCCGCCTCCGCCCGCCACGGCCTCCACTGGTGGGAGTTCGACGCCTCCTACCTCATCATCAAAGTCATGCGCGCCCTCCGACTCGTCTACGACATCAAAGTCCCATCCGCGGATCGCATCGCCGCCCAACGAGTCGACGCCCGCCCGATCGCGACAGAACCACCGTCGCACACAATCGAATGACCACTTCGGGTATCCCCACGCTTCGCGCGGGTCTTCCCAACCTCCCTCTCCCCCGCCCGATGTCTCCACAACCACATCTACCCAAGGACGTGGCATTGGCATCCCGCCTGCGATTTCAACTCATACACATCCACGCTCAGATCGCAATGTGTCTCCAAGCAATCGTGCACGCTCAGCGATGCGCTGCATCGATACAGGTGCTTGGGATGTGCGCCGCGCTCGCCCCGCGATTGGACGCTCGGCCGAGGTGACAGGACGATACGCCAGAGCAGCCGTCGCCTGTGGGCCTCTGACGCCGTTACGGCGTCGAGTCCACATTCAAAGTCTTCATATCAACCAATACCGGGCTCTGGTTGATACCGAAGTGCTCCGACACTATATCGAACTTCGACCAATCGAGTGCGCGAACAACGTCTCCAAGCACACCGGCATCGCCAAGACTATTGACTCGCGTAAAACTTGCAACTGGCCAGTCCGTGTCATATCGGATCCCGATGACCTTGTCCATCATGAGCGGGTCTTGCGAAACGAATGCGTTGGAATGCACGAGACCCATCCAGATGATTGAGCCCCCATTCAACACGACCCCTCCAGACTGAATGACCGAGAGTGAACGACTCCGAATGCCATTTCGGTCGATCTCGTTGACCACGCAGACGCCAGTTGATGCAACGGTCACGATCCTCAACGCTGCAATCGGTTGCGAATATCCAAGCGAAGAACTCGATTCGATGGGGTCGCACCATATCAACGTCCGCGTCAGGCCTCGTGCACTCCCGAGAATACAGCCTCGGCCCACGGGAATCCTGAGCGTTGGTAGTCTTTCGTCCGTGATCCGACGTGATGGAAGAAGGCGTCGGGCGATCTCGTCGGGATGGCCGGTGATCAAGAATGAAATCACTGGCAAAACAAAGAACATCACGCACACTCGCACAAACCAAGCGCCGCGTTTACGCCTCGTACTCGCGAGCCCCCCCGGAGCCGCTTCATGAATTGGTGCCGGTGCGCCACACTCCGGGCACCGCAGAACCAACCCCACCGGATAGTTACACACTGAACAGCGAACCGCGGAGACGGGGAGCCGGATCCTAATTGTGTTTCGCACACTCGAATACACCGCGTACGGCAACAACACACCCACAGCCACCGCGCCCACAAGTGGTGTGGCACGTTCGAGCTTGCTGATGATGTCGTAGGCAGGTAACGAGGACCACCCCTGAAAGTACCACCATACGACGAACCAACCTGCCCATATATCAGTCATCGCTCGAAGTCCGCTGGCACAAAGCATCGCGAGCGCCACACGCCCCACGCTCCAACGAACACCCGAGCCGACACCGCGTACGATGGCTTCACGACGCACGACCGGCGACAAGTCCGATGAATACGCCGGATATCGTCGTACCGCAACCCCAACAGAGAGAACGAGAACTAGAACGTACAAGAGTCCCCAGGCAACGAAACCCCACACGGTGGTGCCGCCGACTCCAGGAAACACACGCGATACTCGTGACCGCGCGCGAACAGCCAAAGGGTCCCAGTACTCGGGAATCGGCATCTGAGACCACTGCTCAAAGACAAGCGGTCTCGCAGAGACCGCCTGAGTCAACGTTGCTGTCCCCGCCCGCAAGTACTCCGTGTCTGACATCATAGTTGCGGTGGTGATCGCTAACAGTCGCACGGCATTCCAAGAGATGTAGCAGAGCGGCACAGTCGCTGACAACGTCACGACTATGGTCATACAACGAGCGACCATAATCAACGGACGTGATCGACTGAGTGTTGCTGGAATACCTCCCACCTCCGCACGCGTTGTTTTATCTCATCCAGTACTCATACGTAATCGTGCATGTGCCCGGATTGCACCCCAAAGCGTAACCTTGGTTTCCCGTTGGGCCGGGTACCGTATCCGCCGGATTCGGATTAGGACCCGTTGCTGGACAACTATTCGCGGCACACGCTGACGCCGACACACACGTCGTCATGCCTCGGATAATGCACAAGCACGTCGCCATCGGCGGCGCCCATGTCGCGCCAGGGCATGGCCCAGCACCAGTCCATTCATTATAGAATGTTGAAGTACAAGTGCATGTTCCCCCTCCAGCGGACGACCAGACGCAACTCCATGGCGACACGCGCCCTGGCACAGGATTCGCTGGCGAAGGCGCGACCGGAGTCCACCCTGGAGCCAGAACGGGGAGTGGAGCCGGGGTCAAGATATCCGCCATAGGAATCACTACCGCCGTGGTAAGTCCGGGCTGACATTCTGAAACGAAGGTGTTCCGGAGAACTGTCCCTTGAGATTCTGACAGATCAAAGAGCGTCATCTCCACGCTCGCCGCCATCGTGTTCAGCCACCCCTTCTGGTCGCAGTGCACCACCTGCCCCTCCAGCGGCGTCTTATCAAACACCACGTCCGCCACCTGATACCCGATGTCCTTCAGCACATCGATCCAGATGTCCCGATCGGGCGCAGGCCCGATGGCCTGCCCAACAAGATCCGTCTCCACAAACCCCTTGTCATACACCACCGGCGTCTGCCCGGGCCCCGCATACTGCACGTCCGACGTCGGCCAGACATTGCCACACGACTCTGAGATCCCCAGCGTGTCGCGGACATACTTGATCGCGTCCCACGGGTCCGATGACTCCCACGTCCACGCCGTCCACATCTCTTCCGTAGTGCCGGGCCGGACATACCACACCGCCACAAGGTTGTTCCCAACCGTGTCCACCTTCGTGCTCAGCGCCAGGACACTGTGGACCGTTTGACATGTCGAAGGTTGATCAGACACGATCGGCGCGAACCACCACTCTCCAACCTTGACTGCCGCTGATGAAGGCCGAGTGTCCGCCAATCCCTGTTGCGGTGAACATGTGACACCACTCGCAGCAACAAGCCATGCAAGTCGTGAACTAAGACGACCAATCCACGTTGACATGAGACTCTCCGGATAAGTGAGTGGAGGCGTTCCACCCGTTCCGTCCGGGAGCCGTCCCGGGAGCCGTCACATTCCACCAAGATTCAATCACCGTGTCAAGTCAAGGATTCGAGCTTCCATCAACAAGTGGCAACCCATTGTCCTGTACGACGTTGCTAATCCCACTCACCCCCACCCCCCCCCCCCCCCCCAAAACCCCAAAACCCACC
>ERZ795041.499-NODE-499-length-14640-cov-3.170586_pt1 | contig 14640 bp, 11 predicted proteins | sample MGYA00375125_ERZ795041 | MGnify/ENA primary metagenome ERZ795041 (study PRJEB30170, sample SAMN03074214) | activated sludge metagenome | biome: Common Effluent Treatment Plant; feature: Wastewater; material: Activated sludge; isolation source: activated biomass in...
CGCGGCGACGGTCAGCGTCACCACCCTGGCCGAGGACGTCCTCGCCGTGCTCGACGAGCTGAACGTGCGCTCCGCGACGCTGCTCGCTCACGGCTTCGGGGCGACCATAGCGGTGCGAACCGCCAGCCTGTGGCCGGAGCGCGTCGACAGGGTCGTGCTGGTCAACCCGTGGCTCTCGATGCCGCTGTTGGCCCAGGCCATGAACGACGAGGCGCGGGACCTCGCGGGCGGCGGCCTCAGGAGCCCGCGTGACGCGGAGGACGACGGAGGCGGTCCCGACGAGCCTGCACAGCCGACGAGCGACCCGCTGGCCCTCGTGAACGAGGCGTTCGCGACCGTCAACCCGAAGGTCTTGTTCGACGCCATGGAGTTCCCGACTGCCTCCGGCCGCCTGCGCCTCGAGCACGTCGACGCCGTCGCCCTGACGGGTGACCTCGCGGACGAGGTGCCCGCGGGCGTCTGGTCGATCGACGAGCTTGCGAGCCTCGACCGGCTCGAGTCCGCCGGGGTGCCGCTCGTCCTCGTGAGCGGCAGCAACGACCTGACCAGCTACCCTGTTCAGGCGGAACAGGCGCTGCTCCGCTCTCCGAACGCGCTCTTCAGCCTCCTCGACGCCGGCCACTATCCCTGGATCGACGACCCCGACACGTTCGCCGAGGTGCTGCGTGCAGCGCTCGGCGGCGACGCCGGCTGAGCGCACGCGCGACGCAGGGCTCGCGCCTACGGGCGGCGGGCACCACTCGCCGCGGTCCGGGACCGAGCGGAAGCCCGTGCTAGACTTCGCCCGTGTTCAAGACCGACCTCCGGCCCGACATCAGGGCACAGAGCGTGAGCGAGGTCACCCCTGAGTCGCTGCGCTCGCGCGGCATCGAGGGAGTGCTCGTCGACCTCGACGACACGCTCGTGTCTTCGAGCGCGACGGAGCCTGCCACCGGCGTCCTCGACTGGCTGGCGAGCCTCAAGGACGCAGGCATCGCTGTCGCGATCCTCTCGAACGGTCACCGTGACAGGGTCGCCGGGTTCGCTCACCGCGCGGGGGTCCCGGGCCTGGCCATGGCGGGCAAGCCGTTCGCCTGGAGCTTCCGGCGTGGCCTCGGCCTCCTGGGTCATCCGCCGGTGGCGAGGACCGCCATGATCGGCGATCAGCTGTTCACGGACGTGCTCGGCGCCAAACGCGCCGGTCTGCTCACCATCCTGGTCAGGCCGCTGTCGAAGGGTAAGCTACCTCATACCCGATTGGCACGCCGGCTTGAAAGAATGCTGCTCAAGGAGTAATCGGCGTGGCAGTTCTCTCTATCGGCGACAAGCGGCTCGGCGCGGTGCTGCTCGAACGCGGCTACGTGACGGACGACTCGCTGCAGCAGGCGATCGGACGCCATGCGGAGGTCGGCGGCAGGCTCGCCGACATCCTCGTCAACCTCGGAGTGATCTCGGAGCAGCGCATCGCGCGGGCCGTCGAGGAGTCCATCGGCATCCCGCTCGTCAACCTGCCCCGCGTCGACATCATGGCCGACGCGCTCGCCAAGGTCCGTGGCGAACTGGCAGCGGCACTCATGGCGATGCCGTTCGCCATCGACGAGGACAGGCTGCGCGTCGCGTTCGTCGACCCGCTCGACGCCCTCGCCATCGAAGAGATCGAGGACGCGTCCGGCTGCCTCGTCGAGCCGTACCAGGCGCTCCACAAGGAACTGCAGTGGGCGCTGGCGACCTACTACCCCGAGCTCGGGCTCGAGCCGCCCGTCGACCTCGAGGTCGACATCAGCCAGCGGCTCGGCAACCTTGCCGTCGCGAAGGGCCTCATCACAGAGGCGCAACTGAGCGAGGCCATCGAGGAGCAGCAGCGGACGGGCGGCCTGCTCGGCCGCATCCTCGCCGTCGCGGGCGCGCTCAGCGAAGAGCAGCTCGGGCGGTTGCTCGCCGAGCAGATGGGCATCCCCTTCGTCTCCTCCCTCGACGACGAGAAGGTGACGGACAAGCTCGCGCAGCACCTACTGAGGCTCGACGCCGTGCAGTTCTCGGCCGTGCCGTACCGCATGGACGAGGACAGCGTCGTCATCGCCATCTCCGATCCGCGCCGCATGCCCGACATCGAGTCGATCGTCCAGCGCCCCGTCACGTTCGTTGCGGCGCCTGAGTCGGCGGTGCTGAAGCGCATCGACCTCATGTACGCCAACGATCAGGGCAGGCTCGGCGAGACGCTGTTGCAGAACCGCAGGCTCAAGCGCGAGCAGCTCCGCAGGGCCCTCGAAGAACAGATCAAGCTCGGGAGCGTCAAGCCGCTCGGCGAGATCCTCGTCGACCTCGGGTACGTGACGCAAGGCGACGTCGACGAGGCTCTCAACAAGCAGCGGGCGGGCGGCGGCAGGCTCGAGGACACGCTCGTCCAGTCGGGCAAGATCAGCCCGGACATGCTGGCCCGCAGCCTCGCCATGCAGCTCGGGTTCGACTTCATCGAGGACAACGTCCAGGTCGACCCGTACGCCGTCAGCCTCGTGCCCGAGGCCACCGCTCGACGCTACTCCGCCATGCCGGTGCGCATCGAGTCGAACGTGCTGGTCGTCGCCATGAAGGACCCTCGACACGTCTTCGCCCTCGACGACATCCAGCTGATCACCGGCCGCGAGATCCAGCCGGCCGTCGCGACGGAAGAGACCCTGACGCGCCTGCTCAACCGCTTCTACCGTGAAGGCACCGACATGGACGAGCTCGCGCGGGCCGTCGTCGAAGAGGTCGGGTCGGGAGCGCAAGAGGAGGAAGACACCAGCGCCATCGACGACAACGCGCTGGTCAAGGTCGTCAACAACATCATCCGCGAAGCGATCATGAACGACATCTCCGACATCCACATCGAGCCGCGTCCGGAGAAGGTCGTCGTGCGCGTCCGCAAGGACGGCAGCCTGCGCGAGTACATGACGATGCCGAAGCTGGCCGCCCCAGCCCTCGCGTCGCGCATCAAGATCATGGGCGGGCTCAACATCGCCGAGCGGCGCCTGCCGCAAGACGGCAGGGTGCGGTTCCGCGACCGCAACGTCGAGATCGACCTGCGCCTCTCGACGTTGCCGACGGTGTACGGCGAGAAGTCGGTCATGCGCATCCTCAAGAAGGCGACCGACATCCCCGAGATCGAGGACCTCGGCTTCGCCGAGTACAACTTCCAGCGCTTCACGGACGTCATCAAGAAGCCGTACGGCATGTTCCTCATCACGGGGCCCACCGGTTCGGGCAAGTCGTACACGACCTTCTCGATCCTCAAGCGCATCGCGACGCCTGACGTCAACGTCACCACCATCGAGGACCCCGTCGAGTACGAGGTACCCGGCATCAACCAGACCCAGGTGAACATGAAGGCAGGTCTCGACTTCGCGCGGGCGCTGAGGTCGTTCCTGCGGCAGGACCCCGACATCATCATGGTCGGTGAGATCCGCGACCAGGAGACGGCAAAGATCTCGATGGAGGCCGCTCTCACAGGGCACCTCCTCATCGCGACCCTGCACACCAACGACGCCGCGGGCGCCGTCGTGCGACTCACCGAGATGGGCATCGAGCCCTTCAACGTCTCTGCTTCGCTCCTCGGCGTGCTGGCGCAGCGCCTCGTACGCAAGGTGTGCAAGGACTGCAAGGTCGCGTCCACGCCAGAACCGGACGTGCTCCGCAGACTCGGGATGAGCGACACCGAGATCAAGGGCAAGGTCCTCTACCGCGGCGTCGGCTGCGAGAAGTGCGGCGGCAGCGGGTACAACGGCCGCTTCGCCATCCACGAACTGTTGACCGTCGACGACGAGATCGAGAAGGCCATCGTCAAGGAGGCATCGGCGTTCGAGCTGCGCGAGCTCGCCATGCAGCGCGGCATGAAGACGCTCAGGCAAGACGGCATCAACAAGGCGCTCCAGGGCATCACCACCCTGGAAGAGGTGCTGGCGCGCACTGCAGACTGAGGCGTTGGTGCCCTACCCTCGGTCGCAGCCGCACCGCCATGGTTGTCCCGGTCAGCTTGCCGTAAGAACCGGCTCGCTACCATCGCAGCGACACGAGAGGAAGCTTGAGACCAATGGCTGACCAGATCCGTTCGACACAGATACAAGCCGATATCGTCGACCTGCTGAAGATCGCCATCGAGCGAAGAGCATCCGACCTGCTGCTCACCGTTGGCCTCTCGCCCATGCTGCGCATCAACGGCGAATGGCGCCCGACGGAGCACGAAGTGCTCACCCCGACCATGACCCGCAGGCTCATGTACGCGTTGATGGACGAGAAGAAGCAGCGGAACTTCGAAGAGCGCAAGGACCTCGACTTCTCGTTCAGCCTCTCCGGCCACGGCCGGTTCCGCGTCAACGTCTTCGTGCAGCGTGGCAGCGTGGGCGGCGTCATGCGGACCATCTCGGAAGAGGTGCTGAGCTTCGCGGACCTCGGCCTCCCCAACGAGGTCGCCAACACCGCCCGCCTCCCCCGTGGCCTCGTGCTCGTGACGGGCCCGACCGGCTCGGGCAAGTCGACGACCCTGGCGACCATGATCGACCTCATCAACCAGGAGTACCCGAAGCACATCGTCACGGTCGAGGACCCGATCGAGTTCTTCCACCGTCACAAGACCTCGATCATCAACCAGCGCGAGGTGGGCGAGGACACCCTCAACTTCTCCAACGCGCTGCGCAGCGTGCTGCGGCAGGCTCCCGACGTGATCCTCGTCGGTGAGATGCGCGACTACGAGACGATCGGCGCGGCCGTCACCGCCGCCGAGACCGGCCACCTCGTGCTCGCGACCCTCCACACCAACACGGCGGCAGAGGCCGTCGACCGTATCATCGACGTCTTCCCCGAAGCCCAGCAGGAGCAGGTCAGGGTGCAGCTCGCCAACAACCTGCAGGCCATCCTCACGCAACAGCTCGTCCCGCGCATGAACGGCGATGGTCGCGTGCTGGCGTACGAGTTCATGATCGCGACGCCCGCCATCCGCAACCTCATCCGTGAAGGCAAGGCCTACATGATCCCCGGCTCCATCCAGACCGGCGGACAACTCGGCATGGTCACCATGGACGCGAACCTCGCCGAGCTGCATCTCCAGCGCGCCATCTCGTTCGAGACGGGCGTCGCGCGGTCCGTCGACGCCAAGGAGTTCGAGCGCCTGGTGACCACCGGCGGTCTCGCGGCCGAAGAGGGCGGGGCCCACACCCGCGTGCCCGTCCGGGCAACCGAAGGCGTACGGGGCGGGCCGCCGGCCATAGGTCGCAGCGGACGCGCCGTTTGAGCCAGAGACGTACGAGACCGCTCAGGTTCGCGAAGGACGCAACGAAGGCCGCACTCGACCGGTCCGGGCTCCCGTACCGCACGAGGCTGCGGATGATCAGGCGCGGCTTCAAGCCGATCAGCTACCTCCTCTACGACCTGGCGAAGAACGACATCGACGACTACGTCCCGGACGCCCTGTGGTCGAGGCTGTGCGACTCCAACGGTCGCTTCGGCGTCCACGTGCTCGGAAGCAAGCTGCTCTTCCACCACATGTTCGAAGGCGAGCTGAAGCTCGCGGAGCTGCACGGTCACGTCGCGCAGGGCCGGTTCACGTCGCGGCGCGCGGCCGGTTCCAGCGAGAGCACGGACCTCGCCGCCCTGCTCCGCCGGGTGGGGTCTCTCGTCGTGAAGCCGGTCGACGGCCACAAGGGCAAGAACGTTCACCTGCTCACGGCCTCGCACGACGGCAGGGTCGACCTCGACGGCCGGCCGCTGTCGGCGCAAGCGTTCGACGCCTGGTCGGCTCAGCAGGACGCCATGCTCGTCTACAGCCGCGTCCAGCAGACCGGGTACGCCCACACCATCTTCCCCGGTTCGGCGAACACGGTCCGTGTCGTCACGGTGACGGACGCGGACGGCCCGTTCGTGCTGAGCGGCAGCCACCGCTTCGGCACGCTGGCGAGCGTCCCGGTCGACAACTTCGCAGCAGGCGGCCTGCTGTGCGGCATCGACCTCGCGACGGGAGCCCTCAGTGAGGGGGCGACTCACCCCGTCGCCGGCGAGCGCGGCCTCGTCTGGCACTCCCTGCATCCCGACACGCGTGCGCAGGTGGCGGGCACGGTCGTGCCCGGCTTCTTCGAGCTCGTCGAGCTGCTGCTCGCCACATGCAGGCGTCACCCGTACCTCGTGTACGTCGGCTGGGACGTCGTCATGACCGACGAGGGGCCGGTGGTCCTCGAGGCGAACTACGGCTCTGGCCTCCAGCTCCAGTTGAACGGAGGGTTCCTGCGCAACGAGCGGTTCGAGCGGTTCGTGGAGGCCATCCGCACGGCTGAGCCGGGGCCGCGGCGGCGTCTTCCGTCCGGTTGACGCGCCCGACGCGTCGAACTTATACTCCCGCCATGTCGGCAGTAAGCATGCACCCCGCCTCCGCGCGCCGGATCTCCATCTCGCTACGGCTAGGACGGGCAGGGGCGGCGAGCTGACGTATCACGCTGCGGCGAGAACCAGTTCGCGACCCCCGGCCACACCCGCGGCCGGGGGTCGATCCTTTGAGGTGCGAACGATCGACGAGCGTGATCCGAGCGTCACGCGCGGGTGACTGAGAGGGAACGATGCACGAGAGAAGCCTCCTCGACAAGGTGTGGGACAGCCACACCGTACGCGTCTTGCGCAACGGTCAGAGCCAGCTGTTCATCGACACCCACCTGATCCACGAGGTGACGAGCCCCCAAGCGTTCGGGATGCTCCGCGACCTCGGTGTCCCGGTGCTCATGCCGGAGCGGACGTTCGCGACCGTCGACCACATCGTCCCGACCCACACACGGGTCGAACCGTTCGACGACGAGCTCGCCGACGAGATGATCAGGGAGCTGCGCCGCAACACGGCCGAGAACGACATCCGCTTCTTCGACCTTGGCAGCGGCATGCAAGGCATCGTCCACATGGTCGGCCCCGAGCAGGGCATCACCCAGCCCGGCACGACCATCGCCTGCGGTGACAGTCACACGAGCACGCACGGGGCGTTCGGTGCCGTCGCCTTCGGGATCGGCACCAGCCAGGTGCGCGACGTCCTGGCGACCCAGACGATGGCGATGTCGAAGCCGAAGCTGAGGCGCATCGAGGTGAACGGCGAGCTCAGTCCAGGCGTCTACGCGAAGGACGTCATCCTCCACATCATCCGCACGCTCGGGGTCAAGGGCGGGATCGGTTACGCGTACGAGTACGCCGGCTCCGTCTTCGACGCGATGTCGATGGAGGAGCGCATGACCGTGTGCAACATGTCCATCGAGGGCGGCGCCCGTTGCGGCTACGTCAACCCCGACCAGACGACGTTCGACTACCTCGAGGGCCGACCGTACGCCCCGAAGGGCGCCGAGTTCGCGGCGGCCGTCGAGCGCTGGCGCGCCGTCGCGTCCGACGAGGGCTGCCACTACGACGACGTCGTGCGTATCCGGGCCGAAGACGTGCCTCCCACCGTCACGTGGGGCATCAACCCCGGCCAGGCCATCGCCATCGACGAGAACGTCCCCAGCGTGGAAGCTGCGGCCGAGCACGACAAGGCAGCCGTCGCGGAAGCGCTCGCCCACATGAAGCTGGTGGGAGGCGCCCCGATCCGCGGCACCAAGATCGACATCGCGTTCTTCGGATCCTGCACCAACGCGCGCCTCTCGGACTTCGTGGAGGTCGCACGCGTCATCGAGGGCCGCCGCGTGCACCCGTCCGTGCAGGCGATCGCCGTCCCCGGCTCACAGCTCGTCAAGCTCGAGTGTGAGCGTCTCGGGCTCGACTCGGTGTTCAGGGCCGCCGGGTTCGAATGGCGCGACGCGGGCTGCAGCATGTGCCTGGCCATGAACCCCGACAAGCTCGTCGGCGACCAGCTCTGCGCCTCGTCGTCGAACCGCAACTTCAAGGGCAGGCAGGGCTCCCCGACCGGCAGGACGGTGCTGATGAGTCCCGTCATGGTGGCGGCGGCGGCCGTCACGGGGCACGTCGCCGACGCTCGTGAGGTCTTCGGCGCCATGGCAGGAGTGAGCGCCTGATGGCCCTCGAACGGATCACCTCCGTCAGCGGGACCGCCGTGCTCATCGCAGGCACGGACATCGACACGGACAGGATCATCCCGGCCCGCTACCTCAAGTGCGTCACGTTCGACGACCTGGGCGAGGGGCTCTTCTACGACGAGCGCTTCGCGGCGGACGGCTCCTCGAAGGGTCACCCGCTCGACGACGCTGCTCGCGCGGGAGCGACCATCATGGTCAGCGGCGACAACTTCGGCTGCGGCTCCAGCCGCGAGCACGCTCCGCAGTCGATCATGCGCGCTGGGTTCAAGGGCATCGTCGCAGGCAGCTTCGGCGAGATCTTCTTCGGCAACTCCATCGGGCTCGGGCTGGTGTGCGCACGACTGGCACCGGCTGACCTCGCCGAGCTGAGCGCAGCGGTCGCCGCCGACCCCACACTGGTCGTGACCATCGACGTCGACGCCGAGCAGGTCGCCGCAGGCGGGGCGACCTACCCGGCTCAGATCGGCGCCAGCGCGCGCGAGGCCCTGACCACCGGGTACTGGGACCCCATCGGAGAGCTGCTCGAAGGCGTCGACGACGTGCGCGCGACGGCGGCCGCACTCGGGCACGGGTCCGTGGGGGTCGCCTCGTGAGCCAGGCCGCGCAGACGCACACGGTCGCGGTCCTCGCGGGCGACTTCATCGGCCCCGAGGTCGTGGAGGCCACCATCGAGGTCCTTCACGTCGTTGCCGAGACGCGGGGGCTCTCCTTCGACTTCCAGCACCTCCCGTTCGGGGGCTCCGCCATCGAGAGCCACGGCGAGTCGTTCCCGGCCGTGACGCGCGACGCCGTCAGCCGTGCTGACGCGGTGCTCATGGGCTCGGTCGGCGGACCGGTCGGCGATCATCCATGGAACAGGTTGCCGCGGGCGCAGCGTGTCGAGACGGGGATCCTGGCTCTCAGGCGCCATCTCGGTGTCTTCGCGAACCTGCGCCCCGTGCAGGTGCTGCCTGGGCTCGAGAGACTCTCGCCCTTGCGCGAGGAGCGCGCGCGAGGCACCGACATGCTGATCCTTAGGGAGCTGACTGGCGGCATCTACTTCGGCAAACCGTCCTTCGTGGAGGCCGACCGAGGGCTCTCGACGATGGTGTACGAGCGGCACGAGGTCGAGCGGATCGCCCGCCTCGCGTTCGAGACGGCTCGGCGCAGGCGCGGCCGCGTCACCAACGTCGACAAGTCCAACGTCCTCGACGTCTCCCAGTTCTGGCGGGACGTGGTCCTCGAGGTGCACGCGGACGGGTTCACCGACGTCGAGCTCGACCACCTCTACGTCGACAACGCAGCCATGCAGGTCGTGCGTGACCCTCGCGCGTTCGACGTGATCGTGACCGGCAACCTGTTCGGAGACATCCTCTCGGATCTCGCCGCCGTCATCCCCGGTTCGCTCGGTCTGCTGCCGTCGGCCAGCCTCGGTGGCCCGGTCGGGCTCTACGAACCCATCCACGGGAGCGCGCCCGACATCGCGGGCAAGGGGATCGCCAACCCGGTGGGCACGATGCTCTCGGCAGCGATGATGCTGCGTTTCAGCTTCGACGATGCGGCCGCCACGACAGCCTGAACCGGCGTAGCCCTCGCACGGTTGTCGAGCAGGGAGCTCGCGACGAGCGCGGCGACGGCAAGGAGGGTCGCCACCGTCACGTACGCCTGGACGGGCGGCGACCAGACGAGGAGCGGCCCGGCCGACGAGTGCATCCCGCGCAGGAGCGCGACGCTCAGCAACGTGCCGAGCAGCACCCCGGCACCTCCGCCCGCGATCGTGGTGAGCGCGGCCTCCGCCGCCAGCGTGCGCGCGAGCAGCCTGATGGGCGCGCCGAGCGCTCTGAGCAGGCCCAGCTGGTGCCGGAGCTGCCAGAAGCCGATGAGGATGGCGTTGAGTAGCCCGGCCAGCGCGACGAGCAACGCCACGAGGACGAGCGTGCGGATGACGACGAACGTGTCGCGCACCCCTTCGAGCACCTCTTCCCTGTAGGCTGCCGCCTGGACGACCTGCACAGGCACGAGCTGCCCGCCGCCCTCGGCGGCGACGGCGCCCCCTTCTGTCGGCTCGGCTGCCGCGCCGCCCTGTCCAGGGTCGAGCGCGGGCTCGACTCGCGCGTCCCGCGCGTAGCCGAGCGCGCTCCTCACTGCTGCCGTCACCGCTACGGCTGCTCGCCCCGGGTCGACGCCCACCTCCAGTCGTACGCCGATCTCGTCGACGGACCGATCGTTCCACGACTCCGCGAACCGTGCGATGTCGAGGTAGGCGGTGGCGGCGTCCGTACCCGCGCCGTCGACGGCGGGGTCCTCGACGACCGCCACGACGAGGAAGTCCTTCTCGCCCGTAGGCGTCGCGAGCGGGAGACGCTGGCCGGCAGATACGCCGAGCCGCGCCGCGAGCGCGGTCGACAGCGCGACGGAATCGGAGGCGTGCAGCGCCTCGGCGACGCCACCCCGCCACCCCTGCGCGACCGACTCGGACCTGAGCGTGCGCGAAGGGGCATCGACGGACGCGTCGAACGCGATGAGGGGCACCGCCCTGCCACGCGATGACACCGTGAGCATGCGCTCCGGCAGCGCCGAAGCGACGCCGGCGACGGCCGCGATCGTGTCCGTCGTGGCAGCAGGCAACGGGACCGTCGGCCCAGCACCGAGCGGACCGGAGCTGACCTTCAGGTCCCAGGACACGGTGGCGTCGAGCCAGGCCGTCAGTGACGACCGGTAACTGTCGGCTGCCCCGTAGACCCCGACGAGGCCCGCAACGGTGATCATGAGCGAGATGGCTGTCGCTCCGGAGCGCCGACTGTGACGGCGCATGCTGTCGGCCGCGAGGCGCAGCCACAGCGGCGGGGAGTTCAGGTGCCGCACACCGTGCCCAAGCTGGCTGAGCAGCAGCGGGAACGAGCGGACCGCTGCCCAGCCGAGGACGAGCACGAGCAGGCCCACTCCGACAGCCTGACCCTGACCACCTGACCAGTACGCTGCAAGGCGCCCTGCGAGCGTTTCGGCGTAGCGCGATGACGCTGCGACGACAACGGCGGCCGTGACGCCAACCAGGCAGGCGACGAGCGCCGCACTGCGCCCCCTGGACGTCGGGCCCGGGTCGTGGCGCAGGGCGGGGGCGCGCCCCGACCCGGCACGGCCGTCGTCAGCGCCGCGCGCCCGTACGGCCAGCGGCACGGCGGCGACCAGCGAGACGAGGCCCCCCGCGGCGATGCCGAGGCAGATGACGAGGCCGACGGGGACGCTGGGAAGCAGGTCGCTCGCCACGGAACCGAGGACCGAGCCAGGCAGCCGCGCGAGGAGTCCCGTCGCGAGACCGGCCCCCGCTGCCGCGCCGAGCACGCTGCCGACGAGCCCGAAGCACACGGACTCCACCATCAGCCAGGCGGCAGCGCCGGCACCAGGCACGCCGAGGGCGCGCCGCACGTCGAGGTCGCGGCCGCGCTCCTCGACGGCAGCGAACAGGTTGGTGGCGATCAGGAAGGCCGCAGCCACCAGCGCCATCGCGCCGGACAGCAGGAGCAGGAACCGCATGCCGCGGCTCGCCGTCGCGAGCTCGCGCAGCTCGTCGGCTGGGAGGCGCACGGTCGCGGCGCCGCCGAACAGCGCCTCGAGGTCATGCTTCAGCCCACCGAGCACGGACGGGTCTACCGCGACGACGTCGATGCGCGTCACGACGTCGCGACCGTGCATGAACGAGTCGCGGGCTTCCGAAAGGGCCATGACGCCCGTCCTGTCGCGGGACAGGTCCGAAGCCTCGAGAGTCCGGTCGACGCCGATGACCCGCAGGGTGATCACGCCATCCGTCGTCAGGAGGGACACGCTGTCCCCGACGCCGACGTCGAGGGAGGCTGCGGCGGCAGACGACAGGACGACGGCGTCGTGGTCGTCGTGCGCCAGCGCTCGGCCGCTCACCAGCTCGGTGGGCCTGACCGCTGCCTCCGCGACGGGATCGACTCCGCGAAGCGTGACGCTCGCCTGCGTCGTGTCCGTGAAGAGGTAGCTGCGTTGCTCGACGACGGCGGCGGCATGGCGCACACCGTCCATGGCGCGCACGCGCTCCAGCCAGTACGAGCTCATGCCCGCCGACTCGACGGACCTGACCTCGACCTGGCTGCGCCCGAGGGTGGCGGCAGCCAAGCCGTCGTACGTGCGAAGCACCGCCTGGTTGACGGACACGACCGCGACCATCAGCCCGACGCCGAGGGCGATGCCGCTGAGGCTCACCAGCGCACGGCCGGGTCGCCGCCTCCAGTACCGTCCGCTGAGGTAGGCGAGGGTCGACGTCATGCCGAGCACGGCGGAGGTCACCTGCGCGACCGCTTCGGTCGGGTCGGTGTTGCGTTCGTCGTCGTGAGCGCCTCGCTGCAGGCGCTGCTGGCGGTCTGCGAACGCCCGGCGCGGGGTCCTGCCCGTCAGTCGTCTCTCAAGCCAGCCCGGCACCACGACCTCCGGTCACCTTGCCACCGCGCAGCGTGAAGACCGTGTCCGCGTAGGCGGCGGCCCGCGCGTCGTGCGTCGCCATGAGCACCGTCATCCGCATCACCTCATCCGTGGCGGGACCATCGAGGTTCGCCGTTGGCTCGTCCGCCAGCAGCAGCGCCGGGCCGGCCGCCATCGCCCGCGCCAGGCACACGCGCTGCTTCTCGCCGACGCTGAGCTGCTCGGGCAGGTGCTCGAGCCGCGTCGTCAGGCCGAGTTCGCTGAGCAGGCTCTCGCCTGCCGCCGCTGCGGGCTTGCGGGCCATGCCCGTGAGCAACAGCGGCAAGACGGCGTTCTCGAGGGCGGTCAGCGTCGGGATGAGCTGGAACGTCTGGAACACGAAGCCGATGTGAGCGAGGCGCAGGCGGGCGCGTTCACCGTCGTCGAGGTCCGTCACGACCACACCACCGACCGAGACGGTGCCGACGGTGACCGACTCCAGGCCCGCGACGATCTGCAGCAGCGTGGACTTCCCCGCTCCGCTCGGCCCGACGACCGAGGCGAACTGACCGGGTGCGACGTCGAGGTCGACGTCGTCGAGGACCTTCACCTGCTCGGCACCCTGCCAGTAGCGCTTGTGCACGCCACGCAGCCTGATGGCAGGCGGACTGGCCGGCGCCGTTCCAGGCGAGGTGGGAGCGGCACCCGTGAGCTCGAGACTCATGGAGCGCCGCGTCATCAGTTGTCGGACCCTCCACCTCGGCGCCCCAACTCCATCTCGCAGTGATCGAGCCACCGCAGGTCGGCCTCGCAGTGGTAGATCGCGGCATCGAGCAACAGCGACTCCATCGCCAGCTCGTCGCGCCGGTGGGCCCCGGCGCCCTCGGAGTCGTCGACGATGACGTTCTTGGCTCTCGTCAGCTCGGCCATCCGCTCGAGGAACAAGCTCCTGTGCGCGGCGACGAGGTCGAGCAGCTGGCCCGCTGGACCGTCCGACATGACGGCCAGCCGGATGTACAGCTCATCGCGCAGCGGCCGGGCGCGCGGCGTCGGGTTGTCGAGCCACGTGTCGAGTGCCAGCCTGCCGGCCGCCGTGACGTCGTACACCTTGCGGTCGGGAGCGGCTTCGTCATGTTCGATGGTGTGCCTGACCAGCCCCTCTGCTTCGAGGGCGACGAGCGACTGGTAGATCTGTCCCTGGTTCAACTCCCAGAAGCCGCCGGTGAGCTGCTCGAAGGTGCGCTTCAGCTCGTACCCATGCTGCGCCTGGCGGGCGAGAAGCCCCAACAGACCGTACTTGACGGACATCGTGGGAGGAAGTCTAGCACGGGCCTTGGCGTTAGAATGCCCGTACGGAGGCCCCTTTGCCAGCTTCGACCATCACAAGGACACGAGCGAACCGCCGCAGTTCCGTCGTCACGACAGGCGACCAGCGGGCACCCAACCGCGCGATGCTCCGCGCCGTCGGGTTCGAGGACGGCGACTTCGAGAAGCCGATCATCGGCATCTCCAACGGTCACAGCACCATCACGCCGTGCAACTCCGGTCTCGGCGACCTGGCGACCGCGGCCGAGGGCGCCATCCGCGCCGCAGGCGGCATGCCGCAACTGTTCGGGACGATCACCATCTCCGACGGCATCTCGATGGGCACGGAGGGCATGAAGTGCAGCCTCGTGTCGCGCGAGGACCGTCGGGCGCGGTCAGAGCATGGACGGCATGCTGGCGGTCACCGGCTGCGACAAGAACATGCCTGGGGCGATGATCGCTCTCGGCAGGCTCGACATCCCCGCCATCCTGCTCTACGGCGGCACCATCAAGCCCGGGCACCACGACGGCAAGGACCTGACCATCGTCAGCGTGTTCGAGGCCGTGGGCGCGAAGGCAGCGGGCCGCATCGAGCTCGACACCTTCAACGCCATCGAGCGGGCGGCCTGCCCGGGCGCCGGCTCGTGCGGTGGCATGTACACCGCCAACACCATGTCGAGCGCCATCGAGGCCATGGGCATGAGCCTGCCCTACTCGAGCACCATGGCGGCCGTCGACGAGGAGAAGCTGATCAACGCAGCCGAGAGCGGCGCCGCGCTCCTCGCGCTGGTGGAAGCCGACATCACGCCACGCCAGATCATGACGAGGGCCGCGTTCGAGAACGCCATCCGCGTCGTCATGGCCGTCGGCGGGAGCACCAACGCCGTGCTGCACCTCCTCGCCATCGCCCACGCGACCGACGTCG
>ERZ795041.500-NODE-500-length-14639-cov-3.594144_pt1 | contig 14639 bp, 11 predicted proteins | sample MGYA00375125_ERZ795041 | MGnify/ENA primary metagenome ERZ795041 (study PRJEB30170, sample SAMN03074214) | activated sludge metagenome | biome: Common Effluent Treatment Plant; feature: Wastewater; material: Activated sludge; isolation source: activated biomass in...
CGCGACCGGATGCGCGTACTGCGGCAGCAGCGGCCGCGGCAATCGGCCATTGACAACGAACGGCTGCCGCCGCAGAACAGCGGCTGGATCACTCGACGGTCTCACCATGACTCATATCTTCGATGTCGCCGTCATCGGCGCAGGCACCGCGGGGCTCGCCGCATTGCGCGAGGCGCGCAGGCATACGCACGACGTCGTGATCGTCAACGACGGTCACTACGGCACGACGTGCGCGCGCGTCGGCTGCATGCCCTCCAAGGCATTGATCGAATCCGCGAATGCATTTCATCGCACGGCCAAGCTCGCCGAGCTCGGCATTGCCGGCGGGGAGCGGCTGCGGGTCGATACCTCGGCCGTGCTCGCGCGAGTGCGGCGGTTGCGCGATCACTTCACCAAGGACATCGTCGCTATCACGACGCGGCTCGGCGATCGCAGCATCCAGGGCCGCGCACGATTCATCGCCGCCGATACGCTCGACGTCGATGGTCGCTGCATACAGGCAAGGAAGATCGTGATCGCGACAGGTTCGCGGCCGAGCATGCCGCCCCAGTGGCGCGCATTCGGCAATCGCATCCTGACGAGCGACACGCTGTTCGAGCAACGCTCGTTGCCGGCGCGGATGGCCGTCGTCGGCATGGGCTCCATCGGCGCCGAGATCTCGCAAGCGCTGGCGAGGCTCGGAGTGAAGGTGGCTGCATTCGGATCGCGGCCGTTCATCGCCGGGCTCTCGGACCCTGCGGTGAACGATGCGCTCGTGACGTCGCTGCGCGGCGAAATGGAACTGCACCTGGGCGCATCCGCGCGGCTGGAAACGAATGACAGCGGCGACATCGACGTGATTGCCGGAACGCATCGAGTCAGCGTCGATGCCGTGCTGGCCGCATTGGGCCGCCGACCGAACGTGGACGATCTTGGACTGGAGCATCTCGGCATCGCGCTCGACGAGGACGGCATGCCGCCGTTCGACCGCGCCACGCGGCGCATCGGCGATCTGCCGATCTATCTCGCAGGCGACGTGGCGAACGAATTCCCGGTGCTGCACGAAGCGGCCGACGACGGCTACATCGCCGGCATCAACGTGACGCGTGCAGCGCCCATCCGTTTCGAGCGCCGCGCGCATCTCGCGATCGTGTTCTGCGATCCCAACGTTGCGATCCTCGGCACACCCTATGCGCAGCTCGATCATACGAACACCGCAATCGGCGCCGTGAGTTTCGAGCGACAAGGCCGAGCGACGCTCGCCGCGGACAACCGCGGAACATTGCACGTTTATGCTTCCCGCACCGATGGCCGGCTCCTCGGCGCGGAATTGTGCACACCACGCGGCGAACACCTCGCGCATCTGCTCGCACTGGCGATCAGCCGATCGCTCACGGTGCAGGATTTGTTGCGCATGCCTTTCTATCATCCGGTGTTCGAAGAAGGATTGCGCACCGCGCTGCGCGATCTGGCGAAGCAACTCGGCACGGATCGTCAGAGCGATCTCGCAAGCTGCAGGCCGGTTGGCGCAAGCGCATTGGACTGAGCGTGCCGTACGTGATTTTCTGACGCGAGATTTTCTTACGCGAACCTGGATGAAAACGGATAGCGCAGGTAGATCGCGCTCCAGTATCGTTGCCGCATCGCTCGTGAGCGCACCGAAGGGCGAGCAGTCGCGGCCCACCCCCGTGGGCCATCGTCGTCGAAACAGAAGGCCCGGCTCGCTTACGCATGCCAGCGAAGTCTTCCCTCGAATCCCAGCTCTTGCGCCGATTCGGCGACTCGCTGCTGCACGCATCCTTTGCTCGGCTCTCCCACGATCGATTGATGGATGCATCGCGAGCGTGCCTGCGACGCGCATCCAGGAGCAACCGGGCTGGCGTTGAAATCGTCACGACTCGGCTGTTCGAAAATACCGTCACGTACGACTCATGGGAACGCGAGCATGCCGCGCTCATGCGCAGTGTCGCGGCGGAGCGCCTGCCCGCCGCGCAGCGCGAATCGATGCTAGCCGCCTCGTTCTCGCTGACTCATCGCAAAGCGCTGTTCGAATACATGCGCGAGAAACGGCTGCGCGGCAGGCAGCGCGAGGCGTTGGTTCGGCATTTCTTCCCGCAGCGCGATTTCGCCACTGCGTTGCATGTCGAGCACATGCGGTACGTCCGCAGCGCCGCCAGCTACCTGTGCGTCGATCACGTCGGCCGCGATCTGATGTTCGACACGCTGTTTGCGCAACCGCTACGCGAATACGAGGAGATCTATCACGACTACTTTCACGCGCATTGCGATCAGATCCTCGCCGCTTCGAGCGGGCTGCCGATACCGACGGAAATACTCGGCGAGCTCAAGAGCCGCGTCAGCGAATGGCGCAAAGCGCTGCTCGCACTCACGCAATCGCAATCGGGCACCTGGCGGCGACCCAAAGCATGAGAGCGCGAAGCGATGGCGGATCGTCAGTCCGACTGCAACTGCGTGTGAATCTTCACGCCGTTCTTCAGCGTCAAGGTCACCGGCGTCTTCTCGGCGATCTCGAGCAGGCGGCTGCATTGCTCGGGCGTGAGATCGCCCTGGATCGTCAGCGCACGCTCGATGCGCGCGCCGTCATCGCCCCTGTGCATCTGTAGATCCACGACGACGCCGCGCAGCGGCCATTCCTTGCGCTTCGCATACATGCGCAGCGTGATCGCCGTGCACGCACCGAGACTCCCGAGCAGCAAATCATAGGGAGCAGGCCCGGTATCCTGGCCGCCGAGACTCGGCGGCTCATCGCACGTCCACGAATGCCTTCCAGCCGTGATCGCGACCGGATAGTCGGCCGTGCCGATCGTCGTTCTCACCTGTGTCATGAATCTCACCTCGCTATGCGCCGCTCATGCGGCCAGGAGCCGCATTCTCGCTCTTTGGTCGACTCACTGCATCGAAGGCGCTGTGCAAGCCCTAGCGACCAGCGCGACGAGCGCGCGGCGCAGGCATCTCGATGGGTTGCCTGCGAATACGCGGCAGCTTCGCCTTGAATCCCGGCGGCTTGACGATCAGCAGATCACAGCTCGTCTCATAGATCAGCCGCTCAGCGGTATTGCCGAATACGAAGCCTTGGAGCCAGCGCCGGCTGAGCGCGCCGAGGACCAAGGTTTGCTCATGGATCTTTTCCAGCAGTTCCGGTAGCACTTCCTCGACGAGACCGTCGAGTACATGAATCTTGCGCGCATCGACGCCCGCTCGGGCGAGGATCGCATCGAGCCGTTCGCGCGCTTCGCGTTTCGCCGCGTGGCGCTGCTTGACCGTGATCGGTCCGAGTGGATAGGCGCTGTTCGCAATGCAGTGCACGGCGTGCACTTCGGCGTTCAGACCGGCTGCAAGCATGTGCGCGCCCTTGGCGAGCTCAGCATCGAGCGCCGCGGGCTTGTCGTTCACGTGACTGGGGTCCAGCGCCGCAACGACCGGCCCCGACCGCTTCGAGCCCGTACCGCGCACGATCAGCAGCGGCCGCGATGCATAGCGCATCAGCTCCCAATCGTTCTGTTTCAGGATCGGCGTGCGATTCGCGCGCGGTCGATGCGTGCCGATGACGATCAAGTCCGCGTCATCTCGAATCGCCGCGCGCAGGACCGCGGCATACGCCGGCTCCTCCCACACGACGGCGCAGCGCGCCACGATGCCGCGGCCTTGGAGCTGCTTGCAGCGCTTCTGCAGCAACGCAAGACGCGCCGCGACGAGCTCGCCGCGCGATTTGGCGAGCCGCGCGGAATCGAAGAACGGACGGCCGCTCAAGTAGGGCTCGAAGGCGGCGTGGAACAGGATGAGCTCGGCCCGCAACGCCAGCGCCAGCGCGGCCGCCCGCTCGACGGCGGGTTGCAACCGCTCTTCGGGTTCGGCAATGCCGACGAGAATCGTGCGTATCTTGTTCGCTGCCATGGGGTGCTGCATCGTGCGATCGTGAAGGGACGGGACCATAGCCGGAATTTTGCTTGGTTAGAAGCCGGTCGAGCGAAGCTGACGCGAGCGGCGCTCACTCCATCATCGGCTGCGCGCCCGCGGCGACGATCATCGCTTTCAATCTCTCCACGACCTCCTGCAGCAAAGCGACGTCCGTCGCTCGGGCAACGAGCGTCGTGCCGATGCGGCCTTCGCGATTGAACGGATAGCTGCCGATTTCCACCGCCGGATAGGTCTGCTGGATGCGGGTGAGCGCCTCCGCAACCGCGCTTTCACCGAGATACACGCCGATCGATCGCGATTGCAGCACTGCGCCGCCCTGCAAAAACGCCTCGAGCGCGGCGAGCATCGCACGCATCACGGACGGAATCCCGGCGAGCACGTAGACGTTGCCGATCGAGAATCCGGGCGGCCCGCCTGTCGTGTTCGGCACGAGCTGCGCGCCCTGGGGCACGAGCGCCATTCGCATGCGCGCAGCCATGACCTCGGGCGGCCCACCACGCGCCCGCAGCAGCGCCGCGATGTCCGGATGCTCGACGAGCGGCACGCCGAAGGCGCGCGCGACGGACTGCGCCGTAACATCGTCATGCGTGGGGCCGATGCCGCCGGTCGTAAGCACGTAGTCGCATTTCGCGCGCAGCTCGTTCACGACGGCCGCGATCGTCGCCTCCACGTCCGGTACGATGCGCGCCTCGGCGATACGAATCCCCCATGATCCCAACGCCAGCGCGATATCGCGCAAGTTCGTGTCCTGCGTTCGGCCCGAAAGAATCTCATTGCCGATGATGATGACGGCGGCAGTGAAGATGCGATCGCTCATCGAAGACTCTCGAGTGGCGTCTTTTCGATACCGGTCATTTCTGGATCGCAATGATCCGCGTCTGCGTGAACTCCTCGAGACCTTCCTGGCCCATCTCGCAGCCGAAGCCCGATTGCTTCGCGCCGCCGAAAGGACCTTCCGGCGGAACGTCGAGATGCTTGTTCACCCACACGGTGCCCGAGGCGAGCTGTTGCGCGACTTCGAATGCACGCTCCGGATTCGACGACCACACCGAGCCGCCGAGGCCGTAGTCGGTGTCATTCACACGCGCAACGACAGCGGCGACGTCGGAGTACCGCAACACGGGCAGCACGGGGCCGAACTGCTCTTCGCGTACCAGGCGTGCATCGTCGGAGATGTCGCGCACGATCGTCGGCTCGATGAAATAGCCGTCGCGATCGAGCGCCTTGCCGCCGGCGATGATCCGGCCGTTCGCGCGTGCATCGGCGAGAAATTCCCGCACCTTGACGAACTGCGCCTCGTTTTGCACCGGGCCCATCATCGTGCCTTCGTCGAGACCGTCGCCCACCACGATTTTCGCGGCCTGCTTCGCGAGCTCTTCGCACATCCGATCGTATTGCGATTCGTGCACGTAGAGACGCTTGATCGCGATACAGACCTGCCCTGCGTTGTACATCGCCGCCTGGAGAATCTTCGGCGCGATCTCGGGAATGTTCGCATCCGGCAGCACGACCGCGGCGTCGTTGCCGCCCAGCTCGAGCGTCACGCGTTTCACACCTTCCGCAGCGCCTTGCATTACCTTCTTGCCGGTCGCGGTGGAGCCGGTGAACGTGACCTTCGCAACGTCGGGATGCGCCGTGAGCGCGGCGCCCAGATCGTTCCGATCGACGATGACGTTCAGTACGCCCGGCGGGAGAATCGCCGTGCACAGCTCGCCGAACAGCAGCGAGGTGAGCGGAGTGGTCGGCGCGGGCTTCAGCACGACGGTATTGCCGGCGAGCAACGCGGGCGGCACCTTGTTCATCACCAGCGTCATCGGAAAGTTCCACGCCGTGATCGCCGCCACGACGCCCAGCGGCGCCTGCTGGCGCACGACTTTCTCCTTGTCATTCTCTTTCAGCACCTTGGTGGGCAGATCGAGCGCGGCGTAGCGGCGAATCGACGCCACGGCACCCTTCATCTCGCGATTCGCCAGCGCGAGCGGCTTGCCCTGCTCTTGAGTCAACAAACGCGCGAATTCCGCGCTGCGCGCCTCCACGGCATCGGCCATCGCGAGCAGGTACTCGCGCCGTTTCGCGATCGGCGTGCGTGACCATGGCGCAAATGCCGCTTTCGCCGCGGCGACGGCTTGATCCAACTGCGCCTCATCGGCGCGCGCGCAGGTCATGAACGGCTTGCCCGTCGCGGGATTTACGACATCCATGCGGCTGGCGCCCGGCACGAGCCGGCCGTCGATGACGAGATCGAAGCGAGGTGCCGTGGGGGCGGCCTTGGGATGGGCGCTCATGGTTTTATGCTCATGGGTTTTACGCTCATGGGTTTCACGTTCTTGGGGTTCACGTTCTTGGGGTTCACGCTCAGGGGTTCACCTTGAAACGAAGCGGGACGGGGCGAGGGCTCGCAGTGTGCCATGAGCGTGCGGCGCGTCACATCCCGCCATCCCTCATCGCTGCATAGCGGCGCGCTATACTTCGCGCCCGCATAATTCCGGTCCCTTTAGCTTTCCATGTCCTGCTTCCAAGACCTCCAATTCCGCGGCATCGTCAAGCAAGTCACCGATCCGGAGCTCGAGCAGGCGCTCGCCGCCGGCCCGATCACGCTCTACATCGGGTTCGATCCGACGGCCGACACCCTGCACGTCGGGAGCCTGCTGCCGCTGCTGACGCTGCGGCGCTTTCAGCTCGCGGGCCACAAGGCGATTGCAGTGGTTGGCGGTGCAACCGGATTGATCGGCGACCCGAGCTTCAAAGCGCAGGAGCGCAACCTGCTCGACGAAGCGCAGCTGCAACGCAATCTCGCCGGCATCACCAAAGTCATCGAGCGCATTCTCGTGCTAGACGGCGAAAACGCCGCCGTCGTGGTGAACAATTTCGATTGGTTCAAGGGCATCTCGTATCTGCAGTTCCTGCGCGACATCGGCAAGCATTTCACGGTCAATCACATGATCGCGAAGGAATCGGTGCGCGCGCGGCTGGAAGATCGCGAGCACGGCATTTCGTATACCGAGTTCTCCTACATGCTGCTGCAGGCCTATGACTACTATCGCCTGCACAAGGACCGCGGCTGCACGCTGCAGGTGGGCGGCTCCGATCAATGGGGCAACATCACGGCGGGCATCGAGCTCACTCGCCGCATGGAAGCTGCGGACGGACGGCCGCAGCCGAAGATGTTCGGTCTCACCCATCCGCTCGTCACCAAGGCGGATGGCACCAAGTTCGGCAAGAGCGAGCAAGGCACGGTGTGGCTGGATGCGAAACGCACCTCGCCCTACCGTCTGTACCAGTTTTTCATTCAGACGGCGGACGCGGACGTCATCAATTACCTCAAGTACTTCACGTTTCTCTCGCACGATGAGATCCGCGCGCTCGAAGCCTCGGCACAGCGCGAGCCCGAGAAACGCGCCGCGCAACAGGCGCTCGCGCGCGAAGTGACGAAAATCGTTCACGGCGAAGAGGAATTGCAGCGCGCCGAGGCGGCGACGCAGGCGCTGTTCGGCACGTCGATTCGCGAGCTGGACGAATCGACGCTGCTCGATGTGATGTCGGACGCACCCTCGACGCAGAAGCCGCGCGCCTCGCTGGACGGCTACACGCTCATCGACGCGCTGGTCGATGGCGGCCTGTGCAGCTCGAAGGGCGCCGCACGCAAGGACATCGCCGCGGGCGGCGTGTACGTGAACAACGAGCGCATCAGCGATGTCGCGGCGACGCTGAAGACTTCGGATCTGATCGGCGGCGCACATGTCGTACTGCGCAAGGGCAAGAAGAATTACCACTTGCTGCGGTTCGAATGAGAGGGTGAGGCAGTCGCATCCAGCCCGGCTTGACGAGCCTGGCGTGGCAAGTCGGGCTTGACGATCCTGGCTTGACGACTCCGGTCCGCTGAACTCAAGCTCGGCCTGTCGTCGGCAGGTGAGCTTTGCCGTGGGCCGGATTCGCTACCCACCCCTTTGGGTATTTCTCACGCTCGCCGTCGTTGCGGCGACGGCGCTGCGCGCGACCTCCGATCCATTCGGCGCTGCCGGAGGCTCGCCACCACCCACCGACGGTCATGAATTCCACTTCGTGCGCCTGGCCTATTCGGATGTCGGATTCGGACGCCGCCAGATGTGGCTGACCGATTGGCCCGACGCCGAAACGCATCTGATCGGCGGCCTGCGCCGCCTGAGTCGCATCGACGTTTCCGAGGAACACCGCTATCTCGCGATTCGCGACCAGGCACTGTTCGACTATCCCCTGCTCTATGCCGTCGAAGTCGGCTATTGGTCGCTCGACGACATCGAGGCCGCGCGCTTGCGCGACTATCTCCTGCGCGGCGGGACGCTCGTCGTCGACGACTTCCACGGCAGCGCCGAATGGGCCAACTTCATGCACAGCATGCGCAAGGTGTTTCCCGATCGCACGGTCGTCGACATTCCGGACGACGACCCCCTGTTTCACATCGTTCATGACCTGGACGAGCGTATCCAGATTCCGAGCATCGGCGTGCTGTTCCGCGGCGTGACCTACGAACGCGACGGCGTCACGCCGCACTGGCGCGGCATCTACGACGACGCGGGGCGCCTCATGGTCATCATCAACTTCAACATGGATCTGGGCGACGCCTGGGAGCATGCGGACACGCCCGAATATGCTCTGCAATACACGAATCTCGCTTACAAGTACGCAGTGAATTACATCGTGTATGCGATGACACATTGAGTTGGCCAACTGGGGCGCTGGCCTGCTGGCCTGCTGGCCAGAAAGATGGGGCTGGCGGTTCACATCGTTTATCGCAGCGCTTTGAGGAGAAACGGCAGCGATACGTCCAGTCGATAGTCGATATCGGAATGCGTGTCGTCGAATTCCTCGTAGCGGTGTTTCACGCCGGTGGCTTGCAGACGCTTCGACAGAATCCGCGTGCCGTAGTGGATGTGGTACTGATCGCGCCAGCCGCAGTCGATGAAAATGCCGCGCAGTGTCTGAAGATTCCTTGCGTAGCGTTGCACGAGATTGATGGGATCGTGCTCGCGCCATCGCTTCCAGCGCTGCACGAGCAACTCGCCGGTCTCGAGATCGTACGGCAGGCGAAAGCCGTTCGGTGCGCGTGGATCGGGATCGTAAGACGCGGCCATGCACAGCTCCATGATTGCATGCCCTTCGGCGCTCGAGAGCCGATGCTTGCGCCACACCGCTTCGAGGAAACGGCGCACACGCCCGTCATCCAGGCCGCGACCCGTCCGACGGCTCATCTTCACCGCGTCGTAACGTCCCGGCGACGGCGCCACAGCGCGATATTTCGCCAGCTCGGTCAGCGTGCTCGGCCAACCGTGCGCATAGACGAACTCGAAATAGGCATCGCCCGAGTGATTCGCAATGGCACCCCAGGTTTGCGGATATTTCATGCCATGAATGATCGCGCCATAGCCGCCCGATGATTTGCCGAAGCAGCCACGATGATCGCGCGATGCGAGCGTGCGGAATTCGCGGTCGACGAACGGAACGAGCTCACGCGTCAGGTAATCCGCGTAGCGCCCGATCGCGGACGAGTTGATGTACTGGTTGCCGCCGAGCGCGGTGAAGCAATCCGGAAACGCGACGATCGCCGGCGGCATCCTGCGCTCGTGCACGAGCCTGGCGAGCCGTTCGGGAATGTTCTCGCTGAAATTCTTCCAGGCGACATGCTTCAATCCCGACCCGGTGAACCCCGCGAGATCAAACAGCACCGGGAAGCGCCTACCCGGCTTCGAGTCGTATTGCGGCGGCAGCCACACGGCCAGGCGCCGGGCGTGCGGATCGCCGAGCGGATTGCCCTCGAGCACCTTCGATACGTGTTCGAGCGTGACGACGGTTCCGGAGGACCAGCGAGGACGTTTGAGCATGGTTGTGGTGGTAGGGTGATCTAGTGATAAGGGGAGCTCGGATGCGTTCGCGCATTCTGAGCTGGACACCTGACACGCTCAACTCTACCCGGCTGCAATCCGCACCTGATCACCGGCTCACCCGATCACCTGATCACCTCATCTCAAGCAACCTGATTCCTCCCCGCCCGCTTCGCCCGATAAAGCTGCGTGTCCGCCGCTTCGAGGAATTCCACCACTTCGCAGGTGCCGTCCCATTGGGCGAGGCCGATGCTGATCGTGACGGCGAGATCGGGATGGAAGCGACGCCATTCGTGCGATTCGATGGCGTTGCGAATGCGGTTGCAGAACTCGATGGCGCCCTCGCGCGTCATCGCCGGCAGCACCAGCGCGAACTCCTCGCCGCCGATGCGCGCGACGAGATCGGTCTCGCGACAGAGCTGCTGCATGAGCAGCGCGCTTTCGCGCAAGGCCATGTCGCCGATCGCATGACCCAGACGATCGTTCACGACTTTGAAATGATCGAGATCCGCGACCGCGAGCGTGAGCGGCTGACCGACGGCGAGCGCCACTTCCATCTCCGCCATGAGACGGCGCGTGAACGAACGCCGATTCGCAACACTCGTCAGCGGATCTTCCTGCGATTCGCGCTCGAGCGTGCGGCTACGCTCGCGCATCGCGGCAATCAACCGTTCCTTCTCGCCATTCGCGCGCTCGAGCTCCGCCGTACGCTCGGCGACGCGCTCTTCGAGGCGCTGCCGGTAATCCTCGAGATCCTCGAATGCGCGCGCATCCGCAAGCGCTCCCACCACCTGCTCCGCCAGGTGCTGCATCAAATGCAGGTCGGCCTCCGAGTACACGCCCGCGCGTGTGTGCTGCACGCTCAGCAGGCCGACGACTGCGCCGCCTTCGACGAGCGGCACGATGATGACGGAACCCGTCTCCTTGCCGGTGACTTCCGCGCGCTGGTGCACCTGCTCCGAGGCATGCGCGAACGCCTCGACCAGCAACGGCCGCGCACCCTCGACCGCCCAACCGAACAGGCCCGCGCTCATGGATTTGGAACGCCGCGGCAGACGCTCGCCGCGGCGCTCGTGAATGCGTACGTCGAGCGACTGCTCGTTGCGGTCGACGAGCACGAAATAGAATTCATCGAAGGGGAACAGCGCACGCGTTTCGGCAAGCACGCGCTCGCCGAGCTCATCGATGCGGCGCACGCCTCCCATCGCACGGCGCACCTCGAACAACCGCGCGAGCGGCGTGCGCGAGCCATCGGTGGCGAATACATCTCCGAGCGCATCGAAGCTCAGGACGAATACGACCATCAATGCGACGAACAAGCCGAATACCGCCGGCTGCTGCGCATCGAACAACACCGCCGCCAGCACTCCGCCCGGCACGAAGACGAAATCGGACAACGCATACGCGGGCGTGATCACACGGCTCACGACGCGACCGTCGAAGCGGAAGAACAGCGCCATCAACCCGATGTTCACGATCTGTGCGGCGAGCGCCATTCCCGCCAGCGGCACGACATCGCGCACGCTCAGATCGACGAGCGGATGCTGCCCGCCCAATGCGACATAGATCCGATGCGCGACGAGCATCATCAACACCGTCATCGCCGCGTTGTGGACGGCGCGCAGAAGCCCGACGCGCCATGAGCCCTGGCTGTACTCGCGATTGATGAGCGGCCATAGGAACGATGCGACCGCGCAGATCGATGCAGCAACCGGTGCGTCGACGACGAGCAGCAAGCCGATCTGCGGAACCCGCTCCATCGAGATCAAGCCCATGCGCGGCGCGCGCAAACCGAACTGCCACACGAACACATTGCCGGCGACGCACAGCCCCATGGCCCACCACGGTGGAAATCGCGCGGCACCGCCGAGCTCGTAGGCGAGCCAGGCCGCAGCAAGCATGGCGAGCAACAGCGAATAGACGACCAGTGTGCGATAGCGAGGCGGCATGTGCTGCGCAACGACGATCCGGGACTCGGTGATTGAAATCCACCGGGAAGGCGTGGGCGGTGCTGGAATTGTCAAATTCCAGGTATCGATAATCAATCGAATTCGAAAGATCGTCGCCGTATCGCGTCCAGGCGACCGGAACTGCTTCGCATTTCGTGCCGGTCCGAATGGACGCTATCGCGCGGACGATGGCCGGGGCTACCATCGGACCCGGCGCTCTTGGAGCGCTCTCCTTTCGATTCGCTCAAGATGCAGTGGCCGTGATGTCGACACACCCCCGATCGGAACACGACGATTTGGATCGCACGGACGAGCTGCCACGGCTCGACGTCTCGGCCTACGAAGCGCAGCGCGCCGCCGATGCGGGCGATACGCTCGCCTCGACCGACACCTGGGCGGTCCAGGCGCTACGCGAGGCCGAGGAGGCGAAGGAGGACACGGCGACATTGCGCTTCTCGCGCCCGCGTGTTCAACCGCCCGATCCGCCGCAGAGCGCAGAGGTCACGCTCGATGCGACGCACATCCTCGGTCGCATTCAGCAGCTCGAATCCGATCTCGAGCAAGCACTGGAACGCGAGCGCGGCCTGCAGGCGCGCGTGGCGCGCGTGGGTGACGATCTCGCGGCAAAGGAACGCGATGTCCGGGGACTGTCGGCCGACAACGCACGGCTCACCGAGCAACGCTCGATCACGATCGAGCGTGTGCGCACACTCGAGCAACAGCTGGAGGAAGAATCCGCTCGGCACGAGCGCGATCTGACGCAACAGCGCGAGCTGCACATGACTGAGCAAAGCGCCGCGATGACGGCGCGGCTCGCGCTGGAACGGCAGCTGGCGGATGAAGAGGCGAATTCCGTGCAGCTTGCGCGCCACCTGGCGGCCAAGATCACCGAGCACGCAAGCGCCGACCACGAGATCGCACGCCGCGACGCTTCGATTCTCACGCTGATCGCCGCGCGCGACGATCTCGCCGGGCTGCTCGAAGCCTCGCGCACCGAAGCCGCCGCGCTGCAGGCGCAGCTCGCGGACAAGAGCGCACGGTTCACGGCCATCGACCTGACACTGCGTGAGAGCGATGACGCCCTCGCCCAGCGCGACGCGCGCCTTGCCATGCTCGAGCACGAGTTACGACTGGCGCGCGACTGCGTCGAATCGCTCACCGAAGAACGTGACGCATTGAGCACGAAGGCGGGCGAGCTCGAACGACTCGCGGCGGATCTGCGCCAGTCGAACACGGCGCTGGAACAGAGGCGCGAAGCCGAGCGGCTCGAGAGAGAAGAGCTCGAAGCGCGCCAGCGCGAACATGAAGCCAGCGTGCTTGCGAACGCCGCCGAGCTGGCGGCAGCGAGGCGTCAACTCGGCCAGCAGCTCACGGCGACACAATCGCTGGAGCAGGCGATCCGGGCCCGAGACACGCTGGCCGAGCACCTGCGCGCGGAACTGCAAATCGCCCAGGACGAGCGCGCGATCATCGCAGGGCAGCTCGAAAAGTCCCGCGCGCGCAACAAAGCGATGGCGAAGGATATGTTCGCGCGCGATAACCAGATCGCGACGCTCAAAGCCGATCTCGCCGTCCACATCGAGACGCTGGCGGCCATTCGCCAGGACGTCCATCGCGCATCGGCGGCCGTGGAAGCCGAGCATCCCGACCGCGTTCTCGAGCCGGTCGATCACGATGCGGACATCGTCGTGCTGAACAAGAAGACGATGACGATCGGACGCACGAGCGACAACGACATCTGCATTCCCTCCAAGCTCGTCAGCCGCAATCACGCACGGCTCCTGGTCGGCCCGAACGCAGTGATCGTCGAGGATGCGGGCAGCACGAACGGCTGCCTCGTCAACGGCGCGCGGGTCAAGCAGCACGTGATCCGTGAAGGCGATGTGCTCTCGATCGGCGATCTCAAATATCGCCTGCACACGCGCCCCGACAAGGCGGCACGCCTGCGCGACAACGTGATTCCCTTCAGCCAATGAGCGGCCCTAGCGCATGACGTTGACCGTCACCGTGATGATGATCGCGTTGGTGAAGTCGATGAAGAAAGCACCGACCATCGGAGCGACGAGGAAGGCTCGCGGCGCCGGGCCGTGACGTTCGGTGAGCGTGCTCATGACGGCCATGGCGTTGGCCGTCGTACCCAACATGAAGCCGATGAAGCCGCCGCTCATGACGGCCGCTTCGTAATCGCGGCCCATGAGATAGAACACCAGCCAGCGCGCCGCGAGCATGACCAGAATGACCTGCAGCACGAGCGTGACGACGAGCGGCAGCGCGAGCGCGGACAACTCCCATAGTCGCAACGTCATCAGCGCGAGCACGAGGAACAGCGACAGCGCGACCGCCCCGATGACGTCGATGATGCGCATCGACAGCCCCAGCCAGCCCGTCAAGTCGTCGAAATTTCGAATGACGGCGGCGACGAGCATCGCGCCGATGTAAGCGGGCAGCGTCAGGTCCAGAGCCGCGAACCATTTGCTCACCCACGAACCGATCCACATCGCGACCAGGATCATCACGACGTTCTTCAGCACCGCAAACGTCGCGGCGCTGTCCTCCGCTGCGCCGGGCTGCGACTCCTCGACGTTGGCCGCGTGCGAGCGAGCCGCCTGCTTGGCCGGCGCGCGAGACGTGCTGCGCAGATTGAAACGATCGACGAGCACGGTGCCGACGGGACCGCCGACGATGCCGCCGAACACGATACCGGCCATTGCGGCGGCGACAGCCACCGATGCGGCGGCGGGAACACCGGCTTCCTCGAACAGAGGCGCGAACGCAAGACCGGTTGCGGGTCCACCGGTCAGCGTCACCGAGCCGGTGAGCACGCCGAACAGGGGATTCAGGCCGAACAGCCAGGCGACGGCCATGCCGAGCACATTCTGCGCAATCGCAAAGATCGTCGCGATGACGAGGAACA
>ERZ795041.501-NODE-501-length-14586-cov-5.150299_pt1 | contig 14586 bp, 12 predicted proteins | sample MGYA00375125_ERZ795041 | MGnify/ENA primary metagenome ERZ795041 (study PRJEB30170, sample SAMN03074214) | activated sludge metagenome | biome: Common Effluent Treatment Plant; feature: Wastewater; material: Activated sludge; isolation source: activated biomass in...
GTACTATCCTTAATGCGGCAACTGTAATTGCCACGCAAACTGTGGCGCAAGCTGTGGCACAAGCCGTGGCACAAGCTGTGGCGCAAGCTTTTGCAGGTAAACAAATTAATGCGGTATAGGGCTTCGCAGAAGGGTCAGGCAACCGGGAAGGGACGCCGCGCGTTTCCATGGAGATGGTTGTCCGGTTGCCTGAGGCCTACGGTACCCTTGATTAATTTGAAAATATCCAACATCACCGCAAGCCATGCAGCAAAGCCGGTCACTCCGGATATATGCCATCGTATAAAAAAGAGCATGAAGCCCAAACGGCAGCTCCATGCTCATCGGTTATCAATTGCGCCTGATCATCATGCGATCATTACGCCGGCCGCGAGCGCATCAACCCTTGACCGACCCGGCCAGCAGGCCGCGCACGAAGAAGCGCTGCAAGCTGAAGAAGACGATCATCGGCAAGAGCATCGTCAGAAACGCCCCGGCCGTCAGCAAGTGCCAGTCGCTACCGCGCGAACCGACGATATCGGCCAGACGCTGGGTGATGACTTTCGTCTCCGGGCTGCCACCCAGGAAGATAATGGCCACCAGATAATCGTTCCAGACCCACAGGAACTGGAAAATGGCGAACGATGCCAGCGCGGGCACGGACAGGGGCAAGATCAACTTGCGGAAGACCGTGAAATGGGACGCGCCGTCGATGAAGGCCGATTCGAGTGTCTCGCGCGGCAGCTGGCTGATATAGTTGAACAACAGATAGGTGGCCAGCGGCAAGCCGAAACCGGTGTGAGCCATCCACATCGCCAGGAACGTCCCGTTGATCTTCAACATATTGAAGTCCCTCAGGATAGGCACCAGGGCGACCTGTAACGGCACAACCAGCAAGGCGACGACCATGATGAACAGCAGCCTGCGCCCAGGGAACCGCATCCAGGCGAAACCGTAGGCGGCAAAGGCGGCCACCAGAATAGGGATGACCGTCGCCGGAACGGCCACGGCCAGGCTGTTCAGGAAGGCGCTGACGAAGTTATCGCCGGGGATCGTCTGAATGGAACCGTCGGGCCGCTTGTACTCAAAGCTCTTGCCGCTGAGAACCTGGCGGTAGTTATCAAGCGTGAAGCTCCAGTCAACCGCCCATTTCTGTTCCTGCTGTTCGATTCGGCCCAGACGTCGATTGCCTACCCAACGATAGAACGTCCCGTCTTCGGCGGTAACGCCTGTCTTGCGTATCTCCTCGAATGTCGTCTCCACTCCCTCGACCACCATCGGGCCGGTCGGATCCAATCCCATCTCGGCAGGGGTGAGCGTGGCGACAGTCTCATAGGTGCGGTGCGGGAAGACATTCCACCAACCGGAGTTTTGAATGGAATCTCGATTACGGAAGCTGGAAATAAACAAGCCTAATGTGGGGATGGTCCAAATCAGGATCAGTAACAAAAGACCCAGGTTGACCAACAAGGAACCCCATCGTTGTTGATTTTGCATGCTGCCCATGTTAAAACGCCTCCTGTTCCCGGAATTGCTTCAGGTTGTAGATCATGACCGGAACGATGGCCAGCAGCAGTACGATGGCGATCGCCGAGCCGTACCCGGAGTTACGGGCTGTAAAGGACTGTCTGTAGAACTGGGTCGCGATCACCTCCGTCCCAAACTGTCCGCCGGTCATCACCCACACGACGTCGAACACTTTCAGGGTGAAGATTACAACCGTCGTTGTAACAGTGATAATCGTGCCCATGATATAGGGGACCATGATCTTGAAGAAAATCTGAACCTCGTTGGCGCCGTCGACGCGCCCGGCTTCCATCAGGTCGGCCGGGATACCCTTCAACGCAGCCGAGAAGAGCACCATCGCGTATCCGACCTGCAGCCAGATGACGATGACGATGAGGAACAGGTTGTTCCAGGGCGCGATGGCTGTCCACGCCGGCCAGGGCTGCGGCTTGCCTCCCAACCCGACGACGATTGCGTTCAGCAGGCCGATTTGCGGGACATCAACCGGCCGCACCTCATAGATGAAATTCCAGATGACGCCCGCGCCGACGAAGGAGATGGCCATGGGCAGGAAGATGGCCGACTTGCCCACTCGCTCGAAGGCACTGCGGTCGGCCAGCACGGCGATGAGCAGGCCGATGATCACCGTAAACGTCGCGCCAAAGACGATCCACATGATATTGTTACGGAAAGCCTCCATCATCAGCCGATCGGTGAATACGGCGACGTAGTTATCAAGCCCGACGAAACGCGAACCAAGGGCGGCGAAGCTGCCACCCAGATTGCTCCAGTCAAGCCAGCCGGGTGGCGGGCCATCCCGGTTGAAGAGGCTGATCCAGAAGGTCCGCAAGACGGGCAAGGCCAGGAACCAGACGAGCATGGCGATGGCTGGGCCGACAAACACAAACGGTTGCAAGCGGCCGCGCCATACAGTTCCCAGTTGCTCAACGAGCCAGTTCAGTAACCAGTAGAGCAGGGCAACGCCGCCCACGCCCCATACGATGGCAAAGGCAACAATCAACCACTTAGGCCCGGTGCCGGCCCGAAGGAAGTTAAATCCCAGATACATGGCCGCCAGGGCGGCGACGATGGCCACGATGGGCAAGGCGATTCGCAGGATGCGAGAAATTCCCGTGTCTCCCCGTGCAGAGTCATATTGCATGTATTGAAACCTCCTTCGTTATAATAATCCGGTCATAAACCACAACGATATGAATCATCAGCCGGAGCCGCTCCCCGGCCTCAAATCCATGTTGGCTCTTCATATCTCCCGAACACCTCGCGGAAGACATCGGTGATCTCGCCCAGAGTAGCGTAGGCGCGGACGGCATCGAGGATATAAGGCATGGTGTTGTCCGTCCCCATTGCGGCCGCCTTAAGCGCCAACAACCGGGCTGCCACCTGTTCGTTGTCGCGGTCCTGCCGCAGGCGAGCCAGCCGGGCGATCTGTCGATCATAGCCGTGCGGGTCCATCTCCAGGATAGGAATCCGCAACGTTTCATCCGGGTCGACATAGGCATTGACGCCGACGATGTAGCGCTCGCCCTGATCGATCTCACGTTGATAGCGATAGGCGGCGAGCGATATCTCGCTCTGATAGAAGCCTTGGTCGATAGCCGGCAGCACGCCGCCAAGTTCATCCACTTGCCGCCAGTAATCGTAGACCTGGGCCTCGATTTTGTTCGTCTCATGCTCCACAAAGAAGGAGCCGGCCAATGGATCGACGGTGTTCACCACGCCGCTCTCCTCGGCGATGATTTGCTGGGTGCGCAGGGCGACGGTGACGGCCTCCTCACTGGGCAACGCCAGAGCCTCGTCCATGCTGTTGGTATGCAGGCTCTGCGTGCCGCCCAACACGGCCGCCAGCGCCTGAATAGCCACCCGGACGACGTTCGTCTCCGGCTGTTGGGCCGTCAGGCTGACCCCGGCCGTCTGCGTGTGGAAGCGGCAGAGCCACGAGCGCGGGTTTTTGGCTCCGAAGGTCACGCGCATCTCTCGCGCCCAAATGCGTCGGGCGGCGCGGAATTTGGCGATCTCCTCGAAGAAGTCGTTGTGGCTGTTGAAGAAGAAGCTGAGCCGCGGGGCAAATTCGTCCACATCCATGCCGCGATCGATCGCCCAGCGCACGTATTCCAGCCCGTCGCCAAGCGTGAAGGCCAGCTCCTGAGCGGCCGTCGATCCCGCCTCGCGAATATGGTAGCCACTGATTGAGATGGTGTTCCACAAGGGCATGTGGCGCGCGCCATATTCGATCGTGTCGATGACCAGGCGCATCGACGGTTCCGGCGGGAAGATATATTCCTTTTGGGCGATATATTCCTTCAGGATGTCGTTCTGCAGCGTGCCGCCCAGCTTGGCCTGGGGCACGCCCTGCTTCTCGGCCGCGGCGATGTACATGGCCCAGATGATGGCCGCCGGGCTGTTGATGGTCATGCTGGTCGTCACCTGGTCGAGCGGGATGCCGTCGAAGAGGATCTCCATGTCGGCCAGGCTGCTGATGGCCACGCCGCATTTGCCGAACTCGCCCAATGCCTGCGGCGCGTCCGTGTCGTAGCCCATCAGTGTCGGCAGGTCGAATGCCACCGAGAGGCCCATGTTGCCCTGGCTCAGCAAGTACTTGTAGCGGGCGTTGGTCTCCTCGGCGCTGCCGAACCCGGCAAACATGCGCATCGTCCACGGCTTGCCGCGGTAGAGCGTCGAGTGGACACTGCGAGTATAGGGGTACTCGCCGGGATTACCGAGGTCCTCCATGTAATCAAGATCGGCCACGTCGAGCGGGGTGTAGAGCCGCCGGATGGGTTCACCCGAAGTGGTCACAAAGGCATCTTTGCGTTCGGGGGTGCGGGCCAGAGTGTTCTGCAACGTCGTCTCTTCCCAGCGGTCGCGAGCTTCAGCCAGCTCGGCCAGCTTGGCTTTATCATACATTGGCCTTCTCCGGTCAGCAGACTCCTATGGTCTGCGCGATTGATTCAGCGGATCATGAGAATGTGCCCCGTATTATACCCATCCGTGGAAACATGTCAGGTTTGACCGAATAATGGCTCTAACTGCATCGACCAATCGTCGGATGAGCGGCGAGCAGCCACCCATTGCGACCGTCGTTCCCTTGGGCTAGACTTCAGCCTTGGATATCCTGCACCATGGAGCAACTCCCCGATCCGGCGACGCTGGAACCCTTCCCCACCCCCCTGCTTGACGCCGCACCCGACGGAGTAGAGGAAGCCACGCCGGATATCGACAGGGAAAACCACGGCATCGTCCGTGCCGCGGCCGTCCTGGCTGCGGGCAACGTCGCCAGCCGTGTGCTGGGTCTGGCGCGCGAGATGGTCAAGGCCAACCTGTTTGGCACATCGCCGCTTCTGGCCGCGTTCCAGGCCGCCGCTTACGTGCCGACCAGCCTGTTCGATCTCATCATCGGCGGCATGGTGAACTCGTCGCTCGTACCCGTCTTCAGCGACTACGCCGACAAGAGCAAGCGCGACGAGTTATGGCAGGTGCTGAGCATGGTGCTCAGCGCGGCCACCGTCGTCCTGCTCATCGTCGTCGCCATCGTGGAGCTTCTGGCCCCCCAAGTCGCCTGGCTGGTCGGTGCGGCCAACTTCGCCGAGGCCGATCTGTCCGCCTTTAGCGTGTCGCTCATCCGCATGACGACGCCGGCGGTGCTATTCCTGGGCATCGCCAGCATCCTGACCGGCGCGCTCTATGCGCTCAAGCGATTCACGATACCGGCGTTCATCGGCGCGGCCTTCAACGGCACGATCGTCGTCGTGGCCCTGCTCAACCCGGGTGAGATTCGCAGTCTGGTCTGGGGTCTTTTGCTCGGCTCGTTGCTCCAGGTTTTGCTCCAGCTGCCGGCGTTGCGCGACGCCCGTCTTCGCTGGACGCTCAACCTTCGCCATCCGGCCATCCGGCGCATCATCCGGCTCTACATCCCCATTCTGGCCGGGTTGGTCGTCAACCAGCTGGCCATCATGCTCAGCTACAACCTGGCCATCCGCACTGGCGACCAAAGCCTCAATTACATGAACTACGCGACGACCCTCTACCAGTTCCCGTTGGGATTGGTCGTCACCGCGCTATCGATCGCCACACTGCCGACCCTCTCGCAGCAGGCGAGCGATCTGAACTTGTTCAAGCAAACGCTGGGGGACGGCTTGCGGCTGGTGCTGGCCCTCATTCTGCCGGCAACAACGGGGTTATTCGCGCTGGCGCCGTTTATCATCGGCCTGCTCTTCGAACATGGCCGCTTTATCACCGCCGATACGGCTACGACCGCGCTGGTGCTGCGGGTCTATCTGGTGGGCATGCCCTTTGCCGCGGCCGACCAAATGCTGGTCTTCGCCTCCTATGCGCGAAAGGACACCTGGCGGCCGGCACTGGTCGGCTTCATCAGCATCATCATCTATTCGGTCACGGCCCTGGCGCTCCTGCGGCCACTCGGACTGCTAAGCCTGATGGTGGCCGACGCCGTCAAGCACATCGTCCACATGACGATCATGCTGTGGGTGTTGCGGCGACAGTTAAACGGCCTGGCGGGGAATCCGGTATTGCGCAGCACTGTCAAGTCGCTGGAAGCCGCCGTCCTGACCGGCCTGGCGGCCGCGTGGGCGGCCCAATCGATCGCCGGCCTGACCACAACGCCGGTTGTCGCTCATCTCTTGCCGGTCATCGCCGGAGGGTTGGCCGGGGCGTTAGCCTACACTGCATCGGTATTCGCGCTCAATATCACGGAGACTCGCGCGTTGCCGCGCATGCTCCTGCGGCGAGGCTCATAGGATCAAGCTAGGGCGACTTTGTCTGTGACTCGGCCGATTTGAGCGTTGAAACCTCGTCCACGATCTCGCCTTCGATCAGCTTGATATCCGGCGCGAAGTCAACGTCGGTCGCCGTCCCTTCGACTATTTTACCCGTGTCCTCTCCGCGCATCTGGGCCATATAGCGCGCGACGACCTGCGGCGGAGCCATCTCGATGAACACCTTGGCCCCAATGAGCAACAAGGTGATGTCATCCAACTGGCCCAGCACCGGAACGACATCGGCGATGATATCGAGCGGAAACAAGGCATACAAAATGCCGATAAACGGGACAACCTTCAGATAGATGGGAACTTCCCTGTCCTTGATGAGGTAGAAAACAAGCCGGATCTGCTGCCAGACCTCTTGCAGAAAACTGGTGTCTTTCAGTTTCTCGGTGACGGAATCATCGTTATGTGCCACTTCACTCAACCCGCCCGCTGACGCAGGGCATTGCCGAAATTTTATTCATTCTTCATATTATTATACGTGATAGTGCCGCCAAGGTCGCAAGGGGAATTAAAGTTTCCTGACCAGGCGGTTGCCTGGGAAAGGGCAAAGGCATACAATCAGCCGCCGATGATACTGGTGATTCTGAAACTACTGGTTGTCCTGATTTTTCTGGTCATGTTCATCCGCCGGCCGTCGGTGGTGTGGGGGATTGGATTGCTGACCGTAACCACGGCCGTTCTGCTCGACACCCTCTTGGGCACGTTTAACAGGGAAGAGCTGCTGGCCGATCTGGGCTTTTTCTTCTATGTGATTAGCGGCGTGCTACTGGCCGGGGCCGCGACCTGGTTTTGGGGCGTGGTTCGGCCGTTGCTGCCCGGTGGGACGCTCCTGCCGGCGGGACAACTCGCGCCGGCAACGCCTGTCGCCCACAGCGCGAACGTTCCCCCCGCCTCCAAATCGCCATCTACTCTCACCCCCAAGGTACCCCCGCCGCTGCCACCCGGTCACGTCGATGATTACGAACAAGCCGGCTACGACAGACAAATGCTCTTTGAAGAAATTCGCGGCCGCTTCAGCCGCGAAGACCTGAGCGATTTGATGTTCGACCTGGAAGTAAACGAACTGGACGTGACAACCGCCGGTCAGACGACAGACGAGCTGATCATTCGGATAATGGACACGGCCGATCGCGACGGCAAGGCTTCGATCGTCGGACTGGCGGTGGAGCGCATCCTGACCCCGCCCCCGCCCAAGCACCTGCCGCGCCTGGCCAAGCTGACCGAGGAGTCGCCGCACACCGTCATTCGCCATTATTTGCTGGCTCATTACAACGCCGAACAGCTTGAAGAACTGGCGACGCGACTCAACGTGGATTGGGAACAACTGGAAGGAACGGACAAAAAAGCCAGGACTCGCGCCTTCCTGTCGTACCTGTATCGACGCGGCCGCATTAGCGACTTGCTGGCGGCCATGCGCGCGGGGACGATCGGCAAGACCGCGGGGTGAACAGCGCCTGTCATCCTTCATCTGGCCGATTCGACCTTCCTTCATTCCATCTATACGAATTTTCAACCCTGCACCCTATCTGTAGCCTCAATCCCGATTATCCCTCCCATATATAACCCTGTCCTGAAGCCGTTTTCTTCGAGGGAAGGGTCATTATGCCGATCCTGAATATTTTTACCTAAGGGGTCTGGACAATTCGATCCGCATGCGGGATACTACAACAAAAGGGGTTCCGGCTCCCGTGGCGTTCGAACCTTAAAATTCCAGATTGGTTCTTCACATATTCGACCCTGTGCGCTATACTATGGGCTGTCGTGGGAAAAAGTGGGGCAATGTGGGACGGATCGACACATTATACCTGCTTTTTTCAGTTAAAATGGAGCAATCAGAACAATTGTTCTAATTTTTTAGTGTTATGTTTTTAGGCGAGTATCGACACACGATTGACGACAAGGGTCGATTGACCATCCCGGCCAAGTACCGAGCGTTTTTGGCCGCCGGAATGGTGATCACTCGCGGACTCGATCGAAACCTGATGGCCTTTTCGCTCGAGGGGTTTGAAGAACTGGCTGCTCGGGTGAAAAACCTGCCGTGGGGAGACCCCAGCGCGCGCGAGTTCCGGCGTCGCGTCTTCTCCGGCGCGGTCGATCTTGTGCCGGATCGTCAGGGTCGCGTCTTGCTGCCGCCCTATCTACGCGAATTTGCGGGCATCGAAGCCGATGTAGTCATCACCGGCATGCTGGACCATATGGAAATCTGGAATAGCGACGCCTGGACACCGGTCCGCGAAGCGGCCGAAGACGACGAACAACATTGGGAGAATCTGGGCATCTAGCCCGCCCAATAGATCCTCTTGGGGCATGCCCGCCGGGTCACCGGTTGCCCCCAGGTGATTATTCGATGGAAGAGAAATGGAGATCGATGAACAGCCGGTCGATTATGGCCACACCCCCGTCCTTTTACGGGAAGCCATGGCCCTTCTGGACCCACGCCCCGGAGGTTTGTTCATCGACGGCACGCTCGGCGCGGGCGGTCATGCCCAGGCCATACTGGATGCCATCGCGCCCGACGGCCGCTTGCTCGGTTTCGATCGCGACCCGGAAGCCCTGGCCTTTGCCGGGCGGCGCCTCACATCGTTCGGCGGCCGTTTCAAACCGGTGGTGGGCAGCTATGGCGACATGGCAACCGTCGCTCCGGCGTTGGGCTTTCATGAAGTCGATGGCGTGCTGCTCGACCTGGGACTTTCATCCCGTCAGCTGGAAAACAGCGAACGCGGCTTTTCCTTTCTAAAGGAAGGCCCGCTTGATATGCGGTTCGATCCTCGACGGGGAGAATCGGCCGCCGATTTGATTAACAACTTAAGCGCGGAAGAACTGGCCGATATTTTTTGGCGATATGGCGAAGAAACGCAAAGCCGGCATTTCGCCCGACTCATCGTCGCCAACCGTCCCATCGGGACGACTACCGAACTGGCCGGCTTGATCGCCGGCGGAACCGGACGGCACGGCCGACCGGGGCGGCACCCGGCGACGAAAGTCTTTCAGGCGTTGCGGATTGCCGTCAACGACGAACTGGGGGAGGTCGAGCGCGGCCTGCATGGCGCGATCGAATTGCTCCGACCGGGAGGTCGCCTGGCGGTGATTAGTTTTCATTCGCTGGAGGACAGGCTGGTGAAGCAGTTCTTCCGCAATCTGGCTCGCGATTGCATTTGCCCGCCGGAACAGCCGGTGTGCACATGCGGCGCACGAGCCGCGGTGCGACTGGTGACGCGCAAGGCCGTCAAGGCTACCGCAGAGGAAATCGCGGCAAACCCGCGAAGCAGGAGCGCCCGTTTACGGGTTGTGTCGAAGGTGGATTCGTAGAACAACGTGGCTTACAAGATGATGGCTGCACCGGAAGAAAAACCACGCCCGCGACAAGCGCGAGAAATGGCTCGACGTTTGGGCTTGCTCACTCAAGCCCAGGCCGCTGCCGGCTGGGGTGTCGTCATCATTCTCGCGGCCCTGCTGGGGGCGATCTATCTCAATCAAACCAGCTCCATTGCGGCGATCGGCCGTCGCGTTCAGCGCGAGCAAGCCAAACTGGACGAGCTTAAGCTGGAAAACGCCGATCTGGAACGTCAAATCGCCGAATCCCAAACGCTGGAAAGGTTACATGTCGAGGCACAACGACTGGGTTTTGTTCTCGCCACACCGGCCGAAATCGACTATGTCACCATTCCGAATTATCCGATGGAGGACGCGACGAAGACTGAAGAGATCCCCGTTCCCGAACCTCTGCCCGCCCCGCCGGATACGATTTGGGAGGCATTCATACTGGCCATTAGAGATATGGGGATTGGCTTAACCCGTGGAGAGGCGAATGAATAGCAGCCAATTGAGACGCATGTGGTTCCTCGCCATCGGTCTTGGCCTCGCCGGGCTGGTCATCGTCGGCCGCCTGTTCACTGTTCAGGCCTTCCAAAGGGAGGACCTCCTCGATATCATCATCGATAAAGTACCGGTGACCGATCAACCGGAGCGCGGCATCATCTACGACCGAAACGGGGCGATTCTGGCCGTCGATCGCTGGAACTATCGCGTAGCTGTGTCACCCAGCCTACTTAGCGATCCGGAGGGACTGGCCGATTCGCTCGCGCCGATCCTCCAGATTCCCCGCAGCCAATTGCTGTATGACATGGAATCAACCGCTATGTACGTCGTCCTTGATCCGGATGTCTCGGCCGAAACGGCCGATGCGATCCGCGCGCTGGAGTACGGCGATGAGGTGCAACTGGACCCCCTGCCCCGTCGCTTCTATCCCCAGGATAGCCTGATGTGCCACGTGCTCGGCTTTGTTAACTATGACAATCAGGGCAGCGCGGGCGTGGAAGGCTATTATCAGGACCTGTTGGCGGGCGAGGCCGTCACCGAGTCCGTGTTCGTCTCACCACTTGCGGAGCAGAAAACAGTCATCGCGCGCGAAGGCGCCGACCTGGTTCTGACTATCGACCGCAACGTTCAGTATCTGGTCGAGCAACACCTAAAGAAAGCCCTGGCCGAACATGGCGCGGAAAGCGGATCCATCATCGTCATGGACCCCGAGACAGGCGCGATCCTGGCGATGGCTGCCGAACCATGCTACTCGCCCAATAATTTCTATGATGTGCCCAAAGAGGCGATTTTCAATCCGCTGGTCAGTGCCCAGTTTGAACCGGGATCGGTCATGAAGCTGATCACGATGGCCGCGGCGCTCGATTCAGGGACGGTGACCCCCGAAACCACCTACAACGATACCGGGGTCTTTGAAATCGCCGGCAGCGTCATCTACAACTGGGATCGTGGAGCACACGGCACGGTGGATATGACCACGCTCCTGGCCCGCTCACTAAACGTCGGCGCAGCCACCATCGCCACCTGGATGGGGCCGACAACCTTCTACGATTACCTCTCCCGATTCGGCTTTGGCCGCACGACCAATGTCGACATCATGAGTGAGACGCCGGGCCTGATGCCCATGCCGGGTGGAATTGGCTGGGATGAAACATTCATCGCCACCAACGCCTATGGACAGGCGCTGGCCGTCACACCGCTGCAAATGATCTCGGCCGTGTCGGTTCTGGCCAATAATGGCGTCCGGATGCAGCCTCATCTGGTGCAGGAGATCCGCGACCAGAATGGCATCGAATGGCATGAACCGCAAGGTGTGCGAGTCATCAGCGAGACGACGGCCGCCCAAATGACAGCCATGGCGACCATCGCCGTGAATCAGGAAGTCCAGGAAGCGCTCGTCGATGGCTACACCATAGCCGGCAAGACGGGCACGGCCCAGATACGCGCACCATTTGGCGGTTACGACCCAAACGACGTTATCGGTACGTTCGTGGGCTGGCTGCCCACAGAGGATCCGAAGATCATCGTCTACGTCAAGCTGGACAGGCCGCAAAGCGCGCCTTGGGGCTCCATGACGGCCGCGCCGGTTTTCTCCGACCTGGTGAAGGAACTGGTTGTCCTGCTCGACATCCCTCCCGATGCGGTTCGCTTGCAAGCGAGTAACCATACCGGAGGCGGCGGTTAAAGAACGACCATGCAAGTGTACGGGCCTACTCTAGGGCATATTTTAGAGGCACTGACGGATTATCGGCCGACCGACAAGGACCCGGCCGTTTCCACTTTTGTGGTGGATAGTCGCGAGGCGATTCCTGGCAGCGTCTTTATCGCCTTCCGTGGTGAATCGGTCGATGGTCATGACTACGTCGCCGATGCCTTCAGCCGCGGGGCAATCGTCGCCCTGGTGGAACGACCTGTCAATGTCATCTCCATGAACGATGTGCCGACGATCGATGCGCGCTCAGGCGCGACCGGAATCTCCTTTGTCGGGATTACCCCGGTGGTGATCCTCGTCGATAGTACCATGAGCGCCTTGCAACAGATCGCTCGCGTCTGGCGGGCGCGGTTCAATACGCGCCTCATCGCCATCACCGGCAGCGTGGGCAAAACATCGACCAAGGAACTTGCCGCCGCCGTGCTCTCGCAACGATATCGGACGTTGAAGTCCGAGGGCAATCAGAACAATGAAATCGGCTTGCCGCTGACGCTGATGAACCTGCGCCCTGATCATGAGCGAGCGGTGGTTGAGATGGGCATGTATGCCCTGGGCGAGATCGATCTGCTGTGTGATATCGCCCGCCCGTCCGTCGGAGTCGTGACGATGATCGGCCCGGCCCATCTGGAGCGCCTGGGTTCGATGGAAGCCATCATCGCCGCCAAGCGCGAATTGGTGGCGGCGCTGCCCGATGACGGAGTAGCCATTTTGAACATGGACGATCCGCGAGTGATGGGGATGGCCGATTATACAAAAGCGCGCCTCTTCACCTACGGTCTGGATCATGGCGCGGATCTTTGGGCTGACAACATCGATTCGATGGGATTGGATGGTATTAGCTTCAGATTACATTATGAAGGTGAGAGCCTCAACGTGCGCGTGCCGCTGATCGGTCGCCACAGCGTCCACACTGCCCTGCGCGCCGCCGCCGTGGGATTGGTCGAAGGGCTGCAATGGGAGGAGATCATCGCCGGTATGGGCGCGATGTCGTCACAGTTGCGGCTGGTGGTCATCCCCGGCCCGCATGACTCGCTGCTCATCGATGACACCTATAATTCCAGCCCCGACTCGGCCCTGGCAGCGCTCAACCTGCTGGCCGATCTGGACGGCCGTCGCATCGCCGTGCTGGGCGATATGCTGGAACTGGGTGACGCGGAATTCCAGGCGCACCGGGTCGTTGGACGACGAGTGGCCGATGTGGCCGACACACTCATCACGGTAGGCTCTCGCGCCCGGACGATCGGTCTTGAGGCAATTGAAGTGGGGTTACCATCCGACCGCGTGCATATGGTCGACGATGCGCCAAAGGCCGTGCCTGTGCTGGAAGAACTCATCCAATCCGGGGACGTAGTTTTGATTAAAGGTTCGCTGGGAATGAGAATGGATCGGATTGTGAGCGCACTGGGGAGGCTGGATTAATGGGACTGGCTCTAACGCTGGCCGGCGCCACCTTCCTGATGGCGGTTATCTGGGGAGGCCCGCTGATCGAAATCATGCGGCGTCTCCGTCTGGGCAAGCAAATTCGTATTGACGGACCGGCTACCCACGCCACCAAAATGGGTACGCCGGGGATGGGAGGAATCTTAATCATTGGTTGGACATTGGTGATCAGTTTGTTGGTGAATGTTGTGCAGCTGGTGCAAGCGCTGGAAACGGCCGAAAGCGTGGTTATTCCCCTGGGCGTCATGGTAGCCTACTCTATCCTCGGAGGTATCGACGACTACCAGGGGATCCGCCTAAAACCAGGCGAAGGCATGCGCGCACGCACAAAAATCTGGATACAACTCACCATCTCCCTGATTGCCGCCATCCTGTTGTATTGGGTGGTGAACGACGGGCACGGCTGGGTAGCCGTGCCGACGGTCCGCGTCCTGCTGGATATCGGCATCCTGTACATTCCGATAGCTGTCTTCATCATCACAGCGTCCGCCAACGCCGTGAATCTGACGGACGGGCTGGATGGGCTGGCCGGGTTGATAGCCGCCACGGCCTTCATCGCCTATGGCATCATCGCCTACCTGCAAGATCAGCAATTCCTGGTCCTCTTCAGCTTTATCATCATTGGAGCGACCTTTGGATTTCTCTGGTACAACGCAAAACCGGCACAGATGTTCATGGGCGATGTAGGCTCGCAGGCGCTGGGCGCCGCGTTGGGCGTGATGGCCCTGATGACCAACCAATGGTTGATTTTCCCGATTATCCTGGCTATTCCGGTGGCCACGGAACTATCCACAACGCTGCAAGTGCTCTACTTCAGGGCCACCGGCGGCAAACGACTGTTCAAGATGGCTCCGCTCCACCACCATTTTGAATTAATCGGTTGGAGCGAAACACAGATCGTCCAGCGATGGTGGCTCATCGCCATGCTGTCGGCGATGATCGGCATTGCGCTGGCATTGGTCTAGGGAACATTATGGAACCTTCATCCGGCGATCCGTTATTCGGCAAGCGACTCGTCATACTCGGTATGGCCCGGCAAGGGACAGCCTTGGCGCGCTTTGCCGTGGGCGCGGGCGCGAGCGTGACACTGACTGATATGCGTCCGGCCGAAGCGCTCCAGGACACCCTGGCCTCGCTGGCTGACCTGCCGGCGGCCGATTCGACAAAACCTGGCCTGCGCTTTGTGCTGGGCGGTCATCCATTCTCGCTACTCGATGAATGCGATCTGCTGGCCCTCAGCGGTGGCGTGGCGACGGACTCACCCCTGGTCGTCGAAGCGCGCCGGCGCGGGATCCCGCTGACAAACGACTCAATCGAGTTCATGCA
>ERZ795041.503-NODE-503-length-14531-cov-4.565764_pt1 | contig 14531 bp, 10 predicted proteins | sample MGYA00375125_ERZ795041 | MGnify/ENA primary metagenome ERZ795041 (study PRJEB30170, sample SAMN03074214) | activated sludge metagenome | biome: Common Effluent Treatment Plant; feature: Wastewater; material: Activated sludge; isolation source: activated biomass in...
AGGGTGTGGGCTTGGGGGGGTGAGTGGCTCCGCGATTGTGAACCAGGCTCGATCGGGATGATCCCCGTCGGGTTGCAAGAGGGAAGCGAGGTCCCGGACAATGGCGAAGAAGACCTCCAAGAAGGCTGCGGCGAAGTCGGTGGCGAAGAAGCCGGCCGGGAAGTCGGTCGCCAAGGCGTCGAAGTCTGCGGCGAAGTCGTCGTCCAAGTCGGGGACGAAGTCCGCCAAGAAGACGGCTCCCAAGGCCGCGCAGCCGGCTCCCAAAGACGCCTCCAAGGCCACGGCCAAGGTAGAGGTGAAGGCCAGCACAAAGCCAAACTCAAAGCCAAATACGAAGGTAGCTCCCAAGGCCGACGCGAAGAAGGTCGCGTCGAAGAACGTGGAGTCCGCGAAGGTTGAGGCCAAGAAGGGGGCGGGGAAAGGTGCGGCCGGCAAGGGAACACCAGCGCCGGCACCCGTGGCGGGGAAGAAGGGGAAGGTGAAGCCTCCCAAGGGCGTGTTCGTGTCGGCGGTGCCGGCGCACATGACTCGACTGTTGCCGCTGGGGCCGACGGGGCAGCCGACCGGGCCCGCGAGTGGCAACTCGTCGGGGAAACTCTCGTTCAAGCCCTTGATTCCGTCTGGGCCGAAGGCGGCGAGCATTCGCCCGCTGGGGGCGCAGTCTCCCGAACCCGAGATGCCCGAGGTGCAGAAGGTCAAGAGCCCGTACGGGAAGCGTGATTTGGAGAAGTTCAAGCAGTTGCTGCTCAAGAAGCGAGCGGAACTGGTGGGAGACGTCTCGCAGATCGAGGAGGGGACTCTGGGGCAGAGCAGTGGGGCGCTCTCGAACAAACCCCAGCACATGGCCGCCGCGGGGAGCGACACGTACGACACGACGCTGGCCCTGGACCTCGCGGCTGCGGATCGCAAGTTGATCCGAGAGATCGACGCGGCCTTGCAGCGTATCGCCGACGGCACGTTCGGCGTCTGCGAGATCACGGGCAAGCCCATCAACCCCGAGCGGTTGGATGAGTTGCCCTGGGCGCGGTACTCGATCGAGGCGGCACGCGAGATGGAGCGTCGCTCCATGCGGGTGTAAGCGTTCATGGTGGACGCCACGACGCCAGCCTCGCCTGATTCGGCTCCTCGATCGACGGGCATCGACGTGGCGAGTTGGACGAGTTGTCGCGCGTGGGCGTGGCTGCTGGGTTCGACGGTCGTCTCCCTGGTGGTAGATCTGTGGACCAAGGCCGCGGCGTTCGCCCACGTGGCCGACGCGCCGGTGGACGTGGTTCGTGAGCAGGTCATCGAGGCTCAGGCGGCCGGACGGTCGTTGCAGTATCTGATCCCGCCGCACGAGCCGGTGAAGGCGCTGGGGGACTGGTTGCATCTGACGCTGGTGCTGAATCCCGGGGCGGTCTTTGGGATCGGGGCGGGGAAGCGCTGGTTCTTCGTGGTCTTCACGTTGATCGCCGTCGCGTTCGGCGTGTACCTCTTCAAGACGTGGACGCGGGCGCGGGACACAATCGCGCACGTCGCGCTGGGGCTGGTGCTCGCGGGGGGGCTGGGGAATCTCTACGACCGGCTGGTATTCGCGTGCGTGCGAGACTTTCTTCATCCTGTGCCGCTAATGAAGATGCCATTGGGTTTGAAGTGGCCCGGCGGGAGCGATGAGTTGTGGCCGTATGTGTCGAACGTCGCGGACCTTTGGCTGATCGTGGGCGTGGGGTTGCTCTTGATCTTCTCGTTCCGCGGGCACGCGGAGACTAAGGTGCAATTGAAGTCGAACGCGGCGGGGTGAGTGGTGGCGTTGGTCGTCCGGGGTGGACTCCTAAACTTGGCGAGTCTCGCGGCGTGGGTCGCGTGTTCGGTCGGCTCGGCTTTGGTCGAGGGGCTCGAAGATCGTGTGCATGCCGCACGTAGCTCAGGTGGATAGAGCAGCCGCCTTCTAAGCGGCAGGTCGCTGGTTCGAGTCCAGCCGTGCGGGTTCGAGGAGGGGGGAGAATCTCGGGCGACTCCGCCGGAACCAACCTGTGACACTCTGTACCACCCCCACGGGTCAATGATCTCTCATGTCAACGGATCTGACGTGGGTCGGGCGTATGCTTTCCTCGTGGTGGATACTGGGCGGCGGGGCCGCGATGGCGCTCTTTGCCGGTTGGCTGGCGTGGCGAGCATTGGGGCGCGACTGGTGGATCGGGCGGCGGGCGTCGCGCGAGGGGCGATCGCGGCGGCGGTGCCCGAAGTGCTGGTATGACCTAGACGGGCTGAGGGCGCTCTCGTGCCCGGAGTGCGGGCATGTCGCGGCGAGCGAGCGGATGCTGCGGCGATCGCGGCGACGGTGGGGACTCGCGTTCATGTCCTTGGTGCTGCTGCTGCCGGCTTTTCTCGGTGTCTTTGCGCGATGGCATCAGCCGATTCTCGTGTTCGTGCTGCCGGAGCGGGTGGTGAAGGAGCGGCGTGATGCCGGACGGTTGCATGCCGAGGTTCTCTCGCCCGTCAGGGCCAACTGGCTCGAGCGGTTTGGGCTGCGCTATGAGCCGAAGGAGATGGAGGACCTCGCGATCGTGACGATCGATGGCGAGCGGGTGTACGAGAAGACCTCGCGCGTCGGGTCACTGGGCCTGCCCATGTGGACGAGCGGCACGGAGGAGTACATTGGCAACACGATCGATCTCGACGCCGATGGGACAGAGGAACTCGTCGTCGCGTCGTGGTCGGGTGGGGCGCACTGCTGCTGGACGGTGGCGATCTTTGAACTTGGCGCGTCGCCGCATCTTCTCGAAGAGATCGATGCGCAGAACGGCATGGGGATCCAGAAAGAAAGCGACGTGACGGGCGTGCCGACGTCAAAGGGCGAGCAAGCGAGGTACCTGCTCGACCTCCCGGATCAGTCGTTCTGTTATTGGAACGCGCCGTATGTATCCTCGCCAAAGCCATCGGTGTACACGCGATTGGAGGGCGGGCGTCTCGTCGTGGCGCTCGACGTGATGCTGGCGCGACCGATCGACTGGCCGGCGTATGAGAAGGAGGCGGACCTGCTCCGTAAGAACATGATGCCCAAGGGGGCCGCGTTGGAACCTCGTATGTGGGGCGGTATGCTCGAGTTGCTCTATCGCGGGCGAGACGACCTCGCGCAGCGGTTCTTTGGCCTCTGCTGGCCGCCGGATCGGGCGGGGAAAGACGAGTTCTTTGACGAGTTCCAAGACGTGCTGGACAAGAGCGAACGCTGGCAGGCGTTCCTGGCTGCACGCGGGAAGGTGAACCAACGCGGAGGGTACCGCATTGACGAGATGTGGGGCGGGCCACGTTCGGGCACCGCGAGTGAACGGATCCTACCCTCTGCCTTTGGGAGCCTGATCCCCGGTCCGGCCCCAAAATCCGTAGCCAACTGCACACTTTCTGGAGGTTCTTCCCATGGCGTCCGCGATCACGATGAAGGCCGGCAAACTCAGCGTCCCCAACGACCCGATCCTCCCGTTCATCGAGGGCGACGGGACCGGTCCGGACATCTGGCGGGCGTCGGTGCGCGTGTTCGATGCGGCCGTCGAGAAGGCGTACAAGGGACAGCGCAAGATCACCTGGCAGGAAGTCCTCGCCGGCGAGAAGGCCTTCAACAAGACGGGCAACTGGCTCCCCGACGACACGCTCGACGCCTTCAAGAAGTATCTCGTCGGCATCAAGGGCCCGCTGACGACGCCCGTCGGCGGCGGGATCCGCTCGCTGAACGTCGCCCTCCGCCAGATCCTCGATCTCTATGTCTGCCTCCGCCCCGTGCGCTGGTTCAAGGGCGTCCCCAGCCCGGTGAAGCGCCCGCAGGACTGCGACATGGTGATCTTCCGCGAGAACACCGAGGACATCTACGCCGGCATTGAGTACCAGGCCGGCACGCCCGAGGCGGCGAAGGTCCTCGCGTTCTGGGAGAAGGAGTTCCCCAAGGAGTTCAAGAAGATCCGCTTCGGGAGCAAGACCGCCGGCGATCAGTGGCAGGCGATGCTCGAGTCCATCGGCATGGCAAAGCGCGACAACCCGCTGATGGTTGGCGTGGGGATCAAGCCCGTGTCGTATCTGGGCACCGAGCGCCTCGACAAAACCGCGATCGCCTATGCCCTCAAGGAGAAACGCCGCTCCGTGACGCTCGTCCACAAGGGCAACATCATGAAGTTCACGGAAGGCGCCTTTAAGGACTGGGGCTACAAGGTCGCGGTGGACTTCTTCCGCGGGCAGATCGTCACCGAGCGTGAGTCGTGGATCCTGGGCAACAAGGAGCAGAACCCGGGCCTCTCCGCCGAGGCCAACGCCAAGATGATCGACCCCGGCTACGACATGATGACCGGGGACCAGAAGGCCAAGATCGTCAAGGAGGTCGAGGGCGTGCTCTCCTCCATCGGCTCGACGCACGGCGACGGCAAGTGGAAGAAGATGCTCATGATCCGCGATTCCATCGCCGACATCACCCTCCAGCAGGTGCTTACGCGCCCCAAGGACTTCGACGTCGTCGCGACGATGAACCTCAATGGCGATTACCTCAGCGACGCCCTCGCCGCCCAGATCGGCGGCATCGGCATCGCCCCGGGCGCCAACATCAACTACATCACCGGGCACGCCATCTTCGAGGCGACCCACGGCACGGCCCCGAAGTATGCCAACCTCGACCAGGTCAATCCCGGCTCGGTCATCCTCTCGGGCGAGATGATGCTGCGCTACATGGGCTGGGCGGAGGCCGCCGACCTCATCATCAAGGGCATGGACGGCGCGATCAGCGCCAAGACCGTGACCTACGACTTCGAACGCCTGATGAAGGCCGAGGGCGACACGAGTGTGAAGAAGGTCAAGTGCAGCGAGTTCGGGGACGCGGTCATTAAGCACATGGGGTGAGTTGATTCGATGGCCGTTCTACCCCTGCCGCGTCACCGCGTACAACGCGCCCAGGATCGCCGCGGCCACGAGCCACTCCATCGCGATCGAACTCACGAGGTAGGTGTCGGCACAGAGGGCGATCCCGGCGAGGGCGGGCCACATCGACTGCTGCTTCTTGGCGTACATGAGCAGCACCGTGCCCACGAGGCCCAGGAAGAGGCCGGTAAAAAGCGAGGCGGGATCGGTCAGGTCCATGGCGTTCCTCGTCGGGCGTGTGGCATTCGAGGGCACCGCTCTGGAGAGCGGTGCCACCTGGGTTGCACCACGCTGGAGAGTGGTGCCGCCATTGGAACATCGGCGAGTGTCCTTCGTTGGCCCAGTGTGGCTGCCTGGCCAGGGCGGATTCGCGCGAGGCCGTAGGGCATGGTGGGGCAGGTCCGGGAATGCGTGTCATTTGTAGAAGGTGAAGAAGCAGGCGGGCAGCCTGCTCCACGAGATTGGGTAGGAGTGGAAGTCACAGGCGGGACGCCTGTGCCACGAGAGTGGGTAAGGCACGCTATCGCGTGCTGACGGGTCCGAATCGCGTCGGAATACCATTGGCCTCGCGGCTCGCGTGAAACGCGCGAGTCGCCCGCATTATCGTGCCCATTCGAACACGAGGAGTCCCGCATGGCCGGCAAAGCGCCCGTTGTCCCCAACAAGAAGTACATCTCGCACCACCTCGCCGAGTGGGCGACGAAGTTGCGGTATGAGGACCTCTCGCCCGCGGCGATCGAGAAGGCCAAGCTCTTCTGGTTCGACTCCATCGGATGCGCCCTCGGCGGCAGCCAGCAGGAGGACGCCCACATCCTCCTCGCGCATCACAAGGAGATGGCCCCGGCGTCGAACGGGCCGTGCACCAGTTTCGTCACCGGCTTCAAGACCAACCCCGTGGACGCGGCGTTCCTCAACGCCCACATGATCCGCGCGATGGACTACAACGATATCTACTGGAAGGCGGACCCGTGCCACCCCAGCGACATCATCGCCGCCCCGCTCGCGCTCTGCGAGATGCTGGGGCTCTCGGGGAAGGACCTCATCCTCGCGACGGTGATCGCGTATGAGGTCGAGCAGCGTCTGTGCGAGTTCGGCGTGCCCGGCGTGCGCGAGTATGGCTGGCACCACGCGACACTGACGGCGTTCGCCGCGCCGATCGCCGCGGGACGCGTCCTGAATCTGAGTGTGGACCAAATGGTGCAAGCGATCGGCATCTGTGCGAGCCGGACGTTCACGCCCGGCGCGGTGACCGCGGGCAAACTCACGAACATGAAGAACACCGTCGACCCGTGGGCGGCCCGCATGGGCGTCGAGAGCGCCATGCTCGCGAAGCGCGGCTACAGCGGACCCGAGCACATCTTCGACGGCAAGGAGGGGCTCTATGCCGTGTTCGGACACGTGCAGTACAAGGGCGCCCCGGCGAAGTTCAACACGGAGATGCTGCTCGATTCGCTCCCGATCTCGGCGTCGAGCCACTATCGCATCATCGACTGCGGCATGAAGTCGTTCCCGATCGAGGCGCTCAGCCACGCGCCGCTGACCGCGATGATGAAGTGCGTGACGGAGAACGCGATCAAGGCCGCCGACGTGCAGGAGATCAAGGTCGAGGTCATCGCAAGGGCCGCGGACATCCTGGGCGATCCGCACAAGTATCGCCCCGACAGCAAGGAGACGGCGGACCACTCGCTGCCGTATTGCATGGCCGTCGGCTTGGTGGATGGCATGGTCACGCCGCTGCAGTTCAAGGAGGAGCGTGTGCTCGACAAGAGCCTGATCCCGGTGATGGACAAGGTGAAAGTCGTGGCGAACGACGAGTTCGAGGCGCTCTTTCCGAAGTTCCAGCCGAGCCAAGTGACGATCACGACGACCGGCGGCAAGGCGTTCACCAAACGCGTGGACGTCCCCAAGGGCGACCCGCGCGACCCAATGACGGCCGAAGAAATCGGCGTGAAGTTCCACGCCCTGGGCGACGGCGTGATCGGCAAGGCGGCGTGCGACGCGCTCGCCAAGGCGACGCTGGAAATGGAACGAATCGGGAACGTGCGGGAGTACACGAGGCTGGCGGTCAGGGCGTGAACACAGCGTTCGATCTCGAAAGTTCCCACACGATCGTGCCGATATAGATCGCCACGAGGAGCGCGCCCTCGAGGCGGGCGATGCTGCCCTTGGCCGTCTTGCTCATGGGCCACAGGAGCGCACCAAGGACGAGCATAAAGATCGTTGAAGGGAGCGAGCCCTGGGGTGGCTCGGCGGGGTGGACCACGCCGCAGAGGCCGTAGATCGCGCCGATGTTGAACATGCAACTGCCCACGGCGTTGCCGACGGCGAGGTCTACCTGCCTCTTGCGCACCGCGATGATCGATGTGATGAGTTCGGGCATCGTCGTGCCCACGGCGACGACCGTTGCGCCGACGACTCGGGGCGACATCCCTAACTTGATCGCGATGTCTGACGCGGCGTTCGAGGCGATGCTCCCGCCGAGGGTGAGCAGACCGATCCCTGCGAGCAGCATGAGGATGCTGATCCACACGGGGCGGGATTCGAGGGCCTTCTGGATCTGGTGGACGTCAACGGCGAGTTCGACGTTCTCGATTCGCTCCTTGAGCCCAGCCCAGATGATGAACACGCTGTACGCCGCGAACAGCACGATGACGATCACGGGGACCGCGACGTCGGCGAGATGGCTATGCAAAGCCACGACTACGGCAAAGCACGCGAAGAGCGCGAGCATCATGGGAATCTCACGCTTGATGACGCGGGCGTCGATGATGAGCGGGGTGATCATCGCGCCGATGCCAATGACAAGACCCAGATTGCAGATGTTCGCGCCGACGACGTTGCCAAAGACGAGATCGGGCTTGCCCGAGAGGCTCGAGGTCAGGTTGAACGCGAGTTCGGGAGCCGACGTCCCCCAGGCAACGATCGTGAGCCCCACCAGCAGCGGGGGCACGCGTGCCCGAGTCGCCAGATCCACCGCGCCAGAGACGAGGATGCGCCCGCCGACGAGGAGGAGGGCGAGGCCGAAGAAGAAGAGAAAGATCGCCATGTCGAGTGCTTGTTGATACCTTCGGGAACGTGAGTCACGTAGAACTCACTCTCGATCAGTGTTGATCGGTTCGTCAATCCCCCTGATCAAGCACGGCCATGAAGGCCTCCTGCGGGATCGTCACGCTCCCGATGGACTTCATGCGTTTCTTGCCCTCTTTCTGCTTCTCGAGCAGTTTGCGCTTTCGGCTCACGTCGCCGCCGTAGCACTTCGCGAGGACGTTCTTGCGGAAACTCTTGATCGTCTCGCGGGCGATGATCTTGCCGCCGATCGCCGCCTGGACGGGGATCTCGAACTGGTGGCGGGGGATCTGTTCGCGGAGTTTGGCGCACAAGGCGCGCCCGCGCTGCTGGGCTCGGTCCTTGTGCACGATCACGGCAAGGGCTTCGACGGGGTCGCCGTTGATGAGGATGTCGAGACGAACCAAACGATCGGCGCGATACTCCATCACCTCATAGTCCATCGTGCCATACCCGCTCGTCATCGACTTCATCTTGTCGAAGAAGTCGTAGATGATCTCGGCGAGGGGGATCTCGAACGTCAGCATGTCGCGTGTGGGCGAGATGAACGACTGGTTCTTGTACAGGCCGCGGCGATCGAGGCAGAGTTTCATCACGTCGCCGATGAACTCCTTGGGCACCATGATCTCGATCTTGCAGATCGGCTCGCGGATCTCCTCGATGTGCCCCATGTCCGGGAGGTCGGCGGGGTTGTGCACCTCGAGCAACTGCATCCCCTCGGGCACGCCCTCCTTGGGGTAGTTCGGGCTGTCCTTGTCCACCGGCGTGAGGGCCTGGCCGTTGCTCCCGGTGACGGTGGACGTGCCGCGGACGAGCACGTGGTACGAGACGGTGGGGGCGGTCTGGACGATCTCGACGCCGCCCTCGCGCTCGAGGCGTTCCTGGATGATGTCCATGTGGAGCAGACCCAGGAAGCCGCAGCGGAACCCGAAGCCGAGCGCCTCGGAGTGCACGGGCATGAACGTGAACGAGGAGTCATTGAGGCTGAGTTTCTCGACGGCCTCGCGGAGTTCCTCAAAGTCTGATCCCTTGCCGTCCTCGCTGGTCGCGGGGTAGAAGTCGCAGAAGACCATCTGCCTCGGCGGCTGATAGCCCGCGAGGGCCTCGGTCGCGGGGTTGTGCTCGAGGGTGATGGTGTCGCCGATGCGCACGTCCTTGAGCGTGCGGATCGCCGCGACGATGTAGCACGTCTCGCCGGGCCCGACACGCCCGTTCTCGAGGCGGTACGGCTTGGGGTTCATCTTCCCGATCTCGGAGACCTGGAACGTGCGCCCGATGCCCATCATTCGGATCTTGTCGCCGACCTTGAGCTCGCCGTCGAAGATTCGCGCGTAGACGATCACGCCGCGATAGTCGTCATAGACCGCATCGAAGATGAGCGCCCGCAACTGCGGCACGACGGCGGCCCGGGGCGCGGGGAGTTTCTCGCAGATCGCCGCGAGGAGTTGCGGCAGGCCGATCCCCGATTTCGCCGAGACGAGAAGACAATCCTCCGCGGGGAAGCCGAGCGTCTGCTCGATCTCCTCGGCCACTTCGGTGACGCGGGCCGAGGGCAGGTCGATCTTGTTGATGACCGGGATGATCGTGAGATTCTCGTTGACGGCAAGGTACGCGTTGACCAGAGTCTGAGCCTGCACGCCCTGCGTCGCGTCCACAACGAGGATCGCGCCCTCACAGGCCTTCAGCGCCCGGCTCACCTCGTAGTTGAAATCGACGTGCCCGGGGGTGTCGATGAAGTTGAGCATGTAGACCTCGCCGTGCGACTCGGCCGACTCGCCCTTCCTGGTCTTGTGGCTTGGAGCCGGCGCGTCCTCGTCGACGGGGTTCTCGAAGTCGGACTCGAGTTCGTCCTGAGACGTGCCCGGCTTGTGACGATGGAACACAGTGACGGCAGAGGCCTTGATCGTGATGCCCCGCTCACGCTCGATGTCCATCGCGTCGAGCATCTGCTCGCGGGCCTCGCGTTTGGAGACGGCGTTGGTCGCCTGCAACAGGCGGTCCGCGAGGGTGCTCTTCCCGTGGTCGATGTGGGCGATGAGGGAGAAGTTACGGATGTGCGGCGGCTGGTCGGGCATTCGGGGAGATGGTAGGGTGCCTGAGCCGACGATTCGTCGTCATGCGTTTCGACGTGGCGATCGTTGACCAACTGATGCGGGTCAGCACCCCATGTTGAACTCGCCCAGGTAGAACAGGAGGTCGTCGATCGAGACGCCGCCGTCGAGTGTGCCCGTTCCGGTGCCGTCGTCGAAGTCCGCGTCGGGCGATCCGGCGTTGAAGATCTCGAGGTAGTAGAGCAGGTCGTCGATGGTGACGCCCGCGTCGAGGGTTCCCGTGCCGCTGCCGTCGTCCACGTCGGCCGGGCAGCACGAGGCGCTCATGGTGCTGATCGCCGTCGTCGAGAGGCCCTGCGCGTCGGTCACGGTGAGGCGGAACTCATAGAAGTACGTCTCGGGCTCGCAGCCGATCGGCGTGAACGTCGCGGACTGCGAGCAGCCGAGCATCGGCGGGTCTGGATGCGTGTGCGTGTTGTGGTGCAGGATCAATTGCCACGAGCACGTCGTCTGCTCCGGCGTCTCGGCGTCGGAGACGTTCGCGGTCAACGGCACCGTCACCTCGGGGAAACGCATCGTGTAGAACGACCCGTCGAGGGGCGAGGTGATCGTCACGCTCGGCGGCGTGTTGTTCCCAAACACCTTTACCATCTTCGTGACCGCGTTCGACGCCGTGTCCGTCACGGTCACGCTCGCGGTGAACGTCGTCGGCGCGCCCGGTGCACCGGCGTAGGTGTGCGAGGGGTTCGGATTGGTCGAAGTCGGCGAGCCGTCGCCGAAGTCCCAGAGATACGTCAGCGGCTGGCTCTCGGGGTCGAAGGTCCCGGCGGTCGAGAACTGCACGTTCAGCGGGAGCGGTCCGAAGTTCGGCGTGGCCGAGGCCTGCACAACGGGAAGTCCGTCGCCGCCGTACGAGATCCTGTGCAACTCCGAGACGCCCTCGAAGTTGAAACTGACGTAGTACATCGTGCCGTCCACGGGGTTCACGGCCATCGAGACCGGGCCCATCGCGTTCTCGAACTCGCGGACTTCCGTGATGTTGTAGTTCGCGTCGAAGACGACGTTGCGGATCCAGTTCGCCGCATAGTCCATGATGAAGAGCGTGTCGTGGTACTCCTCGGGGAAGTTCTCGCCGTGGTACCACGCGCCGGCGCCGGCGGCGTAGCCGAAGATGTCGGTGCCGGTCGTCGGGCAACCCGGTGTGCCGAGGCGCGATGCCGTGGGTTGGCCCGAGACGTCGTACGTGGGGACATAGGCGCCGAAGTCGTGGCTCCACATGATGGCGGCACGCCGATGCTTGTGGCGCGGGATCGACGCGGGCACGACCTCGAGCACGTTGCACGGATTCGCCCACACGGGCGCGGTCTGCGTGTCGGGCGCGAGAAGCGCCTGGAAGTTGAAGTACGCGTCGCATGTCGGGGGAGACGCCAGCGGATTCGGCGCGTCCACATTGAAGGCGATCGCGCTCCCGTCGTTGTACAAGGGCTGGAGGTCGAAGCCCTCATAGATCGGCCAGCCGAAGTTCTGGGCCGCCGCCGTGCAGACGTTGAGTTCCTCCCAGTCATTCCATCCGACATCGCCAGCGATCATGACGCCGGGGAAGTTGTCGCCGGGGTGGTTGTGCCCCGTGCCCGGGACAAGCACGAGCCGATACGGATTGCGCAACCCCATCGCCCAGACGCGCGATCGCGGCGCACGGGGCTGGGCGGCGTCATAGAAGGGATTGTCGGGGAGCCCATCGCCCGTCGCGGGATCGAGGCGGAGGATCTTGCCGCAGAGCGAATCGACGAGTTGCGATCGGTACGCGCCGACGTCCTCCTTTGGCTGGCAGATGCCGTCGGCCATGAAGTTGTAGATCGTCCCCGGCACGTCGCCCCCCGCGTCCTGGATCACAAAACTCGCAGCGTCCCCCGTGGTGACGATCATCGAGCCGTCTTCGGCAAAGAGGATCGTTCCGACGCCGTGCGACTCGTTCACGACCGGGATGCCGGTGGTGATCGTCTCGCCGACGAGGATCGTGCGCGAGCCGGGAACGACGGTCGTGTAGTTCGTCGTGGCGTCGGCGGTGTACCGCGTGATGCGTCCGATGCTGTCGAACGAGGTGAGCGAGGCCGCGGGGTTGTAGTCGGGGTCGTTGAGGAACTCGAGGTAGTACCAGTCCACGACGTAGAGCAGATAGATGTAGTGATTGATGTCGTAGTTCGGATCCAGCGCGAAGCCAAGCAGGCCGTAATCTCGGAAGTTGCGGACTTCCTCGGTGATGTCCACGAGCGGTTGCGACGACTTCACGCCGCCGTCAACGGTCCAGACCTGGCCGCCCTTCTCCCACACATACGCACGCCCCGAATCGTGGAACGTGACGCCCACGGCCTGATCGAACGAGATCGGGAGCGTCTCGTCAAGGAAGTTCGGCGGCAACGCGAATGCCGATCGAGGCGTTCCGATGAGTGTGACGAGAGCCACAACGTGAAATGCCAGAGCCTGAATCAACGCGCGCACTGCCATCACGAACCCTCCACTACTTCGGGCCACCAGATTAGGGCATCGTAACGAGTTTTCTCGATATTACACGAGAACAGACACCAACCGTGATGACATCCACACGTCAATTTCGTACAGAAGCACACGGGCGTGAATCCTCGTGACTCAACTCGTGTTTATCGGTCGTCTTGAGTCGGTGTGATCGCCCGCACAACCCACGAGCATCAGACGCCAACTCATCGACATCCTGTGCAATTCCACCGAGAGGTGACGAACGCTGGCCAAGGCCCGAGCCGGTTTCTTGGGCGGAAGAGCGATTCTCGCGAGGGGAACCCGCGCGACGAATCCCGTCGACACAACATCCATCACGCTGTGCCGCGTGCGACGATCCCACTCTCTTTGACCCTTAATCAGCAGCCTTCCTGGAACCGCTGCAGGAAGTACAGCAGGTCGTCGATCGTGACGGCGCTGTCGTGGGTGTTTGTCCCCGTGCCGTCGTCCACGTCCGCCCCGATGTCCCCACCCTGGAAGAGAATGAAGTAATACAGCAAGTCGTCGATCGTGACGGCACTATCGGGCGTGCCCGTGCCCGAGCCGTCGTCGAAGTCCGCAACACACCCGGGGATCGGCGACCCCGCCGCCCAGAACCCTCCGACGATCGTGAACGATCCACCACTCATGGGCGTTCCCGCGTCGGGCTGGCCGATCGTTCCCGAGAGGGTGTAGAGCCCGCCGGTGCTCGTTCCGCCGCCGCCGTCGATCGTGTACCAATCGATCGTGGGCTGGGCCGCCGCGAAGGGTGCGATCGCGAACGCCGCGCCAGCGGCCAGACACAGTCGATTGCTTGCCATGGTGTGGCTCCTCGAACTCGTGCGGAAGACTCGTACCCTGCTCCACCAAGATACCTGATTTCGAGAAGGATTCAAGCCAGACCCACGAACTCTGGAAGATATTTGTTTGGGTGTTGCCGCAACTGACGCAATCTGCCCGGATTCACCGCCCGAAAACCAGGCCGAACGCCTCAGAATCCCGACGTTCGTCGGATCACGTTGGATCCGATACGTGAGCCGGTCGGGTGACGGTGGTGGATGCGGACTTCGTCGTAGTGTGCCACATGTAGCCTGCCGCCATGATCAAGATGCCCGCGACGATCCATTTGAGCACATTTCGCGAGACCCGATGTGTGAGCGAGGCTCCCAACCACGAGCCCACCACACCACCGGCTCCGACGACCACGGCGATGCCCAGCGCGTGCCCGATGGTCAACCCGTGCTCGGCGAGCATCGGCGTCGTGAAACTCCACAGTTTCGTTCCCGCGCCGATCACCGACGAGACGCAGATGACCGACGAACTCGTCGCGATCGCTCGACGAAGCTCCACATGCGCGAGCACCTGGAGAGCCGGAACGAGGATCACGCCTCCGCCTAATCCCAGCAACCCCGCGATCACGCCCGCGGCGAGCGACACCATGAACACGCCCATGGGGTGTGGTCCTGGGTGCTCACCCTCATGGGCCAGGGCCTGCTTGACAAGCACATCCCGCACCAGCCCGATGACCACCATCACGACGATCAGAATCGCGAGCCATCGACCGAGCATCAGTCCGCTCAGGCGATTCCCGACGAAGACACCCGTGATAACGCCCACAATCTGTCCGGGGAGTACCGCTCTGAGCAGATCCGCGCGCACGGCACCGGCTCGAGCGTGTCGGATTGTCGCCGGGACCGCGACCGCGAAGTTCACGCACATCGCCGCCGCGCTATACAAGTGCTGCTCGGCATGGGCCTCGTTCGAATAGCCCAGGATAATCGCCAGCCCAGGAAGAATGAAGACCGACCCACCAAGCCCGGCCATGGCGCCCAGCATGCCCGCGGTAAGGCCGAGCGCGACCAGCCAGGGCATTTGGAAGAGTTCGGGCATAACGAAAACGATACGCGGCCGGCGGGATTCGAACCCACGACCTGCGGTTTAGGAAACCGCCGCTCTATCCAACTGAGCTACGGCCGCACGCCCGAAGTCTAGTCAGATCCTTACCCCGCCCCCCGGCGCCCCCCCCCC
>ERZ795041.504-NODE-504-length-14530-cov-4.450708_pt1 | contig 14530 bp, 7 predicted proteins | sample MGYA00375125_ERZ795041 | MGnify/ENA primary metagenome ERZ795041 (study PRJEB30170, sample SAMN03074214) | activated sludge metagenome | biome: Common Effluent Treatment Plant; feature: Wastewater; material: Activated sludge; isolation source: activated biomass in a...
GATCGCGGCAACCGGCAGCCCGCCCCTGTCAGGTGGCAGCGCCGTCTTCCGTACCGATGGACCACGCCCGCAAACCGCACCCTGAAGGTGCAGGCGCGCGGCCGGGGCGTCCCTGCGGGAGAGAGCCATGGCTGCACGAAACGCGAAGGCCGCGCGCAAATCCGCCGCGAAGGCGCCGGCGAAGTCCACGAGCACCGCGCGGCGGCGCAAGTCCGGCGGCCGTGCGGTCGCCTCCGCCACGCCGGCCGCACCGGACCCGCCGCTCATCGTCTACATCCACGGCATCGGCGAGACGCCGCCGAAGGACGCGCTGACGCGGGTAATGACACCTTGTTCGGTGGAGCCGGGGCGGACATCCTGCACGGCGACTCCGGCGGCGCCGGCAAGGCCAGCCGCGCCATCTCCGCCAGCACGATCGATGCCGACGCCCTGCTCGACGAGACCGGCATTTCCGCACGGCGCAAGCCGCAGGCGGCGGAACTGGTCGATGCCCTGCTCGCCGCCGCCGGCGTGCCGGTCGCGGCCGCCGGCAAGGGCACCCGCGTACTACCGCTGCCGGCGTTCCTGCGCAAGCCGATCGCGCGCAAGTTCCTCGAATGGCTGGTCAAGGACAGCGCCGCCTACTTCTTCAAGGACGACATCCGCCGGCGCATCCGCCAGCGTTTCCTCGACGCCGTCGCCGGCGGCGGGCCGGTCGTGGTCGTTTCGCACAGCCAGGGCACGGTGGTCTCGCTCGAGGTGATCGCCGAACTCGCCAAGGGCGCAAACCCGCTGCAGGTCGAGCACTACGTCACCCTCGGCTCCCCGCTCGGCCTGCGCGAGGTGCAGGACTTCCTCGACTGCAAGCTCGAAGTGCCGGCCGGCATCGAGCGCTGGAACAACTTCGCCGATCCGCTCGATCCGGTCGCCCTCGACAAGGGGCTCGGCGGCGACTTCGGCGCGCGCGACTTCATCGTCGACGAGCTGATCCTCAACACCGAGTTGCGCCGCATGGAGGGGCTCAACCCGCATTCCGCGGTCGGCTATCTGGCCCACCCGAAAGTCCGTCGCGTCGTCCAGGAATCCGCACGCGTGGACATGCATGCGCGCTTCCTCATGGCCCGCGACGTCGCCGCCGAACTGGCGGTGGAACGGCGCCAGCCGGTGCTGATCGAGATCCTCGAGCCCGGCTATCGCGCGATCGGCGAGAGCCGCGACGACATGCTCGCCTGCGAGCGCAAGGCCGGTCCCGGCCACACCGACCTGCGCACGCGCATCGCCGCCGCCGCGCAGATGATCCGCGCCGTCGTCGAACGGCACGCCGCTTCGGCATCGGCGCGCGAAGGCGCGCTCGCGGCGGCCCGCATCGATCCGCTGAAGCGCTTCGTCGCCGCCCACCTGACGCCGTCCGAACTGGGCGACATCGCCGCGCGCCACCGCGAGCTGCGCGTCTACGCGATCTGGAAAAGCACGCGCAAGACCCGCCTCGTGCACCGCTCGGCGCGGGTCGTGCAGGTCGATGCCGCGCGCGCCAGCTACGGTGCGCAGGGCGAGCGCATCCGCTGGGCCGTGCTCGACACCGGCGTGCATTGCGACCACCCGCACTTCGCCACCCATCGCAACCTCGTCGAAGTCTGGGATTGCACGCGACCGGGGCCGCCGACGCGCATCGACACCGCCACGCCGGGCGAGACCGCCGCACGCCGGCGCGAACGCGAGACGATGCGCCAGGACCGCGACGGCCACGGCACGCATGTCGCCGGCATCATTGCCGGCATCGCTCCGGCGCAGGCCGCCGGCCATGCCGACCTGCCGAGCGGACTGGCGCCGCGTGCGCAACTGGTCGTCTACAAGGTGCTCGACGATCGCGGCCGCGGCGAGGATGCCTGGATCATCAAGGCGCTCGACCACATCACCGAGCAGAACGAGAACGCCTCCAGCAGCCTGGTCGACGGCGTCAACCTCAGCCTCGGCGGCCCCTACGACAGCACCGTCTACGGCTGCGGATTCACGCCGATCTGCGCCGAACTGCGCAGGCTGTGGCGCGCCGGCGTGCTGGTCGTGGTCGCCGCCGGCAACGAGGGCCAGACCCAGGTCTCGACACCCGACGGCGAGCTCGACCTCAACACCTCGCTGTCGATCGGCGATCCGGCCAACCTCGAGGACTGCATCGCGGTCGGCTCGGTCAATGCCGACAAGCCGCATCTCTACGGCATCTCGGCGTTCTCCTCGCGCGGGCCGACTTCGGACGGCCGCGCCAAGCCCGACGTCGTCGCTCCCGGCGAGCGCATCCGCTCGTGCGCGTCGCGCTTCCGCGCGCAGACCCTCGAGGAACTCTACCGCGAGGAAAGCGGCACCAGCATGGCCGCGCCGCACGTCTCCGGACTGCTGGCCGCGTTCCTGTCCGTGCGCGGCGAGTTCCGTGGCCGCCCCGACGAGGTCAAGGCCCTGCTGCTGCGCACCTGCATCGACCTCGGCCGCGACCGCTACCATCAGGGAGCCGGGCTGCCGAACCTCATGCGCATGTTGCTGGAGGCCTGAGCAAGCGTTCCCGGAAAACCGCAGCAAGGCCGCGCGCCATCGCGGTCATCGACATCGATCGTCCATCCATGGAAGCGAGGAGGCGTCATGAGGATCCGGAACCACAGGCTGGTGGCAGAACCCGGCGAGCAGCTCAACTACATACCGAGCCCGAATCAGGCGAGGTCCGTCACTCCGCTCTATCTCATCATGCACTACACCGCGGGACCGACCCTCGACGGTGCCGTCTCATGGTTCATGAACCCGCAAGCGCAAGCATCCGCGCATGTCATCGTCGACCGTGATGGCACCGTTGTGCAGATGGTCGACTTCAATCGCAAGGCATGGCACGCCGGCAAGAGTTCGTGGGGTCATCTCGAGGGCTTGAATGCCTATTCGATAGGGATCGAACTCGTGAACGCCGGCAAGCTCTCGCGCAGATCCGATGGCGAATGGGTCAACTGGTCCAAGAAGGTGATACCTGCGGCCGACGTCACGATCGCAACGCACAAGGACGAAACGATCGAGAGCGGCTGGCACGAATATCCGGAAGCACAGATCGACGCCGCTCTTCGCGTGTCCATCGCCTTGCAGGATGCCTATTCCTTTCGCGACGTCCTCGGGCATGACGACATCAGTCCGCGCCGAAAGGTAGATCCGGGTCCGCTGTTCCCGCTCGGCAGTTTCCGTTCGAAGGTACTTGGCCGGGCTTGAGCCGCTTCGCGCGACGGGCAGGCCCCGCACCGCATCGCGCGCCGTATCGCGGGGCCGAGCACGCTCTTCCATGGGCGTGCGAACAGGGGAAGGACATGAACATCATGCGTCAGCTCATCCTGGCCGGCATCGCCGCGAGCATGTGCGGCGGCTGCGCGGTCATGAATCCGTACGTGCATCCACGCGACGAGCACGGAAAGGAAATCCTGCCGGACACACCCGAGTTCGTCGGCGGCATCACCGAGGCGGTCGAGTACGCCGACCGATGGCGAATCACCTATCGCAAGGCCGCCGCGCAGCATACGGTGATGCGCAACACTTCGGCCGCGGTGATCCTGCCGCTGTCGGCAGCATCGTTGTTCTACGGCATTACCGGCCACGGTTCGAGCGACCGCATCGCACGCATGGCGATCGGCAGCGCCGGTCTCTACGGAGCCAACCAGTTCCTCACGAGCGAGCCAAGGCAGGCGCTGTACCTCGAGGGTGCAAAGGCGCTCGAATGCGCAATCACCCATTCGCGCCCTTTGATGGTGACGAGCGAATGGCGGAGTCGCCTCGTCACCGGCGCAGACACGCTCACCGATCTCAATGCAGGATTGGCCAAGGCCACTGCCCGACTGCGGGGGGAGATCGCATCCGCCGACACGCTTCCGGACAATGACGTCACCAAATCCGAATTGAAGGCGGCAGCTGCAGCCGTGACATCTGCCGAACAAACGTCGCAAAAGGCCGTCGAGGTGGCGAAAAATGCTTCTGCGGCCGTGCGCGCTGTCGATCTCTCCGGACAATCACTCCACGCGGCGACGCGCCGGATCGTCGACGCCGTCAATCTCGAGATCGGCAAGACTGTCCCGGACCTCGACGCATTGAAGTCGGTCGTGGGCGGGCTGGCAGGACAGGCGGAATCCTTCGGACAGTCCTACCTCCCACAACCGGAGACGCCCGAGCCTGATCCATCACGCAAGGATCGCGCCGACCCGACCCCCGCAACGGATGGCGCACGGCTCAGCTGGGCGATCAGCTCAGTCAATTCCGCAAGGAGCGATCTGGAGAGCCATGTCGCGCGATTGAAGGCCGACAAGGCACTCACGGACGCCGACAGGAAGGCGTTCGTCGACAAGATCGACGAACTCGAGGCCAGGCTCGCGAAGCTCGAACGGGAGATCTCCCGGCTGAAAGCGCGCCTCGACGCTTATGACCGTACGCAAAATTTGCGCAATGCGCGCCTCGCGGTCTACTCCGCTCAAGCGGAAGTCCTGGCCGAGGCCTCGATCGTCAATGCCCGATTGGCCGGCATGGACGATCTCGCCAGAAAGGCCGACGAGGTCTTCAACTGCAAGGCGTCCGAAGCCACCACCCCGTTCACCGTATTGCCTTCCGGCGACACCCTCACCATCCGCAAGGAAAAGAGCGCCACATTGACCGCGCAGGGCGGCACGCTGACTCCGCGCTTCCAGCTGGTCGGCGTCAACACCGACAAGATCAAGGTGGATCAGGTCGCGCAGACCTCGTCGGTGCTCGTGCTGACGATCACGGCCGGCAAGGACACCGTCGCCGCCGCCGCGGCACCGACGCTGGTCTTGACCGATGGCAGCGGAAAGAAGTCAGTGCAGGTCAAGGTCGTGGTGACCGACTGAATCGACCCGGGCGCGTGGCCAGGGATCGGCCCCTTCCGGCGTGCCGCAGTGCGGCTTGCAATGGTCGGCCGACCCAAGGACGCTCGCACCCGTTCCGGCCGTCGCGGGGGACGCTGCCGCCGGCGAGGCCTGCCGGCGCGGCGCGCGCAACCGGATCGTCATCCTGCATCGCACGTCCGTCGAGATCCCTTGATCCGAAACCAGCCCAGCCGGGAGGAACCACCGTGATTCGAGCGCAGTCCTTGTTGCCTGCATTGATCCTCGTCGCCGCCACGCCGCTGTTCGCCCAGAGCGACGCCGACGCGCTGGCGTTTGCCAAGCAGCTGGCCGGCCCGCCGGAGGAAATGGCCGCGATGCGCGCGCCATTGCCGACCGATGCCATGATCCACTCGCGCAGCGCCCTGCTGCCGGTGCAGTTCACCGCCGACGGCTCCGGAGGCCACGTGTGGAAGAGCGCGCTGCCGGTCGAGAACGGTGCGCTGCGCCTGCTCGTGTTCGCACCGGCGCAATCCGACTGGCAGGTAGAGATGGAAGGTGCGTCCGGCCGCGGCATCGAAGCGGCGGCGCTCGCCACGCGCGTGATCGACACCGATTTCGGCATCGGCGAAGCGCGCGTGCCGACCGTGCGCTACGACTTCGACAACCTGCAAGGTGAGCGCTGGAACCTGCAGCTGCGCAGTGCACGCGGCGGCGAGGGCTATGTGCTCGTCGAGGGCGATGCCGGCACCGAACTCGCCTCCTACCCGACCCACGCCCGCCAGCTGGTCGGCGAGCGCCTCGGCGTCAGCGCAATGCTGACGATGTCGGACGACGCCGATGTCCGCGTCGGCCACAAGGCCGGCGGCATCAGCCAGGCGACGATCCGCGTCGTCGCCCCCGACGGCAGCGTGTCGCGCCACCCGATGTTCGATGACGGCCTGCACGATGACGGCCGCGCCGGCGACGGCCTGTTCGCCGGGGATTTCCCCGCCAGCATGACCGGCAACCACCTCGCCCAGGTCGAGGTGCGCGGCAGCAACCGCAACGGCAAGGCCTTCGTGCGGACCGCCGAGCACCTCATCCCGGTGGTCGAACGCAGTCTCGACTTCAGCGCGGGGCACGCCAGCGCCGTGGCCGGCGCTCCGAACCGACTGGCGATCCGCGTGCCGGTCATGGCACGCAGCGCCGGCCAGCATTACCGCGCCGTCGGTGAAGTCTGGGGCAGCGATGCGAGCGGCAAGCCGGTCGCGGTGGCCTGGCTCGGCGGCATGGTGATGCCGCGCGACGGCCAGATCGAACTCGGATTCGACGAGCGCTGGATCGCCCTCAGCGGAGCGAAGGCACCGTTCGAGTTGCGTGACCTGCGCATCGAGGATCCGGACCATTTCGTCACCGTGGCCTCGGCCAGGCGCATCGCGCTGTCGATGCCGGTCCTGCGCACGAACACGGTGCCGGCGGCGATCCGGATCGATGAAACGATGACGATGGGCCCGCGTCCGGCTGCCGGCAATGCCACCGAAGGCGTCGGCAAGCGCCTGCTGCTCGTGCACGGCTACTGCTCGAACTCGGTCTGGCCGGCGGCCCAGTTCAGCACTGCCTCGACCTTCCTCGACACCAAGCAGAACCGCAGCCACGACCAGTTCGCCCAGCGCATCCGCACCTTCGGTTCGACCTGGAACTCGTTCGGCACCGTCGCCCACAGCCAGGGCGGCGCCGCGTCGCTGCACCTCTACGCGTTCTACTGGAGCGGACTCGACAACGCGACCGGCAACCGCCTGATCCAGTCGGTCGGCACGCCGTACAAGGGCACCAACCTGTCCGGCATCCTCGCCACGCTCGGCAACTGGTTCGGCATTGCCTGCGGCTCGAACAGCAACCTCACCTACAGCGGTGCCACGGCATGGCTGGCCGGCGTGCCGAACTCGGCGCGCGCCAAGGTCAACTACTACACGACCTCGTTCAAGCTGACCAACTGGTACACGAACGACTACTGCCAGTTCGCCACCGACCTCGTGCTCAGCGATCCCGAGGACGGCACCACCGAGCAGGTCAACGGCCAGCTCGCCGGCGGCGTCAACCGCGGCCACGTCACCGGCCAATGCCACACCAGCGGCATGCGCGACCCGGCGCAGTACCTCAATGCCAGCCGCAACGCGACGATGAACAGCAACGCGGCACGATGATCGACGTCGTCCCGGGGCGCGGCCACGGCCGCGCTCCGGGATGGCGGTGCGCGGAGCGCCTGCGCGACACCCGCGAGCGGTCCCCTTGCGGCGAGGCATTCCGTTTCATGGATGAACCCGGAATCGCGGAGCCGCCACCATGCGCCGATTCGCCGTCTTGCCCGCCCTTGCCCTGCTGCCGTTCGCGGCCTGCGCCGAAACGCCATCGATTCGTCGCCGCTCCCGTTCACGCTCCACGGCTTTCCGCAGAGGCGGCTCGTGATGCTTCGGGATGATCCATCGTGCGGTCCGCAAACCGCGCGGTTCAATCGAATCCGTTCTGGAATATCGACAGCGTCGTCAAGCCGAGGTCGTCGAAGTCGGCGGTGAAGCTGCCGCCGGCCGGGTACTTCGTCAGCAGCGCACGCACTTCGACGCTGCGCGCACCGGAGCGCGCCGTCGCGGTGAGGGTCTGGTCGACCCAGACGTTGAAGCTGCCCGGCGAGCCGTTGCCGTTGACGGAACCGCCGTTCGGCGTCGTGCAGTCGGGGCCGTCGTACCAGCGCAGGCCGATCCGCGCGGCATTGGCGAGGTCCTGTCCGGCACCCGACGGGATGCGTACCCTGCCGGTCGCCGTATAGCGCTGGCCGCTGTTGACCGGCACGCACTGGGTGACGGTGACGCCGTTGCCGGCACCGGGCGAGATGTTGGTGATGCGGATCGACCCCGATTGCGGGTCGGCATTGGAGTCTTCCGGATTCCAGACCGCCACCATGTCCGGATTGCCGGTCGCCTCCCAGCCGATCAGGCTCTCGTCGAAACCGCCGTTGAGCACGAGGTCCTGGGCATGCAGAGGCGTCGCGACGGACGCGAGGAATGCCAGGGCGAAGGTGGCGGGACGCATGCAGGTCGGCTCCAGTCATCCGCGCAGGGCGGGATGTCCGGGTCCACGGAGGATGCAGCCACGAGGGGCCAGCGCGGCACGGCGTGCCTGCGCCGTCGGTCGCCGTGGCTTCGGTGCCCGCCAAGCGCCTGCTGCAGGGCTGCGGGGAACCAGGGGCTGCGGCGCCTGCAGACGCTCAACGCACGCGCAATCCGCGCAGCCGCGCCTGGCCGCCATCGCGATCGGTGACGACGAGGAAGGCTTCGCCGTCGCGCGCGCCGATGCGTGGCAGGCCGCTGGCACGACCGCGTGCGGCGAGATCCGCAACCACCTGCTTGGCTTCGACCTTTGCCGCCGCTGCATCGATGCGCGCGAGCCAGAGTTGCTGACCGCTGCGCCCGCCTTCACGTTCGGCGAGCCATGCGAGCCACAGCTTGCCGCCGTCGAACGCGAGTGCGGCGCGACCGAGCAGACCTTCGCCCTCGGCCGCGTGCAGCGGCTTGCCGAAACGGTCGCCGGCATCGCTCGAGCGCGCCAGGCGCAACGAAGGCCTGCCGTCCGCCTCCGTGTACCAGGCCACCCACACCTCGTTGCCGCGCGCGACCGCCGCCGGCCCGTTGACCGGGCAGCCGGCGAACTTCCAGCCATCGGCGTGCACGTCGCGCGGTGCGCTCCACTTGCCGCCCTCGAAGCGGGTGATGCGCATGTCGCGGATCTCGTCGTCGTTGCGCCCGCGGTAGACCACCACCGGACCGCGCGCGGTCTGCGCGACGGCCGTCGTGCAGCAGTCGCAGGTCGACACATCGAGCGGCCATTCGCCACCGCGCGTGCCGTCGGCAGCGAAGCTTGCCGCACGCAGCATCATGCGCCCAGCGCCATGACCGTCGTGGTCGTGGGCGTCCTGCACACCGGCGACCGGTTTCCGCCGGCTGTCGAGCCAGGCGATGCCGAGCGTGGCGCGCGCCTGCGGCCACATCGAAACGAAACCGTAGTCGTTCCGCGCGCCTTCCGGCTCGACGCGGATCGGCGCCGACCAGCTCGCGCCGCCATCGTCCGAACGCACGAGGGCGATGCCGTAGTCGTAGACGCCACTGCCATTGCGGCGCAGCCAGTGTGCCCACAACGAACCATCGGCGAGGGCGACGACATGCGGCGTGTCGGCCCAGTTGACGAACCAGTCGTGGCCACGCGCGATCGTGCGTGGTGACTGCCATGCATCGGCGGCAGCGGCCGTCGTGGCGAATCGCAACACATGCGCGTCGGCGTCGCCCTTTTCGATCCATGCGAGCAGCCAGCCATCGGCGACCGGCGCCAGGTCGGGCTGCGCCGCACCGACCGGCGCCGGCAGGGACCATTCGCGGACGTCCAGTCCTTCCGCCGCCGGGGCCCCCGCGTGCACGGCCAGGGCGAAGGCAGCGAACCGCGCCAGCGTGTCCATGAAAGGCATGGGCGAAGACTCCTCTGCGCAATCGGGGCAAGCGCAAGGGCTCGATGATAGCGGACACGCGGACACGCGGACCGGCGTTGCGGCGAAACGGGCGCCGGACCGGCATCACGGCAGGCGATGCGCGGTGGCGCGGGTGCGTGGCGCGCGCTACCCTCGCGCGCCTATGACCGAAGCCAACCGCATCGATTTCACCCTCGAACCCGACGACGGCGAGCGCCTGTCCAACCTCGTCGGCCCGTTCGACGCCCATCTGCGCCAGATCGAGTTGCGCCTCGGCGTCGAGATCGCCAACCGCGGCAACGTGTTCCGCGTGGTCGGCGACGCCAAACCCGTGCAGGTCGCCGCGCGCCTGCTGCGCGAGCTCTACATGCTGACCGCGAGCGAGACGCTCGACGCCCACCAACTCAACCTGCGCCTGCAGGAATCGGGCATCGAGGCGATTGCCGCTGCCGCCGCCGAGGGCGCGCAGGAAGTCAGCGTCAAGGTCAAGCGCGGCACGATCCGCGGGCGCGGCCCGAACCAGGTGCGCTACCTGCACGCCATCGCCACCCACGACATCAACTTCGGCATCGGCCCGGCCGGTACCGGCAAGACCTATCTCGCCGTCGCCATGGCCGTCGACGCACTCAACGACAACCGCGTGCAGCGCGTGATCCTGGTGCGCCCGGCGGTCGAAGCCGGCGAGAAGCTCGGCTTCCTGCCCGGTGACCTGACCCAGAAGGTCGACCCGTACCTGCGTCCGCTCTATGACGCGCTCTACGAAATGCTCGGCATCGAGCGCGTGACCAAGCTGATCGAGCGCAACGTCATCGAGATCGCTCCGCTCGCCTACATGCGCGGCCGCACCCTCAACGATTCGTTCGTGATCCTCGACGAGGCGCAGAACACGACCGTCGAGCAGATGAAGATGTTCCTGACCCGCATCGGCTTCGGCTCGGTTGCGGTGGTCACCGGCGACATCACCCAGACCGACCTGCCGCGCCACGTCAGGTCGGGCCTGCGCGATGCGATCGACGTGCTGCGCGATGTCGATGGCATCAGTTTCACCTTCTTCAACTCGAAGGACGTCGTGCGCCATCCGCTGGTGCAGAAGATCGTGCGTGCCTACGAGGCCCACGCGGAAAACGCGAAGGACGGAGGAACGCCGTGAACGCGCGCTGGATGCCTGTGATGCTCGCGCTCGGCATGGCCGGTGGTGCGCTCGCGCAAACCTACAGCGGCCCCGAGAGCGTCGAGTACCACCCGCGCCTCGACCGCCATCTGGTCAGCAACACCAGCGGCGGCGGCAGCATCCTCGCGCGCGCCGCCGACGGCACGCTCAGCGTGTTCACCGCGGCGCCCGTCTCGCCGTACGGCATCGAACTCGTCGCCGGCGTGCTGTGGGTGCTCGACAGCGGCCGCCTCAAGGGCTACGACATCGACAGCGCCGAGGCGGTCGCCGACATCGCCATTCCCGGAGCATCGTTCCTCAACGGCATCACCTCGAACGGCGTCGACCGGCTGTGGATCAGCGACTTCAGCGCCAAGCGCATCCATCCGGTCGACATCTCGGACCCGACCACACCGGTACCCGGCACCAGCGTGACGACCGTGCCGACTCCGAACGGACTCGTCCACGATCGCGCCAACCAGCGCCTGCTGATCGCGACGTGGAACGCGAACGCGCGCGTGCAGTCGCTCGATCTGGCCACGCCCGGGGCGACGCCCGTCGACCTCATCCAGACCACGCTGACCAGCTTCGACGGCATTGCCCTCGACTGCAACGGCGCGATCATCGTCAGCGCATGGGGCGCCTGCGGCACGACCGGCTCTCCGAGCGGCTGCCTGCGCCGCTTCGACCCGCCGTTTTCGCTGAGCTCGCCGCCGGTCGTGCTCGCCAACAATCTGGGCAATCCGGCCGACATCGACTTCGCCTGGCCGACGGGCCAGGTTGCGGTCCCGGAATCGTCCCTGGCGCGGGTCGCCCTCATCGACACGCCGGGCTGCACGGGTTCGTTGTTCTTCGCCGATTTCGAGCGTTGAGCGGCTGATGGCAGCGCCGACGAAGACCCGACGATCGACGCCCGATGCGATGGTGTTCGTGCGCAACGAGACCGCACGCGCCGGCGTGCCGCTGACGGCGAGCTTCACCCGCTGGGTCGATGCCGCCCTGCACGGCGCTCGCTGGCGCAGGCGCGCCGAGGTGAACATCCTCGTCGTCGGCAGCGAAGCCGGTCGCGACTACAACCGCCGCTTCCGCCAGCGCGACTACGCGACCAACGTGCTGAGCTTCCCGTACGAACCGATGGCGCACGAAAGAACCGCGCTGATCGGCGACCTCGTCCTCTGCGCCCCGGTGGTGGCGATGGAAGCGATCGCCCAGGCCAAGAGACCGCGCGACCACTGGGCACACCTGACCGTACACGGCGTGCTGCACCTCGTCGGCCATGACCACATCGACGAGGCCGACGCCGAACGCATGGAGGCGCTCGAACGGCGCGTGCTGGCCGGGCTCGGCATCGACGATCCTTACGAAGAAGGGCACGCGCCCGAAAACCATCCCGGCTGAAACCGCTTCCTGCATGAAAGCCGGGGAGTCTGCTGCCGCAGCTCGCGGCTTCAGCCGCGATGCCTCCTTCCCGCCACCCAGCCGTGCGCGCAACTTCGCCGCCGCGGCACGGACGATGGGATCGGCACGCGAATCCGCCGCTTCGAGGCGATCGAGCAAGGCGGTCGCCGCCGCCGCATCACCGTTCTCGACGAACCATTGCGCAAGGGCCGCGCGCGCGTAGGCGGGCTGCACGGCGTCCGGGTCGTCCTTCGAAGCCCAGCCGGCGACGGCATCGTCGAGCAGGCGGCGTGCTTCGGCATCGGCATGGCCGCTGTCGAGCAGGGCCTGGGCGAGGATGGTTTTCGCCGACAGGGCGCGCGGATCGTCGGCGCCATAGCGCTGCACGAAATCCGGCACGATGTCGCGCAGGGTGACGATCGCCGGCGCGAAGCCGCCGCTGCGTGCTTCGTGGCGCGCGAGTTGCAGGCGCGCCGCGAGAAACTCGCCGCTGTCGCGGCCGTCGAGAACTTCGGCATCGGCGAGGGCACGCTCAAACGAAGCTCGCGCTTCTTCGTGACGGCCGACGTCGTCGAGGATCACGCCCTGGCGCATCAGGAAATACGTGCCGAACGGGCTGATTTCGCCCTTCAGTTCGCGGGTGACAGCGAGGGCTTCCGCAACCAGCACGATCGCTTGATCGTAGTCGCCCTGCAGGGCTCGCAACTGCGCCATCCGATTGGCGCTCATCGCAAGTGGAATCTGCCGACCTTCCGCAAGGCGGCGCGCGTAGGAAAGCTCGCAGAACGACGCGGCCTCGTCGACCAGGCCCCGATTCGAGAGGATGATGCACAGATTGTTGATGGCAGAATTGAGGCGATTGTCCTCGTTCTTCTGGAGAGCTTCGTTCATCGCATGCGTCGTGCGCGCCGCATGTTCGGCCGCGACGAGATTGCCCGCACGGTTGAGTGCAAGCGAAAGCACCATCCACGCGTTGGCGACCTCCTGCGAGCCCGGTTCGGTCAGGCGTTCGGCGAGCGCCAGCGATTCGCGCGCCGCCACCTCCGCGTCGCTCGCGGGAAACTGGCCGTTGGCCATGGCATTGGCCATCGCCTCGAGGCAGCGCGCGGCATCGATCGGCTGGTCGATGGCCGGATCGAGGTGGATGTCGGCCGCCTTGCGCAGCAGGGCGACTCCCTTCGCATTCGCATTCATGTGCCGGTAGGCGTTGCCGATCGCCTCGTACAGGCGAGCGCGGATGCGCGGCTGGGCGGCGAGTTCGACGTCGATGCGCGCGGCGCCGCTGTCGAGGACATCCTGCGCCGTGAGTTCATGCGTGAGCGTGTCGTTGCGGTCGGAGTCGGATGCCGCGAACACCGAGACGAGGAACTCGGAAACGCGGTCGGACGTGGCCGCCTGCAGGCGTGCTTCGCGCTCGGCCAGCACGGTGCGCCAGGTGAAGCCGCTGGCCAGGGCGACGATGAACAACGAGGCCGCGAGCAGCCAGCGGTTGCGCCAGACGAAGCGGCGCGCGCGATAGCCGATCTGGCCGCGACGCGCCTGCACCGGCCGCGAGGCGAGGAAGGCACGCAGGTCATCGGCGAACTCGGCAACCGACCCGTAGCGGCTCCCGGGCTCCCTGCGCAGCGCCTTGAGGGTGATCGCATCGAGGTCGACGGGGACGCGCCGCACGGGCTTGCGCAACGCATCGGTGTCGGTCCTGCGCAGCAAATCGCTCGGTGCCGCGACGATGCCGGAGACGATCGCATTCGAGCGCGCGTGGTCGGTCTCAAGGTGGTCGAACGGGCGCGAGCCGGTCAGCAGTTCGTAGAGGACCACGCCGAGCGAGTAGATCTCGGTGGACACCCACACAATACACCCTTCTATCTGCTCGGGACTTGCGTAGGCCAGCGTCATCGCGCGCGTGGCCGTCACCGCACGCGTGCCCTCGCGGTTCGCATCGAGCAGGCGGGCGATGCCGAAGTCGAGCAGCTTCGGTTCCCCGCCCGGGTCGACGAGGATGTTGGCCGGCTTGAGGTCGCGATGGATGACGAGGTTCGCGTGGGCGTACTCGACCGCGGCGCAGATCTTGATGAACAGTTCGATCCGCTTGCGCAGCGGGAGGTCGTTCTGCAGGCACCAGCGGTCGACCGGCTTGCCGTCGACGTACTCCATCGCGAGGAACGGACTGCCATCGGCCCCCTGGCCGGCCTCGACGAGGTGGGCGATGTTCGGATGGTTGAGCGCGGCGAGGATGCGCCCTTCGTCGAGGAAGCGGGAAATCTCCGCCGGGTTGCCGAGGCCGGCACCCCGCAGCATCTTCAGCGCGACCAGCTGGAATGCCCGGCCCTGCTCGCGCTCGGCCATCCACACCTGGCCCATGCCGCCCTCGCCGATCCGCTCGATCAGGCGGTAGCGGGCCGGTGCGGCCGACTGGACGCGCGCGTCCGCGAAGGCTTCCCGCGCGATCGCCTCGGCCCCGCGGTCGAGCGCCCCGCCGGTCGTCCCTTCGACCACGGTCCCGTCGACCGAGGCGAGCAACCAGTTCACCTCGCGCAACAGTTCCAGGTCGCCGCCGCACGCGGCTTCGATCGCCGCCTTGCGGTCGACGTGCCCACCGTCGAGGACGAGATGGACGATCGACTGCGCCCGGCGGTAGCGCTCGTCCTCGATCGCAGTCAC
>ERZ795041.506-NODE-506-length-14485-cov-19.958974_pt1 | contig 14485 bp, 19 predicted proteins | sample MGYA00375125_ERZ795041 | MGnify/ENA primary metagenome ERZ795041 (study PRJEB30170, sample SAMN03074214) | activated sludge metagenome | biome: Common Effluent Treatment Plant; feature: Wastewater; material: Activated sludge; isolation source: activated biomass in...
TGCTGGCCTATCGTAGCGAACGGCAGGGCGGGGCGCTGGTCGTCATTGACGGCCATCTACGGAAGGACGCCGCGCCGACTAAATGGCCGGTGCTGGTGCTTGACGTGACAGACGAGGAAGCCGACTACCTACTGGCGACCCACGACCCGCTAGCGGCAATGGCGACCGCCGACGCCGGGGCGCTCGACGCGCTGCTGAGTAGCGTCAACAGCGGCGAGGCGGCGGTTATGGCGATGTTGGCGGAATTGGCGGCGGGCGCGGGGTTATATGAGCCTAGCGAGGGCGATGCCGCCGATACTCCATTTGGTGAATTTGGAGAGGTAGACCCCAGCGCCGATTTTGTTCCGTTCAAGTTTGGCGATTATGGCGGAAGGGTTTCAAAGGGTGTTTATGATACTTTCCTCCAAGAGTACCGAGCGCAACAAAAACGATCTAATGCGCTTATGTTAGATGATGTACTCAGGGGGTGGTTAGGTGTCTGATTTACAAACCGGCCTGAAGCAATCTGCCGTCAATCGTGCCGCAATGATTAAGAAGTTCGGTTTTATACCGTTGTCTATAATCAAGTTGAGCCGGGGCGCGTTTCATAAAAACCTATTTCATTATGCGGGGGATGTTGGTATAAGCAATGTCCGCAATAATCGGATTAAGGTAGGGCGCGACAAAGATAAAAGAAAAGAGGACGCGGCAAGCGGGCGTGTAGGGGTTGGCAACCAAGAGAGGGCGGGATTATCAATTATGCCCGCCGAACTAGTAGAGTTCTTCATCAAGTATTATTCCAGACCCGGCGCTGTTTACCTCGATCCGTTTATGGGGCAGGGTGTGCAAATGCAAGTCGCCAAGTTAATGGGGTTGCATTATTACGGTTACGATTTATCTACCGAGTTCTTTGCTTATATTGCGGCGGTAAAAAGCAAGATAGACGATGGGGCTACTACCATTCAGATCACGCACGGGGACAGTTGTCAACCGAACGCCATACCGGATGGTATAGGTGATTTTAGTTTTCATAGCCCTCCCTATTGGGATGTTGAATATTACGGCGATGAACCGGCGCAGCTAGGGTATCAAAATACTTATCCCGAGTTTCTATCCGGCATGGAGCAAGTTGCCCGCGCATGGTTGCCCAAGTTCAAACCCGGCGCTTGGCATATAGTCAACGTTAACGACTTACGCAAGGGTGGCAAGTTCTACCCCTATCACGCTGATACAATTACCCTGTTTTGCCGGGCCGGTTGGGAATTGCATGACATCTGGATTATCGATGGGCTAGTCGGTGGATTGCCAAGGGCGTTTGGGGTGGATTTTAATTTAAAGCGAATAGCTCCAAAGGTTCACGAATATGCGCTGGTGTTCAAAAAGCCATGAGTAATTTAGTGCTGACAACTACAACGACAATTGACGGCGACTTTACGAACGCCCGCGACGTGTGGCATCGGTTCATTTACCACGTCGCACACTTGCCGGGGGTGACTATCATCAACAGTATAAAACACGAGTTTCCCGGCGGCGGGTTTAGTGGGTTGATTCTACTGGGCGAGAGCCACGCCGCAATACATACATGGCCCGAACTTGACAGGGCGTGGATAGAACTGGCGACGTGCGGCGACCCGGCGGCGCTCGATTTATTCGTACAGTTTGAAGGATAACTTGGCGACTAAGGCCGACAAGCTAACCGTCGAGCAGCGCGTGGAGGCGGTCTACCGCCTGATTCTCGACGGCTGGACACGGGAGCAGATACTTCAAAATACTGCAAATTGGCGCGTATCCGAACGGCAACGGGACAGCTACATCGCCGCCGCCAATGCCCGCATCGAAGCGACGGCTGCGCCTATCCGGGCCGAGCATCACCGCCGAGCCGTGGCCGCGCATTACCAGCTACTCAGAGAGGCGAAGACGGTGCGCGAGAAGTTGGCCGTCTGGCAGGCACTAGCGAAACTTATCGGGCTAAACGCGCCGGATGAACTGGTCGTCACATGGCGCGATGAGGTTATCGACCTGTTACGAAGCGGCGCGGTTGCGCCGGAAGTTGTCGAGGCAGAACTTGGGGACGAACTTGCTACAGAGCTATTTAACGCCGCAGGCGTATCACGCGCTTAAGGCCGAGCGTGTCATCCGGCAAGCACGGCCGGGGGTGCACCTTGCCCTCTCGCCGCTGCTGGAATGGCAAGCGCGGGTCATCGATGAGGCGGCGCGGGTCAACGTCGTGTGCGTCGGACGGCGGGCGGGCAAGACCGAGTTAGGGCTGCACCTGTGCGCCGATGACGACGTATTGCGGCATCCCGTCGGCTGGTTCGCGCCGTCGTACAAAATGATGCTGGAAGTCTGGCGGTCGGCCGATATGATCTTCGCGCCCATCATCGCCCGGCGGAATGCGTCCGAACGGCGCATTGAATTCACGACCGGCGGCGTGCTGGAATTCTGGAGCCTCGATAACCCGCTGGCCGGCCGCGGCCGAAAATACAAGCGCATCATCGTTGACGAAGCGGCCTTCATCCCCAACCTCATGCACACGTGGGAACACGTCTTGCGGCCGACGCTGGCCGACTATCGCGGCGATGCGTGGCTATTCTCGACGCCGAAAGGGCGCAACGGCTTCTGGCAACTGTGGCAAATGGGGCATGGCGACGGGCGCGATGATTGGCGGTCGTGGCAAATGCCGAGCGAGGTCAATCCGACAATACCGCCGGATGAATTCACCGAGATGCGGGCGACGTTGCCGGAACGGGTGATCGCGCAGGAACTGGACGCGATATTCCTCGACGACGCGGGCGGCGTGTTCCACCGCGTCATGGAGTGCGCCACGGCCACGCCGACGGCCGCGCCATTGCCGGGTAGGGCCTACGTTGCCGGGGTGGACATCGCCAACGAAGCCGACTATACCGTCATCTCGATTTTGGACAGTCGGACGCGCGAGCAGGTGTACATCGACCGGTTCAACCGCGTGGGGTACATCGCGCTGGAAGAGCGCATCGCGGCCGCTTACGCCCGCTGGAATGTCCAGACGATGATCATCGAAGATAACTCGATAGGGCAGCCGGTGATCGACCACTTGCGCGGCCGCGGGCTGAGTATCGTGCCGTTCCATACGTCGGCGAGCAGCAAGCAGCCGTTGATTCAGGCGCTACAGGCGGCATTTGAGCACGGCACGATTAAGATACTGGCCGACCCTATTCAAATAGGGGAGCTACAGGCGTATGAGGGCAAGCGGATGGCAAGCGGCATGAGCTACGGAGCGCCGGCCGGGATGCACGATGATACGGTGATGGCGCTGGCGTTGGCGTGGCATGGGATAGACAGACGCGGGGCGGGAGTATTTCAATATGCGTAATCCGATAGACACATTTGAGCGATGGCTGATTCAGAGCGACGGGCTGGGCTATGCCGACGTAGCGATGTATCGAGAGTTCTACAAAGGCGAGCATGACATCCGCCTGAGCAAGCGGCAGGAAACGCGGCTCGGTATCACGTCGGCGCAAATTCGGTCGCTGGCCAACATCTGCCCGCTGGTGGTGGATACGGTGGCCGAACGCCTGAGCGTGCAGAGTTTCGCGGCGACAAGTCCGGCGACGGAAAGGGCGCTGGCGATGTGGTGGGCAGCGCGTGACCTGAGCACGTACCAGGACGATATTCATCTGTCGGCATTGCGTGACGGCGACAGCTATGTGATTGTCGAGTGGGATGACGCGGCCGTCATGCCTGAATTCCATCATGAAATGTCTTATGACGGCAGCAACGGCACGGGGATCATCTATTCCAGTGAGCGGCGCGTGCCGTTGTATGGATTCAAAAAGTGGCGGCTTGAGGAAGGCGACGACCGGGGCCGTGCGCGTCTAAATCTCTACTTCGACAACCGCATTGAGAAATACATCACCGGCCGGGCAGGGGCATGGACTGAATACCATGACGGCGAGCGCTGGCCTATCCCGTGGGTTGACGCGACGGGGCAACCGTTGGGCGTGCCGGTTGTGCATTTTCCGACAAACCCCAATGGCGACGATTACGGCACGTCGGAGCTTGAGGCTATCATCCCTCTCCAACGCGTATTGACCTCGCTCTGGGTTGACCTGATAGCCGCGGCCGATGCAACGGGTTTTCAGTTGGTGACGTTGACCGGCGACGTACCCAGCGAGGAAATGGTCAACGCCGCGCGGGCAATCTGGTACAGTCAGAATCCGGCGGCGGCCTGGGGGACAATCCCGCCGGGCGACCTGTCGCTGCTGGTCGAAGCGGTGCGTCATGCGACGATGACCATCGCGCAGGTGTCGCGCGTGCCGTTGACCATGTTTCAGGATAGCCGGGCGGTGGCCGCGGCCGATACGATTGTCGCGTCGGAGCGCGGGCTAATCGCCAAAATAGCCGACCGCGCCAAAACCTACGGCCTGTCGTGGCGGCGCGTGATGCGTCATGCGGTGCGACTGCATAACACGTTTGGGCCGCGCCCGGCGCTCGATGAGGCGGGCATTGTGACCAACTGGGACAGTTTTGAGGAACTGGACTATCTGACGCTGGAGAAAAGCCGCGCCGCCGTCGCCGCGTCGCACCTGAGCAACGGCCTGTCAATGACAGCGGCCTACACGCTGGCCGGGTATTCGGCCGCTGAACTGGCCGCCATTGCCCGTACCGACACCTACGGCGAAGAGGGGTTGACGCAATGACACCGCGACCGCCGGGCAAACGGGGCAAGGCGATCCAGTGGACAGATGAGGATTTAGACCGTATGGCCGAAATCCACGTCACCGAGGACACGCCGCTCATGCTGGAATTCGTGCGACGCTACGGCAGCCCGCGGCTCATGGCGCTGCTAACGGCCGCGCGGCCGACGGATGACGAAGGCGCTACCAATGCCTGAATACACTTGGTCAACAATCCAGACCGCGCGGGGCGAGCAGCACCGCTATCGAGATACGGCTACCGGGCGCTACGTTTCGGCCGCGGCCGTACGTGGGGAACTGGACAGGTTCGTAGACAAGGCCGGGCGTGAATCGGCGCGGGCGTTGACCGAACAGCTACGCGACGGCAAGATCGCGCTGCCTGAATGGCAAACGGCAATGGCACGGGCGGTGAAGAATGTCAACTATGCCGCCGTTGCCGCTGCGTCGGGCGGGGTCGAAAACATGACCGCCGTCGAGCGCGGGCGGGCCGGTGGCATCATACGCGGGCAGTATGCGTATCTGCGCCAGTTCGCCGCCGACATCGAGAGCGGCAAGCAACCGCTGGACGGCCGCGCCGTGCGTCGGGCCGAGATGTATATGCAAGCCGGGCGCGATGCGTTTCACACGCAGAAGCGCGCGGGCGCGGCCGACGCCATGCCGGGGCAGCGGCTGATGGTGCGGTCGCATCGGCATCGCGGCGACAGTTGTCGGACGTGCATCGCGCTCAACGGCAAATGGTTTGCAATGGGCGATCCTGAATATATTCCCGTGGGGCATCGTGAATGTAATGTATCGTGCCGCTGCGACGAGGAATTGGGCACGATGGATATAGACGGCATAATCACAGGGCTGGGGCGCTCCTCTTTCTGACCACCTGTTCGACAGACGTACACCTCCCTAACTCCCCTTTTCCGCGCTCGCTCTGTGTTAGGCGCAAGTGCCCGGCCAACTACCGGGCACTTTGTTATGGGCTACTCATCGCCAAATGGATTTTTAACTATGGCATTTCATACAATAACGGGCATGACTGATACAACCCAACTGACCGAGACGGTAGATGAGCGAGATGCTCCCGTTGGTGACGACATTGAGAAAATGCGGGCCGCGAAAGAGAAAGCGAACGCCGAAGCGGCGGCTCGGCGGCTTGAGGTAAAGGCGCTCCGAGAGGAACTTGACGCCCTGAAACAAACGCAGGCGGCGACCGAGACGGCCGTTCTTGCCGAACAGGGCAAGTTCAAGGAACTCTATGAGACGGCCGAAAACCGCGCCGCGACGCTTGAGAAACAGCTACGCGAGCAAGCCGACGAGATCGCCGCGCAAAAGCTGGCGCTATTGCGCCAACAGGTAGCGACCGAGAAGGGGCTACCGGCGGCGCTGGCCGACCGACTGCAAGGCACGACGGCCGAAGAATTGACCGCCGACGCCGAAACGCTGCTGGCCGCCATGCCGCGACCGACCGCGCCCGACCTCGACGGCGGGGCGAGAGGCAACGGCAACGGGCCAACGGAAGCGGACATGACGCGCATTCTGTCGCGTTACAATATTAGCCCGCGCTATTTGGAGAAAATGGAGTAGAGAAAATGCCTATTGCGAGAAACACAAACGCGGCCGCCATCAAACCGGTTACTCGGCAGTGTGTCATCATTCGTGGCACGGTCGGGGCGACGGTTGAGGCGGGCGAGGCGGTAACGCTCCAGACGGACGGTTTTTGGGATCCGTCTATTGCCACCGCCGTGGTAAAGAACGCCGGTATCGCCGTGCAGGGCGGAGCCGTGGGTGACGAGATCGACATCGTCATCATGGGTGAAATCGAGTGCGTTACCGGCGCAACGCCGGGCGCTATTGTCTATGTCAGTGACACGGCGGGCGAACCGGCCGAAACCGCCGGGACAAAATCATTTGTTCTGGGTTTCGCCAAGTCGGCCACGGCGCTGGTCATCATGCCGCAAACGGTGGCATTCAGCTAACGGAGTAAATGAACATGGCGATTAAAGGGTATCGAGATTTAAGCTCCGTGATTCTGCCGTCCGCGCAAGACCTGGCGGCGTTGCGGAAGTTCCAGCTTGCCGACGGCGCGTCGCAAGAGCAGTTATTTAACGAGTTGGTTGTCGCCGCTTCGGGGCTGGCCGGGGAATTTGCCCGTCATCCTCTGTGGCGGTCGCTGGTATCGTTTCAGGATGACCCGGCGGTTAACTACGCCGCCGGAGCGTCGAGCTATGCCGACGCATTTACCGAGTACGGACGCGGCACGCCGCAGCACGCCGAACGCAGCGGCCACATGTTGCCTCTGCGCAAGTGGGACGCACAACTCGGCTGGACGTGGGCGAAGCTGAAGGAAATGGGTCTGTCCGAAGGGCAGGACGACATCAATCTGGCAATCGACCGGATGCGTAACCGCTACCGGCAGCAGGCGATCCAGCGTCTTTTGCAGCGCGGCGACGACAGCGGCGCGGCCAAGGGGCTGGGCACGTCGGGCTACTCGCCGGGCTTTGCGACCACGGCCGCATCGACTAACGTCGATTTTACGCCACCCGCGTTCGGCGGCACGACTTTCACCGACACGCACGAGCACTACGTGGCCGCGGCCGGTGGCTGGACAACGGCGATCATCGAGGACATGGAAGCCGAGTTGATGGAACACGGCCACGCGCCGACCTATCGGCTGCTCATTTCCGGGGCCGACGAGGGCACTGTGACCGGGTTGACCGGGTTCGTCAAAGCCGCGCCGCTGGCCTATCAGTTGGGCAGCGGTTCGGCCGTTGCGCAGCCTGAAGAAGAAGACAGCGCCGACGGGTTCCGGTTCATCGGTTCGTACCAGAATACGCGCGTCTATGTGACGCCGGGTATGCCGCAATACTACGGATTCAGCTATCGCAGCTATGGCGCATTATCGCCGCGCAATCCCGTCCGGGTGCGCGTGGAGAAGGGCCAGAGCGCACCGGCGTTCCGTGTGTTGAGCGGCGGCGCGGATGACGAGATTAAGTCCGTCCGTGACCTCATGCTCTATATCGAGTTGGGCGTTGGCGTGGGCGACCGTACCAACGGCACGACCCGCTACGTCAACAATGCGACGTGGGCCGACGGCGTAGCGCTCTAGGAGGTCTGGCATGGGTGAGCCGATAACGGTCTACGACAAGAACGGCAAGCCGCTGACAGTCCACGGCCGCGCCTATGCGGATGGTCTGATAGCCGCCGGTGAGGCAACTGAACGGCCGAAAGCCGCGCAGACGCCACCGGCGGCTATTGAGGCCGTGCCGACGAAACCGCGCCAAAAGGAAAAAGGCTGATATGGCCTATGGCAACGCCGACAGTATCGCCGCGTTTACGCCGCGTTTCGCCAACAAGTCGGGGCGGTTCGATAACGTAACCGTCCCGACGCTGGAAACCGTTGACGAGTGGCGCGAGCAGGTTAGCGCGATGCTTGACATAGCAATGGCGACGGCCGGACTACCCGCGCCCGCGATGAGCGCGTCGGTTGTCACGATGCTGGATTCATTCGTCAATGCGAACGTGTCCGGCCTCGTGCGTGGCGTGAATGGGCAAGGGCGATTTGCCGAGAAACCGACATCGACCGACGAGATGCTGCTGGCGATCTCCGACGCGGCCGACGCATGGGTGCAGCGTCGCGTAACGGGCATCGCCGCGCAGTCGGGCATAACCGAGGACGTGGCAACGCCCGGCAGCACGACGGGGTCGCGTCTGCCGATGCGCGGGCTTGAATATACCCACGAGCCGACGCGGGGCGACTACGCATGATCTACTTTGAATATCACCAAAGGGGGCATGAGGGAGTCACGCACGCTCTGCGTGATACGGCCCGGCGTGCGCCGAAAGAGATGTCAGACACGACATTCCTATGGGCGGCCCGGAACGTGTTACCGCGATTGCAACGGAAGCCCTACCCGCCGAAACGGCCGCGCCAGAGGTATGAGCGCACCGGGCAACTGGCGCGCGGCTGGAATGTTCGGCCGCTCGACGGCGGCGCAACGATATTCAATAACCGGCCCGGCGTCATTTTCACGACTGGCGACGGGCAAGGCGGCGGGCAAGCGTGGATGCACGTGGGCAGATGGTGGCGCGCGGCGGATGTCATTCGCAATGAGCGCAAAACGCTGGGGCCGATGCTGGTCACCCGGCTAAACAAAATGCTAACGCCTGGAGCGGGTCGATGAGCGAACTGTCACGGCAACAGGCAATAGCGGCGGCGCTTGAAGATGCTTTTCAGGACGGCAGCATCCTGATCAACGACTACACCACGCCGCAGACGGCCAGCCGCAAGCGCGCGCCGTGGGCGATTCTGGCAATCGGTGACGATTTTCTGGCCGCGCCGGGCGATTCATGGGAAACGCCGACGGCGCAATGGCGCGTCTTTCTAACGCTGCTGGACTATCGCGCCGGGCGCACGGAAGTGGAGACGCTCAACGCGTTTCAGGCGCTCAGGCAATCGACAATCGCGGCGCTATTGACGGTTCCGTATCTGGTTGACCACATCGAAGCGCAGACGACCGTCGGCCCGTATTTCACCGAGGAGGGGGAACCCGACCCGGATTCAATCGCGCAGGTGCTAACAATTTACATTACGGATTATGAGGTGTAACTATGGCCGGAGATACCGGGCAGGGAATGACCGCGAAGCTGGGGACTACAGTAATCCCTCAAATCACCAGCATCGAGATGGACAATAGCGGCGATGAAATAACCGAAATTGTCGCCGACGGCGTGTTGACGCAGGTATTGGGTTCAAAATGGAAATGGACGGTTAATTTTATCATGCCGACGACGGCAACCCATACGCTGGAAGGGTCGCTGAAGGCGAATCAGAACGGCGCACTGGAAATCGTGACAGGGCAAACAAAATACACGGCGGCCGCCGGGCGTAGCTCCGGGATCAGGAAAACGTCGCCCGCGAATAACTTCATCACCTGTCAGGTCACTTTGCTTTGTGACAATGAGCCGACGCTGGCCGCCGCGCCGTAGCGGCAAGGGGATTGTATGGCGGATAAAAAGGCAAAGGTAGACGACGACGCGGCCGACACGTTCGGCCGCGTCTTTGAGATAAAGGGCGATCTGCGGCAGCGTGACGTGGCGGCATGGAACCGGGCCTATGTCACACTCGACACGGGCAAGGGGACGGCCGACGAACGACAGGCGTGTCTACAAGCGGCTATCGAAGCGCGCTGGATTTTAGCGCCGGAAACGCGCTATGAGGACGTGATCGACCAAGACGGCGGCAAAACGCGCCGGTTCTATTTTGACGGCGTGCAGGTCGATGACATGCTGGCCGCCGAGGTGAATTACTACGGTTCGCTATGCAGCTATGAATTTCAACGGCTCATGCGCGTCCCAAAAGCCTTGTCCTCGCAGTAGCGGCGTATGTCGAGGACAACGGCCCCAAGCCGCCGGAACTGGACTATTGGCTTTTTAAGGGCTGGGGCGCGCCGGAAAGCGGCGGCTGGATGGACTGGCCGGCGGGGGAGTTCACCCGCGCCCGCGCCGCCGCTAACATCTACGTAGCCATGAGCGGCTACACCGGCGCGGCGAACAAAGTGCAGTGGTGCGATCTGAATCCCGACGGCTGGAAGGTCGTCTCCTACGTGTTCGCGCTACAAAATGAGGGGCTAGATGGCTGATACCGAGTACACAATAGCCGCGCGTTTTCAGGGTGACGGCGAACTCCGTAATGCCGCCAATTCATTCGACGGCGTCCGAGACGCGGCAAAGCGGTCGATGTCGTCTATTGAATCAGCCGGGCGCGGCGGTATACGCTCATGGACGGAGCTCAATTCTGTAATTAGTCTGGCCGGGCAGGCGTTCGGCACATTGCAAAACGTCGCCGGGCAGGCAATGGCGGCGCTATCCGAAGGCGCGGCGCTATCGGCGGCGCGTGGCAAATTCGACAATCTGGCCGCGTCTATCAATACCACCGGCGACGCGCTGCTGGGCGTCATGCGTGAGGCGACAAGCGGCATGATGACCGACGCGCAACTTGTTGCGTCGGCGACAGACCTCATGTCATTGGGGCTGGCCAAGAACGAGGATCAGGTCAAGCGGCTGGCCAATGTCATCGGCACGTTGGGTTGGGACATGCAGCAGGTCGTGCTAACGATGGCAAACAACAGCACGATGCGGCTTGACGCGTTGGGCTTGTCGATGGAATCAGTAACGGGCCGGGCAAAGGAGCTACAGGCCGCGGGCATGTCGATGGATGAGGCGTTTGACCTTGCCGTGCTCGAAGCGGGCGAGGCCAAGATCGCGCTCGTCGGCAACACGGCCGAAACGACGGCCGGTAAAATCCAGCAGATGCAGGTCATGGTCGAGAACGCGATAGATGCGTTTAACCAGAACCTTGCTCTGACCTTGGCCGACGAGATAGAAAACGCAGCGGGTGATGCGAGGGCTTTAGGCAACAATCTGCATTATGCCGCGCTGGGGGCTGCCGAACTGTCTGCGGCTCTCCTCTCCATCCCTATACGTTTTCTATCCGACATGGGGAAGGATGCGCAAATAGACCAACTGCGAGAGGAGCTTATAGCGCTGGGCGGGGATGCACAGGCGGTTCATAGAGAGATTATGAACATGCCCGCAGATACCACATTCAGCGAAATTGCGATAAGGAAGATTGAGCTATATTCAGCCGCCATTGCCAAAGTACAAAACCAGTTAGCACACGACAACCCTGAGCTAAAATACAGCAACTGGACACCGCCGACCGAGGCGATTCGACCCAACGGCAACGCTATTGGCAGTCTTGCCCAACAAAACGAATGGCTCGCCCGCGCCGCCGACATGGCCCGCGACGCACAACGGCGGGCGGCGGCCGCCGACAGCGAGCGAGCGCAATCGCTGGCCGACGTTGCGGCAAAGCTCGAATTGGCGGCAACGGCTCAACAAACGTGGTCGGATTATGTTACCGAGGCCAATGCCGCCGGTGGCGGTCGTTTCGCGGGTTTTCTGGATGAAATCGGCAACGCGCGAGAGCAGGGCAGCACATGGGGCTATGACCTCATGCAATCCATCTATGACGCCATGCGCGACGGCGGTGCGGGCGTCAATCCTCTCTCGGAGTTTGCCGGTACGGTCGGCGCGTCGGTCGAGGATATTAAGGCATCGATTGCGGCCACGCAGGAACAGACCATCGTTGACTATCTCGCGCAGCAGGCGCGCGACGGCAAAATCGCATGGGAAGATTATGCGGCCACGGTAGAAAACGCCATACGGATTCTTAACGGTGGACTGGCGATAGACCTGGGGCCGCGTGAAGCGCCGCAGATGGAAGATCGCGGTTTCCGCGAAGGGTTTCAGGAAGGGCTAGACCCGGCGGCACTGCCGGAAAAACACACGATTGTAATAGACGCCGACACGAAATTAGCGATTGCCGCCGTCAATGAGGCGAAGGGGCTGGTTGAAGGGTTCGCTAATCCGGCCGAGGTCTATCAGGCGGTGATGGAGATGGACATCACGGCGGTTGAAGCGGGCACGGCGACAGCGACAACGCTCATTAACGGCATACCGACCGAGAAAACGGTCACGATCAACTTCAGGGAAACGGGCGGCGACGTGCTGAGCGCGCTGCGTGCGTTGGGAGTGATACCGTAATGTACAACGTACAAATCGCCAGTTTCGCGGCGACGTTCGGGGTGACGTTCAACGCCGAGGCCGCGGGGGTGCGCGTGGAGCCAGCGTCAACAATCGGCGGGCCGGATGTTATCATCCGCATTGCCAAGAATCAGGCGGGGGCGCTCATCGACCTTGACGGCACGGACACGGCCGACATGTCACCGCCGCAATTGACATTTTCTTTCCGCTTCGTCGCCGACAATCCCGCCGGGCACACGCAATACAACAACCTGATAGCGGCGAAGGGGCGCACGGGCACGTTTTACGGCAAAGTCCACGGCGCGTCGGGGTCAACGACCTACAGCGCGCCCGCGCGGCTGGTTGACGTGACCGGCAACGCCCGCGGCTGGCAACGGGTAGGGATGCAATCGGTACTGGTTGTCACGGCGACGTGGCAGCTAAAGGACTTCCTGAGCTAATGGCGCGATCATTCGGGCAATTACTGGCTACGTTTTACGATCTGAGCAATAACGCTATCGTTCTGGACGGCTCACAACACCTGTTGGATGTCGTACCCGATTCGGCCGAGTGGGTGAGCAGCATCTCGCAGTTAGGCCACGGCCGCGTGCGGCTATACAACACGCCGCGCGCGCAGACAATGGCGGTTATTGGCCGGATATGCGTCATTGACCAGCGTACCGGCTACGTCGCCGCCAATAACAGCAAAATAATTACCATGTTCCTGATCGAGGACGTGGAGCCGTTCACCGACAGTCAAGGCATTAGCATGATCGAGATACGCGGCGGCGGCGTGGAGAAGTTGCTGACGCGCTATCCCGTTTTCACTTCGATTGGGGCTGAGACGATCTATAGCACGACGCTAACATCGGCTGCTGCCGGGCCGACATCGACCACTCTGTCCGAGGGCGCGCCGACCGGCAATAACAGCGCGAGACTGGCCTCATTGTCAAACGTTGACGTAGGCGACGAGGTGCGTATCCAGATGGATAACACGAACTGGCACATCGCCCGCGTGCTAACGATTGAACCGCCGGGCGCGCCGGAGAGGGTTATCCAGTTTGAACCCGACTTGCCCGCCGGGGCCAGTTCCGGCAACGCAGTTTCAACCCGCACGGCGCGGCTTGTGGTTGGCAACGTTGCCAACATGGTCGCCGGGCAGAAAGTGATCGTGACGCTCAACAGCGGCACGCACACGACGACAATCAAAAGTGTTGACAGCGCCGCGAAGGTGCTTGTCATCGTTGACGGCATGGCGTCGGCCGCCGATAGCGGCAAAAACGTGGCCGTCTATGACTACAGCAAGCCCACGACCAATGACGTAACACAGGTCATGGCGAAGGCCGACGGCTGGAGCACAAACTTTCAGACGGGCACGGGCACGGCAATCGGCACGGCGCACAAGCCGGTCGGCGAAAGCGTCTTTGACATTCTGCTATCCATTGCCGAGCGCACCGGGGAATTTTTCCGCTACACAACGAACTGGACAGGCGTGCCGACGCGCGCCATTGATTGGCGACGCGCGCCGGATGAATCGGGCGTCGTGCTCAAAATGTACCAACCGACCGCGCCATATGAACAGGATGAGGATGAGACAGACGAGACGGTCGGCACGTTATTTAGTCTGAAGAAACGAACAACGACAGGGCTAATTACCCGCATTTATCCATCGGCGGGCAATCAGAACATAGGGCTGCGCCACTGTTCAAACGACGCCCTGAGCGTCGCATTAAACGCCGGGTGTTATGTGACGTTATCAGAGGACGCCAACATCCCGGACAGCGTGACACACAGTCCGGGCGTATCAACCTACGGCGTTCGCGCCGTTAGCGAGAGCTATGGCGACATATCGGTCGCCGACGATGCTAACCTGGACGAGCTAACGGCCGCGAGCGACCAGCTATTGCTAAACGCCATACAGTCGTTGGTACTGGCGCAATCGCGCGTTTACTTCACGGCTGAGGCGTTTATCCCGGTACACGTAAAGCCGGGGCAGAAGATTCAGGTGAGGAACACGACGCGCACTGCGCCGTTTGATTCCGGCAGCACGAAATACATCATTTTGGATGTGACTGAGCGAACGCGCGACGGGCGACCGTATACGGTACTAACACTATCGGACACGATGGGGCTAAAGCGAACGGCCGCCAATTCATTCGGCATGACAATCCGCGCCATGACACAGACGGTCAAGCGCATCGAAACGCGCGGCGGCGGCGGCAAGTCGATTGTCGTGAGCGGTGGAGGCGGGGAAC
>ERZ795041.509-NODE-509-length-14432-cov-8.202337_pt1 | contig 14432 bp, 22 predicted proteins | sample MGYA00375125_ERZ795041 | MGnify/ENA primary metagenome ERZ795041 (study PRJEB30170, sample SAMN03074214) | activated sludge metagenome | biome: Common Effluent Treatment Plant; feature: Wastewater; material: Activated sludge; isolation source: activated biomass in...
GGGGGGGGCAAATACAGCGCCCCATTTGCACACAGAATCCACCGCCACCAAACTTGACATTCCCTCCCTAACCCTGTAGCCCTCCCCGCCCGGTTTGACAGGGAAGGCCACATCTGCTAGGACCGGAGGCTACCCCCAAATCTTGGCGACCATCCCATCACGATCCTCAAGAATAACGATTGAGTTTTCGCGGTCGCTTTCCACCACACGAAATGTGGGGTTATCGTTGATGAACATGGTGTCGGCACCGCTGATGTTTTCCGCGACGTATGTGTGTCCGGGGTTCGTCTTACCAATGTAGGAGGTGAAAAGCATTTTTTGTGTCTCCGTGTCGGTGATCGTTTGTTCCTTGCACTGCAAGTATAGCAAACAAAAAAAGGAGGCGCAAGTTTTGCGCCCCCTTTCTTTGCCCTCTCGCTTAGCGAATGTCTATTGACCCGCTCCCGTTTACCGCCCGTCGCCCCACACTAGGGTATTGAGGTCCTCAATTGTCATCCCGAGTAGGGATGCGGCGTCGGCTACCGTGTACCCGTCGTCCACACCGCACGATACCAGGACGTTCTCGCGGATGTGTTTACGGAGTAGGTACAGTTTGCTGGCGGCGTCTGCTAGTGCGATGGTGGCTTGCCGACGTGCGTTTGTGTCTCCTGCAGACATCATCAGATTTCCCCCCGGCGGTCATATGGCGAGTTATGGGCGCGGCGTTCGTCGGTTCTGCCGTTGCGGTACCCGATGAACCATCCGACAAAGTAGGCAGCAGGTGCTACCCATAGGCCGATAATCTGGATCACCGCTCTACCTCTCTCACCCTGTCGGCGGGGTACAACAGGTTCGCAAGTTCCTGTTCGGTAAGTCCGAGCGCAAACGCTGCGTCCCTAAGACTATATCCGCGTTCCGTGCCGGATGCGATGAGAACGTTTTTACGCACCATCATTCGGAACGCGTAGAGCAGGCTAGACGCGTCCATTAGGGCCATGGCAGCATCACGGGAATGTGGGGGTTCGGTGACACTCATCGGTTCTCCCGGCTTCGTTTTTCATGGTAGTCGTACATACGCCGGATGAACCGGCGGTGCTCGCGACGTTCGGCGCGATAGCGAAAGTATACCACTATCCAGAGCACGAGGTTCAGAAATATGGCTAGGTCTAGGATCATTGAGAGGGCTACTCCGTTCCGACAGTCTGGAATCCGGGGATAATTGACGGGCGATGCTCCCCCGGGTTCGGCTGAAAACTATCATTCGCGACCCATGAAAGGAAGGCTTGCAACTCCGGCGATTGTGTTCCGGGCTGGTATTTTGCGGACGGTTTCGGTAGGCGATCGGATGGGATGGTAGGGAGGTAGTGCACGTCGGTCGGGTCGGGTATGGGTAGCGCGATGCGTTTCGAGCGGGGCATGAAACTAACGGTTCGGGTTTCTTCTACCCATTCCCCTGGCCCGTATTGAGTTGAAACTAGTCCACGTTTCAACCCGATGAATGATCGTGTGGGAGCTTGAAACTCTCCGTACATTCCATCTTGTCGCCATATGCTAAGAACGTCGGCTGCATTGAACGCCGTTTTTCTTATGCCGCGGGTTTTTCGTATCGCTTCACGTCCAGGCGTTCCGACATCTAACGCGTACAGTCCAGGTTGCACTATTAACATGTTTGTGTGTTCGTCGTGCCCCCATTCCCCAAGTGCATCGCCGATTGAGAGTTCTGGGATGGGTACGCGTGAATAGACAGCATCGGTTGCGACCATCACAACATTAGGTGCGTTAGGTTCCGTCCCCGCGGCGTGTATGGCTTCGGTGAGCATGGCGCGGGCGGTGGCGGTTATCATGCCTGCCCACACGATTGACGCGTATCGGCGGGCACCCACGGATTGTGCGGTTTTCCCGTACAGGCTATTCAACCCGAGTTTTAGGACCATCTGCCCGAGGTGCCCGGCTTGTTTTAGTTCTGCCCGGCGGGCGTAGAGTTCGGGGACGTGTGCGAATGGTAGCGGTGCTGCCGGGTCGGGCACGTATTCGTATCCGCGCATTATGCGGATGTTCGGCGCGTGGTATGTCTGTAGTGCAGCATAGAGTTCTATGCCCCAATACCAACCACGCCCGGACATTGGATAACTTACGCCTCCGCCACGCCCGCGCCAGGGTAGTGGCCCCCATTCTACGGTAAATCCTTTACCGCGTGGGCATTTCCATTCGACGTAATAGAGTCCGTAGCGGTGTGGCATTGTGTCGGGTTTTGCGGGTTGCCATTCCCCGGCGGTGAGGTCGGGTAGGTCTTGAATTGCGTATGGGTACGCTGAGTTTATGTCGTATTCGTGTATAGGGCCTGGTATTTCCCCTACGGCACACGTCTCAAACCTACCGCCGAAATAGGCATGGTAGGCGGCATCATCTATCTTAGCGGGGAGTTCGGTTTTAGCCTTGTCGATTCCCCATACACTCATAATACTGTTTGCAAGTGACCCGGCACCGCTGTATGAGTGCAGCGTATATCCAAGGTCGTGTGATTCCTTATAAACTAGGTCCATTAGTTTGCAGAGCAGGACGCATTCGGTTTCGGCGTATGCGATGACTTCCGGTGTTACGTCCCCGGTGAACGCGTTGCGTTGTTGTTTCATCCGTTCGATGAATTGTTTTTCGTCGGGTGTGCCGACGTTCCAACCCTCTAACGCTTTTACGAGTGATGTTTGGAAGAACCCGCTTGTATCCCAGATTGTGCGGGAGTCGTTACGTCCGTGGGCGGTGACCTTATCAAGGATGAACATTTTTCCGGGTATCCAATCTAACCCGTAGCCCTGCCAGTAAACGCGCTTCGTTTTACCCGTCTCCGGGTTAGTGCGTGATTCCCTGTCGCACAGTTCCCTGAGTAGGTCGATAGGCATATCGCGCAGCATCATGGTTATATCGTAGTTGAAGAAAAACGAGATAATGTGACGTTTCTTCGGTAGCCCCATGATGAATTCGAAACACTGCAACGTTCCGAGCGGTTCACCGTTGTTGTCTATGTGCGCTGAGTAGTTCTTACCCGCCGCGACTAACAGAGTGTATATGTGTTCCCCCCGGCGGTCACCGCCCTCCCCGTCGATTGCCAAAAAGCGTTGAGTGTGGCGGGATATGCCGCGGGTGCGGGTGCTCGAGGGTATGTCGTGCCCGAGTTTACGGAGATATGACCGGCGGGCTTGCGCCCGCCGGACCCATGCATTACCGGGTGCCACTATCGCAGTCCGGTTTCGTCTACCCATTGGTAGACGTTCGCCCATATCATATTTTTCACCACTCCGTTTTCGTCTGGCATGAATACGTTGCTAACGCCTAGTTCACGTATGTAGTCTTTCATGCGTTCCACACGCCGTGGGGTTGTACTGGCACGATAGATAGATATTTCGTGGTTCACTATTTCCTGAAACCTGGTACCGTGCCGCCGCTTCAATTCCCGGTGTCGGTACTCCCCGATGGTTTCCTTGACCTTTCGACGTTCTGAGTAGTTCCTATATCCGAGTTTCCGAGCTAAGCGGTTCCGCTGTTCATGCCGCGATACGCCTCCCAATGCGTCTCGTAACGCCCGCCGGTATGCTGACTCATTTTCATATGTCTCCCCCTTGAGTTGACCGCGTGTGATTGTGCGCGGCCACGTACCCATTTAGTAGCGACCATATGTAAACGAGTCCGCAAACCCTACACGGTATTCCTCCCTCACCATCGCGAGAAATGCGGACCATGAAAACCCACCCGGGTCCGAATTGGTTTTATGCCCCGCGACTTGTTTATGACCGACGATTCCGCCGCGCGCTGAGGACGTGCCCTGTACGGGGGGGATGTCGAATCGGTGGCACAGGTACGCAACAAGCCGCGCAGTCGCTCGAACCTGGCGAACATCGGCGGGCGTGTTCGACGTGCCGGACATTTCGATACCAATGGTGCTGTCGTTGTATCCGCGGATATGCCACGCAACATCACGATAACGCACCATCTGCGTTATATGACTACCATCGGAGTTAATAGCGAAATGGGCGGAAACCTTGGACCGCGGGTTAGTCATCCACGAAACACCGCCGGCGTACGACCCTTCAATTTTGTGGATCACGATTCCGGTGATGGTGCGCCCGGTTCGAGTGTATCGGTTCGGGGACTGTCTGAACGTGAGCGGGGGTAGTGCCGCGGGTTTCGGCACGGGGGTTCGGGCGACGCGTTTGTCTCCGCGGTGATATCCGCGGGGCCATATTTCGAGGTATGCCCGCCCACCGATCGAGTATTCCCTAACGCGGGTTTGCCACGACACCACGTCGAGCTTCTGCCGATTCCTCATCTTGTAGCGTTGTGGCCCTGTCCAGGGGCCGATGTGGCGGGTAACGAGTTTCGCCATTATTCGTATGTCTCCGTTTCTCCCACCCATGTTTCTTCGATGGGTGCCGCGGGTGTGTTGGCCGCGCCGTCCGGCGGGGTGAGCGGGCATCCCCCGTTTTTGTGATGGTCACTATCTACCACGCTGTTACCTTTCGTCGGGTTGTGCGGGAAATGCGTCTACCCCCCACGCCGATGGGTGTGGGGGGTAGCGGTGAATGCCTATGTGGGTACCGTCGCCATAACGGGTGTGTGTGGTGTTAGCCCTCGTTACCGCCGGGGGTGAGCATCTCGACCAACTCCGCCGGGAGGGGCCACGGGGCGACAAACTCAAGGATTGTGGCCCTGTTATTATACTTCTTGTTTTCGACCTTCCGCCAACACACGACAGCGGGAAAGCCCTCCGCAGATTCCTTCACCCGATCGTAGATAGGCGACGATAGGGTCTTGACGACGATAGGCAGGCCGATAGGGGTGAGCGTTTCCGGGTCGAGTGCCCGGGCGGTCATCTTAGTACGAGACTCGTACACCTCTCCCGTACTCGGGTCAGTAAACGGAGTGTCCGGCGCGATATCGAGAACCAAAAACTGCTCCCCTTCCGCAAACTGTTGGTCCATGCGCTTGCCGTAGTCCTCATCCCGTGCCCAAAACGAGGTTGCCTTGTTACCTGTCGCCATGACTCGTGTTCTCCTGATCGGTGATCGTGATAGGGATTCGTACCTGCCCCGGGTTGGCATCCTGCTCGACCTCGTTTGCCATTTCCCGCAAGCCCAACGCAAACGTGCAAAGCGATTGATACCCTGAGATTCCCGCCATTTGCTCTAACGAGTTCGCAAGATTCCGCAACCCCTCCGGGGACGTTGTGTCCCCGGAGAATCCAACACCCATCATTGCCATGATGGGTGTGATGATGGACGCGTTATCAGTCATCGCCCGAGGACTTAACCTTAGTGGTGCGGGGCTTACGCTCCGGGGCAATCTTGTCAATCTCGATAATCTGTTCGTTAGTGAGCAGGTTACCAACGAGGTTGTGAGTGCCTCGGACGTTACGGAGGATTTCCTGTCGGTCGCGGAATGCCTTACGAGCCTTGTCTGCCACATCCTTGGCTTTCACCGCGTCCGCAATGATCTTGTCGATGTCCATTTAGGTGTGTCCCTTCCCCCCGTTGGGGTTTGTGTGGGTGGTTCGGCTTGTACCCTAGCACGGGGGTTAGAGGGTTGTGCCTATACGAAAGTCTAGTTTTGCGTTCTGTTAGATAGGACCAATTCTTTCGGCGACGACGGAGCCCGACGCTTGCGTTATCTGCCCACCCGTACCACCGTAAACAGTCAAATTTATATGGATGCTGGCGGTGGATGTTACGCGTACTGGGATAGGTGCGCCGATGTTCATACCGGACCACGTAATAGTATTGGGTCTACTACTAAAATGCGAGTTAACGTGCCCGTCTACCCGTGTGAACGGGATGGTTTGCGGACCTGTTAGGGTAATACTCGCTGTTAGGGCGAATAGCACCGTGCCGGGTAACGAGGACACATTCAGTTGTGCGTTTAGGATGTTCCAGTAACCGGAGGACAATGTGAGTAATAACACGTTGTTTGTCCCCACCCCGTCGATACGTGAAACGGTAGCCGCCGCGTCTACGGTCCCCGGCTCTGGTTTACGCAACATTCCAGCGCCGGATGGGAACGGTCCTACATAGTCGATATCGGACCATGCGATAGACAGGAAACCCGCGCCTGTCGAACCCTGTAACACGAGTTCAAGTGTCGGCAAATTCACGGGTACCGTAGCCCACGAATACGGGGGAACCGTCAGAAAGTCTACAGGGGCACCGTTATGAATGTAGAACGCGTCTAAGTCGCGCGATGTCATGTTATAGATAAACACACTACCGATGTTTTTACCGCTGAGAGTTGTTAGCGGTGGGATCGTAGGCGCAAACGGTAACGACGGGTAATGCAACTTCTGAACCGGAGACGATACAGGACCCGGAAAACTAATAGGCTCTGCGCCAGGATACACCGCCGGGGCCACCACCTGATCGGTAAACGCAAACGTAATCAAGTCCAACGGATCGGTGACCTGAGCATTCCACCTAACGCTAATCTGTTCACTATCCAACGGATAGTTAGCGGTGGAACGTGGAGGGATAACAAAATCAGCATCTTCCACCGTACGCGGTGCGATAGCGCCCTGTCTGAGCCAGACCTCACCGCCGGTCGTGTTCGTTACCTGCACAGCGGTTACCCGCGTCACCCCCGCGGTTACGTGAATGGTTTTCGTTTCGCCGGGCGCCGGAGTTCTCCATACCTCCGACGCCCGAAAGATAGTCGCCACGGTTTAGACGCCCGAGGTTTTGAACGCGGTAGAGTCCAACTCTGTAACCATCGGTTTGAGCGGACGCGATTCCGGCGTACTGTTACCGGACTGTTCCCCACCGTCATCAGGCGTAATCACGGGGGTGAAAAACAACCGTTTACGCGTCTCCGATGGTGCAGGAACGATAGTCCTAATCCGGTATTCGATAACGGTTTCGACGCTGCCGGGGACACCCTCAATAATAAGCGTGCCGCCGGGCTGAACCGTGTACGGGTGCGAGAAATCGTATACGCCTGCAGCCAACATCATTCCCACATCCGTGGAATCCAGCATCGCAGACGCAACAAGCGTAACAACGAGTGCACCTGTAGACGCTTCAAGTCGTGGCAGGACGCTACCGATAGCCTGTACGGGTGCCCCGGGGTGATACCACGTCACCCTATCAACAAGCCAGTATGTCCCCTGTGGTACCGGTTCTGTTCTGCCGCCGGATGACCCATCGAGATAGTAGCGGTGGGCGGTGTGTCCGTCGTGATACCACGTACGCGTCTGATAGTCGTATTTCGCTAGCCCGGCAATATCTTGCGCGTCGGCACACTCGCTACACCATTCCCCGGGCTTGTGTTCATGCGGCATAAGGCTAAACCCTCCGTCTAACAGTCTGGTATTTGTCCTCTAGGTGAAGGTGCGCGGCATTGTTCGCAACGCCGGAATACCCCAACAGTTGGCCCGCCTGTATGACAGTCCCCGGGCGGATACCCGCCGCTGCGCGTGACAGGTGCGCATAATACCAATCGTTTCCATCCGCGGTGAGTACGTGCATCCTGAGCCCATGCATTGGGCTACCCGGATCGCGAGACAACCATCCGAATTGAGTACCGATGCGCCCTCCCTGCACGGCGTAAACGGGTGTTCCCACGGGAACGAAAATATCTACCGCGTCACCCTTGAACGCGTTACCCGACCGGCCATGCCCGCCGGGTGCCGAGTAGTTGACATTGAACGGTTTGGCGAACCCGCCACTAGCGGGAATACTCCCCGCACCCGACACGTTCTCCACACCTTCCGCAGCGGCATCGGCACCCGCTGCCGCCTGATTCCCCACCGCGGTTTCCACACGCTGAACCAATGCCTCAAATTGAGACGTTGCAGTCTCCCCACGGGCGGGAATCTTAGTCCCCACTTTCGCGAGTTGGCCGAACGCAACATCTCCGAGGTTCTTACCCGCCACGGTTGCCAGAGTCGAACCAACAAGCGCGATGGTACCGAGTCCCACCGCGGTTTCTCCGTCAACCACCGCAACGCCGGACAGGGCTACCGCCAACAGTCCGGTGCCGATTAGGCCTTTAGCGTTAGGTCCGTCGCCACGCCCGATAGACCCGAGTGTGGTGATGATACCGATACCAACGCATTGCAGGATAACCGTGTCTTGAGCACTCGTCGTTTTGATTCCCGGGCGTCTCATCCTGTCACAACATCCTTTACCAACTGCACGGGATTGAGGTTCGCTAGTCCAGCCCATAGCCAACCGAAACCGAACAGGACGATTAGCAGCCCGACAGGTTTCGCACTATTCCCGCCGCCGCGGAACATGAACAACGCTCCGAGCACCATACCAATAACACCTAACAACATGGTTCCGATACGCAGCCAGAGTTTAGGGTCTGCGAGAAATTTCAGGAACTCGACCACCGCGGTAATCGGAGACGTCACTGCGTCGGACACTGCACCCGCCGCATCACCAATAATCCCGTCCAACGTTGTACGCCCCGTGTCACCTCCCATTATGCGAACGTCGGTTGAATCGGTGAACGCTGAAGACACAAGTTTCGCGATATTCGTGATGTTACGGATATGGCCGGGGACGTCGTTACCATCCGACGCGGGGGAATACACGGGCACAATCTCCGCGATGGTATGGTTACCCTCGTCGTAATATTTCGACGAAATGAGTTTCACGAAATCTTCTACTGAATCCGCGTACGAGTTATATCGGCGTTGGCCGATGCCGAAAACGTTACGCCCCTCCGATACACGCCCCATGCCCGCGGTGCCGAAACTCGTTTCCGCGCCAGCGAACCCGACGATAACTGCCGGATGTACGTTATACGCCGTCCCCAACTGCACGATACGGGCACCGAGTCCAATCATCGGCGAACCCGGGGCACGTTGGCGAATCACGTTGTCAATAGCCCGCCCCTGAACCGACAGGCCCGGATTGGTAGCCGCTACAGACGTAGGTTCAGATACCGCGGTAGGCGAACCCCCCGCGGCGGCGCTACCGACGTTGGTACTCACGTCCGAGCCACCAATTCATACGTGACCATAAGCCCGAACGCCGTAGCAGCCGACGCAATAAGCGGTCCCGGGGAACCCACAATCCCCGACGCTACCGCACCGATGACACATGCCATACCCACCGCCGCCCACGTCGCGGGCACACGACCCTTAGTGTCGGACTCCGGGCGTTCCGCCAACTCTGACAAGCGGGGTAGGAATTGTGTGAACACGGTAGCCGCCTGAACCGTCACGAACAGGGTAACGAGTTGTCTACTTTCCATTACGCTACCACCACCACGTAACGGCGAGACGACCCGGGCTTGTGTCCCTTGTTGTCGATCACGCGTAGCGCCAACCCGGGATTAGCTTTGCGTAGCGTCGTCATGTTCGGTTCGCTACCACCATGCCAGATAACAGTCCCTGACTTTTTTACTGCAGTCGCAGCGGGTTTGTTCACCGATGCCCCGCTACCAGGATGCCCGATAACAGTTGTTTTACCATCCGGTTCATTCCGGTACTCGAAAAACAAGCCCGGGAACATGGCCCGCAACTGATTTTCGTCTGGTGTGCCGAACCCCTGCCACACCTGCCCAATCGTTCCCGGCGGGGCAACCCACGCGGGCGGGTCGGGGTTCGGTGCCGGGGGGGCCGCCACCGCCGCGCCGGAATCCGGCGTAACCGAACCGCTACCGCCGGACCCGAGCGCCGCAATCAATGACGCCTGAGCATCGGCGTTAGCGGCCCGCTGTTCTTCCAACTGCTGACGCTGAATCTCTCGGTTATCTTCCAGAGTCTCTTTCCATTGCTGGAAACGTTCATCTGCCTGCAAACTCATTTCCCCGAGCATCGCACCCATAGCGTCGGTAAGAGCGAACATATCCACACCGCCGCCCGACGAATCGTAATAACCCGCCTCCGGACCCGGGGAAACGCCTTGAGAATACGGCGCACTACCCCAACCAATATTCTGAGCCTCGTTATCAAACGCCGTAGTAACAGACGCTGTAGAACCCGCGTTTTTGCGGCGCTGCCAAAACATGTACGCAGCAATCGCGGCACCACCCACGACGCCGTATACCCACGCCGGGAACGGACCTAGTTTAGTGGTAAGTCCCTCTTTGATATCCACCTTATTCACCACCCACTATTAGGGTCGAGTCCGAGGTCGTACGTTGCCTGTTGTACAATCTCACCGTACGACCCTGCCTGTGGGTTGGGGATGTTCGCTCGTTCTGCGAACGGGGCCATACCGCCATACTGTTGTACGGGTTTACGCCCCGTAATCAGGTGACCGCTTGTGAACTCCGGTGCGGCCCAATGCTGATTTGGGTTCCAGAAAAACGCAACGAAACCGCGCATAGCTCGCCGGAACCCGGACATATCCGCGGAACGGTTGAACGGGTCTGGGAAAAACACATCCCCCATCGGTAGAGGGGGATTAATGTTCGATTCCGGCGACGGCGTGAAATTAGCCTGCACGTTATCCGCTTGCCGGGATTCAACCGACACCGCCACGGGTGCGACAACGTTTTCATCCGAGATTACATCCACATTTCACCCCCTCTACTCTGTCCGATGGGTTTACCTATCGCCCGGTGATAGCAGTCCTGAGAATCCCCTGAAATGCGGATCCCCCGGCACGAATCACCGATGCGGTGTTCTCGTGCAGAACGAGCGTCGTCACCAAACCGATGGTGATGATACCGCCTAGCACATTGAAAAACTTGTCGCCATTCACCTATACATCTCCTGAATCGTCGTTATCCGTCGTGGCACCCTGCCAATGCGGGGGCCATACAACGAGACACACAATCAACAAGCCGCCAACAACCGCCGCCGCCAACGCCCGCTCGGGTGCCTCGCTAATCCGATAAGACAAGATAGACACCCGACGTAGCCCCAACGCAAGACCGTAAAACGTTCGTGACATCATCACAGCACGGAAGGCAATTGCTCGGATTGGAGTCGCGCTCTTGAAACTGCCTCCTGAGCACCTGCCCCGAACCAATAACCCATAACGAGGGTACCGAGCGGTTCGAACATGCCCACCTCACGTGACCCGAGGACACCCACCGCCATAACCCCCAAAACGAACAGGGTAATAACCGCCGTAATGACTGTCTTGAAAGTCTCCCGGGTCAAAACTTGAACACCTTAACCGCCGCCACGCCAAGCACGGCGCCAACAACCAGAGTCACAACCGGGTTACGCAGCATTCTACTTACCTCCAACGTTGATAGCCGCACCGGCACGAACACCGAGGAAATGCGACACGACAATAACACCCACCGCCAACATGACAAGCGTTGCGACAGTACCCGGCACCGCACGCGCTGCCGGGTCGTCCACATTCACCGCGCCCAAAATACCCTCCGCGGAATCACCGCCGCCCATCTCAATACCTCCCCCGGAATACTGAGGGTTCGCCGGGAGAACCGGCGAACCCGTGAACGGGTTGAATGATGGGGACACTATGCACCACCGCCGGGAATCGCGGTGCCGACCTGTGGATTGAAGCCGGTAGCGGAACCCTCACTAAACTTGTACGCCGGGTTAGACTCGTACGGCGCGATATCGTTAGTGATAATTTCCAGCGTGCCCGCCGCGGGGAAAGTACCCTTCACAGTCATGCGCGTAGCCTGAACGGTGGGCAGGTACATGGCCGCGGAACCGCCGCCGACATGACCGAGCCCGGTACGATCCCACGAATACGAAACCACGCCCCGCTCGGGAGCAACCTCCCTGTCAGTGTAGCCCTCAATCTGGCGGTTCTTATACATGCTGAGAGACTCGTTGATAAACGCCCTAGCGTCCCAGTCAATCGCCAACGGGTCAGGAAGGTTAGCGTCAGTAACGCGGTCACCGCTGGAATCTCTGAGAACGAAAATCCAGTTACGAATCACGTTACCCATACGGGTAAGGTCGAACGACTGGAAACCGGCGTTAATGTTCTGAGTCTGCACGGACCAATACTGAGTCGTGCCATGCGCCGGGGGCTGAGTCTGCTGAGGACGCCCCATCACGTCGGTAGCGTTCGGCTGTTTCCAAACCTCCATTGCAACCCGGAAACGCAGATCCGGCGCCGTACCCACAACCGACCACACATCAGACGACGGAGACAGGTTAATCTTCACACGATAGTTCGCCGACGCTGACTGATTGGCGAGGGCACCGAAACCAGACTGACGGTTCACCTCGATGGGAACGCGGATAGCGAACGCCGGGTTATCCTTGTCGGCACTGAACCCGTACCACTGGCGAACGTCACCATTGAACATGTACCCGCCAAGGTAATTCGCGAGAAACAGCTGATAGCCCGACAGGGGGCCAATAAGCGGGTTACCGTTCACGTCGTGCAACATCACAGACTCAATGACATTGAACGGGTAATCCAGCCCGGAAGAGGCGAGAGTGTTACCCGTGCCGCCGGACCCGGAAACCTCAATCCAGATAGCCCGCAAATATCCGTCAGCGGGAATGGACTGGGCGGCACCCTGCAAAACGGACTGCACATTCGCGCTAGGGGTAACCGTCACATCCGCCCACGGTTCCTGAGCCTCACGAGCAGCCCCGTGGAACGGAATAACCGCCTGTGGGGGAGTAGCAGTAGCAGTAGCCAATTTATGTAACTCCGTTTCTAACCGTTATCGGTTTAGTGGAATGCGAACGCCAACGCCTGCTGTACAGGCTTTACCGGGAGTTTCAGTTGGATAAGTCGCCACACGACCATCACGAGAAACACAGAAAACATGATCTTGATAAACCCGATGAGTTCCAACCCTAACTCCTAACATTAGTGACGCACATAGCGTCGTCGCGGGTATTCACGTACAGTACATCATGCAACGGGAGATTTTGAACCACGTGCTTTATAACGTCCGTGTTCACGCCTCCAATCTCCCCTAGCCTGTTGATACGGCGCTTATCCGACGCCCGCCACAAAAACAGGTGGGTAGCCTGAGAATACGCCTCTAGGGGAATGTGCGTAGGCTCCTGAGTCGCCACCATAAGCGAAATGCCAAGAGTGCGACCCTGCAACCAAAACTGAGACAGGGCGCGTGACAAGCCCAACGTCTGAGTTAGATACCGCACCTCGTCAGCATAAACACACCACCCACCCGTACGGTAAATACGTGCCAACGCCGAACCGAACGCATGAGACTGAGACGCCGTATCACCAAGCCGCGTGATAGGAGGCCACAAAACAACCTGATCTTCCCCACGGGGAGCGGGCCATTTCTTAGACAGATAATAGCCCCGCTTTTTCACCAGGTCGGTAATCAGGGGGTCCCGTGGCTTCGTCGCCAAAACAACCCTCCGCCGCCGCCGCGGCAATAGTTCCACACCAAGTGTGGACTTTCCGCACGACGTGTGACCGATAAGGGAGACATGCTCGCCTTGCCGCCAGCGGAACCGAGACAGAAACTCCGCCCAATTCACGACCGGCACACCCACGCGTGCAAGCTCCCTAACCGACATGAGCACCATTCACGCCGGACCCATCCTGAGCGGGAATCTGCGGACCCATCGCCCTGCCCACCGCCCGGATATGCTCCGGGAACCAATCCGGCCGATGATGCACAAGAATCGGCAGGGCCACAGCACCCGTCGCCAACAAGGCCGCACCGAGATTCCCGCCCTTCTCCAAATGATCCAACACCTGCACGAGACGTGGATTCTGAGCAATAACAGGAGCCCAAGCGTTACCGAGTTTCTCCGCATTCTGAGAAACAACCAAAGCGGAATACTGATCCACCGAAACAAGGCCCGCCGCCACCAAATTGAAACCAGACGACAGTTTCCCCGCCAACGCCGTAACACGAGCTTTGGTCACCCGTCGCGTACCACCCGAACGCGGGCCACGGGGCTTACCCGCATCCGACCGGCGCTTACGAACACGACCAAACAGGTTCTTACCGGCGGATTCATCCGGTTCAACCTTGTCGTGATCCTCCGGCATCCCTTCAGTCAAAGACTCTAGATCCAAGTCTTCGATACCCGACACATCACCATCGGCTACATTCTTAGACACTTGTTACCACCATTTCCGATTTAGCAACGGCTTGGAATCGGACGGGGGGATAGTGTCCTCATCCGAGTCGTCTTCCACGGTAATATCTGACACACTCTGCGAATCGTTCACAAGCCCGTCATCGGACACATCCGCGATAACGTCCACAACCTCGTCGGCAACCTCGTCTGCTACCTCATCAGCCACATCATCCGCAATCAAAGCCGCTGCATCATCGGTAGCAGGTTCGTCGTCAGACTGCGCCTCTACCTGCACAGCTGCCTCCACCGCCGCCGCCACCGCGGTATCCGCTGCGGACTGGGCGGCACCCGCCGCCTCGGACGCCCGGGCGACCTCGTGTGCCCTGTCATCATCGCGAGCTTCAATCGCAGACAGACGCCCTTCGATACCGCCAATTCGGGCGAATACCGACGACAACTGTTCGGTGATGTTCTCAAGAATCCCACTCATCGCATTACAACC